>Ga0066903_100001576_pt1 | contig 16887 bp, 16 predicted proteins | sample PanSoiMetaGPlot1_FD_67491 | JGI IMG/M metagenome (GOLD analysis project Ga0066903, IMG submission 67491) | Tropical forest soil microbial communities from Panama analyzed to predict greenhouse gas emissions - Panama Soil - Plot 1 (version 2) | ecosystem: Environmental > Terrestrial > Soil >... | reverse complement strand
GCTGCTCGTCCACACGGAATACGTGCACTCGCCTGCCGTCCTGTTCGAAGCGGCGAAACGCGATCGACCTGACGTACTGGCGCTCTTGCTGGACCTCGGATTCTCCCTCGAGACTTCGGATTCCACAGGCAAACGCGCACTGCACACGGCCGCCGCGAACAACGCCCTGCACGCCGCGGAATTCCTCGTCGCGCGCGGAGCGGAAATCGACCCGCGCGAATCGACATACAACGGCACGCCGATTGGTTGGGCGGCGCATGGCGACAAAACCGAAATGGTAATGTTTCTCAGCGCGCACAGCCGGGATATCTGGACGTTGTGTTTCAATGGCTGCGTCGAGCGGTTGAGCGAGATTCTGTCAAAGGATCCCGGACGGGCTCAGGTCGTCAGTCAGGACGGCCACACTCCGCTCTGGTGGCTGCCGGATGACGAGGCGAAGGCCATGCGGACCGTTGAGCTGCTGTTGGCGGCAGGCGCAGATCCGTCAGTCACGAGCAAGGACGGTCAAACCGCCGCCCGGTGGGCGCGACAACGCGGGATGCGCGACGTGGCCGCACGCCTCGAGGCGGCCGCGCTCGCACGGGGGCAGTAACTCTGCGGTCCGGCGAAGGAATAGATGATGCTGCCTGAGAAATCCGAGCCGCTGTGATCAGCGGACAAGCGATTGTAGTAGTACGAGCCGCCGATGCTTCAGGCGGGCCGCGGAGTCACGTCGCTCGGATCACACAAGGTGATGCTTGACTGCGAACTGAATCAGTTCGGCAGTCGTCCGCACGTTCAACAGCCTCATGAGCCGGTACTTGTGAAAAGCGACCGTCCGAGGCGTGATGCGAAGGGCCAGCGCCACCTCCTTCATCGATTGGCCCATGGCAACCAGGCGGACGACATCGCGTTGTCGCGGCGTGAGTGTCAGCGGGCCGTGCTCGGTGTCCGCGCTCCGAAGCATCGACCGCACGAGGTCGTGCGTCATGAGCGAGGTCACGTACGACCGGTCCTGCGCAACTTCCCGAACCGCGGTTCGAAGCTCGCCGGCGGCCGACCGTTTCAACAGAAAAGCCGAAACACCGGCGCGTAGCGCCTCCATCGCAAGCTCGGGATCTTCGTTCATCGACAGCAACACGACGCGGGCGTTTGGCCGCGTTCTCCGGATTCGGGTCACCACCTCCAACCCGTTGACGAGCGGCATGGCCACGTCACAGATAACGATGTCGGGGTGAAGCCGATCAACGGCATCGAGCAGAGCCCGTCCGTCGGATGCCATCCCCACGACGTCGCAGTCGCTTGCAAGGATTTTCTGGAAGGCCTCGAGAAGCAGCGCGTGGCTGTCACCGAGGAGCACGCGTGGGCGCATCAGACTTCTCTCAACCCGGGTCTCGACTGGGGAGCCGAGCATCGTGCGGACTGAGGAGTACGTCGATGATGATGTGCCGGCTGGCATCGTTCTTTCCTTGCCCCAGCCTCTGAGAGTTTCTATCCGGGGCCTCAGCCCGCGAGCGGTTCCGGCCCGGGGTCCCGACCACCAACACGTGCCATCCAGGGTCCCGGCCTCCTAGGAGTCCACTCTGGGCCCATGAAGGAGGCCCCGCGTGCCGTCATAACACGGAGACGCCCCAGCGCGATGGCGCTCACTTATAGCAGCGCTTCCCCGAGCGTCGTAACTGTCAATTCGTCCTGCTCCAGCTAAGAAAAATGCGAAAGCCACTTTACGAAGCCTCACGCGCGGCGCACGACATGGTGGCACACAGGGGCACTCGCGCTCGATGAAGGGTCTTTGAGGGCGGCTCACCGAACAGCGCCTTGTACTCGCCCGCAAACCGGCCCAGCTCGAAGAACCCATGAAAGGTCGCGGCGTCGGTGACCGTCATCCCTCGCGACGCGCCCGCGCGGAGTGCCCGACGCACGTGATGGAGCTGCCAGACCTTGAGGTACCGCTTGGGGCTCGTCATGTAGATGTCGTAAAACGCGTTTCGAAAACTGCGCTCGCTCACGCCGGCTGCCGCCGACAGCTGCGCGATGGATACCGTCTCGCCGACATGGCTCATGAAGAAGTGCTCGGTGCGTCGCACGATCTCGTTGTGCAGCGCCACGGATCGCGCGGGCTGCGGCGCAATTCGACGATCCCTCAAGGTCTCGATCAGATCTTCCGCGATACCGGCGGCCGCACGGCCGATCGTCGAGGGATCGCATGGCGGCAAGCCGGGCATTCTCATTTCGACGAACTTCCGGAGGCGCCGCAGGCGATCGGCCAGCGGCGACTCGGTGCCGCCTGGCGTGAAGACGACGTAGGGGCCGGACGGCGCGGTAGCCGCCAGCTGCGAGGCGGCGGCGCCAATCGACGAATAACGATCGGTCGTGATGAGCGCGCAGCGCGTGCCTCTTGGATCGACCGCGTTGGTCGACGTTCCGGGTGGATAGGCGACGATCTCGCCCCGTCTCATCGGCCGTCCGTCCCAGCGCGCGCCCTCGGGAACGTCGAGCGCGACGATAAACAGCCATCGGTGCAGCGGGACCTCGAGGTGACGCGTCACGGCAACCATTTCGTGGCTGTACTGCAGCACCACGGAATCGAGGCACACGACGGTCCACCGCGCCCGAAACGCCGACGCTTCGAGCTGAACAAACTCGCCCCGGATGTTATCGGCGATCGCGGACGAGAGCAGATCGGGGTCGTCCACCTCCCTTGCAACGACGAGCGGCGCGGAGCGGTGCCCGCGCGTTCGAGGAACCGCCCTTCGCGAGGGCCCCAACGGCGCTCGGGCGCTGGCGGTAAACGACGTCATGAACATGAATGTCATCATCCCGGCAGGGATGATGACGGATGAACTGTCATACATGGCAGTTGCGACCTGAAAAGTCGGACAACCGCTGCGAAGAGTTGACAGGGGCTGGGGTGACCAGGAGGGCACGGAAATGCTCAGCTACTAGGACGGCATAACTGCTCAGGTTGACTTTTGATGATGCACGCCTCTGACCACGGCTGAATCCCTGGCATGTTCCGCTGAAGAGCTCGGCCGTTCCCTTACCTGTTACGTCGGGCCTCCGCATCTTCGCTTCCGGTTCCGCATAGTTGCCGCGGGGCATCCGCGGTAGGCTCGCCGGTCGTCAGCCGCTGTCAACGTCGACAGGCGGCGACGCGCGCGGGCGCCGCGCCGAAGGAGTGGCGTTGTGAGCTATCCGGGCCTGGAATATCTGGTCGACGCATATGGCTGTGATCCAGGCACGCTCGCGTCAATTGATCGATTGAACAGTGTCGTGGAACGGCTGGTGCGCGATCTGAAGCTGCGTCCTGTCGGCGAGCCGATGTGGCACGCGTTCGCGACCTCGAACGCCGTGACGGGCATGATTCTGCTGTCGGATTCACATGTGGCCGTCCACGCGTTCCCAGACATCCAGTTCGCGGCGTTCAGTCTGTACTATGGCGCGATGCGCTCCCCGTGGCCCTGGTCGGCGAGGCTCCACGAGCTGCTCGGCGCTCGACACGTGGAGGTCCGCGTCGAGATTCGCGGACGACTCTTGCCGGGATGGAACATGCCGACGGGCGACTTGAAAGACGGTTAGGAGGACATGTGACTCGCCCCCGTGTCTTGCTCGCTGACGATCACACGCTCCTGCTCGACGCGTTTCAAAAGCTGCTGGCTGACGAGTGCGATGTCGTGGGCGCGGTCTCGGATGGCCGCGCGTTGCTGGCGGCCGCGATGGAGCTTCGTCCGGACGTCATCGTTGCGGACGTGATGATGCCGCTCTTGAACGGCATCGACGCGACCCGGCAGGTCAAGCGGCTGCTCCCTGATACGCGCATCATCATGTTGACGATGAGCGAGGATCCCGATTTGGCCGCGGAAGCGTTTCGGGCCGGGGCGTCGGGGTACCTGGTCAAGCGATCGGCGGCGTCCGAGCTCCTCAGCGCGATTCGTGAAGTGATGAAGCGGCGCTCCTACGTGACGTCCCTCATGGCGAAAGGCTTGGTCGGGTCGATGCTGGACGCCTCGGAATCGAGCCAGGCTGCGCGCGGATTGACGTTGCGCCAACGAGAGGTCATCCAGCTCGTGGCCGAGGGTCATTCGATGAAGGAGGTCGCGGCGCTCCTGAACGTGACGCCACGTACCGTCGCGTTTCACAAGTATCGGGTCATGGAACAACTGAATCTCAAAAGCACCGCTGAGCTCATCCAGTTCGCGGTGAAACACCACATCATCTAGCGGTCGCAGCTCGACCCGCCGAGATCCATCCCCGGGCAATGTCGCGCGGAAGGCGTCGTCCGGCGCGCGCGGGACTCGCTGGCGGCGTGTGCATTCGTCGCGGCGATCATCCCGGCGGGGCGCGCGGCGTCGATCTCACCGATGAACGCGCTCAGAACGGAGTAAGGCCGATCGCGGCCACCCGTTCGCGTAACTTTCCCGCGCGCGTCCGGTCTAACGTCATCGTTGTGCGCATGGCCCGTCAGTCGAATGGGCCCGCCAGGCCGGGCGGGCCAGGTGGGGAACTGAGTGAGCCGGGAGGCGATATGTCGTCACGAACCCGAAGAGTGAGTTACGCGGCGGTCATCGCGTGCCTGGTCGCCGTTGGCGGCGCGGCCGGCCGGCTGGTGCTGGGGCAGGAGGCCGACCGCAACCAGAAGCACCGCCGGGTCGATCATGGCCAGGAGCGGGGCCTGCACAAGATCAAGCACGTCGTCTTCATCGTCAAGGAAAACCGGACGTTCGACAACTATTTCGGCACGTTCCCCGGCGCAGACGGCGCGACGACCGGCACGCTGTCCACGGGCGCGGTGATCCCGCTCAGTCCGGCCCCCGATGTCACGCCGCACGACATCGACCATTCCTACCATGCCGCCGTGACGGCCATCGATGGCGGGGCCATGGATCGGTTCGACCTCATTGCGGGCGGAAAGGATTTGTTGCCCTACACGCAGTACGTCGAGCACGACCTTCCCAATTACTTCGCGTACGCGCGGTATTTCGTGCTCGGTGACCAGTTTTTCTCTTCGCTCAAGGGTCCGAGCTTCCCGAATCATTTGTACACGGTGGGCGCGCAGTCCGGCGGCGCCATCAACAATCCGGCGAACGGCGGCGCCGGTTGGGGGTGCGATTCACCCGCGAATTCGCGCGTGCAGATCCTCGAGGACGACGATGAGTTCGGGGAGGTCTATCCGTGCTTCGATTTCGATACGCTCGCCGATCGGCTGGAAGCACGCGGCTTGACGTGGAAATACTACGCGCCAAAAGCGAATCAGTCAGGCTACATCTGGTCGGCGCTCAATGCCATTCGACACATCCGGCTCACCTCGCTATGGACCGAACATGTCGTCCCCACGGCAGACTTCATGCAGGACGCTCAAAACGGCGAGCTCCCGGCGGTCAGTTGGGTGGTCACCACGTCGGGGCTGAGCGAGCATCCGCCCGCGAGCGTGTGCCTGGGCGAAAACTGGACGGTTGAACAGCTCAACGCCCTGATGCTCGGGCCCGACTGGGACTCGACGGTGGTCTTCCTGACGTGGGACGACTTCGGGGGGTTCTACGACCACGTGGCTCCGCCCGCTGTCGACCACTTCGGGTTCGGTCCGAGAGTGCCCTTTCTCATCATTTCGCCGTGGGTGAGGCACGGACACGAGCGCGGCGACCACGGCGAGGACGGGGACGGGCACATCACGCACACGATGCTCGAGTTCTCGTCAGTCTTGAAGTTCATCGAGGAACGGTTCGATCTCGAGCCGCTCTCGAACCGGGATCGGGAAGCCAACAGCCTGATGCACAACTTCGACTTCGACGGCCGCCCGCTCGAAACCTTGATCTTGCAGACGCGAGCGTGCGGGAAGGCCACGGCCGCGATCGCGCTCGACCCGAAGTTCCACGGCGGGACGCACTGAAGACTCGTCGGGTCGGTTGAGTCGCCGAATCGAGGTCGGTCCGGTATCAACGCGCTTGTGATGCCTGCCCTGTCGCTTGCGGGCCGTGAAGGAGGGCGGCAGCCTCATAGAGGTTGCCGTCCTTGATCACGCGCGTCACACGACGCAGGTCCTTGATGTTCCGCAATGGATCGCCGTCGATAAAGGTCATGTCAGCGAGCTTGCCAGGCTCGACGCTCCCGAGGTCGGCGCCGACCCCCATCGCCTCCGCCGACACGATGGTCGCCGTGCGCAGGACTTCCACCGGCGTCAGCCCGCTGGACGCATAGCTCTCCATTTCCATCAGGAGGCTGAGGCCGTACGGATTGATCGGCGCGTCGGTGCCGGCGGTCACGCGGCCCCCGCCATGCACCACCTGGAGAATGGTGCGCTCCTGCGGCGTGACGAGTCGTTGGGCCTCCTCCAGCGCAGCCGGCAACGGGGGCGTTCGTGTCTCGCCGCGCCAGCGCTCGGCGATGGCCGGAGGATAGAGCTTCTGTATCCGGGGATCCTCGATCCAGGAGGCGTCGCGCAGGGTCTGCAGACGGAACGCGCCCTGGATGCCGATCGTCGGGGTCAACGTCATCTTGGAGGCGGTGAGCAGATCGATCACATCCCGGTACGACCGCATCAGCGCGGTGACTTTGGGCGAGTAGCCACGCCGGCTCGTCCCGCGGATGTGTTCGACGCCGTCGGCGCCGTACGCGACGGCGGGATAGAGCTCGTGCGACGTGACGGGCATCCCCATCGCGTGCGCGGCTTCAATGACGCGCTTCTGCATTAGATCGGGCAGCCGTACGTAGGTCTTGATGAAATCGTACCCGGAGTCTTTGGCGTGCTGCAGCTCCAGCTGGAGCTGGCCGCCTTCATCGAGCGACGCGCCGCCCGCGTAGTAGATGCGCGTGCCGTCGAACGGCTCCCCGGTCGTCAAGAGTCGCGGCCCGACCCGCGCGCCGGATTCGACTGACTCGCGGATCTCCATCGCATCGTACGTGTTCGTCGCGGGATCTCGCACGGTCGTGATGCCCCACGCGAGAAAGATGCGCCCGAGCGCTTCGCCGTAAGCCTCGCTCAAGTGCGTGTGAATCTCGATCAGCCCGGGTATGACCGTTTCATTCGCCGCGTCTATGACTCCCGCGCCGGCGTGCGCCTGGTGTTTTTCGACGCTCCTGATGCGGGCGCCTTCGATCACGATGTCGACATCGCGCTGGAGAGCATCGCTTTTGCCGTCCCAGAAGCGCCCAGCGTGAATGGTCTTGGTCCGGCCGAGGCCGGTGGACTGGGCGTAGGATGGCGCGGCCGGCGTCCAGGTCAGATGGGGGTCGATCTCACGCACAACGCGGCGAGAGGCCACATCGACGATCTTCAGCGTCGTGTCCGTCTGATAAAGCAGTTGCCGCGAGTCGCCGGTCCATGTCGGCGAGAAAGCGAGGTCGGTCGACATCGGCCGCGGCGGCCCGAGCGGCGCCCCGTCCTTGCCGACCGGCCAGGAGGTGAGCAGGCCGTCGACGATCGCCGCCATCCGCGTCCCATCAGGCGACCATGCAGGCCCGTAGTCCTGGCGCATGCCTATGGACTTGTGCGGCACGGGATCGAACCAGCGATCCGGGCGACCGTCGGTGGAGATGCGGAGGACCTCATTAGTCCCCTCCCGAAAGCGTGTGGAGTACACCTTCAGCGAAGAGACGACGACCGCCGAGCCGTCGGGTGACCAGGCGGGGCGTCCGGGGTCGTTCAGATGTTCGTGGATTCGGCGAATTGCGCCGCTCTTCACGTCGACAATCTGAACCTGGCCGTCCGCATCGTTGAAGGCGATGCGACCGCCGTCAGGCGACCACGCCGGCGCCAGTGTCGCCACTGGAAGACGCGTGAGCTGGCGATCAGCGCCGCTTTGGAGGTCGCGAATCCAGATGTTCATCGACCCAGCGCGGTCCGACGCGTACGCGAGCGATCTGCCATCGGGCGACCACGCGGGCGCGATCTCGATCGCCGGACCCGTCGTCAGACGGCGCGGCGCGCCTTCGACAGGCATCAGCCACAGATCACCGAGCGCCGCAAACGCGATCTGACGGCCGTCCGGTGAGATGGCGGGATAGGTGACGCCACGAACGGGCTGCGGACCAGCGAGATCGAAGCGATGGCGTTTGGGCGTGAACGCCGGACGTGTGAAGGACACATCGGCGGTGAATTCCACGATACGCGCGGGTCCGCCCGCGGCAGGCCGCCGCTTGATCTTGCCGTCTGCGGTATAGAGCAACTCCCCTGACGGGAGCCACCCGGGCCGGAACGGGAAGACGTCCTCGTCCGGATCCGCGATGTTGCGCTCCACCGGGGGCTTCAGTGCGGGGCCGCCAGGTTGCAGGCTGATGGGCCGATCGACCATCAGCCGGCTGTGACTGCCGACGATGGCGTTGAAGGCGATTTCATCGCTGCCCGCAGGGCCAAACGCTGGTGCCGCCAATGCGCCATCGGCCGACTGGAGCACGGTCTCTGCTCCGTTGGTCCTTGGTACTTGGTTTCTTGGTGCCTGGTCCGTCCGTTGTCCTGGGTCCGTCCTTGGGCCTCGGTTCTCGGTTCTTGGTCCCGAAGCTAGCGAGACTGTGTAGATGCCCGGTTGCTCGCGTCGGTCGGACACGTAGGCAATCTCGCCCGCGTTCTTCCACGAGGGCATGAACTCGTTGGACGGGGCGGTGGTGATCTGCTCCACCGCGCCGTTCGCGACGGTCACCACCCAGATGTCGTAATTGCCGCTTCTGTCCGAGGAGAAGGCGATGCGACTGCCGTCGGGCGACCACGCAGGCTCGCGGTCGTCGAAGGCGCTGGATGTGACGGGCTTCAACTGCTTGCCGTCGGCGCTCACGATCCAGATCTGCCACGTGCTGTCGCGATAGGCCTGAAACGCGATCTGCCGGCCGTCGGGCGACCAGGACGGCTGGCGTGCGTCGAGGTAGATGTCTGTGATAGGGGTCGCGGTCCCGCCCGAGGCGGGGAGCGTCCACAGCGTGCCGAGCAGATCGATCGCAATCGTTCGCTGGTCGGGCGACAGCGCGGCGGCCATGTTGGTGCCTTCGTGGAGCGTCAAGCGCACGGCGCGAGGGTCGGTCACCTGTTGGGTTAGGACCGTCGAAGAGGTCCGCTCCGTTCGGTCGGTCGACCCGGCCAGGCGGGCGGCGTCGACCAGGCGCGCGGCAACAGGCCCTCCGGCCGCGATCACAAACAGCGAGATCAGGGACTTGCGCATGGGTGTTTAGTGTAATGGGAACCGCGACTCGGCGTGACAGCGGACCAAGGACCACGGACTGAGGACGGGCCAACCACAAAGGTTCGGTGCGGGAGCCAGCTCGCGATTCTGTGTCTTGGATCTATCCCTCTGGCGTCCACGGCCGCACGCGAGGGAAAAAACGCCGAACCGCCCGCTTGTAGCGCTCGTACGGTGCACCGAATCGAGCCGCGAGCATCGGCTCTTCGAAGAGCGGAATGTAAATCGCGTTGATCAGCGTGAACAGGGCCGCCCATTCCGCGTGCGGCCGGGACCGGAAGATCAGCGCCTCGGCGGCCAGCACCAAGATCACTCCGCTAATCATTGGATTACGCACGAATCGATACGGTCCTTCCGCCACGAACTGCCGCGGCGGATCCCACGGCGCAAGCGTGCCGCGTCCGCGTGACCAAAAGTAATAGACCGACGCGACGAACAGCGTGACGCCCACCACCAGCAGCGCCGCGCCACACAACACAAGAGCCAGATCCGCCGGACCTCGGGGGGCGCTGAAGCTCACATGATTCCGTTCGGCCACCCAAACCGGGATGGCGATCACCACTGTGCAGGGGAGGGCCATGATAGCGACGAGCTGTCGAACCAGCACCCGCGTAGCTTACATGCCCAGGCGTTTCACTGGACGCGCCGTTCGCGCCGGGGACGATCATCGTCCGCGGCATCTTCAGGGCTCCGCGGCTTCAGGAAGTTGTCGACGGCAAAATCGGCGACGCTGCGCCCCATGCGACGGCCAGTCGTGAGATCGAACCGGAAATGGACACCCGCGAAGATTCGACTGAACGTGGCCTCCTCTGCCGCGTCCGACAGGCTCCCGAACGACCGCACCACGCCAGGCAGCACTTCCGATGTCACGGTCAAGGCGAGGCGGTCGCGTTTCAGGACGGAGACGAGCACCTCGAGCGCGGCGGCGCTGACGGTGGCGTGGGCGCCGGGATAGGAAGGATCCGGCGGCGTGTTCCCGACTTCCGGAAGCCAATTCGGATCGCTCATGGTCTCGGAGTTCCCGACCGTGGCGGCGCGGATCGCGGTGACGGGCCGCCAGAAGTTGTATGTGTACTTCGCGTCGTAGAAAGCGATGACACTATCCGCCGCGGCGAGATTGAGCAGCGCGAAAAGTCGGGCGCTCGCGGCCGTGGGCAAACGCTCGGCGCCGGCTGCGCTCTGCGCGATCTCGTTCCAATAGTTCTGAATCGCGCCGTTCCAGAACCGTCCCGCGAGGACCTGATCGGCCGAGCTCACGGTTCCGTTCGCGACTCACAGCGTCCTGACTTCGTTCAGCGCGTCATCGTACCGGTCACTGGTCAACCCTGGAGGCGGACCAGGACGAAACTCATCGGCGCGTGGAAGCGTAAAGGGGGACGCCGCCTGCGGAGAGTGCGTGCGCGAAGAGTTTGAGCGGGATCGCGATCTGTTTCATGAGGACATCTGCACCTTTCGGCGGCAGGGCCGCTACAACGACTCGAGGAACGTGAACAGTTGTTGCTTCTCGGCGGGACTCAACTCACGGAATCGCCTCGAGACATGCCGCGCCTCGCCACGGTGGCGCTCGATGGCACTCTGCAGCGTCAGCGATCCGAGGTCGTGCATGAAGCGCGGCCTCATCCGCAGACCCCACAACGCGGCGGTGCGCAGCTTGTCAGCGGTGTCTTGCGGCGGCGTCTGCACGATGCCGTCCCCGGTTCCGATGTCGTGCAGCAGGAAGTCGCTGAACGGATGAATGATCTTGTTGCCAAGCGCCTCGGGGACGGCGAACGTGCCGCCGTTGATGAGCGTTCCGGCCGGGGCGGTCGTGATGGACTCGATGTGGCAGGCGTTGCAGCCGATCCTCGCGAAGAGCGCCTGACCCGCTCGCCCGTCTGCGCTCGCTGCCAGGACACTGTCGCGCGGCGGGACTTTCGTGCCGCGAATGAACTGCGCAAAGTGATCGATGTCCGCCAGCCCGAGGTCGTCTGGCACATCTTCGGGATCGGGCGTGATCTTCCCCACCGTCGTCGTGTCCTTCGGCCGCAGCCGGCTGGTCACGCCCATCTCGTTCAAGTACGCGTCGGCTACGAAGGAGAGCAAACTGGCGTGCTGATCCTTCCAACCGAAGCGGCCCACGCGGGTGTGGCCCGGCGCCTCCAGCACGGCGACTTGAATCGCCTCGCCGTGAATCGTGCCATCGCTCGCGTTCGGCTGCCCGTCGGCAATCGCAAGAAGCGTGGTGTCATCGATCGCTTCCACGAAGCCGTCGCCGAGGGTGTTCAAGGCTGCTCTCAGGGCTCGGATGTTTTCGGCGACCGGCACGTGCTCCTGCGCCTCCGGGATCACCGCTCGATCGTTCAGGATCGATCGACCCGAGATGCTGTCTGCGCCGTGGTTGATCGGGACGATGGGGTTGACGAAATTGCCTTGCGCGTCCAGGTGGCCGATGCGGATCTCGGTGAACTGGCTGGCGCCCCCGCTGACGGGGTTCTGATGGCACTCGGCGCACTCGCGCCCGTTGTAGACCGGACCAAGTCCAGTTGTGACGTCATGCGTCTGCTCGTACGTCTGCTGGTCGCGCGCGAAGGTATCACCCGGGGGCTCTTCGATCCCGTTGCTCGTGCTCTGCGATCCTGGATGATCGACCAGCGTGGGGGTGTCGAAGCCGGCCGGCGCTTCGGTTGCGGCTTGTTGCGCCCCGCCCAACGCGGCCTCCGCGCCGGCGCGGAGTGCCTCGGGAGCGCGTGCGGCGAGCCTCAACATCGCAACACCGATCAGCATCGTGAAGAGGGCCATTCGTGTACGTGTCATCGTGTCAGCCTCCACGTGTCATCGTGTCAGCCTCATCAACGTTCCGGGTTCCGGGATGAAGATTGAAATAGGGGCGCGTTTATTCCGGGCGCCACAGCGTTCGTGGGGGGGCGCTCCGCGGTTCGGAGCTCTGTCAGACCTCTCGTGTGGTCAGTGTCGAAGCGCGCGCTCGAACTGACCGAGCTCGGCGTCGTTCAGGTCCGAGACCGCCCAGAACGACATCCCGCCCCGCTCCCAATGCCGCGTCTGAAATCCCCTGGTCGAGCGGACGTCCTCTTTGTCCGGCTGCCCCTGTCTCCCGGAGGCCGGCGCACCGGCAGCCTCCGGCCAGATGAACAGGTTGATGGTGTGCTGGCGCCGTTGGTAGACGAGCGCGGCCGCGGGCCGCCCGGCGATGTAGTCAAGGCGTCCGCCCACCAGCGGGAATCCAATCGACGAGAGATCGTCGACCGGCGGCGAAAAGTCCACCTTCCCGAGAAACCACGGCTTCACCATGTGCTGATCGGACGAGCGCACATCGAAGAGATGGTCAGCCATGAGCGAGCGGACATGGCTGCTGATGACGGCTTCGGCCACGGAGGCGGTCACGTCGACGCTTGGTCTCGCGCGCACCATCCTGACCGCCGCCACCCCACCGAGCGACACCGCCAACGTCAGCGCCGCAGCCCACGCGAGAAGGCTCGGCGTGTAACGCGTTCGCGGGCGGGCGGTCGCAATGTGCGCGCGGAGCCGATCGGGCGCCTCATAGTACGGAACGCTTCGAATCAGGCGGCCGAGCGATTCCCGATCGGCCACGCGCCGGCTGCATCCCACGCACGACGCGAGGTGCTCCTGAAGCGACGCCGATTGCGCCGGGTCCAGCTCGTTGTCGACGTAGGCGTCCAGGAGCCGCCCGACCTCATGACACGTCACGACGGCCCTCCATCGCGTGTAATGGTCCCAGCACGGCCAGGAGCCGTTCGCGGCCTCGCGCGAGGCGCGACATGACGGTCCCGATGGGGATCCCAGCGACCGCCGCTATCTCCTTGTACGAGAGCCCCTCGAGCTCGCGGAGGACGATGACCTCGCGAAAGTCGACGGGCAACTCTTCGATGGCGCGGCGCACCGAGTCGACCGCTTGTTGACGAATCACCAAGGCTTCCGGGTCAAGACCTTCGTCGGACCGTTCGTCCACCATTTCGTTGACGACCAGAGGCTGCGCCGAGGCGCCCTTGCGCGAGAACCGGCCGTGCCAGGTGTTGCGGACGATGGTCAGCAGCCACGCGCGCGCGTCGTCCCCACGCAACGACGGCAAGAAGCGCAGCGCGCGAATACAGGCATCTTGGACGACGTCCTCCGCGTCCGCGTCGCTTCTCGTCAGCCAGCGGGCATAGTTGAACGCTGCGTCCACGTGAGGCAAGACGACTTCCTCGAAGATCCGGCGCGGCACGACTCTCCTGAATGACCGCTCCGGCGCGTCTTTTATTCCCCGTGGCTGATGCTCGGAATATCGGGGCAGCTCGTGCGGTCAGTATCAGCGATATGACGCTCACCTCGCCCCGTTGGGTGCCGGCGGAAAACATGGCTCATGGTCGAGGCCCCGTGGCTGCTGCCCATGAGGTCCGTGAGTGGCGCGTCAGCCCAAGGAGGCGCGAGTGACGAACAGAAGAGATGTGCACGCATGGGATCGGCGCGGATTCCTGAAATGCATGGCGTGGGCCGGGACCGGCGCGGTGTGGACGATGGCGGGCGGAGTGCTGAAGGGGATGCCGATCGAGCATGGCACTGGCGGCGCGATGCCCGTGAACCGAGAAGGCGGCCTTCGGTTCGCGCAGATCAGTGACAGTCACATCGGCTTTGACAAACCGGCGAACGCTGACGTCACGGCGACGCTCCGCGCCGCGATCTCAAAAATCAAAGCCGCACCGGAACCGCCCTCGTTCGTCTTACACACAGGCGATCTGACTCACCTCTCGAAGCCTTCCGAGTTCGATACGGTGCAGCAGGTTCTGAGCGAGCTGTCGGTGCCGGTGTTCTCTGTCCCCGGCGAGCATGACGTCCTCGGAGACGACGGCCAGAGCTATCTGCGGCGGTTCGGGAAGGACACGCAGGGCGCGGGATGGCACAGCTTCGATCAGGGCGGCGTTCACTTCCGATTGTTGTCTTCGCGCACATCCCGCTCTGGTCCGTGTATCCCGAGTGGGGCTGGGGGACCGACGATAGCACTCGCGCGCTCGCGCACCTCAAACGCTTCGGGTCGGTGTCGGTGTTGAACGGCCACATTCATCACGTCATGCGGAAAGTTGAAGGGCACGTCTCGTTCCACACGGCGATGTCGACGGCCTTTCCGCAGCCATCTCCGGGGTCGGCGGCTTCGCCCGGCCCGATGCAGGTGGAAGCCGATCAGCTGAAGAAACTGCTCGGCCTGTCGCGCCTTTCGTTCCACGACGTCAATCATCCGATTGCCATCACCGATGTGCCGCTCGACGAAGGCATGACGGCTGCCAATGCTGGAGAGCAAGTGGTCGCACGCGTTCGAGACGCGGGGCACCTATAAGTACTACTGCTCGTTGCACCCGAAGATGACTGGGCAGATCGTCGTGTCGTGATGTCACGCGCTGCTACAGCGTGACGGCGATTTCAGACGCCGAGAGCCTCGACGACCAGCCGCGCGACGGCGGTGCCCGAATATTGCTGCTGGCCCGTGATCAGGTTGCCGTCGCGGACAGCGTGTGCCTTGAACCGGCCCGCCACGATGAAGTTCGTTCCGGCCAGCTTCTTCGCTTCGTCTTCAATGCGAAACGGCTGAATGCGCTTTCCGACAAAGGCGTCGGCGTAGTCTTCCTCAGAGTTGGCGAAACCGGTCCATGTCTTGCCGTCCACCAACAGTCTTCCATCCGCCTTCGCCTTGAGCAACAGGCAGGTCGCATGACAGAGGACAGCGGTGATTTTCCCCGCGCGCAGGCAGGCACCGGCGAGGTCGTGCACGCGCTGGTCTTCATAATACGTGGACATGGGACCCTGGCCGCCCACGAACAGCACTGCGTCGAACTCCGCGGGCTTCAGCTGGCTGATGGGTTTCGACCGCTCAAGCATCGCCGTAAGCTCAGGCGAGTGGATGAAGCCGAGCGTGATCAGATCGTCCCTGGAGTACTGGCTCTCGTCGCGCGGATCGCTCCATTTGTCGGCTTCGAGCTTTCCTCCATCTGGACTGAATATCTCTACGCGATAGCCATGTTCGATGAACTCCCAATAGGGGTGCGTCAGCTCGCTCCACCAGAACCCGATCGGCCAGCCTGTCTGCTTCGAGACCGCTGGATTGGAGGCGATAATGGCGATCCGTTTTGGATGCGTGGGGTCCAACACGTCAACAGCTGCACTCATCGAATGTTCTCCCTTGAGTTTGCGATCATCGTCCGGCGGTGCCCACCCTCGGCGGTGCCCACCGTTCTTATATATAGCGGACCCTACGCGTCGGGGTCTACGCACTCGCGGGTAAGGAGCTTACGATGGCTGGCTGGCCGCCAATCGCCCTGACGAGGTGAGCATGAGAGAGGTTCCAACGATCCGTGGGCGGGTCCTGCAGTCCCGAGATGCGATCGAGCTCCTTGCAGACAAGTGGAGGGTCTCCATTCTGCACGTGCTCGCGGCGGGGCCACAGCGTAACGGGCAGTTGCAGCGCGCCCTGCGGGAGGTCTCCCCGAAAATGCTGACGCAGACGCTGCGCCGGATGGAACGGGACGGACTCATCACTCGCACGGTCTACTCAGCCATTCCACCGCGCGTTGCGTACGGGCTGACCCCGATGGGAGAGAGTCTCGTCGCTCCCCTTCGGGATCTCTGTCATTGGGCCAAGGCCCACGCCGCCGAACGCGACCGGGCGCGCCGTGAGTTCGACTCACGAGCCGCAAACGCTTCGCTCGATGCTCGTCAATCGGCTTATCGGCGCTTGTAGCGCAGCGTGACGCGCGTTTCCTGGTCGATGACGAGCGGCTTGTCAAACTGACGCGAGGTCCCTTCCTCAACCTGTCTACAAATCCTGATCTCCTTCATCCGAGTCCTTTCCCGCGACCCGGATGCTGGCGGGCTCCCCAACCACTGGCAACGCGGTGCCCGATCGGAGGACCGGAAACACGCGCAGAGCCGAGCCTGCCCTCACCCCCAGGGATACACGGCATCGCACGTCGAGCGTCACTGATTGCCCTGGCACTACCCGTCCGAGGGAGATGATTACCTCTTGGCCGTTGACAGTGGTCGTGCCCCTGCTCGCAGCCTCGAAGGATATACCTTCAGGGAGCTTGATGACGGCCTGGGCACCGTTGAGAGCATGGTGGCTCTCGTTTTCGAACCTGAAGGACAGCACGAGCTCGCTGCCAGGGACCACCGAGCCTGGCCCAGATAACTCGACTTCGGAGCTGTCGGAGATGTCGGGCTTGGTAACGGTCACCTTATCCAGGAGAGCCGGAACACCGGTGCCGGACGAAGCAACCACTCGTCGGCCGACGGGGTCGAAGACCGTGTCCGGTACCGGGTCGTTGAGTGGCCTGCCTTGATAGTCCGTGCCGAAAGGCGCAGGGTCCTGAGGAGTTGCGGAAGAGGTCTTCCCGAGCGGCTCGGAAATCTGGTAGAGCGTGAACACATTGTCGTCGATCGTGACGTGCGCGAAAGAAAACACCTTCGATTTGAATCTCGCGGTGATCTTCTGGCCCATGCCAGGATTCGTCAGAAATACTCGCATCGCATCGTCACTGAGACTGGTGTCGAGGAGAGAGGCCACGCCCTTCTCGAAGGTATAGGACTTCCCGCCAATCGTCATTGTGACTGTTCCAGACGCGGCGTCATCCTGGTCGATGGACGGGCCCCCCCCGCGGGGGTTGAGGAGGTTATCGTCGAAATCGCGGTTGCCGCCGGCGCCTTCGACGAAATAGAGGACGCCGTCCGGCACCGTCTTCCTGACGCCATCGAACGCCAG
>Ga0066903_100001574_pt1 | contig 16888 bp, 13 predicted proteins | sample PanSoiMetaGPlot1_FD_67491 | JGI IMG/M metagenome (GOLD analysis project Ga0066903, IMG submission 67491) | Tropical forest soil microbial communities from Panama analyzed to predict greenhouse gas emissions - Panama Soil - Plot 1 (version 2) | ecosystem: Environmental > Terrestrial > Soil >... | reverse complement strand
GTCCGAAAAGTACATCAAGGAAACGATCTTCTCGTGCGGAACAATCTCGTGGTATTCAACCGCATTCCAGAACTCCTGCCCATCTGGAGATCTCATGCAGCAGAGGAATTTTCCCCCAACCCGAAAATCCATCTTGCAAACAGGCGCAGTAAAACCCTTCGGTCCCCACCACTGCATCACATATTCGGGGTCGGTCCACGCCTTCCAAACCAATTCGCGGGGGGCATTAAAAACTCTTGTGACAACCATCCGCTCTGTCTCATTCACCGTGCTTTTTGTCATGTCGAAGCTCCGCTTTTTTCATTTGAGTCACAACCGCATCCAGCTTTTCGAAACTCTCTTCCCAGAATTGGCGATAACTAATCGCCCAGTCGCTCACCGTCTTTATCGCCTCGGGCCTAAGCCTGCAAACACTCTCTCGTCCACGCTTGGTCTTGATCACAATCTGTGCCCGCACCAGGTAGGCAATATGTTTTGAAATCATCTGCTGCGAGAGTGCAAACGGCTCCGTCAGTCGATGCACAGAGGCAGGCCCGTGGGAGAGCCGCTCGATCATCGCCCGGCGGGTTGGATCAGACAAAGCCGCGAATGTTGTACCGAGACCATCCACAACCATATGGTAGTGGATTTTCTACCGATGTCAAATGTAAATTTTCGCGATTCCTGATTTCTGAACCCTGACTCGTTCACCGGACGATGAAAGTCTCGACGCGCCACCGGCCTGTCGGGCAATGGCGACACCGCCGTTCAAGTACGCTGCAGGGGCTCTCACCGGGCCGAATGATCCCTCGGGTACAATAATGACTGCAATTGGCGTACTTAGCCCCGAATGAGGAGCTCCCGCTGAACGGTTCGTTCGTCACAAGTCATGTCCTTGCCGTATTTTCCGCGCCACGCGGCGTCATGCCATACATACGGCAGCATTTCCTCGATAAGACCTTCCAGGGGCTCTACCAAGTCAACGGATTCGATCTGGCGCTACTGATTCCGTACTTTATTGTTCTTGTTCTCCTTGCGGGATATGGTTTTCATCGCTACGTCCTCGTCTACCTTTATTACAAGCACCGCAAGAACCGGACAACGGAACCGAAAGAGCAATTCTCCGAACTGCCACGCGTGACCGTTCAGCTGCCGATCTTTAATGAGCAGTTCGTGATCGACAGGCTCTTGAGCGCAGTCTGCCGTCTGCAATATCCGCTGGAAAAGCTCGATATCCAAGTTCTCGACGACTCGACTGATGAGACAGTCGCGGTGGCGCGAGGGTTAGTAGAGCATTATGCCGAGCGCGGTTTTCCGGTGACGTATCATCATCGCGACAATCGGGAAGGTTTCAAGGCCGGCGCACTCGCGGCGGGTTTGGAAAGCGCGAAGGGTGAGTTCGTTGCCATTTTCGACGCCGACTTTGTTCCTCCTGAGGATTTTCTGCTGCGAACGATCCATCACTTCACCGATCCGAAGATTGGGATGGTGCAGACCCGCTGGACGCACATCAACCGTCACTATTCGTTTCTGACCGAGGTCGAAGCTATTTTGCTGGACGGGCACTTCGTGCTCGAACACTCAGGGCGGGCGCGCAGCAATGTGTTCTTCAACTTCAACGGGACCGCTGGAGTCTGGCGGAGAGCTGCGATTGAGGAAGCTGGTGGCTGGCAACACGATACGCTCACCGAGGATACCGACCTCTCCTATAGGGCGCAGTTAAAAGGGTGGAAGTTCGTGTATCTGCAGGACGTGGAGTGTCCGGCAGAGTTGCCGGTTGAGATGACCGCTTTCAAAACTCAGCAGGCGCGGTGGGCAAAGGGATTGATCCAAACCGGCAAAAAGATATTGCCGCGCGTACTCACCAGCGACCAGCCACTCCATGTGAAAGTCGAGGCGTGGTACCACCTGACTGCCAACCTGAGCTATCCGCTGATGATCGTGCTTTCAGTGTTGTTGCTGCCGGCGATGATCATTCGCTTCTACCAGGGCTGGTTCCAGATGCTTTACATCGACCTGCCGCTATTCATGGTCTCGACCTTCTCGATTTCCAGCTTTTACCTGGTGTCGCAGCGCGAGTTGTTTCCGAGGAATTGGCCTAAGGCACTCCTGTACTTGCCCAGCCTGATGGCGCTCGGTATCGGACTGACAATTACCAATACGCATGCGGTAGTAGAGGCGCTAATTGGGCGCCAATCGGCATTTGCTCGTACGCCGAAATACCGTGTTGAGTCGAAGAAGGACAAAGTACGCGCCACCAAATATCGAAAGCGTCTCGGATGGGTTCCTTATCTTGAGTTGACCGTCGGGGCGTATTTTGCCCTTGCTGTTTATTACGCGATCTCGAATGAGAACTACATCACGGTTCCTTTTCTTATTCTTTTTGTTTTTGGTTATTGGTACACCGGGCTGATGTCACTGTTGCAGGGACGATTCACAGCGCTGACACTCAGTGCGGAAGACCATACGAAGCCATTTCCGGTTGGCGTGTAGGTCAAATCCGGCAGGATTGTCGTCAAGATACGAGGCGTGTAGGATTTTCTTTAGGATCCGTATGCGAAAACTTCTTCTGATCCTCGCCCTATTTTCCCAGTTCACTTTTGCACTCGATCGCCAGAACAATTCAGATTACGCCGCCCGACGACATGCACTGGCCGATAAAGCCAAAGGCGTTGTTCTGCTCTTTTCGCCGATGGAGGCTGAAGGACCCAATGATTTGTACGGGTACCGTCAGGACGATAATTTCTTCTACCTCTCGGGTTGGGTTGAACCCGGGGCCGCGTTGCTGATCGCGCCTGCTAAGGAAGCGAAGGAAGGTTCGCCGGCAATCCCGTATACCGAGATCTTGTACCTGCCGGCGCATAACCTGGTCCAAGAGAAGTGGACGGGGCCAAAGCTGGGTCCTGAGAATGCTGATGCCCCACGAATGACTGGCTTCGCAAAGGTGGATGTCATCGACAATCTTCGGGCGGAGTTGAACCATCAGCTGAGCGGTCGCAATGCGGTTTACACAGATATCGCTACTCCTGGCGAGAAATCAATCTCGGCCACACCTATCGAGTGGCTTGCCCGCGCCAACGCCTTCCCTTTGAACGTTTCCTTCCAAGACGTCCGGCCGCTGCTTGCCTCGTTACGCACGCATAAGGATGCAGGCGAAATAGAGCGTATTAGAAGGGCAACAGATGCGTCAGTAGCCGCGCACATGGCCGCAATGCACTCGGTAAAGCCAGGCATGAGTGAGCGTGAAATTTCTGCTTTACTGCAGTACGAATGGGGAAAGCGGGGATGTGAGCGCCCGGCCTATGCTCCGATTGTTGGCTCAAGCTACAACTCGACAGTGTTGCACTATTCTGACGATGACGGAACCATGCAGGCGGGCGATGTAGTCGTGATCGACGCGGCAGGTGAGTATTCGATGTATGCGTCCGATATCACACGCACGCTGCCGATCAACGGCAAGTTTACTTCTCGTCAGCGGGAGATTTACGACATTGTCCTGGGGGCACAACAGGCCGCGGTCGTGGCATTCGAATCGGGCAAATCGACGTTACGAAGAGGTAGCCCAAATTCTCTCTACCAGGTCGCGTACGATTACATTAATTCTCACGGTAAAGACCAGCATGGCCAGCCCCTGGGAAAGTATTTTATTCACGGCCTCGGGCACTTTGTCGGACTAAATGTTCATGATTCAGGAGACTACGACATTCCGCTGGGTCCTGGTGCGGTCTTTACGCTAGAGCCGGGGATCTACATTCCTGAAGAGAAGCTCGGTGTGCGAATCGAAGATATTGTTTACGTCGACGCAGGCGGCAAGATGGTCAATATGACCGCATCTCTGCCGCATACGGCGGACGAAGTCGAGCGGGCGATGGCTTCAAAGTAAATGGGCGCCGACGTGTAAAATGCCTGCATGGCATTCCCAGGAGCAGGAACTCCCAATTCCCAGCGCAAAGGTCGATCCGTGCCTCCCGAAGAGACGTCGGAGGAGGCAGCCTTTCTGAAATCTCTCGGAGAAAAACAAAAACCAGTCAGTGTCAAATTAATGGATGGTGAAATCGTGCGCGGGTGGATTGAATACTACGACCGCAATATGGTTCGCCTGACGCGCGAAGACCAGCCCAATCTGTTCATCTTCAAACACGAGATCATGTACATTTCCGAAGATGGAAAAAAGAAGTAGATGAAGATCTGCACAGGACTTTTGCTATGACAGGTCTTCACGGTGAATTTGTGCCTGCGATGACGGAAATCGCCCGCGAGGCAGGCGCGCTGCTGCTGGAGTACTTCCGTCAGCGGGTAAAGATTGAATACAAGGGTGATGTCGACCTTGTCACCGTGGCGGACCGCAAGTCCGAGGCGCTGATCCTGGAGCGTATCCGCGCCAAGTGGCCATCGCATGATGTTCTGGGAGAAGAGGGGGCCCGCATTGAGACCGGCAGCGACTATCGTTGGTATGTCGATCCGCTGGACGGCACAACAAACTTTGCTCACGGGTTCCCGGTATTTTGTGTGTCCCTGGCTATCGAGCGCAAGGGCGAACGGGTCGCTGGGGTATTATTCGATCCTACTCGCGATGAACTGTTCGCGGCCGAAAAGGGAAGTGGAGCATACCTAAACGGCGAACCGATCCATGTTTCGAAGACAGCGAACCTGAAAGAGTGCCTGGTAGCAACTGGATTCCCCAGCCATAAGCGGCACAAGAATCCCAATATCTTCTTTTATCACCAGCTGACGCTACGGACCCACGGAGTGCGGCGGGCTGGTTCAGCGGCACTGGATTTGGCCTCTGTAGCCGCGGGACGGTTCGATGGATTCTGGGAGTTCAACCTGAATCCCTGGGACACGGCAGCCGGGGTGCTGCTTGTTCAAGAGGCGGGTGGCACTGTGACGGACTTCAAGGGCGGACCGTTTCAGCTGCAGAGCCGTGAAACAGTTGCGACCAATGGCATTGTTCACAACGCTCTTCTGAGTGAATTTGAGGCAATCTTCGCCGGGCGGGGGCTGGAAGAACTGCCCGATCCTCGGGCATATCGAAGCTAGTCGCACCGAGAGTTCCTTACGCCCAGCCTTAACCACAAAGAACACAAAGGCGCATTGGATCCTCGCCCAAGGAGCGCCATAGACCTCGCGCACGCTCTCGGACTCCGGCATATCCTTGGTAAAATAAGAAGGACATGAACCCGCTGCTTGAGCGAACAATCGAGAAACGTCCCGGAAAAGTGCGCTTTCAGGGCCGGATTCTCTTTCTGACTGAAGACCCCGAGTTGATCAAACGCCAACTCGCCGGGGAAGACCTGCCCTGGGATACGAAGAACCCTGCTAACAATCCCAAGTTGCGTGACGACATTTCGACCGACGAAATCACGCCTGCCCACTATTGCTTCTACTTCGACCAGACGCTGGGCGAGATCCCATACATGGGCCTGAAGTGCGGGGGCGTGCTGCCGATTGGGCGCGCCGATGTGAAGAAGGGCGGATTCGTCTGTTCGGTGAGCGGCAAGCGGCGAGGGAAGGGATCGAGCCGCGAGCAGTCCCCGTATGCAGAGATGTCTGCCGGCTTGCAGGTCGTGATTGCGGAGAATATCGAGCGTATCTACAAGCAGAACTGCCAGAACCTGGGCCTGCTGACATCTACTAATTTTTCGCTGATTGACCGGATTCGCGCCGGGGAAGAGATCGCACTGAGCGAATTCACTGCCGGTGAAGACGAGATTACGCGACAGGTGATCGAGTACGGCGGCCTGTTTCCTTTCAACGTGGCGCGCATGCAGAAGAAGGTTTTCTTGCCCGCGATTGCCACGAAGAAGCGGCCGATGACTCTGGCCGAGAAGATCTTTGCCCGGCACATGGTCACACCCGTGGGGAAAGTTGGAGTGGAGGCGGTGAAACCCGGCGACACAGGCTTCACCCGCGTGGACCTGCGCTTCAGCCACGAGTATGTCACGCCCATGGCGGCGATCTTTTACGAGCACTACGTTGGAAAGGGGGTGCCGGTCAATGACGCCTCCTCCATACGGTTCTTTCGCGACCACCTGACTTTTCTCGATGAGGTGATCTCCGAAGAAAAGAAGAAGATCGGGCTGCTCGATCTCGCTACGCAGCTCAAGCTCAAACAGGAAGACTTCGCGAAGCAGCAGGGCATCAAGCTGCACGGAGAACTCAAAGATCGCAAAGGGTCTGAAGGCATCTGCCATTCGGTGATGCTCGAATCCTATGCCCTGCCAGGGCAGGTCAACGTTGGATCGGACTCGCACACGCCTCACGTGGGCGCAATTGGTTGTGTAGCTTTCGGCATCGGCACCACGGACGTTTTCAATAGCTGGATCACGAAAGACGTACGCGTCAATGTGCCTGAGTCGGTGAAAGTGATTGTCCGTGGCAAGCGGCATCCGAATGTCACGGCGAAAGATTTCATCCTGAAGATCCTGAGTCTCGACTACGTTCGCAGCGGCAAGGCACTGGCCAAAGTCATGGAATACGCCGGTGAGGCCGTTGAGGAGTTAAGCGTGGACGAGCGAGCCACCATGACCAACATGGCGGCTGAGATCGGCGGATTTACGGGCATCGTTGCTCCCGACAAGAAAGCCGTCGAGTTCCTGGTTGAACGGCGTGGCATGGATCGCACGCAGGTTGCGGCAATGATGGAAGGCCTGTACAGCGATCCAGATGCGCAGTACGCGCATGTGATCGAATTTGACGCTGCGGAGATCACCCCGATGGTGGCGACTCCCGGAGACCCGGGAAATGGCAAGTTCATACGCGAGCTGAATACGCCTGTCCCAGTCGAATTAGCCTATGGCGGTACCTGCACAGCCGGTAAGAATGAAGATATGGATATGTACGCCACGGTGCTGGCGGACGCCCTAAAGCAGGGCAAGAAGGTTTCCGATTCAGTCGAGTTCTACATACAGTTTGGATCGCAGGAGACGAGAGAATACGCCATCGGCAAAGGTTACCTGGATATCTTCCAGAAGGCCGGAGCCCGGGTGATTGAGCCGAGCTGCGGAGCGTGCATCAACGCCGGGCCGGGAGTTTCGACGCGGCCAGACCAGGTGGTCATCAGTGCGCAGAACCGTAATTTTCCGGGCCGGAGCGGGCCGGGTCAAATGTATCTGGCATCGCCTTTGACTGTCGCGGCCAGTGCCGTGGCGGGCTACATTGTGGAGTATCAACCGAGCGAGCAGCGGGAATTGGTAGGAGCCTAGTAGGTCCACTGCCGCTGGGCCGCAGTCAAAATCGTGGAACAGGCGATTCGCTGTGGTTGGCTGTACCGAACCCGGCATTCTTGCTAGAATGTGCGGTTCTGTTGAGTTCCGCACACATCAGGAGACCGTAAACCAATGGCATACGTAATTGCAGAACCGTGCATCGGCACCAAGGACACCGCCTGCGTCGATGCTTGCCCAGTCGATTGCATTCATCCAAAGAAGGACGAACCGGGTCACGGCGAAGAAGAGATGCTCTACATCGATCCGGTGGAGTGCATCGATTGTGGGGCGTGCGTACCGGTATGTCCTGTATCGGCGATTTTTGCGCTAGATGATCTGCCGGAGAAGTGGAAGGCATTCACCGAGCGCAACGCCCAGTATTACGGCCGCTAAGCGCGAGCTAAGTTCGTAGAGCGCACATGGGATTTCCGTGTGCGCTTTTTGTTTTGGGTGCGAGACTGTAGATCTCTGAGTGATTACACGAAAAAGACGGTTGATATTAAAGAAGAACGGCCCTTCGGCCTCGCCTGATGCAGCATATCCCAGGATGGCAAGCCAGCGAGGCAGGCAGAGGATTCTGCAGCTAGTACGCTACTGCAGAGTCCCCACCGATAGGCCTCAATTCTTGTTTTTCTTGGGGATGTTCTCGGCACAATAGGTGCAAAGATTGCGATCGTTGAAAATGTCCCGCTCCTCGAAGGTGATAAATTGCTGACAGGCTGGACAGCGAATGTTCTCCGCACGGGCCAGTTTGTTCCACTCTTGTTCGGTCTGGGGTTCCGTATTCATGGCCAACATTCTACCTCAGGACACTAGCGTCGGCATTCCTTCCGGCGCGCCTTGGAGCGCCGAGTCCGCGACTTTATTGTCTGAGGCCGGCCTGTTCCCTTCGCCTTTCCATCTACCCACCCCTCCGTTACAATCAAGGATTAACCGATTGGGTCGCGATGGCGCTGAAGGAGTCGGAAGCGATCGTCCTGCGCACGTATCCTCTCCGCGAGGCGGATCTGCTGGTCACTTTATTTACCCGGGCAGAGGGCAAGGTCAAAGGAGTTGCGCGCTCGGCGATGAAGTCCAAGCGCCGCTTTGGTGGGGCGCTCGAGCCGTTGACTTACGTTCGGGCATTCTTTGAGGATCGCGAGCGGCAGGAGCTTACTAGGCTGGATTCCTGCGAAGTGCTGGAATCACCCCTAGCAACGCAGGTTACATACGCTCGTGCCGTCGCTTTGGGCCATGTGGCCGAAGTCCTGGATCAGTTGCTGCCGGATCGCGAGGCGAACGACAGTGTTTTTCGGTTGGCTCTCTCGGTCATTGCGGTTTTGCGCAGTGGCGACGTCTGGATGCCGGTCACGTACTTCGACCTCTGGATGACACGGCTGATGGGCTATTTGCCTGATTTGTCCGAGTGCATTGCTTGTGGACGTGCGCTAAATGGACATCGGGCATTCTTTCATGCATTGGCCGACGGGATCATGTGCGAGGAAGATAAGCGACTGGCTTCCTCGGAACTTTCGGCAGATTCGCGGATGATTGCGGCACGAATGTTCCGCGCCCCAGTGGAGAGTTTTGCGGAAGCCAAGTGGCCAAAAGCGCAAGCTGCGGATTTGCGCAAGTTCTTGGTGCAAATACTGCAGCGGCATATTGAGAAGAAGCTGACCACGGCAGCGATGCTGGAGAAGATCAGCAAGTAACCATCAGATGTTAGCTGTCAGCTTTCAGAAACTGCGAGAACGCTGCTTGTTGAGAGCTACCGAACGCCGACTTTGACTCCGACACGACACAATTCGTTGACCTTCCAGCAGCTCATCCTCCACCTGCAAACTTTCTGGGCGGAGCGGGGCGCGGTGTTGCAACAGCCCTACGATGTCGAGGTGGGCGCAGGAACGATGGCTCCGGAAACGTTCTTGCGAGTCCTTGGGCCAAAGCCCTACAAGGTTGCGTATGTGCAGCCGTCGCGACGTCCAGCGGATGGGCGCTACGGCGAAAATCCTAATCGCCTGTTCAAGCATACTCAGTTACAGGTCATCCTCAAGCCGCCGCCCGAGGATGTGCAAGACGTCTATCTTGAATCGCTGGCCGCAATTGGGATTGACCTTCGACAACATGACATCAAGTTTGAAGAAGATAACTGGGAATCGCCTACGCTGGGCGCATGGGGTATCGGCTGGCAGGTCATGCTCGATGGTTTGGAGATCACGCAGTTCACCTACTTTCAGCAATGCGGAGGCGTGGATCTCGTCCCTATCTCGGCTGAACTGACGTATGGCCTGGAACGCATCGCAGCCTTCCTGCAGGATGTGGATAGCATTTACGACATCGTGTGGTCGCGCGATCCTGGCACTGATGAGGTCATTACCTACGGTGACGTGCGCCTCGCGGAAGAGTTGCAATTCTCGGCGTACAACTTCGAGATGGCGGATGTCGAGAAGACTTGGCATCACTTTTCGACATGTGAGTCTGAGTGCAAGGCCTTGCTGGAGCAGTATTCAGAATTGAAGGGTAAAGGTGCAGAAGGTAGAACAGTGGGATCTCTGTCCACCGAGAAGAAGCGTTTCCCGCTGCTTGCAGCGTACGATCTCTGTCTGAAATGCTCGCACCTTTTCAACATTCTGGACGCTCGCGGCGCGATTTCGGTTACGGAACGAGTCGGGATCATTGCCCGGGTCCGGGCGCTGGCTGTGGGGATCGCCAAGGCCTGGGTTGACCAGCAGGCGCAAGACGAGGCCGGTTCTGCCGATGAGCCGGAACCTGTGGCCAATAGGGAAGCTGCGCCAGTCTAATAATGGAGTTACGCGGGCGGGGTGCCCGTACGAGCGAATTGTGACGCTGCTCACATTCGATTGCCCGTCACTTCTGCGAAGATAAGAGTTCGATTCATGCCTGATTTTCTGCTGGAAATTGGTTGCGAAGAAATTCCCGCCCGGATGATCGATGCCGCGTCCGAGGAGCTTGCCCGGCGGGTTGGTGACCTCATCAACCGGGAGCGGTTGGCGACGAATGCGACCGTTCGCGGATTCTCGACCCCCCGCCGATTAAGCGTAATCGCGTGTGGCGTTGCCGCAGCACAGCCGGATGTCGAGGAGCAAGTAATGGGGCCTTCGACAAAGGTCGCCTTCAACAATGGTCAACCCGGTCCTCCGGCACAGGCCTTTGCTAAGAAGGTCGGGGTGGATGTTTCTGCTCTGGAGAGAGTGACGACTCCCAAGGGCGAATACCTTTCAGCAAAAGTGAAGAGGGTCGGGCGAGGTGCCAGCGATGTTCTGGCCGAGTTCCTGCCTAAGGAGATCTCTTCGGTCTATTGGCCGAAGAACATGTACTGGCGCAAGAAGGGAGAGCTCTTTGTTCGCCCTATCCGCTGGTTAGTCGCGATGCTTGATGGCACGGTTGTACCGCTGACCTTCGATGGTGTTATGGCCGACAAGCGATCGCGCGGGCATCGCATCATCGGACAGGGCTTACTAGAGATTGAGAACCCGAGTTCGTATGTTGACGCCCTAAGGCAGGCGGGCGTTCTGGGCCGCGAGGAGCGACTAGTACAGATTCGAAAAGCGCTCGACGCCGCCACACGTCAAATCCCTGGCGCGCGTTGGAGGGAAGACAAAGACTTGCTTGATGCGGTTGTGAACCTCACGGAATTTCCATCGGTGATCTTGGGCAACTTCGATCGCGAGTTCCTGGAGCTTCCGGAGGAAGTATTGGTCACAGTCATGCGCGACCATCAGAAATACTTCGCCGTCGAAGGATCGGATGGCCGACTGCTTCCACACTTCCTGGCAGTGCTGAACGCAAATGGCGATCCCTCGGGAGCCATCCAGCATGGTCACGAGCGGGTCCTTCGTGCTCGATTCAGCGATGCTCGCTTTTTCTGGCAAACCGATCAGAAACATTCGTTGCGGGAAAGAACGGAGTGGCTGAAGCAAGTCACATTCCAGAAGGATCTGGGCAGCTACTACGAAAAGGAACTGCGCGTCCAACGCGTGTGCAGTTGGCTGGCCGAGCGCATCCGCCAGAGCGGTATCGCAATACGACCCGGCGTCATTCACAAGGCGGGATTCCTGGCGAAGACCGACCTCACGACTGATCTGGTGAAGGAATTTACAGAGCTGCAGGGAATCGTAGGAGGACTTTACGCACGGGTTCAGCAACTCGACGATGACCTCCCGGAGAGCACCCGGTTCATGATCGCGGACGTGATCTACGATCATTACAAGCCCGAGTCGATGGAAGACTCGTTGCCGCGCACTCTTGAAGGAGGGGTGCTTTCTCTGTGCGACAAAGCTGACAGTATCGCCGGGATGTTTGCGCTGGGACTGCAGCCGACAGGATCCAAGGATCCTTTTGGTTTGCGGCGGCAAGCAAACGGAATTGTCCGCATTATCGCCGAGTACAAGATACCGATGCCTCTCAGCGAGTTGTTCGTCGATGCTCGCGAGGCATACCGCGGATCGCGTGCGGAAAGGAAGTTCTCTGCCGATCTCGATTTTGCGGGCGCTGTCCGTGATTTCTTCCGCGAACGTCTCGAGTTCTATTTGCGCGATGCTAGAGGATTTAAGTATGACGTGGTAAATGCTGTGCTGGCGGTGGATGCTGATGACGTGGTGGACGCTGTGGCAAGAGCAGAAGCAGTAAGCAAAGTACGTTCTTCTCAGGATTTCGAATCCATCTCGGTGGCGTTCAAGCGTATTAAGAACATTCTCCGGCAGGCTCAGGAGACTGGTAAGAAGATTGGACCAAGGATTGTCGAGAACGCATTGCAAGATCCGGCAGAGAAAGAGTTGGCGGCCCGAATTCCAGAGATTGCAAGCATGGTTGAGCAGATGCGGAGCGAGAAGAAGTACGAGGCGGCACTGATTGAAGTCTCAAAACTGCGCCCACAGGTCGATGCATTCTTCGACAAGGTAATGGTGATGGTGGACGATGAAGGCGTCCGAAGCAATCGCTTGGCTCTGCTCCAGGCGCTGCTCCAAAATTTTTCAACGATTGCGGATTTTTCCGAGATCGTGACGGAAAGGCTTAGTGACACTCACGCCGGCCCCGCGCCGGTTTTGCGAAATTCAACTGTAAAGGACTAATACCATGGCGACATCTACTATGCCCGAGACAGAAGTGGAACAAAGCGAAAAGAGAAGCGGCACCAAGTACGTTTATTTCTTTGGTGGCGGCAAGGCTGATGGCAACGGCAAGATGAAAGATGATCTTGGCGGCAAGGGTGCCGGCTTGGCGGAAATGACAAATGCAGGTCTGCCCGTGCCTCCGGGGTTCACGATCCAGACAGAAGCTTGCCGACAGTACATGCGCGATAACCGCGTCTCAGGCGAGGTCGATCGCCAAATGGAAGAGGCGCTGGCGAAACTCGAGCAACTGCAGGGTCAGAAGCTCGGCAGGGGTGACAATCCATTGCTGGTGAGCGTGCGCTCCGGCGCGAAGTTCTCCATGCCCGGCATGATGGACACGATTCTGAACCTCGGGCTCAACGATCAGAGCGTAGAAGCTCTTGCAAAGCGCAGCAACAATCCGCGCTTCGCCTATGACTCCTATCGCCGATTGATTCAGATGTTCGGAAATGTTGTGCTCGAAATTTCTAAGGCTGATTTCGACGAAGTTTTTGAGAACAAGAAGAAGCAGAAAAAAGCCAAACTCGACACCGAGCTAGACGCGAAGGCATTGAAGGAAGTCATCGAGGAATACAAGAAGGTGGTGAAGAAGGCCACTAAGAAGGACTTCCCACAGGATCCACATGAGCAGCTGGTGATGGCGAGGGATGCTGTCTTTCGCTCGTGGCAGAACGACCGTGCCAAGCACTATCGCCGCATTAACAATATTTCTGACGATCTCGGAACGGCTGTGAACGTTCAAGCAATGGTGTACGGGAATCTCGGCGACACCAGCGGCACTGGCGTCGGGTTTACGCGGAACCCAGCCACGGGCGATAAAGAGTTCTATGGAGAGTTCCTGCTAAATGCACAGGGAGAAGATGTCGTGTCAGGCGTGCGTACCCCCGTGCACATCCTTGAGCTCGAGAAGATCATGCCGCAGGTCTACAACCAGCTGCGCGACATCACCACACGCCTGGAGAAGCATTACAAAGACATGCAGGATTTCGAGTTCACCATCCAGGACGGCAAGCTCTACATGCTGCAGACGCGCAATGGAAAGAGAACTGGACTGGCTGCTGTGCGGGTCGCGTTGGCGATGGTAGAGGAAGGGTTGATCACGAAAGAAGAGGCCATCTTCCGCGTCGATCCGAATCAACTTTATGATTTCCTGGTTCCACGGCTGGATGAGAAGAGCGCGAAGGTGGAGGTCCTGGCAAAAGGCCTTCCGGCCTCTCCGGGCGCAGCTGTTGGTCAGATCGTCTTTACCGCCGACGAAGCGGTGGCGAAAGCTGGACATGGATCGAAAAAGAATCCTGTGATCCTGGTGCGCGCAGAAACCACTCCAGAAGATATTCACGGCATGGAAGTGGCGATGGGCATCCTAACTTCTCGCGGCGGCATGACCAGTCACGCTGCTGTGGTCACTCGCGGCATGGGTAAGTGCTGCGTCGCGGGCGCCGGTGACATTGAGGTCAACGAGAAAGCCCGTGAAATGCGAGTAAAAGGCCAGGTGTTCAAAGAAGGCGACTGGATTTCTCTCGATGGCACCACCGGTCGCGTCATCAAAGGCAAGCTGAACACACTGGCACCCAAGCCCGACGATCCCGAGATGATGAAATTCATGAGTTGGTCGGAACCATTCCGGACGATGGGCGTCCGGGCCAACGCCGACATCCCGCGTGACGCCATCCAGGCGCGGGCTTTCGGTGCGGAAGGCATTGGCCTGTGCCGCACGGAACATATGTTCTTTGGCGAGGAGAAGATTCCGCACATGCGGGCCATGATTCTTGCCGACAACGAGAAAGACCGCCGGGCAGCATTGAAGAAGTTGTTGCCCATGCAGCGGAACGATTTCATCGGCGTGTTCCGCGCGATGGATGGCTTCCCGGTGACGATCCGCACGCTCGATCCGCCGCTCCACGAGTTTCTGCCGCGTCGTGAAGAGTTGATGGTGGACATCAACAATCTGCCGCACGCCGATGCCAAGCAGAAGAAGGAGATGGTCGCGAAGTACGGCGATTATGGGGTGAAGGCTGCTGGCGATCTGAAGAAGATTCTGCCACACCTTTTGAGCCGGGTAGAACAACTTCACGAGTTCAATCCGATGTTGGGACACCGCGGATGCCGTCTGGGAATCACGTATCCCGAGATCACCGAAATGCAGGCGCGCGCCATCTTCGAAGCGGCAGTAGCCGTGGCGAAAGAAGGCGTGAAGGTTTATCCGGAAGTGATGATTCCACTCATCGCAACAGTCAAGGAGATGGCGAACCAGGCAGCGATTGTTCGCCGCGTGGCCGATGAGGTCTTCCAGGAGAAGGAAATGAAGGTTCCCTACCTGGTGGGCACGATGATTGAATTGCCGCGCGCCGCCCTGGTGGCTGATGAAGTTGCGAAGGAAGCCGAGTTCTTCTCCTTCGGCACGAACGATCTCACCCAGACCACAATGGGTATCTCGCGCGATGACTTTAACAAGGTCCTGCCCGCTTACCTGGAGATCGGTATCCTGAAGCAGGATCCATTCGCGGTTCTCGATCGCGATGGAGTTGGACAACTCGTCCGAATGGCGACCGAACGGGGTCGCGGCACTCGATCGAAACTAAAAGTGGGCATCTGCGGTGAACACGGCGGCGAACCTTCGTCGGTTGAATTCTGCTACCAGACTGGGTTGAACTACGTCTCGTGCTCGCCATTCCGAGTCCTGACGGCGCGACTGGCGGCGGCGCAGGCAGCAGCCACAGAGAAACTGAAAGTCGAGGGCGGAAGAACGAAGTAAGCATCAACCGCCGATTACACCGAGAAGGATTGAAATTTTCTCTGTGTCATCGGCGGTTTTCATTTTTGTTGCGGCCTTACTGGACTTTCTGCAGACGGCTGATCAGTTTCTGAGCCAGGTTCTCCTCTGATTCGGACCACAGCAGTCGTGCCTTCGCACCGGCGTTCTGTTCCAACCGGGTTGTAAAGTCAACCAACTTTTGAACATTCGTACGCAGCTTGGCTTCGGCTGCGCTGGTGAGCGTTACCTGCTCCTGAATGAATGCTGAATCCAGACCAAAATCGATTTGGATGTGTCCCTCTTGCTCAAACGATCCTTCGTCGAAATCAATACCATGCGCAATGAACGTCACTAGCGATGGCAGGAGCACCCAGTCCTTAGTCTCTTCCGAGAGGTTCCACAAATCCCAATAGGCTTCGAAGACATAGGCATAATCTTCGTGCAAGAGATCTGCCGCAAAGTTCACTGCCTCTAGCGGGGGAATCCCAGGACGAAAGCGGTCCTCAAGGACGGTAGCTTCGTTCCAGGAAACCGGATGCAGAGCCACATATGTGATTCCGGGTTGCGCCGACGAAAAAGGAAATTGCTGCATGACCGCGAGAACTCGCGGAAGTACGTCTTCGGTGTCGAAGCTTGAGAACCAAAGGCTGAGATAAAGAGGATCGGCCATAAACGTGCCTGCGGTGGAACTGTATTGATTGTAAATGTTCTAGTTGCTTTAGAACGCATGCCCAAATGCCCGGCTGCTCAGCGCGTAATTCGATGTGAGCACCTGCAATGCCCAATTTGTAGTGCAACTACGCGCAGGATCTCTGCCTTTGCATCGAATTTGGTGGCCAAGTTTGCTAAAATCAAATTGTCGCCTCGACGTCTTCACCAACTCCTGATATAAAAATCCGACAAATTTACGGAGGCATTTCGTGAAGATCCAGTCAACGCCGAACCGCTATCAAAAATTGTCAACAAAGACCTTCGAATTAGAACGGCTGCAATTGCGCCTGGAAAGAAAATTCGAGAGTCATCACTTGGTCAATTTAAAGAATGGTTTGGAAAATAAGCTGCAAGCGAACGCCTCCGACAAGAAGCATCCTCATATTGTCCGCGGCTGAATACCGCAACTGTGTCACCTACGAAATTTGAAGCTGTGCCGAGGCGCGGTTTCCAAAACGACCGCTAGGCTTTCGCGCGCGTAGCGTTCACCGGTGGGGCTATGCGGGCGCGACTGCGGCGTGAGATGCGTCACGGCACCAGAGTTCCAGGTGTTTCTTCAACGCAGTGCTCGCCAGATACCTGTTCTGCCATGAAGGAGAGGCTCCCAAGTGGCTCCACGGCTTCTCTCCGGCATCGACCTTGTCTTTTAGATAAGCGCGCCAGCGGTAGTGCTCATACGTGGACATGCATGCCACAGCATATGCTTCCGCCAATTCCTGATTTCCTTCGATAATTACGAAGTTGTCGTCATTATCGAGGCTGGCGGATTTCGAAAAGTTGTGCGATCCGGTGATCACTCTGCAATGATCGGTCCAAGGATCGATAACGATCATCTTGGCATGAGTGATGGCATGTCCTACCCCGGGGTTCTGGATGGGATAAAGAAACTCGGTTCGCGTAACCTCTTCAATCCACCCGGCAAGGTCCTGGCCAACGCCTTCGGGCTGAATCAACTCAGTGTGGTACTCGGCACCCTGCGACAGCCCGGCTAATGAGAATGTTTCTTCGAGCGCCGAGCTTACTGTATTAACGACACCGCGAACATAGATTCCACTCGCTCCCTTCTGCAGGATCGATTTCAGAGGTTCCTCTCCAGGCGAAAACATGACGTACAGAATCAT
>Ga0066903_100001573_pt1 | contig 16890 bp, 14 predicted proteins | sample PanSoiMetaGPlot1_FD_67491 | JGI IMG/M metagenome (GOLD analysis project Ga0066903, IMG submission 67491) | Tropical forest soil microbial communities from Panama analyzed to predict greenhouse gas emissions - Panama Soil - Plot 1 (version 2) | ecosystem: Environmental > Terrestrial > Soil >... | reverse complement strand
AACGAGACCCACAACGAAGCGGTGCTGATCTCCGGCTCGCTCGGCTTGTCCCAGCTCGTCGTCATGCTCAACAACGGCGACAACGGCGGCGACACCGACGCGAGCCTGCTTGGCCCGTTCTGGCGCATGCATTCGCCGGTGACACCGAGCGGCGGCTCGATCGTGCGCTCGCCGACGCCGGGCGAAGCGCTGTTCGTGAATGCCTCGTTCAAGGACCGCACCGGCAAGCCGATCATTGGTGCCGAAGTCGATGTGTGGCACTCCTCGACCGAAGGCTTCTACGAGAACCAGGATCCGGTGCAGGCCGACATGAACCTGCGCGGCAAGTTCACGACCGACGCCAACGGCCACATCAGCTTCCGCAGCATCAAGCCCGCCGGGTATCCGATCCCGATCGATGGACCGACCGGCGACCTCCTGCGCGCGCAGGGCCGTCACAACATGCGCCCGGCGCACCTGCACTTCCTCGCCGCCAAGGACGGCTTCAAGACGCTGATCTCGCAAATCTATGTGCAGGACGACAAGTTCCTGGAGACGGATGTGCAGTTTGGCGTCACCCGACGCCTGGTCGGCAACTATGTGCGGCACGAGAACGAGACGCCGCCGGCACCTGATGTGAACGGGCCGTGGTATTCGCTCAACTACAATTTCGTGATGGAGCCGGGCGCCACCAAACTGCCGCGGCCGCCGATCACCGGCAAGGCAAAGGGCGAGCGGCCGCAAATTCCGCATCTGGCGTAGCGAGCCTGCCTGTTGTCAGGAGTCGGCACTGCTGGTGGCTTATCAATCGGCTTTAATGCCGGCCTGCCGGATCACATTCGTCCATCTGACGGCTTCGGCCTTGAAGAGGGCAGCAGTCTCCTCGGGCGATGAGCCCACTGTCTCAAAGCCGAGCGTCGCCATTTTCTCGCTGATGTCAGGGAGCGCGAGGCTCTTCACAATTTCGCGGTGAAGCCGCGTCGTGATTTCTCTGGGCGTATTGCGTGGAGCGATGAAGGCGAACCAACCATCACCCTCAATGTCGGGGTAGCCCACCTCCGCCATGCTGGGAACTTCCGGCAATGCCCGGGAACGATCCTTGCTCGTGACCGCGAGGGCGCGAAGTTTTTCTTCTTTGATTTGTGGCACCGCCGGCGGCAGGGAGCTGAAGGCTATCGGCGTATGTCCTGCAACAGCCGAGCCGACTGCCAGGCCCGCGCTGTTGAACGGCACATGCACCAAGTCGAGATCAAGCGACAGGCGAAAGTGCTCGCCAATGAGATGCGGCGGCGTGCCGATCCCTGGTGAGGCGAAGCTGTATTTGGCCTTGCTGCTCTTGACCAGCGCCACAAGTTCTTTGACCGTATTCACCCCCAACGACGGATGAACCGTCAGAACGGTGGGGGAGCGGACCGCAACGGTGATCGGGTCAAAGCTCTTATGCGGATCATATGGCACAGTGTCGTACATCAGCGGGTTCACAACCAGGTTCGGCGGTGTGACGAGCACGGTGTAGCCGTCCGCCGGCGCCTTCGCGCCCTGACCCAGTCCGAGATTTCCTCCAGCGCCGCCGATGTTCTCGACGTAAACCTGCTTTCCGAGTTGGTCGGACAGCTTGTGCGCAACAAGACGACCTAAGATGTCAGCAGGACCGCCCGGCGCGTAAGGAACGATCATGCGTATTGGTCGCGCCGGATAAGTTTGCGCCAGTGCCTTTGCGGGCAGGATCGGTGCGATCGTGGCGCACCCAATGAGCTCCAAAAACCGTCTGCGCCGCGCATTCATGAAAACTCCTGCGGTTGAGTAGGCGGTCAAGACCGCCAGAGACCAACGGGGCACGGGATATCATCTTCCTGAGAGACGGGCTATCATATGAAAAGAACGATATTCATACGGATTTCGGTATGGACATGGAATTCAGGCACCTCCGGCATTTCATTGCCGTGGCCGAGGAAGGACATATTACGCGGGCCGCAGAGCGGTTGGGCATACAACAGCCGCACCTCAGTCACCGAATCAAAGAGATCGAGCAGGGTCTCGGTGTCCAGCTATTTCGCCGCAAGGCGCGCGGTGTCGAGCTGACCCAAGCCGGAGGAGTGCTGCTGGACTACGCCCGTGCGATGCTGGCGCAGCAGGATCGCACGATTGAAGCAACACGACGCGCGGCGCGAGGAGAGCAAGGCCATCTCTGTGTTGGTGTCACGCCCACAGGCCCGTTTCATCCTCTGGTGCCGCAAAGTATCCGCACCTTTCGGGCAGCCTTCCCGCTGGTCTCCCTGGCGCTCGAGGAATGTCTCAGAACCGAGCTCCTCGAGCGGCTGGGCAAGGAGCAGGTCGACGTCGCGTTTCTGAGGGCGCCAATCGCTGAAACGCGGGAATTCGTTGTCAGGCCGTTGCTGGTCGAGCCGATGGTGATTGCTTTGCCGAGCGGGCATGCATTGGCCCGCGCCGTTCGCGGCGCCATCGCTCTCAGAGACCTCGCGGACGAAGCCTTCATTGTTTACGCGCGTGAACAAGGGCCGGCGATCTACGAGGCAACGCTGGAGGCGTGCTTCAAGGCTGGCTTCAATCCTCGTCTTGGGCAGGAAGCCCCTCGCGTCACATCAGCACTCAGCCTCGTTGCGGCTGGTCTCGGCGTCTCCGTCGTACCTTCATCCATGCAGACCATGACAATGCATGGTGTCGTCTATCGTCCGATCAAGGGCACCTTCAGGCCCAAGGCAATACTGAATCTGGCCGCGCGGCGCGGCGACACGTCAGCCGTCGTTCAGAATTTTCTGAGGTTAGTTGTGCGTAGCGCAAAGAGTCTCCGGCTCGACCAGGAACGAGCCTAACCCGCCCGTCTTTTGCCAGCCTTGCCGGTGCGTGCGAGGACGCCGAGGCTCGCCAGGCAGCTGTCGCGAAGAATGCTGCGGAAATGCGTGACAGCGGCCGAGGCAGACGACCCGTCACCGGTAATCAGGCGCAGACCGACCTCGCCAACTTTCGGCAAGCCGACGAGCCTGCGGTCGAGTGGCACAGCGTGGCCTGGAAGTCCTTGCGGGATGCGCAATGTTACGCCGAGCCCGGCGGCGACCGCAGCCCAAAGGCCGGAGAGGCTTTGGCTGGTGAAGACGAGCCGCCAGGAGATGCCGGCGGTGTCGAGCGCAGCAAGGCCCTGCCGACGGAACAGGCAGAACTGGTCGAGCATCACCAACGGCAGCGGCTCCTCACGGCGTCGCACGAAGTCGCGCGGCCCGATCCAGGTCATCGGCAGCCACGCGAGATGCTCGGCGCGCGCGGAGTTTTCCCGCCCCTCCTGCCACGCGAGCGCCAGATCGAGATCACCATGGTCAATCGCCTCGACCAGCATCACGCTGCGGTCGACGCGCACCTCCACCTGGATGCCTGGATGCGTGCGCCCGAAATGGCCGAGCACCTCCGGGAGCCAGGTCTCGGCAAAATCCCGCAGCACCCCAAGCCGCACCTGGCCGGCGAGCGACGGCTGCTTGAGCGCCGCCACCGCTTCGTCGTTGAGCTCAAGCAGGCGGCGCGCATAGCCGAGCATGATCTCGCCTTCGGGCGTGAGCGCGAGGCCGCGCCCTTGCTTCCGCAAGAGCGTCTGGCCGGTCGTCTCCTCGAGCTTCCGAAGCTGCAGGCTGATCGCCGACTGCGACCGGCCGAGCCGACCGGCGGCCTTGGCGTAGCTGCCGAGGTCGAGGCCCGTCACGAAGGTGCGTAGCACGTCGAGATCGAGATTGAGGGGCAGCGCCATAGTTGAGATTTTCCGAAGTGAATGTTCATAATTACTCGTTTTTCAAAAGTATCATGCGCTGTCATCATGTCGGCGTCAACCTATTCGCGTTGTTGCACCCATAGTGTTGGAGGAACAGATGCCTTTAGCCCGCATCGATATCGTCCGCGGCAAGTCCGCGGACTACAAGCGCACGATCGCTGACGTTGTCTATGAAGCGATGCTCGACACCATCAAGGCGCCAGCAAACGACCGCTTCCAAGTCATTTCGGAACACGCGCCCGACGATGAGATTGCCGATGAAAACTATCTTGGGATCAAGCGCACGCAGGATCGCGTGTTCATTCAGCTCACCATCAGCGTGGGCCGCAGCGTGGAGCAGAAGCAGGCGTACTACAAAGCCGTGGTCAACGGTCTCCACGAACGCCTGGGCGTCCGCCGGGAGGACGTGTTCATCAACCTGGTCGAAGTGGCGAAGGAGAACTGGTCCTTCGGCAACGGCGTGGCGCAATACGTGAGCTAAGCAGGGCGCTAGCCGGACGATGCCTTGCTCGCGAGTGAGACGACGGTTGTCGGCTCATCGCCGGCATCCTCGCCGCTGGTCAGGCGGCGGAAGGTCTCGATGTCGGCCGGGCGTCCCAAGAGGAAGCCCTGCGCTTCGTTGCACAGTTCGCTCTTGAGAAAATCGAGCTCGGCGCTGGTCTCCACGCCTTCTGCAAGCACATGGAGATTGAGCGCGCGGCCAAGCCCGAGCACCGATCGCACGATCGCCGCACCCTGGTCGTTGACATTGACCGATTTGATGAACGAGCCGTCGATCTTGATCTTGTCGAATGGAAAGGCGCGCAGGTTGGACAGCGACGAGTAGCCAGTGCCGAAGTCGTCCATCGCAATGCGCACGCCCAGGATCTTGATTCGCCGCAGGGTCGCAAGCGCCCGGTTGAGGTCGCGAATGAGCGCCGTTTCGGTGATCTCCAGTTCCAGGCGCGCCGCCGCGAGCCCTGTTTCGAACAGGATCTCATGCACCGCATGGGCGAAGTTGGCGTTGTGGATCTGCACCGCCGAGATGTTCACCGCCACCGTCAACGGCTCCGTCCAGCTCGCGGCCTCGCGGCAGGCCGTGCGCAGGACCCATTCGCCGATCTGGAGAATGATGCCGGTGTCCTCGGCGAGCGGAATGAACTCCGCTGGCGAAATCTCGCCCCGGGTCGGATGCTTCCAGCGCAGCAGCGCCTCGAAGCCCACGACCTTGCCGGTCCGAATGCATTTCTGCGGCTGATACGCGAGTCTCAGCTCACCACGCGGTATAGCATTGCGCAGATCGTGCTCGAGCAGGCGGCGCTCGCGCACCGCGGCGCCCATGGCAGCCTCGAAATATCGATAAGTGCCCCGCCCTTCATTCTTGGCGCGATAAAGCGCCGTGTCGGCGTGTGAGAGCAACGCGTTCCGATCGGTGGCGTCATCGGGACAGATCGCAATGCCGATGCTGGTGCCGATCGGCTGACCAGTTTCGGTACCGTCGATCGCCACCTGCAGCGCCTCCAGCACGGACTCCGCAATCCGGCCGGCGGTCGCCGGATTGCTCAAACCGGGGAGAATGATTGCGAACTCGTCTCCGCTGAGGCGCGCCATCAGCTGGTTATCGTCGAGCAGGCCGGTAATGCGCTTGGCAACCGCCTGCAATGCCCGATCGCCGGCCGCGTGCCCGAACAGATCGTTGACCTCCTTGAACCGGTCGAGGTCGAGACACAGGACGGCGAGCCGCCGCCCCGATTGCAACGCTGTCTCGATTTCCTGATCGAGCCTTTTGTTGAAGGTGCTGCGATTGGGCAGCCCGGTGAGCGCGTCGTGATGAGCGAGAAACAGAATGTTTCTCTCAGCTTCCTTGCGAGCGCGCAGGTCGCGGACCGCGATGGCACGATGCGGCTTGCCGCCCAGATCGACCATGCGCTGAATGACCTCGACCGCGATTTCCGAACCGCCGGCATCGAGCAGGACCGTTTCGATCAGCTCGTTTTCGCGTTGGAGCAACCGCACGCGCGCATCCGGGTCAGCCAGATATTGCTCGAGCCTCGTACCCACAATGCTGTCAGCGGAGGCGTGGCCGACGAGTGCAACGAAGTTATCGTTGACGGTCGAGATGGTCTCGCCATCGTAGATCAGCAGCCCCTCGACCGCCGCGTTGGCAAGTCCGCGCATCCGGTCGGCCTCGAGCTCCTGACGCCGGCGCTCACGAACTTCAAGCGCAACGCCGCCAAGCGCGAGGACAACGATCATGAAACTGGCAAGCGCAACCGCGATGGCAAGCAGACCTGATGGCAGCGCCGTTTCGGACAGCTGGACGGTCGGATCGGGCATAACAGCGGCGGCACCCATCGCGGTGAAGTGGTGGCTGCAGATCGCCAGCGTCAACAGCAGCGCGCCCAGGGACTTCCACTTGAATGAATCGCGGCGCAGTCCGATCTGCAACGCGGCGCCGCCGATCAACACGCCGAGCACAATCGACGCTGTCACGAGAGCTGGATCCCAGGTGATCTGGCCCATGGTCTCGAACGCAGCCATGCCGGTGTAGTGCATCGCCGCGATGCCACCGCCGACCAGCCCGCCGCCGAGCCAGGCGCTCCACCGCGCGCCCGCCATCGACATCACCGCAACGGCGAGCCCGATGCCGGTGAGGAAGATTGCCGCGACCAGCGAGAAGCCGGTGAGCACGATGTTGTAGGCAGTAGCAATGCCGGGCGAAAAAGCCAGCATGGCAATGAAATGCGTGGCCCAGATCCCGAAGCCGGTCGCTATGGCGGAAACCGCCAGCCACACGCGCTGCATGCCAGCGGCTGACTTGCGCACATGATGCAGCAGGCTGATCGCCGTAAAGGAAGCCAGCGCACAAATAACAGCCGCCAGACCCACAAGACGCAGGTCGTGATCAGTCACAAGACAATTATACACCGTTAGCATGTTATTTTCGCCACCACACGGAGTCCGCCTGCATTCCCTCTACAAATTCACGCGTAATGATAGGTAAAGAGTGCCGGCCTGAGCGGGCGGCTTGCCTGAATGGCGAAACCCACGGTTAAGGAACGCTTTCCGTGACGTTGAAAATTGCGCCAATGACCGAGGCGGTCAGGCCTTCGTTATTGTTTGAAAATGTTTGTTCGCGGCTACTGGCACAATGGCGCAACTATCTCGGATGCAGCCACTTCGGCAGAAACGAATAGGCGTTCACATTGTCTGCCTGTTTGAAACTCACGCCATTGTCGCGCATGAGCTGTTGCAGCCGACCATCATTGAACGCGTCGAACGTTTCGGTGCATCCGCCGATGTGCTGGTTGCCGACGAAGATCTGCGGAATGGTAGGCGATTTGGTGCGCGCCTTGAGCACATTGCGGATCTGGCCGCCCCAATTGTCCTTCTGGTAGTCGGCTGAATCGAGATCGACAGATCGGTAGGGAATATCGAACTCCTTGAACAGCTTGCGCACCGACCAGCAGAACTCACACCATTCCAGCGCAAACATGACAACCGGCTGGCTCTTGTCGGTGGTGACCTTGGTCACGAAAGCCTCCGCTTCCGGTGAGAGCAGCGGCGCCTCCTCCGGGACACTCGCGGGTGCGGCCGGCGCGGGCTTGACATCAAATCGATAGCGCGGCGTCGATTGCGCGATGTCGATCTCTTCGCGCGTCATTTCGGCGGGAATATCCTCGAACAGCGGCGTGCTGAGATAGCGCTCGCCGGTGTCCGGCAGCATGCACAGCACTTTCGCGCCCTTCTCGGCGCGCGCACAAATTTGCAACGCGCCAGCAAACGTGGCGCCGCCGGTGATGCCGGTGAAGATACCGGCTTTCTGCGCAAGCTCGCGCGAGCAGCGCAGCGCGTCGCCGCCCTTGATGGGCAACACCTCGTCGATCAAACCGGCCTTGACCGCATCCTCGGCGAGCTTCGGAATGAAGTCCGGCGTCCAGCCCTGCATCAGGTGTGGGCGGAAGAATGGATGGCTTTCCGACGGCGCGCCGTCGGAGCCCCGCGCCTGCGCAACGCCGCTGCCGAGAAGCGGAGAATTGTCCGGCTCGCAAACGATGATCTTCGTTTGCGGCCGTTCCTTCTTGAGCACCCGTGCAACGCCCTTGAGCGTGCCGCCGGTCCCCATCCCGGTGACCCAGTAGTCGAGCCGCTCGCCCTCGAAATCTTCAAGGATCTCAACCGCCGTGGTCTTGGAATGGAAGTCGGGATTCGCCTCGTTCTCAAACTGCCGACAGAGAAACCAGTTGTGGGTCTTGGCGAGCTCGACGGCCTTGGCCACCATGCCGCTGCCCTTTTCGGAGGCCGGCGTGAGCACCACCTTGGCGCCCAGAAAGCGCATGAGCTTGCGCCGCTCGACGCTGAAGTTCTCCGCCATCGTGACGACCAGCGGATAGCCCTTCTCGGCGCACACCATGGCAAGCCCGATGCCAGTATTGCCGCTGGTGGCTTCAATCACGGTTTGGCCTGGCTTCAGCTCGCCGCTGCGCTCCGCCGCTTCGATCACACCGAGTGCCAGTCGGTCCTTCACAGAGCCGAGCGGATTGAAAGCCTCAAGCTTGACGAACAGCTCGACGCCCGGAGGCGCGAACTTGGCAACCTTGACAACGGGCGTGCGCCCGACGGTTTCCAGGATGTTTTCGTATCGTCTGGCCATTGTGAACCTCGGTCGAGAAATTCTAGGCGCGAGCGCCCCCGATGGCCGCGAACGCCGGCAGCGCTCGTTCCACCATGGCATCGGACGCGGTGAGGCTGATGCGCAGATGCGCGGGCTCGTTCATGAGCGACCCGGGCAGCACGAATACCTTGCGATCGGCAAGCGCGCTCCAGAGCCGGTCCGGATCGCCGGACGGCCACTTGCTCCAGAGATAGAACGTGCCCTCCGGCGGCAGCACGTCGAAGCCGGCCTTGCTCAACACCGCGGTCAGGCGATCGCGCCGGCGCGCCAGCGCGGCCTGATCGATCGAGAGCTTTTCGAGGTCGGCGACCGCGTATTGCATCACGGCGTTGGGAAAACACCAGCCGAGCGCCATCTGCGCAGAAAACATCACATCGCGCAGCGCCTGCCGCTCGCTTACGGGCATCAACGGCGAGAACGCCAGATAGCCGAGCCGTTGGCCAGGCGCGAGCAGCACCTTGCCATAGCTGTAGGAGATCAGCGTCCAGGGATAGATCGCAGCCGGGCTCACGAATGCGCGCCCGTCAAAGCGCAGCCGGCGATAGGGCTCGTCGGAGAGGAGAAAGATACGCCGGCCGAAATGCGCCGACGCACGCTCCAGCAGGTCGGCCAGAGCCTGCAGCGTGGCGCGGTCATAGATGCGCCCGGTTGGATTGTGCGGTGAGTTCACGATCACCAGCCGCGTCCGTGGCCCGATTGCAGCCTCGATCGCCGCGAGATCAAGATCGAACTCTGGCGCCTTCAGGGCGACCTTGCGCGGGACCGCATCCGCAGCGAGCAACATCGGCTCGTAGCAGAACCAGGCCGGCTCGGAGAACACGGCCTCGTCGCCTGCATCGAGCAGCAGGCGGAACGCCACCATGATGGCCGCAAAGGCGCCCGCCGTGAGCGCAATGTCGGCAGGCTCGAAGGCAAGCCCGAGCTCGCGGCTGACGTGTTCGGCGAGGAAGGCCTGCGGCTCCTCCTCGCTGGTCTTGTAGGCGAACCAGTCCTTGTCATGCGGGAGCGCGCGTTCGCGGATCGCGGCAACGATGCCCGGCAGCGGCATTTCGTGCGGATTGCCGAACGTGAAATCGCAGACCTCGGGATCGAAGCGCTCCTTGGCGTAGCGGGACGACATATAGAAGTCCCGGACCGGGGCAAAGGCGGCATCGGCCGCAAGGACGCGTTTCGACACAATGGGCATGGCGGTAGAAGACATAGCGGGTTTGCGGCCCTGATGCTCACGGCTGATGCCGTCGCTGTTGTCGCAGAGGGGTTTATCAGACCAGAACACGCGGGACTATGACCCGCGTTTGGGCCAAGATGGAGGGAATGGGCGCCATTGCCGTCATCCGAATGGTTGATGCGAAGCCGCAGGAGCCGAGACCAGGAGGGAACATGCGCAAGTTGACGCGGATTGCCATTGCGTTTGCCGGCCTTGTGGCGCTGGCGCTGGCAGCGCAAGCGGCCGACGACTATCCGGCGCGGCCAGTGCGGATCGTGGTCGGTTTCGGCCCCGGCGCCACCATCGATGTAACCGCCCGCATCCTGGCGCCTAAGCTCGGACAAGCCTTCAACCAGCAGTTCGTGGTCGAGAACAAGACCGGCGCTGGGAGCAATCTCGCAGCCGATTTCGTGGCGCATGCGCCAAAGGACGGCTACACGCTGCTGGTTGGTACGATCGCCAATACGATCAACGCGGCGATGGCCCAGAAAATGAACCACGACTTCGAGAAGGACTTCGCCCCGATCGCGCTGGTCGCGACCGTGCCGAACATTCTGGTGGTGCATCCTTCGATCGGGGTGAAGAGCGTCGATGACCTGATCAAGCTTGCGCGCGTGAAGCCGGACGGCCTCTCCTACGGCTCGTCGGGCGCCGGCAGCGCCCTGCACCTCTCCGCCGAGCTGTTCAAGTTCATGACCGGCACCAAGATGGTGCACGTGCCCTATGCAGGCTCGAACCAGGCAGTCGCCGATCTGCTCACTGGCCGCGTGCAGGTGATGTTCTCGCCCGCCTCCACTGTTTTGCAGCACGTGCAGGAGGGCAAGCTGATCGCGCTCGCCTCGACTCAGCTCAAGCGCGCGAGCGTCGCGCCCGACCTGCCCACCATGGAGGAGGCGGGCCTCAAGGGCTTCGACACCAGTGTGTGGAGCGGCCTGTTGGCGCCCGCCGGCACGCCTCCTGAGATCGTCGACAAGCTTGCGCGCGCGATCAATGACGCGCTCAAGTCGCGCGATGTGATCGAGCCGCTGCAGAAGCAGGGCATCGACGTGCTGGGCGGCACACCGAAGGAATTCGCCGGCTACATCCAAAGCGAGACCGCGAAGTGGGGCCGCGTGGTCGCGGCGGCGGGGATGAAACAGTAGGTCATCCTATTTGAATCAATGCGGCCATCCCGTTGGTTCCCGCGCAAGCTGGGACCCAGAGCTACTAGCTCCGACTCTTTGATCTGTCGCCCTGGGCACCCGCTTGCGCGGGGACGAACGGTGTGTGGGGCGATTCTGCGTGAACAGATATGCGCTATCGCACCGCCGCCTGCACCGACGCGGCGGTCTGCCCGAACAGGATGGCGCGCTCCTCCGCGGTGCGAATGCCGCCCGCATTGGGGTTGACCTCCTTGGCCTTGGCATAGGCGCGCTCGACGGCCGGCCGCGTCTTGATCGACTCGAGCCAGCGCTTCACGTGCGGGAAGTCGTCGATCTTCTGCTGCTGGCGCTCATGCAGGTTCACCCACGGGTAGCTCGCCATGTCGGCGATCGAGTATTCGCCGGCGATGTAGGGACGATCAGCAAGCCGAGTGTTAAGCACACCGTAGAGCCGGTTCACCTCGTTGCGGTAGCGGTCCATCGCATATTGGATCTTGTCGACCGCATAGTTGCTGAAATGGTTGTTCTGCCCCGACATCGGTCCGAGATTGCCCATCTGCCAGAACAGCCACTGGATGGTGTCGGTGCGGCCGCGCAGCTCCTGCGCGATGAAACGCCTGGTCTTGTCGGCGAGATAAAGCAGCATCGCGCCTGACTCGAAGACCGCGATCGGGGCGCCGCCGCCGAGTGGATCGTGATCGACCATCGCCGGAATGCGATTGTTGGGCGAGACCGCCAGAAACTCGCGTTTGAACTGTTCTCCCTTGCCGATGTTCACGGGGAAGATTTTGTATGGCAGGCCGGTCTCCTCGAGAAAGATCGTGATCTTGTGGCCGTTCGGCGTAGTCCAGTAGTGCAGGTCGATCATGGTGGAGGCCCCATCGTTGCGCGGCAGATACTCAGCCCAGGATTGGACATGTTCCGAAGGCCTTGTCCACTGCCGTACGCACAAGTGAGCACGCCGGGCATCTTTGACAAATACTGACCGAGGCCATGTAATGGCTGCCATGCGTATCCAGTTTGCAGGGCTCGCGGTCGTGGCAACCATGTTGATCGCCACGGAGGGGCACGCCCATCTCGGCAACACGGTCTATCGCATCCACGGCACCAACGCGCCGGATACAATCGGGCATGCGTCGGGCTGCTTCCGGCTCGCCAATGATGAGATCGTCGATCTCTATCCGCGCGTGCCGGTCGGAACGAAGGTGATCGTGCAGCAGTAGCTGGGCCGCGCGAAGGCGCGCGAATCATCCGAGCTTGATATTGGCTTCGCGCACCACCTTGCCCCATTTCTCGATCTCAGCCCTGACGAAGCTGCGAAACTCGTCCGGCGCATTCTCGCGGAAATCGACATTGAGTGAGGTGAGCCGCTCAATCACTTCATGCTGTCGTAGCACCGCGTTGAGGCCGGCGTTAAGCCTGGTGATGATCGGCGCCGGCGTCCCGGTCGGAACGAACACGCCGTTCCACTCATAGGCCTCGAAGCCCGCGAGCGTATCGGCGACCGGCGGCAGATCGGGCAGCGTGCCGAGCCGGCCGCGCCCAGTGTGCGCGATCGCCTTGATCGCGCGGCCCTGCACATGACCGATGGCGCTGGCGCCGTTGCCGAAGAAGAACTTCACCTGCCCGGCGATGAGATCATTGAGTGCAGGGCCGCCGCCCCGGTACGGGATGTGATTGAGTTTGACGCCGGCGTGCAGGCGAAAGAGCTCGAGCGACAGATGTTGCACCGTGCCGTTGCCCGAGGAGGCCCAGTCGAGCCCGCCGGTCGCAGCCCTGGCGATCGCAATCACATCGGCGACCGTCTTGGCGCTGACCGATGGATGCACGACCAGGAGGTTCGGCACCAGCGAGGCCAGGAACACCGGATGGAAGTCCTTCTCGGTATCGTAGGCGAGGCGCGGATAGAGCGAGGGGTTCACCGAGAACGCAGTCGCGTCGTAAAGGATCGTATAGCCGTCCTTTTCCGCCTTGGCGGCGACAGCCGCGCCAATCGTGCCGCCGGCCCCGCCCCGGTTGTCGATCAGGAACTGCTGGCCGAGCACATCGCTGAGTTTGCCAAACAGGATGCGGCTCACAGTGTCGGCGCCACCGCCAGCCGGATAGGGCACGATCACCTTGACCGGCCGTGCCGGCCAGTCCTGCGCCGACGCCGTGCTGCTCGCAAACCCCGCCGCCACCGCGGCCGAAGCCGTCAAAAACGTCCGCCGCGTCAGATCACAACTTTGCATGACGTCTCCAGCCACCCGGAGCCACGCACGAGACATTCATAGCGCGTCTCACCGGCAGCGTCACGCCGCGCCAGCGCTTGCGCTAGGTCTTGATCGTCTCGACGGCCGCAACGACCTGCGGCAGCGCGTGAGAATCGATTATGATCACGCCTGGGTGCTTGCGTCCGATCAGGCGCGGCAAGGTGTCGGAGGTGTCGGAATTGTCGTACAGCCCGGAATGACCGCCCTTCCTTCGCCCGGATCGGGAGCCCATATTGCGCGCATGGCCAAGACTCCCAAGCGCGACCCGGCGAAGCACTCGAAGAAGGACCCCGCGAAGCCGACGCGCGCCAAGGCGGCGCGTCCGGACCTGCCGCCGATCGATGCGGCGCTGGCCAAGCTCCTCAATCCGGCGATCGAGCGCGGCGAAGCCGGGCCCGGCTCGCAGACCGGGCTCAAGCCGCCGCCCGACAACTCCTTCGACCGGCGCGCGGACTTTTCCGCCGCCCACCGGGCACGCAAGTCGACACAGGAAGGCTTCGGCGAGGCGCCACAAAGTGGCTATGTCGGCAAGACCCCGTCAGGCGAAAAGACGCGCTTGGACGAAAAGTCGCCGCCCGGCGAACTCGATCCCGATCTGGCGCGGGTCTGGGGCATCGACACGGACGATGACGGTTCGCCGGAATCCGCGGTTCCCGCGGAAGCGACTGAAAAGCCCACCTTGCCGGCGGTGCGCAACCAGAAGCTCGCGAACGAGATGATCGGCTCGCGCGCCAGCCAGCATGCGCTTGACACGCTGCTGCGCGAGGGCCGGGCGGAGTTCGCGGATCAGCCATGGGTTCCACATCGCCCGCCGCGGCCGGAGAAGAGCGAGGGCGGCTTCCGCCTGGTGATCAAATCAAGTTTCGAGCCAAAGGGCGACCAGCCGCAGGCCATCGACGAGCTGGTCGAGGGCGTCAAGCGCCATGATCGCACGCAGGTGCTGCTCGGCGTCACTGGCTCGGGCAAGACCTTCACCATGGCGAAGGTGATCGAGCGCACACAGCGTCCGGCGCTCATTCTCGCGCCCAACAAGACCCTCGCGGCCCAGCTCTACGGCGAGTTCAGGAGCTTCTTTCCCGACAACGCGGTCGAGTATTTCGTCTCCTATTACGACTATTACCAGCCCGAAGCCTACGTGCCGCGCACCGACACCTATATCGAGAAGGAATCCTCGATCAACGAGCAGATCGATCGCATGCGGCATGCGGCGACGCGCGCGCTGCTCGAGCGCGACGATGTGATCATCGTCGCTTCGGTGTCGTGCATCTACGGTATCGGCTCGGTCGAAACCTATTCGGCGATGACGTTCGCGCTCAAGCGCGGCGAGCGCATCGACCAGCGCCGGCTGATCGCCGATCTGGTGGCCCTGCAATACAAGCGCACAGCCGGCGATTTCTTTCGCGGCAGCTTCCGGGTGCGCGGCGACACCGTCGATGTATTCCCGGCGCACTATGAGGACCGCGCCTGGCGGGTGAACCTCTTTGGCGATGAGGTCGAGGCGATCGAGGAGTTCGATCCGCTCACCGGGCAGAAGACCGACGAGCTCGACTTCGTCAAGATCTACGCCAATTCGCACTATGTCACGCCGCGCCCGACGCTCATCCAAGCGATCGCCGGCATCAAGCAGGAACTGCGCTGGCGGCTCGATCAGCTCAACGCCTCCGGACGGCTGCTCGAGGCGCAGCGGCTCGAGCAGCGCACCATCTACGATCTCGAGATGATGGAAGCGACTGGCAGCTGCGCCGGCATCGAGAACTATTCGCGCTATCTCACCGGGCGCAAACCCGGCGAGCCGCCACCGACGCTGTTCGAATATGTGCCCGACAATGCGCTGGTGTTCGTGGACGAGAGCCACGTCACCGTGCCACAGCTCGGCGGCATGTATCGCGGCGACTTCCGCAGGAAGGCGACGCTCGCCGAATATGGCTTCCGCCTGCCCTCCTGCATGGACAACCGGCCGCTGCGTTTCGAGGAATGGGACGCGATGCGGCCGCAGACCACGTGCGTGTCGGCGACGCCCGGCTCCTGGGATCTCGACCAGGCCAATGGCGTGTTCGTCGAGCAGGTGATCCGTCCGACGGGCCTGATCGATCCGCCGGTCGACGTGCGGCCGGCGCGCACGCAAGTCGATGATCTTGTGGGCGAGGTGCGGCAGGTGGCGCAGAAGGGCTATCGCGCTCTCGTCACCGTGCTGACCAAGCGCATGGCCGAGGACCTGACGGAATATCTGCATGAGCAAGGCATTCGCGTCCGTTACATGCACTCGGACATCGACACCATCGAGCGCATCGAGATCATCCGTGACCTGCGGCTCGGCGCCTTCGATGCGCTGGTCGGCATCAACCTCCTCCGCGAAGGCCTCGACATTCCGGAATGCGCGCTTGTCGCGATCCTCGATGCCGACAAGGAAGGATTTCTGCGGTCGGAGACGAGCCTCATTCAAACCATCGGGCGCGCCGCGCGCAATGTCGATGGCAAGGTGATCCTCTATGCCGACAGCGTCACCGGCTCGATGGAGCGCGCGATGGCGGAGACTGCGCGCCGGCGCGAGAAGCAGGAGGCGTATAACACCGAGAACGGCATCACGCCCGAGAGCGTGCGCAAGGGCATCGCCGACATTCTCGACAGTGTGTACGAGCGCGACCATGTGCTGGTATCGACCGGCGGTGGCGAGGCGGGCGGATTCGAGGAGGCCGCCACCATTGGGCACAATTTCGAAGCGGTGATCACTGACCTCGAAACGCGCATGCGCGAGGCCGCGGCCGATCTCGATTTCGAGGAGGCCGCGCGGCTGCGCGACGAGATCAAGCGCCTGCGCGCCACCGAGCTGGCGGTGATTGACGATCCGACCGCGAAGCGGCCGGGCACTGGAGGCGCACGCACGACATCGCCCCGGGCTCCGTCACCCTCTCCCCCTGCGGGAGAGGGTCGCCGCGCGCAGCGCGGCGGGGTGAGGGGTTCAGGCGAAAGCACAAGCCGCATCCACAAGCCCTCGCTCGATGAAATGGGCATCGCGCTCTACCACGAGGTCGCGCCGCATCGCCCCGACGACAAGCGTCCGCGCAGGCCGACACTCGACGAGATGGGCCCGGGACCCGAGTCGAAGCCTCATCGCCCGGGCACCGGCCCGCGCTCGACACACGGCAAGCCCGGAATGCGCGGGGGTTGGAAGCCACGGGGGCGGTAGCGGTTCAGTCGGGCCAAAACCAAAAGAGCGATGTCGCCCGCCGTCGCAAGGAGAATGAATGCCAAGTTATTTCCTGTTCGGCGCCATTGGCCAATGCCCCCAATGCGCCGATCACCGGTTCTCGGGTCCGGCCCTGCTGGAACCGAGTTCCAGCGTGACCTGCCACAAGTGCGGACACGTCTGCACCGTGGATGTCGCCGTCACTACCGCCCTCAAGTCAGGGGTTGTGAAAAAGCTCAGTGACCATCGCGTGGTCCAGGGCAGTTGAGATAGAGTGGCGGCGACTACATCAAGAAACGGGGAGGACGCCATGGCGAAAGGTCAGATGAGAAGCAACAAGGAAAAGAAGAAGCCGAAGGCTGAGCACAACAAGAAGAAGAAGGGCGGCGCTACGCCGTCATCGTTCGCAGCGGGTCAGCAAAGCCAGCCCGGCCAGAACCTCTTTGGCAAGAAGAGCTAAGGACGGGTACCGGAGAAGCCTCGACGCCCGGCCACCGGGCAACTCACCTTTGACGGATAGGGCACGCCCAGAGGCGAGGTGAATCCTCGATCGCTGGCCCGCGTTCAACGCACAGCAAGCCCGGGATGCTCCGTGGGTAGAAGAAGCTCAAGGGCATGAATCTTGAAGGCATGGTGTAAAAGCCGCGGCCGAAGCCGCCACGCAATCGGCGGAAGGCGCCTTGAAGCTGTCAGC
>Ga0066903_100001572_pt1 | contig 16892 bp, 15 predicted proteins | sample PanSoiMetaGPlot1_FD_67491 | JGI IMG/M metagenome (GOLD analysis project Ga0066903, IMG submission 67491) | Tropical forest soil microbial communities from Panama analyzed to predict greenhouse gas emissions - Panama Soil - Plot 1 (version 2) | ecosystem: Environmental > Terrestrial > Soil >... | reverse complement strand
GTTTAGATCGCGACAGTGATGTGTCCCGAACCGAACAGGCGCTTACGGCCCGAGCACGCGCACGTCGGCGATGAAGTAGTTCGTGTCTCCGAAACACGAGCTCGGCACGCCGCGCTTCTCCTTGTAGTGGAGCGCGACCTTCTTGCCCTCGGCGGCCTGCATCCGTTTGACCACCGCGTCGTCGCGAACGGTGAAGCGAAAGATTTCGGGCGCCGAGCCGGGGACCGGTGTCATCGCCAGCTCGCCCTCCCAGGTGCGGCAGACCCACCCCTTGTGCGAGAACTTCTGGACGTAGCCGATCCGGTCACCGTCGGAATAGCTGAAGGTCAACGTGACCAGCGTCCACAGCGCGCCCAGGCCGATGACGACGGCCACGAATCCGATCAGGATGATCTTCCAGCGATGCCGCCGAAAGAAGCTCGCGGGTGGGGCGGGCGCGGCAGTCGGTGCCGGGGCGGCGGGGGTGCTCATCGCGTCCAACGCTACCACCAACCGACGTCAGGTGCCGGCCGGCTTCGCCTTCGGCTGATGGTTGTGCGCCAGCTCGAGCCGCTCCTTGACGCTCAATGTCTCCGCCAGGGTGGCCTCCAGCTTCACGATCTCGTCGACGCCCGCCTCGATCTCTTTCTCGAGCGCGCTGTTCCTGGCCTTGATGCCGGCGATCTTGGTCTCCAGGTCCGCCTGGCGCGTCCGCGCGTCCTCGATGATCTCGGAGACGTTCATCTCCACCGACGCGAGGGTGGTCGTGATGACCATCGCCACCAGCTCGGGGTTCTGTTCGGTGGGCAGCGACCGCATCAATTGAATGGCGCGATCGATTCCGAACCGCTTCGGCGGCGTCGTGCCTGCTGCGGGTTTGATCGGCGAAGACATTCCCGAGGCGTTTCTATTCTAACTGAACCCGTCCGCCGCAGGGGATATCGATCGCTTCTTGAGTCCCGCCGCTTCCGATCTGGATGGTGTGCGGGCCACAGCGCAGACGGAGAGGTGCGATGCCATCCGACCTTTCGGACGTTTCGTCGACGTCCATCTTGGCGCGGCGGCCGTCCACGAAGATCCGGTGCCCGGCGGCGCGCGCAGGCAGCACCACCGTCCCCATCTGGTCGTCATCCCGCGCCTTGTCGGTCGCCGTTTCGGGCGGCTTGCCGGCCGGCGCGAGCGCCTCCTTGCTCTCCGAGTCGGCGGACAGCGCCGCGTCGACCGAGGGTGCGGGCGGCGACGATGCGGCCGGGGTCACCTCCGCCCGCGGGGCCGATCTTCGCACGATGACCCCGATCGCGAACGCGGTCGCCACGAGCGCCGCGGCCAGCACGATGCGCGCCGGCCACGGCGTGCCCGCGCCGTCGTCGGCGTGCGCCGGCGCCTTCGGCGGAGCAGCGGCCGCCGGCGCCGGCGGCTTGCCCGTCCGGGCAGGAGGTTGCTCGGCGGGGGCGGCGGCTGCTGCCTTCGGGGACGCGTCCTGCTTCGCCGGGCCGCTCGCTGGGTCGACCGCCGGCGCGGCGGCTCCCACGCGACGTCGCGCGAGGATCCGCACCTGCTTCCCGGCCTCCGACGCGGGGTCCAGCCGCAGCGCCTCGTAGAAGAATTTCTTGGCGGTCGCTTCGTCGCCCGCCCACATCGAAAGCTGCCCGATGACGTACGAGGCGAACGCGAACATCGGATCGCGGTGCTTCGCCCGCTGCGCGATCTCGAGCAGCGTCTTCTGATCGTCCTCGCTCGGTATCTCCCGATAGCTGCGCGCCTTCGCCCAGGTCGCGTACAGAAGGTATTCCAGCGATTCCGGCTGCAGATCGGAGGCGCGACGCAGCTCCAGCGCCGCCGACGCCGTCTTCGTGTCGCGCAGCAACGCCAGACCCTTCTGGAACGCCTGTTCGGCCGTGATTCGCGCCGCGTGCGTCTCGGCGGCCGCGCCCCCTGCCCCGCCCTCCCGGACCTCCGCGGCGGGCGCGGGCCGCGGGCCCGTCACCACCACCAGCTCGTCCGGCCGGGCGGCGACCACGTCGGCGACGCGCGCGCTGTCCGTCGACTGTTGAAGCGCCGCGAGAATGGCCGGGTTGATCTCCAGAGAAAACGCGCGCGGCGGCTTGCCCGCGGTGGGAGGGAGCTCGAACGTCCACGTCGACTCGGTCCGCTGGAGCGACCGCGTGATGATGCCGCAAACCTGTTCGGCCAGCCCCCGCTCGACCTGCTCGTTCGTCAGCACGCCGAGCGCCACCCCGACCTCGCCGAAGCGCAGCTGGTTGTTCCCCGCCGCCGCGCGGGTCATCTCGTCGATCACCTTCACGAACTGGTCATTGGTGATCACGCCCTGCCGCATCAGCAGGCGGCCGAAGGTCTCGCCGGGCGCGTCGTCTTCCGCGAACAGCGGTTTGCCGTCGTCGAAGTAGATCTGCGTGCGGAGGTCGTCCGACCGGACGTCGAGGACGCCGGTGCGCCGGTCGGCGACCAGGTCGAGCACCGCCTTGATCAGCGAAAGGGAACTGCCCGCGGAGGACGTCATCCCGTCGATTAGCGTAACTCGACGAGAATCTACTGGGTGACGAATTTGACGCCGTCGATGCGCAGCTCGACGGTGCAGGTGCCCGAGCCGTTGTTGCCCGAATTGACCTGCCACTGCAGCCCCACGATCTGCGTCGGCGTCGACACCGCGGAGTTCGCCGGATTATTGAAGGCCGTGAACCGGGTCGTGTAGGTGGTCGCCGTGGCGGTCGCGGCGGCGAGCGTGGCGGCCGGATAACGGGAGCAGGTCGCCGTCGTCGCGTTGCACGTGCCGCCCGACGGGTTCGTCGCCGTGCTCGGCCGCTCGTCCTGGGTCTGCAGCTGCACCTGCCAGGCGCAGTTGGTGAGGCTGCCGGCCGTCACCGACGCGGTGAACTGGATCGAGTTGAAGCTGCTCGCGTTGACGCATTCGTCGAAATCGATTCCCCCGCCGGCGTACTGCCCCGCGCCGACCATGAAGTTCAGCTTGAGGTTCTGCGCCATCGTATCGACCGCCGCCGCTGCCGTCGACGACGTGCCCTCGAACGAGAACAGGGTGCCGCCGAGACCGTGCGTGTCGCACCAGCGGCTGGTCGTGTTGTTCCACTGCCCGGTCGAAAAATCGATCACCTGACCGTCGGCCGGCAACTTCAGCGCGCCGGCAGTGCTGCAGTCGAGCATGCCCCCGGTCGGGCACGACGTTGCGCCGGTGCCGCCGCTTCCGGTCGCCCCCGCGGCGCCGCCCCCGCCGCCTCGTCCGGCGCGCCCGCCCGTCCCCGTCATCCCGCCCCGGCCTGCGCCGCCCGCTCCCGTCGTTCCCCCGCGCCCCCCCGCGCCGCCCGCTCCCCCGCGCCCCGCCGCGCCGCCGGCTCCGCCGCGCCCGACCGCGCCGCCCGTTCCGATCGTGCCCCCTCGCCCTCCCGATCCCGTCGCGCCCGCCGCGCCGGGTGTGCCGGTGCCGCCGGTGCTGCCGCCCGTGCCGCCGGCCGACGTTCCGGCCGCGCCGGGCGTGCCGCTTCCCCCCGTGCCAGGGGCGCTGCTGCCCGCCGCGCCGGGAGCGACGCTGCCCCCTGCCCCGGGGGCGACGCTGCCCGCCGCACCGCCGGTCCCTGCAGCGCCGGGCGCGCTGCTACCCGCGGCGCCCGGGACGCCGCTGCCCGCCTGCCCCACCCCCGTCTCGTTGTTCCGAAAATATTCGTCCGGTCCCTGACAGGCCGCCAGCGCGAATAGGCACAGCCCGACCCCCGCGACTGGCCACCCCCATCCGAGACGTTTGGCGCGAACCATGGACCCGCGATTTCCTCGCGCCCGTAATTCCCTCAGGCGGCCGGAGCGATCGCGGTTGAAGGCCGGAAAAGTCTCCTTTCGCACTGGAAACGTTACATGAGCATTTTCAGCCATCTCGCCGGGCGGTCGCGCCGAGCCGCCGATCGTATCGCTGCGCTTTACGGCGGCGCTTAGATCATGTTGCTTCCGGAACAGGCGCGGCTGCCCCTACCCTTTCCCAGATGGCCGCGCGCCTGTTCATCATGGCCCTCGCGGGCGCGCTCGGCGTGGGCTGCCTCGAGGCGCGTCCGCTGCCGTCCGGCGCCGCCCCTGCGCCGACGCCGCCGACCTCTTCCGATCCATCTCTGTCGCCGTGCGCACCCGACCTTCCCGCGCGCCTCGCGCTGGTGGCCGCCCTCGGAACGGACGTGATGTTCGTGATGAGCGACGGATCCAGCCGGAGCGTCTATCGGTTCGATTCGTACGCGCCGGCCGGCGCGCTCTCGTTCTCGGCCGGTCTCGCCGTGCGCGGCGACAATGTCGTCGCCACCGCGAGCTGGTGGGGCACCGCCGACGATCAGTGCCACCTGCAAGACGGCAACTACACCTGCCCGGAGACCGACCGTCTGGTGCTGCTCGACCGCGAGGGCCGTGTGCTCTGGGAGAAAATGCGTTCGCAACGAGCGAGCTCCGCGTCGATCGGCATCGGCGCCCGGGTCGGCGCCGCCGGCTGGGTCGTCCTCTCCGACGCCACGGGTTCTGTCCTGGTCGCTCCGGACGGGACCGAGACGAAACTTCCCGCGGAGGTGGTCGCCTCGCGGCCGTTCCCTGGACCCGCGCTTCCGGCGGTGTTGTCGACGGTGGAAGCGGGCAAGAGGCTGTTCGCCTGGTGGCAACCGGACCGGCCAGTGGCCGCGACCGCGCCTCCGATCGCGCTGCCTGACAGCACCGACTGGTTCGACGCCGGCGACCAGCTGGACTTCGTCGGGCGCGCGCCGGACGGCACAACTGTTCTCGTGCATTCCGGGCCGGATGGGACGGCCGTGTTGCCCGGCCAGCTGGATCTTGGGACCGGCGCGCCCACGACCTGGTCGGGCTCCTGGCGGGCGATCGACGATGGCGCGTCCGTCGTCAGGTACGATCTCGTCACGGGCACGACCGGCCGTTTTGTCTGGGCGCTCCCGGCTGGAATGCGCGCGCTCGCCCGCGCCGCGATCGGCCACGACGGATCCTTCATCCAGCTGCTGCGCGACGACAACGTCGCGGAGGCGTTCGTCACGGACGACGGGTCGACCTGGACCCCCGTCGGTCGGACGCTTGGCAAGGTGGAGACGGGAAGCGTGCAGGACGTCGCGGGCACGTACCTGGTCGTGGCGGAGGGAACGGATCAGTTCTTCGTGCCGACGCAGCAATGGCCGGAAAATCCGTCGGGGCAGACGCCCGAGCTGGTCGGGAGCTCGGTCCAGCTGGTGCGACCGTCGACCGGCGTCGCGGCCGTGATCGCGCCCGCCTGGTCCCCCGTCGTGCTCTCGACCGACGGTGTCTGCGCCGCCTACTGGGAAGAGACGGCGTCGGGCACGCGACTCGTCATGTACGACCTGGCGCACGACACCCGCACGGCGCCGCTCGAAACCCACGCCGCGTCGCCGCCCGCCTTCGCGTTCGTCGAATGAGGCGGGTCGGAACGCAGGTCAGGCAGCGCCAAGCGCGCGCACCACGATAACCAGACCGACGACGATGACGACCGCCCCGGTGACGCGGGCGATGCGCACGCCGACCGGCGCGAGCCGCTCGACGGTGATCGCGGCGCCGACGACCGCCATCGCGCGCAGATCCATCACCCCGGTCACCAGCAGGATCGCCATCAGTCCGGCGCAACACTGGGCGCAATGAAGGCCGAGTCGGATGCCGTGACGCCAGGCCGTCGCGGCGTCAGGCGCCAGCGCCAGGCCGCCCGCGCGCGATTCCCTGCAGCAACTGAGGTGGCGCGCCTTCCACGCGGTGAGCTGCAGCGCGCCGGCGGCGACGACGACCAGGCCGACCGCGATCGGAACCGCGCGTGCCACCCCGGGCTGCCGCATCTCGAGCCACGCCAGCGCGACGCCGACCGGAAAGGCCGCCACGCCGAACAGCGTCCAGACGAAGTAGTAGCCGACGCCGACCAGCGCGGTCAGCCAGCCGAGGCGCGTCCCGGCCGCCGGGGAAAACGACCGGCGGGCCCGCCGCAGCATCGGGATCAGCGACGGCAGCATCATCGCCACCATCATCACCACCCACATGCCGATGAACGAGGCCGCGGCGCCCGGCCACGTCTGATCGGGCATCCGCATCCACATCATCGACATCGTCCAGCCGCCCGGCATCGTCATCTCCGCCATGGCCGACATCGACGCGCACCAGACGATCGTCGCCGCCGCGCTGGCGGCGAACAGCAGCGCGGCGACGCCGTAGAGCGTGCGATCAGCGCTTGTCGTATTCGTCATGACGGCGCCACCACAGTCCGGATTCGTTGCGGCCCAGCGGCGCGCGGTCGAGCCACTGGTACATCCCCCACAGGCCGTCCAGCCCGCGCGCGTACGTCGAATACGTGTGATAGACGGCGCCGCCGTCGAGCACGAACGTGCTCATCCCGGGCCGCTCGCGGAAGAACGTCGGCCAGTCGGTGCCGACGCCCGCGGCGATCGCCGAGCCGACGGGGCCACCGCCCGAATCCGCCACCTCCTTCTCGTCCTGGGGCGTGAAGTTGTATTCGCCGGCGTGCGACCGCTGCTGCTCCTCGGTGACGCCGACGCCGAAATCGTAGTTGAAGTCGCTTCCGAACGCCGACGCCCACGGAAAGCTCCAGCCCATCCGCTTCTTGTAAGCCTGCACCTTGGCCAGCGGCGCCCGCGACACGGCGAAGAACGAGATGTCGTGATTCAGCAGGTGCACGACGAAGCCGTTGAACCCGTCCGCGATCGCCGAGCACGACGGACATCCCGCCTTGTAATCGGGACCGAGCATGAAGTGATAGATCATCAGCTGCGATCGCCCCCTGAACAGGTCGGCCAGCGAGGCGCTCCCGTCGTCGGTGTCGAACTTGTACGCCTTGTCGATCCGGACCCAGGGCAGGTCCTGCCGCCGCTTCGCCAGCTCGTCGCCCCGCCGGGTCAGCTCCTTCTCCGCCTTGAGCAGCTCGATCCGCGCCGCGCGCCATTGTTCCCTCGTCCCAGTCGCGTGCTTTGTCATCGCTCCGGTCTCCTTCCTTTGCCCTAGGGATACCCCCATCGCGCCGCGGTTGGGAGTAACAATGGCGGCGGGATTAGCATCTGGGATCTGGCATGGACTCGGCGATCACGGCGGCGGGGCGCGCGCTCCGCACAGGCGATCCGCTCGGCGCGCTCAACCGGGTTGCGCTGCGCGACGATCCGGCGGCCCTCGCGCTGCGCGGGATCGCGATGGCCCAGCTCGGGGATCTCGGTCGGGCGCGGGAGCTGCTGCGGCGGGCGGCGCGCGGCTTCGGTCCGCGTGAGGCGGTCGGGCGGGCGCGCTGCCTGACCGCGGAGGCGGAGGTGGCGCTGGCGGCGCGCGATCTCGCCGGCCCGTCGCGGGCGCTGGCCGAGGCGCTGCGCACGTTCGCCGCCCACGGCGATCGCGAGAACGCGGTCCACGCGCGCCTGCTGCAGATCCGGCGCCACCTGTTGCTCGGCCACGTCGACGAAGCGGCGGGCGCCTGCGCGCTCCTCGATGTCGGCGCCGCGCCCGCCCGGCTGGAGGCCGTCGCCCGCCTGCTGACGTTCGAGATCGCGCTCCGCCGGATCCAGGCCGAGCCGGCGCGCGCCGCCCTCGCCGACGCGCGCGCGGCGGCGGCCCGGTCGGGCATCGCGGCGCTGTCTGCCGAGGTCGAGCGCGCGGGCCAGGCCCTCGTGCTGCCGGCCGCGCGCCTGATTTCTGGCGGCGAGGTCCGATCGCTCACACTCGCCGAGGTCGAGGCCGCGCTCGCGTCGCCGGACCTGGTCGTCGACGGCTGCCGGCGCACCGCCCGCCGCGGAGATCGCGTCGTGCAGCTGTCGCGCCGGCCGGTGCTGTTCGCGCTGCTGCGCCCGCTGGCGGAAGCGTGGCCCGGCGAGGCGACGCGCGACGCGCTGATCGAACGCGCCTTCGAAACCCGGGGGCCGAACGCGTCTCACCGCGCGCGCTTGCGGGTCGAGATGGGCCGCTTGCGCCGCGAGCTGCGCCCGCTGGCCGACATCCGCGCCACGGCCGGCGGGTTCGCCCTGCTGCCCCGGGCAGCGCGCGGCGTCCGGCTGCTCGCGCCGCCCATCGAGAGCCCGGACGCCGCCGTCCTCGCCCTGCTCGCCGACGGCGAGGCCTGGTCGACCTCGGCGCTCGCGCTGGCCCTCGGCGCCAGCCAGCGGACGGCGCAACGATCGCTCGCCGCGCTCGAAGCGGCCGGCCAGGTGCGCGCGCTCGGACGCGGCCGCTCGCAGCGCTGGTTGTCGGCGCCCGTCGCGGGATTCGCGACGACGTTGTTACTCCCGGTCGCCGACAGCTTCGGGTAGGAAAAGGACGGGAGCGGAAAGGAGCAGTCGATGGCCAAGCGGACGAAGGATGAGCAGCCGGCCGAGATCGTGCGCGAGTACGGGCCCTACCCCGACGCCGCCCACGTCCGCGGCGTCACCTTCGACGGGCGGCTGGTCTGGTTCGCCGGCGACGAGAAGCTGCAGGCCTTCGACCCGACGAGCGGCGACCGCGTGCGCGCCCTCGACGTCGCCTGCGACGCCGGAACCGCCTTCGACGGTCGCCACCTCTTCCAGATCGCCGCCGACCGCATCAACAAGATCGACCCCGCGACCGGCAAGGTCCTGGCGACAATCCCCGCCCCGGGCGGCGGGCGCGACTCCGGGCTGGCGTGGGCCGAGGGAACGCTGTGGGTCGGCCAGTATCGCGACCGGAAGATTCATCAGATCGATCCCGGAACGGGCGCCGTCCTGCGCACGATCGAATCGAACCGCTTCGTCACCGGCGTCACCTGGGTCGACGGCGAGCTCTGGCACGGGACGGATGAGGGCGACGAATCCGAGATCCGTCGCATCGACGCGGACACGGGCGAGGTGTTGACCCGGCTGGCGCTGCCGGAGGGGAAGACGGTGAGCGGACTAGAATCCGACGGAGGCGATCTGCTGTACGCGGGCGGTGGCGTCAGCGGGCGCGTGCGCGCCGTGCGCCGCCCGCGCCGGCGATAGCGAGTCAGGCTCGATCGACCGGCACGAAGACGCACCCGGCTCGGAGTAGACGTCGTCATCCGTGCTGCCGGCCGGTGGCGACGAGATCCTTCACGAACACGCCGGCCGCCATCCGGGACGGCCGCCACGGAACGTCCGCCGTGTCCACCGCGCGAAACGCGCCACGTTCCAATTCGAGCATGCTTTCGATCCTACAACCTTTTCATTACAAATATCGGATTAAGTTATTGATATAATTCGCTTTTATCTGATATTTTGACTGTAATTTCGCGCCCAAATCGGGTATCGTGAAGGGGTCGGTCGACGGGCCCTTGAGCGACGGTCGCTCGGGCAGCGTGAGGCCACATCTCTGCGAGGAGGACAGCGTGGACGAATACGACGCCAGTACGATCGTTGTGCTCGAGGGTCTCGAGCCGGTGCGGCGGCGCCCCGGCATGTACATCGGCGACACGGAGGACGGCACGGGGCTGCACCACATGCTCTGGGAGGTCGTCGGCAACAGCGTGGACGAACATCTGGCAGGGCACGCGAGCTACCTGCGCGTTGCGTTCCACGACGACGGCGCCGTCAGCGTGGATGACGACGGCCGCGGGATTCCGATCGGAATCATGCCGGGCGAGCGCGACCTGACCACCCTGGAAGTGGTGATGACCCGACTGCACGCGGGTTCGTCGTGGCGCGCGACGCACGTGCACGTCGGACATCTGTGGGGGGTCGGCATCGCCGCCGTCAACGGGCTGTCGTCGCGCCTGGAGGTCGAGGTCTGCCGTGACGGGCGCCGCCACGCGCAGGACTACGTCATCGGCAAGCCGCAGGGACCGGTTCGCGATCTCGGTCCGACGGAGCGCAACGGCACGCGCATCACGTTTCTGCCCGACTTCTCGCTGCTGCGACGGCGCCCCTGGGATCGGGCGATGGTCGCGCGGCGCCTGCGGGAGCTCGCCGCCCTCAGCCCGCGGCTGACGACCATCGTCGACGACGACGCCTTCCGCTGTCCGGCCGGCCTCGTCGACCACGTCCGGTTTCTCGGGCGCGGCCAGCGCTCGCTGCACGGCGAGCCCGTTCGCCTCGCAGGCACGCGCGACGACGTCGGCGTCGACGTCGCGCTGTCGTGGACGGCGGGCGCGCGCACGCGCGTGCGGGGCTTCGTCGGCCACGCACCCGCCCGGCGCGGCACGCACCTCCAGGGCCTCGCCCGCGGTCTCTTCCAGGCATTCGAGGCGCTCGACCCGGCCCGGTTCGGCGCGGTCCACCGCGCCGCCTTTCGCGAGGTTCTGGACCGCGGGCTGATGGCGGCGGTCCACGTCACACTCGCGCATCCGCGGTTCGGCTCGCCGTCGCGGGACCAGCTCTCGAACCCGGAGGTCTTCACCGCCGTGGCCGACGTGGTGGCCGAGCAGCTCGCCGCCCGCTTGCGCGAAGATCACGGGTTGCGCGAGACGTTGCTGGCGCGCATGCCCCGCTGATTCGCAGCGAGGGTGCCGCCGCGTTCAGCGCGCCGTCGTGCTGAAGGCGTCGTACGCCGCGCGCGCGAACCGCGCGATCGTCTTTTCGCGCGTCTCGATGTCAGCGGTCGACGCGTGGACGAACACCGCCACCGCGACGCGATGTCCGTTCGGGAGAGTCATCAGCCCGACGTCGTTGGTGGCGTCGGTCTTTCCGTCTCGCGTCGCCGACATTCCGGTCTTGTGGGCGACCGGCGTCCCCGGTGGCAGGCCGCCCTTGATCCGCTGCGGTCCGGTGGTCACCCGCAGGAGAACATCCTCCAGCAGCGCGGCGCTCGGGCCCGACAGCCCCACCTGGCGCCGCGCGATCTTCGCGAGCAGCGCCACGATGGCGGCGGGCGTGGCGGTGTTGTCGACCTTTCCGGTTTGCAGGTCGAGCTCGGTGTAGCGGATCGTGATCGGCTCGATGCCGAGGGCGCGCACGCGGGCGTCGACCGCGCGCGGACCGCCCAGCAGCGACAGCAGCTTGTCGGTGGCGATGTTGTCGCTGTTGATTATCATCGCCTCCAGCAGCTCGCGGATCGTCTTCCTGGCCGGCACCGCCATCATCCCGGCCGGGCCGCCGCGGGCGTCCGCCGGCCCGAGCGCGACGACGTGGGCGAGATCCAGTTTTCCATCGTCGACCTGGCGCAGCACCTCGATGGCGATCGGCAGCTTGAAGACGCTCTGCATCGGGAAGGTGTCGTGCTCGTGCCATCCGAGCGACCGGCCCGACGCCAGGTCCAGCGCCGCGAACCCGACGATCCCCTTCGCCGGAGCCGCCAACTCTTCGAACGCGGTCGGCGACGGTGCCGCGAGCGCCGCCAGCAGAACGATCAGAAGCATCATCGCGTCCGACGCTACCGCGGTCCCGTTCGCGCGCGCAAACCGTGCGCGGCACGCAAACCGTTCACCGCACCGTCGGAGGCGGCGGAAAAACTTGCGTACAACCAGCGTTGATTGTCGCGCGTCGATCCGTGCGCAAACCACGAATCATGCGAAGCACCACCGCTCTCCTCGCCACCGCGAGCGCCGCCGCCCTTGCCGGGGTTGCGTGCGCTCCCAACAACTCCGGCAACACCGACCTGCAGTGCAGCGCGATCGCCGCCGCACCGGCCGCGCGGCCGGCGCAGTGGACGGGAACAGTCTTCACGATCGTGATGGAGAATCACGATCGCGGTCAGATCATCGGCAGCCCGAGCGCGCCGTACATCAACGGGCTGTTGCAGCAGGGCGCCGAGGCGGCCGGCTACCACGACGCGTACGTCCATCCGAGCGAGCCGAACTACATCTGGATGGTGGCCGGCGAGAACTTCGGCATCCTGAACGACGACGACCCCAATTCATCCAACACCATCAGCTCGACCTCGCACCTCGCCGATCAGATCGAATCGGGCGGCCTGACCTGGAAGGCCTACCAGGAGAGCATGGGGGCCGCGTGCGGGCTGTCGTCGCACGGGGAGTACGCCGTCAAGCACAACCCGTTCGCGTACTTCAGCGACATCAATGGATGGAACGGAAGGTCGTTCCAGCCGACCGCGCGTTGCACGGAACACGTCGTCGACTACAGCCAGCTCGACGCCGATCTCGCCGCCGCGACCGTGCCCGACTACGTCTTCATCACGCCCAACCTGGTGAACGACATGCACGACGGATCGATCGCGCAGGGCGACGCCTGGCTGGCCGCCCAGGTTCCCAAGATCCTCGGCTCGGATCGTTTCAAGCAGGGCGGCGTGCTGTTCCTGCTATGGGACGAGGGGTCCAGCCAGGGCGACGATCCGCCGTTCATCGCCGTCTCTCCGAACGCGAAGGCTGGATTCGTGTCGCAGACCGACTACGACACCAGCGCGTTCCTGAAGACGACGCAGGCGATTCTCGGCGTGGCGCCGCTGCCGTGCGACCCGCAGCCCGCCGCGGTTCCGGTCATGTCGGATCTGTTCAGCGTTCCCGTCGGGCCGTGACGCCCGCCGTTCAGGGGAAGAGCATCAGACGCTCGTGGTTCAGCCGACCGTCGGCGGGCGGCGGCGAACCCGGCACCTGACAGACGTCGGTGACGAGGTCAGCGGGCGGCGTCGTCTGGTGGTTCGGGTTGCTCGCGCAGACGAGGCCCGCGTTGCAGGTTCCCAGGAACGGATCGCCGGCCGGGTACGGCGGACAGCAGACCTGATCGTTGCCGCCGCAGGGCACGCAGGCGACGAACAGGAAATCCAGGTTGACGCAGACGTTCGGCGCCGCGCACGGCCCGCCCACGCAGTCGACGGTGGGCCAGCTCTGCGGCGCGATCGCGACGCTGCCGGTGCCGGCGGTCCCCGAGCCGCTCGCGCCCATCGCGCCTCCTGATCCTGTGGCCGCCGGCGCGCTGCCGGCTCCCGTCACGCCCGCCGCGCCAAGGATGCCCGCCCCCGTGGCGCCCGCGGTGCCCGTCGTGCCGCTCTGGCCCGCCACGCCGTTCGGACCGCTGATGCCGGGACCGGCCGCGCCGGCGACCCCGTTCGGGCCGCTGATGCCGGGACCGGCGGCGCCGGCGATGCCGGTGGTGGTCGCGCCCCCCGCACCGCCCTTGCCGGTTCCGCCCGTGCCGCCAAATCCTCCGCCCGGACCGGGCGCCGCGGCACCGTTCGGCGACAGCGGTGGCGTCCTGGTGACGTGCGGATTCGAGGGATTGGTGTCCGTCGTCTGGGAGGGCGCGGCGTCGATCCCCGCGGCACCCGCGTCACCCGCCTGGCCGCTGTTCGAACAGGCGCCGGCCATCAGAAACACCCCGAACAACCACCCGCCCCTTCGCATACCGAAGATATGCGTCCGCGCGACGGGCCCCGGAAGACTCCGGGGCGAATACGCAGGGGAAGGCCTGACCCTGCGCCGACGGATCAGCCGCGCTTCTTGTCGTTATCCTCGCCCAGGATCTCGCTCAGCTCGCGCGGCGCCGCCGCCGCGCCCGCGCCCAGCGCGCGCGTGGCATCCAGGTGCGCGATCAGGAAATCGCGGTTGTCCAGGACGGAGAGGTTCTGCATCTCGAGCGCGCCCATGCGGTCCTCGGGCGAGAACAGGCTCTCCACCTTCTCCATCGACAACTTGTGTGGGTCGTAGGCCATGTGCGGCGCGGCCGTCGACACGATCGTGTAATCATCGCCGCGGCGGAGCTCGAGCGTGACCTGACCGGTGATCGACGGCGCGATCCAGCGGGCCAGCCCATCCTTGATCATCATCGCCTCCGGGTCGAACCACTTCCCTTCGTAGAGCAGCCGACCGAGGCGCCGCCCCATCACGGTGTACTGGTCGGTCGCGTTCTCGTTGTGGATCGCCGAAAGCAGCCGCTCGTAGCAGATGTGCAGCAGCGCCAGCCCCGGCGCCTCGTAGATGCCGCGGCTCTTGGCGTCGATGACGCGGTTTTCGATCTGGTCGCTCATCCCCAGGCCGTGACGACCGCCGACGACGTTGCAGGCGGCGAACAATTCGAAGCGCGACGAGAAGCGCTTGCCGTTCAGGCTGACCGGCAGCCCCTGCTCGAAGGCGACCGTGATCTCCTCGGGCTCGATGCGAACCTCCGGCTTCCAGAAGGCGACGCCCATGATCGGGTTGACGATCCGCATCCCCTTGTCGAGAAACTCCAGGTCCTTCGCCTCGTGCGTCGCGCCCAGGCAGTTGGCGTCGGTGCTGTAGGCCTTCTCGACGCCCATCCGGTACGGCAGGTTGATGCCGTTCAGGTATTCGCTCATCTGCGTGCGGCCGCCGAACGCCTCCACGAACTCCGGATCCAGCCACGGCTTGTAGATCGTCAGCGACGGGTTGGTCAGCACGCCGTAGCGATAGAAGCGCTGGATGTCGTTCCCCTTGTGCGTGCTGCCGTCGGAGAAGACGTCGACACCGTCCGCTTTCATCGCGCGCACGATGGCGGTCGTGGTGACCGCGCGGCCGAGCGGCGTCGTGTTGTAGTACTTGCGCCCCGCCACGCCGAGGTGGAAGGCGCCACACTGGATCGCGATCAGCCCCTCGCGCACGAGGGCGTCGCGACAATCGACGAGGCGCGCCGCCTTCGCGCCGTGCTGCAGGGCGACCGGGGGAATGTCCGACGGCGTCTCCTCGTCTGGCTGCGCCAGGTCGGCCGTGTAGGCGTAGACGTCCAGCCCCTTGCGCGCCAGCCAGGCGACCGCGCAGCGCGTGTCCAGCCCTCCCGAAAAGGCGATTCCGATCTTGCTGCCTTTCGGCGGCACCCTGCGATGAATGCGACTCATGACGGCCAAGCCATATCACGGCGGACGCGCGCTGGCTTGCCAAGCGGCGAAGCCTCCCTATCGTGCATTGGCAAGGGGGGAACATGGTTGGGGTCGGGGGCCGGTGGTGGTTGATCGGACTCTGTCTTTTCGTTCCCGCGATCTCCTTCGGATGCTCGCGCTCGCTCGCGCCGAAAGGGGCGCCCCCGACCGGCCACCTCGACGCCGGCGCGGAGACGGGGCCGCCCGGCTCCGTCGCTCCCGATGCAGGCCCCGACGCAGGAACGCGGCCCGCCGTCCAGAGCGATGCCGGCGTTGACACGCGGCCGCCGCCCACGCCCACGCCCACGGGAAACAGCGACGCCGGCACCGACGCGCCATCGGCGCCCGCTGCGCATGGTGTGACCACACCGGGCGCTCCACAGCCCACGCTCACGCTCGACGGCGCCTGCGACGTCACCCTGATGCCGACCCGCGCGCCCATTCCACCGACGGGTACGCTGGCCGCTCCCGGACCGTACCGCCAGTGCGACGTCCTGGGCGGCCAGTCGTACTCGGTCGTGACCGCGTCGTCCGACGGGCGGCGCGTGGCGGCGCTCGGCGTCGGCGGCCAGGTTCAGGTGCTCGACGCGCGCACGCTGGCGACCGTGGCCACGTTGACACGCGCGCGCGGCGCCTACACGGCGGTGGCGATTTCGGCCGACGGCGCGCGCGTCGCCGCCGGCGCCGAGCTGGATGGCGAGCTGGACGTCTGGAGCGTCGACGACCACGCGCTGCTGCTCGCCGCCGACCTCGGCCCCGTCTGGCCGACGTTCGGGGGCGCGGTCGCGATCTCGAACGACGGCACCCGCGCGGCGGCGTCGTCGGGACCGGACACGGTCCTCGCCGACGTCGCGACCGGCACGCTCCGGCGCTTCGCCGAGCACCGCACCTGCTGCACCAACGGCCTCGCCTTCGTCGACGGCGGACGCAAGCTGGCCTCGGCGCGCTACGACTTCTCGCCCACCGGTGGAACCGGCAGCAACGTGGCGCTCATCGACGTGACGATGGGCGACGAGACGTTGCTGTCCCTGCCTTCCGACCCCTTCGGCATCGCCACGATGGCGGTGAGCGGCGACGGCACGACCGTCATCACCTACCAGGATGGTGGCGTCCAGGCCTGGGATGCCGCCACGGGCCGAAAGCTGGGTGAGTTCGCCCAGCCGGCGGGAATCGGCAACTTGACCGTGCTCGGGCTCACCGCCGGCGGCGGGCAGGTCGCCCTGTTGCTGTCCGATCTGAACAGCGACCACATCTGGTTTCAGCACCGGCGCACGACAGACGGCTTCCTCGTCGACGAGTTCCCACTCCAGCCGCTCCTCGGCCCGTATGCATGGTCTTCCGCCGAGCGGCTGTTCGGCAACACGGCGTCCACCGTTCTCATGACCGTCGACGTGGGCGCGCCCCGGGTGGCAGCGCGCGCCTGCAGCGCACCGAGAGTGAACATCGCCGCGTTCTCGCGAGACGGCTCGCGCCTGCTCCACAATTCAGGCGACCGACAGGCCGTCATCGACGCCGCGTCCGGTGCACCGATACGTCCCGTCGTCGACGACAGCGCCGTCAACGTCGACAGGACGACGATGTCGCCCGACGGCCGCTGGGTGGCGTGGACGGCGTTCCCGATCGGTCTGCAGACACCGACGCCGCAGACCGTGAACCTGGCGGGCGTCGACGACGGAACGCACACCGCGCTGGTCGGCGCGGCATCCAACGTCCACTTTGGCATCAACCTGGCGTTCTCTGCCGACGCCGCGCGGCTGGCGGCCCTCGACGTCTACAACGGGATCCTCGACGTCTTCGACGTGACCAGCGCGCGCCTGCTCGCCGAGCAACAACTGCCGCAGCCTTACGGACAGCTGCTGGGCTTCACCACGGACGCCGACGCCGTCCGTCTCGACATGGGCGAGGTCATCGAGACGCGGCGCTGGCAGGATGGCGCTGTGCTCACCAGCTGGCCCCTGGACAAGGGGGGGACGATCGCCGGCTCGTTCGACGGAGACACCATCCTCATCCCGACGGGGGACCTGTACGCTGGGGCCGCGACGACCGTGTATCGCGACGAGGCGCCCATCGCGACGCTGCCCGGCGCCGGATGGGACTGCTTCGGCGGCGGACCTTACATGGTCCTGGCGCCAGGCGGCGGAACCGCCGGTGTGGGGTTCTCTTGCAGCAGGCCCTGGTTCTCC
>Ga0066903_100001571_pt1 | contig 16895 bp, 12 predicted proteins | sample PanSoiMetaGPlot1_FD_67491 | JGI IMG/M metagenome (GOLD analysis project Ga0066903, IMG submission 67491) | Tropical forest soil microbial communities from Panama analyzed to predict greenhouse gas emissions - Panama Soil - Plot 1 (version 2) | ecosystem: Environmental > Terrestrial > Soil >... | reverse complement strand
TCTCGCGCGAGATCCAGCCTGGCGTCTACGTGCACGACGACTACGATCACGATCGGCCCAGCGTCGAGCTCCGGACGCGAAAGGCGCAGCCGCGCGACCACGCGCGCGGCGACTACGAGATCTACGACTACCCGGGCGGCTACCTGCAGAAAGCGGATGGCGAGTTGTATGCGGAGGTGCGCGTCGACGAGCTGAGCACGGGACACGAGACTGCGATGGCGGCGAGCAACGCACGGGGGATTACTGTCGGATCCTTGTTCACGCTCGACGGCCATCCACGTCTCGATCAGAACCGCGAATACCTGATCGTCTCGGCAAACACCGACCTGGAATTCAGCGGCTACGAGACGATACCGGCGGCCTCGAGCTCCGGCTCGGGCGTGTCGTGCAGCTTCACCGCGATGTCGACGAAGCAGCAGTTCCGGCCGCGGCGGAGCACGCCGAAGCCGTTCGTCCAGGGACCGCAGACTGCCGTCGTCGTCGGCCCGGCCGGGGACGAGATCTTCAAGGACGATCTCGGCCGCATCAAGGTGCAATTCCACTGGGATCGCTACGGCAAGCACGACGAGAACAGCTCGTGCTGGATTCGCGTGTCCCAGATGTGGGCCGGCAAGGGATGGGGATCGGTGTCGACTCCGCGGATCGGCCACGAGGTGATCGTCGACTTTCTCGAAGGCGATCCCGATCAGCCGATCGTCGTCGGCAGCGTGCACAACGCGGAGAACAAGCCCCCGCATACCGGCGTCGTGAGCGGCTTCAAGTCGAACACGCACAAAGGCAAGGGCTTCAACGAAATGACACTGGACGATACGGCCGGAAAGGAAAAGATCAACATCCACGGCCAGTACGACATGAGCACGACCGTCCAGCACGATCAGACCAACACGGTGAACAACAAGTTTACCGAGACCATCAAGAGCGACGCGAAGATCACGATTACCGAGGGCAACTACAGCCACGACGTCGCCGCCGGCACCGCGAGGTACCACGTGCAGGGCGCCCTGACAGAGGTGTACGACGACAAGCAGGCGACGACGGTCAAGAACGACATCACGATCGTCTGCTCCGGCGGTCCGATCGCGATCGCCTCGGACGCCCAGCACGTGTACGTCAAGGGCACGACCAGCATCCAGCTGCGCGTCGGGGCCAGCATGATCTGGATGGACAGCGGCGGACAGATCGGCATCGAAGGCGTGAACGTGTCGATCAAGGGCAGCGCGAGCGTCACGGTCAAAGGCGGCATCGTGCACTCGGAAGCCGACTCGGAGCACCAGACCAAGGGCGCGATTGTGTTGTCAGAGGGCAGCGCCACCAACACCGTCAAGGGCGGGATGGTGATGCTGAACCCGTAATGGCTGGCCCAGGCACGTTCACGATCGTCTCGGGGCTGAACGAGCGCCGCGAGCATATCTTCGCGGTGATCGTGAAGCGCACGTACCGAATCGTCCCCGATCGGCCGGCCGAGCGCGCGGACGTGGATCAGCCGCTGCGCCAGATTGATCGCTACTACGACGATGGCGATCCCGAGTGGTCGACGGTCGAGCACGAATCGGAACTCGCGCCGTGCAAGGCGGCGACCGACGTCGTCGTGATCGGGAAAGCATACGCGCCGCGTGGAGTTCCGACCGAGCACATGACGGTCGGCGTTCAAGTCGGAGCGCGCAGGAAACTCCTGTCAGTGACGGGCAATCGGCGGTGTGGCTATCGGGATGGTGAAACGCCGGTGTTCACGTATCCGGAGAAGTTCACCGACATGGAGATTCGTTACGACCGCGCCTACGGCGGACGAGACGAGAAGAGTCTCCGGGATATGCCGTTCATCTATCCACGGAACTTCATGGGCGTGGGCGTCGTGCTGCGCAATGTCAAGGAAGCGGTCGACGGCCTGCCGCTGCCCAACATCGAAGACCCGGACGACGTGCTGACGCCGGAGCGGCTGTTCATCGGCGAAGCCGACCGATGGCACCTGCAGCCGCTGCCGCAGGGATTCGGCTGGCGGCAGCGCACATGGTATCCGCGGTCCGCGCTGCTCGGCGCCTATCCGGCGTTTCTCGATCCCGGCACGGTGACGGCCGAGGAGCGGATGGGCCTGCTGCCGCGCGATCACGTCGCGCTCGCGAAGCAGTCGAGACTGCGTCCACTTGATGCGCACTTCGCGAATGGAGCGTCTCTCGGGATGATCTTCGGCACGCTCGAGGGCAACGAACCGATCGTGCTGGGCCGCCTCACTCCAGACGGGGTCCTGAAGTTCTCGTTGCCGGGCGATCGGCCGCAGATTGGCCTCGACCTCGGTCGAGGCGTGCAGCCGCTCCCACCGAAGCTTCACACCGTGAGCGTTCGGCCCGACGATCACGAGCTCGATCTGATCTGGAGCGGCGCGCAAACCTACGAAGGCTACAGCTGGCTGCCGAAGATGACGCGGCTGCACGCGGAGGTCCAGTGAGCGACGTGAACGTGGCGTTGACGGGACGATCGTCCCCGGCTGAGAACGGCGGGGCGCGGACCGTGTTGCCGGGGCAGTCGCCTGAAGGGGACTACATCCTCAGTGTGCTGGTCAAGCGGTCCTACACCATCGAGCCGGGTCGCGTGTGCGGGCGCGCCGAGGTCGATCGGCCGCTCGCGGCGGGCGACGCCTACTGGGACCATCCGATGAACTCGTCGGTGCGGTTCGAAAGCGACTTCTTCCCGTTCAAGGTTGCGACCGACGTGGTGTTGAACGGGACGGCGTACGCGCCGGGCGGTTCGCCGACGACATCGTGCGTGGTGGCACTGCAGGTGAACGATCGTCGCAAGGCGATCTCGGTCGTGGGCGATCGGTTCGCGCAGTACAACGGCGGCGGCACCCCGGTGGTGAGCGATCCCGAGCCGTTCTTCAAGATGGACCTGCGCTACGAGCTTGCCTACGGCGGAACGGACGTGTACTCGGATCTGAAGATTCCGTATCCGTATCCCCGCAATCCGCTCGGGTCCGGGTTCGTCGTGAAGAACTCGGCGAAGAGTCTCGAAGCTCTGCCGCTGCCGAACCTGGAAGAGCCGCACGCGCCGCTGACGGCTGAGAGCCTGTGCCTCGACGACTATGCGCAGTGGGAGACGCGGCCGGTGCCGGCCGGCTTCGGATGGTTTCCGAAAGTGTGGCGGCCGCGGGCGATGCTCGCAGGTGTGTTGCCACGCGATCGGGCGGTCGAGCAGGCGCTGCGTCAGACGTATGCGCAGCTGGTGCCGCCGGATCAGCGCGACGCCTATATCACGAACGGTTTCCGGGACATGGACTTCAGGTTCTTCAACGGCGCCTCCGAGGGGCTGGCGCTGCCGCTTCTCCAGGGCGACGAGACGATCGTTACCGAGAACCTCCGTCCGGATGGCCGCATGTCATTCCGCTTGCCGATCGACAAACCGGCGATCGGGCTCGACATCGGCGCCGGCGTGCAGGAACCCGACGTGGTGCTGCACACCGTGATGATTCACATGGACGAGGGGCTCATTGACCTCGTATGGCGCGGTGCAGTCGTCTACGAGGGGCCGGACTGGCTGCCGCAGATGCGGAAGATGGACGTCCTGGTTTCCTGAGCGAGGCGAATGACGTGTCCACTGGACCGAACGCGATGACCTACCTGGTGCCGGCGGTGGCGCTGGTCGCGGCGCTGTGCTTCGTCCTTTACAGCGCGCTCGATCGGTACGGACTGGCGACCGAGCAGGTGGTGGCGCGAGTGACGGGCAAACAGATCGCGGCGGGATCGACCACGTACAACACGAACGTCGCCGGAGGGCGGGCGTGGACGCAGGCCTCGACTAATCCCGACACGCTCATCGTGTTGCTCGACATCGATGGTGTGGTGACGGGCGGTGCAGTGACGCCGGAGCTGTACGCGTCGCTGCAGACGGGCGAGCTGGTGCATGTGGCGCTCGCGCGGACGCGGTTTTCGAACCGGATCATGGTCTCGGACGTCCGCCGATAGTTTGCGGAGAAGCGCATGCTGTGGCCCGCCGTCAAGACGACCGACATGGTGATGGGAGTCGATTTCCATACCGTCGTCGTTCCGCCGGCGCCGGCTCCGATTCCCATGGTGCCGCACCCGTACTTCGGCGTGATCTTCCTGTGGATGACTCCCGGCTTCGCGAACATGAACGTGCTGATCAACTCGATGCCGGCCTCGACGGCCGGCGCGATGGGCTACTCCTGCCACATCCCGATGGGCGTTCCGACGCCGCCCTCGCTGTTGAACATGGGGTACTGGCGGCGCCACCTGTTGAACGTGCCGAAGGCGCTGATGCTGGTCGCGCTGACGCTACTCGCGAACCTCGCCATCTCCGGCATCGCGTCGCGGTTCGTGAAGCCAGACTCCGCCACTGGTAAGTTCGTGAAGGATGTCACCGGCGTTGATACGTCCAGCTGGGGCGGTGTATGGGACACGATCAAAGGCAGCTTCGCGGCGTATACGAAGTGGTCGACGTGGATCAAGCTGCTGATGCCGCCGATTCCGTATCCAGGCAGCCAGGGATCGTCAGCGATCGGCAGTCCGAACGTCACCGCGAACGGCGGCGCACTCGGGTTCGTCGCGCCGCTGATGGCCGCGTCGTGCAGCGACCTTCCGATCGTGCCGAACGCCATGCCCATTGGATTTAGTAACGTGCTGGTTGGAGTCAGTCTCGCCGACATGGCGCGAGCGGTTGCCGTTCACGCTGCGCAAGGAGCTGTGTCGGCAGCTGTCTCGGCAGGTGTGGCCCGAGCTGGCAAAAAGGACTGCGGTTGCAGCTAACCTGCCAACTGCTGGCCGCAACATCTCATTACGCCTTATGCCAATTGACATCGCTACTGGAGAGGTCGAATTAGACCGCGAGGACTTCGTCCTTCCCGGTCGCGTGCCGCTGAGGTGGACCAGACGGTTTCGTAGCAGACTCCTTCAGGCCTCAACGTTGCTCGCCCCTGGGTGGACGACGACCGTGTTCGCTTCTCTAAAACGTATCAACAAGGATTGGCATTTCACAACTCCCGAAGGTGATCTTCACGTCTTTGAGGACCCGGAAGACAGGATTGTAAAAGGCCATCCAAATATTCTCTTAGGCGCGTTTCTAGAACTGAAGCGCATCGGCAATCGACTGCTCATTACACAATGGGATGTTGACTCTGATGATGTCCAGCGCTTCTTTTTTACGGCCCATGGCGTGTCTGATGACCTGACTCTGTCGCTAGAAAGCATCGAGAACGTCTCAGGAGACGGTCTAGACCTGACCTGGGACGTGTCCGGCCGCATTGCGAGGATTCGCCAACGGGTTGAGAATCGCACGATCCTGATAAACTACGATCCCAGTCGAGGTCATGACTCAGCCCCTCGCGTCAGCATCGCCTCTGTGGCTCTCTCGACTCATACAGGCCTCGCCACACTAGTTACCTACGAATACGACGCGTCTGGCCGCCTTACGGCAGCCATTGACCGTCGCGGTCTGGCGAATCGATATGAATACGATGCGTACTCCCGTGTGAAGCGTGAAATTCTGAAGGACGGTGCCGTTTACTTTTACGAATATGACACCAGTGGTCGATGTATTCACTTCAGCGGCCTGGACCATTATAACGAGAAGACTTTGACATTCCTCGACTCCACCAACAAGACGCTCGTCAAGAACAGCTATGGCGCTACCAGCGTCTTCGAACGAACCGCAGCCGGACAGATAACAAGCGAAGTGATAGCGGGCGGCCAAGCTGGCAGGACACATTTCGATGAGCATCATCGTCTTGTCGCGCTCTCGGATCCCAACGGAGCGACAACCACATTCACATATGATTCAAAAGGCAATCGCGACTCGATTACGGATCCGCTTGGTCACACCTACACGTTCACGTTCAACGATCATCATCAAGCCCTTACACTCACTGATCCGCTCGGCAACATCTGGCGTCGTGAATACGACGATCGACAGCGTCTCACTTCGACAGTAACACCACTTGGCCAAAGATGGATGATCTCGTACGACGTCGATGGTAACCCTGCCACAATCACGAATCCGCTAGGTACCAGACGATATCAGCGATTCTCCAACGGGTTACCGGTGGCATTGACAGATTGGATGGGTCATATCACACAGTTTAAGTGGGATGACTATGGACGTCTCGTTGGACGGATCGGCCCGGTTGGCGAACGCACATCATTTCGATATGACGCAGCTGGTAATCTCATTGAAGTACAGTTGCCAGACGGCGCCACACTCCATGCTGATTACGACAACAGCGGCAACATGGCCAGCTTCACCGATGCGGGCGGCCGAACCACTCACCTTCGTTACGGTCCATGTCGGCGGCTTCTGGAGCGTGTCGATGCCTTTGGTCGAACCATTCGCTATTGCTGGGGAACAGAGCCGAATCATTTGAACGCCATCGTCAACGAAATGGGTGAGAGTTACCGATACGTCAGAAATGAACGTGGCCGCGTAATCCGTGAACGATCGTACGACGGCCGCGAACGTTCTTTTGACTATGACGCCGGCGGGCGCTGTGTAGTGTTTACTGATGGTAACGGAGAAAAGATCCGCTTCGAACGCGATGCGGTCGGTCGCGTTCTCAAGGAGACGCTAGCTGACGGCGCTGTGACAATGTTTGAGTACGACGGTCTTGGCAGAACAATATCGGCCGTCAATTCCGACATGGCACTTACGTTTGAATATGACGAAGCAGGCCGGCTAACCAAGGAAGGTCAAGGCGCCGAGTGGGTAAGGACGGAGTATGACGCTGTTGGGCACGTTACGCGGACTCAGACGAGTCTTGGTCATGACGTGGTGTATGACCGCGATGACAACGGCCGTGTCCGCACAATTTCGACTGCTGTCGGTCGTGCTTTGACGTTTGAGTTTGACGCCCGCGGTCTGGAAATAGCGCGTGACATGCCTGGTGGCCTTCGGCTGGAGCAGGAGTTCGATTTGCTCGGCCGTTTATTGGAGCAAGGCGTCGGGTGGCGGGTCGATACCCGATCGCGAGGATTATTGAGAGAGTCGGCCGTCGTTCGCCGAAGCTATAGGTACGACGCAGATGGCCTCCTTCTGAGTGTTAAGGATCGGGCGTGGGGTGTCATTGATTACTCCTACGATCCTGCTGATCGGCTCTTAAGCGCCCTGCACAATCAAGGCCTCAACGAACATTTCGAGTACGATGCTACTGACAACATCACACATGCGGGCAGGGACGGCCGCTCGACGTACAGTGATAGCCGTACTTATGACAATGGAAATCGGCTATTGTACAGCGGCGCTGCTCGTTACAAGTACGACGCTGCCGGTCGTCTGGTCTGCAGAACTGAAGCTGGCGACGATGGTGAAGCGACGTCATGGCAGTTCTTCTGGGGAGGACGAGGGGAGCTACGCCGAATCCAGCGGCCGGATGGGCGCGAGTTCACTTATAAATACGATGCCTTCGGCCGGCGCATAGAGAAGAGAGACGCCGGCGAATCGCGCCGGTTTCTGTGGAATGGCGATCAGATAATCCAGGAAGTACCGAGCCGTGGCGCGGCGGCGGCATGGATTATGGCCCCAGGGACCTTTGTCCCCGTGGCAAAGATCCAGAACGGTGAACTCTATGCTGTGATTACTGACCACTTGGGAACGCCGCGGGAGCTGCTGGATCGAGGCGGCCGAATCGTGTGGACCGCGTCATACGAGGCATGGGGACAGGCGAAGCCGTCGGAAACGTCATTGGTTGACTGTCCCATCCGTTTCCAGGGCCAGTGGTACGACGATGAAAGCGGGCTGCATTACAGCCGATTTAGGTATTACGACCCAAGTGCCGCTCGCTTTATATCCGGCGATCCCATCGGGCTTCTTGGCGGGACAAACGAGTACTCGTATGCACCGAATCCAGTCAACTGGGTCGATCCGCTCGGGTTGGCCAGTCAGCCCGGGTGCGCTGACACTGCGGATGGCGACGAGAAACAGTATTTTATTGAGGACGGTGTTCGGCGAGCCGTTGCGGCCCGAGAGCGAGGTGAGACGACGATTCCGGCAATAATTCATGAGCCTGGTAAACCGCCCGTACGAGTTGACATTCCACTGGACCAGCTAAACTCACCAAAGCCGGTTGTTCCGAGGGACCAACGAATGGTGAACGCATTAATGCAACCGAGCCCACCACCGCCTATTAGTGTGTCGCCGATGCCAGGGCCAGTTCCGTCCGTACCGTTAGCAGATGTCAAGTTGGTGAGAGCGCGACCATGAATGAGCCAGAGGTCGATCTTGAGATGCGCAGGCGCGTGCTATTTGTACTACACCGGGGCTGGGTTGAAGCCCGTCTGCTGGCGGCGGCGGGCCTCACCGAGCAGCTGCGAGAACTTGCTGACGCTCTGGAGCCGATTCCCAGACTACTGTGGCTCGGTCAGCAAGACTGGACGAAGTTGGTCCGACTGAACCTGAGCGTTTACGAAGAGCGCTACCGCGGCCGTTGCTTCGAGTACTTGGCTACTTTAGATGGCGCGGAAGTCTTAGAGTTCTGATCTAGCTGTTGCGGAGAATTGATTCGGCGCGTCGAGCAGATGGGACCGCTTCACAGACTAATGTGTCTGTGATCGACACGAAACAAGTCCAAACCAAGCGTCGCAGCGTGTGGGCGACTGTATCAAGCATGCACCCGTACCTCGATTACAATTCGACGACGCCCGTGGATGGTCGGGTCCTGGAGAAAATGCTGCCGTGGTTTCTGGAGCAGTACGGGAACCCGGCAAGTCTAGACCATCGCTTTGGCTGGGATGCGGCGGAGGCCGTTGAACAGGCTCGAAGTTATGTCGCCGAGCTGATCGAAGCGAGCGCTGAGGAGATTGTCTTCACAAGCTCAGCCACTGAAAGTATCAACTGTGCACTCAGAGGGATTGCCGCTGATCGGCGTGGACGAATCGCGATAACCGCCGCGACTGAGCATGAGGCGGTGTTGGAAACGTGCGATCTGCTGAGCGCCGAAGTCCGGATCAAAAACCTGGCTACAGACGGCGCCGGACGTGTCGCTCCGGATGGCGTTGCGCTGAACACAAGGCGGGGCGAGACCGGTTTTGTCTGTCTGATGCTTGCCAACAATGAGATCGGCACTATTCATCCTCTCCGTCAGTATGCGGATGTTGCACATGACGCCGGAGCCCTGCTCGTTTCGGATCTCACACAGGCCGTCGGGAAAATCCCGATAGACGTTCGTAGCTTGGGCCTCGACCTCGCCGCATTCTCCGCTCACAAGCTCTATGGACCGAAAGGAGTAGGCGCACTATTCATCAGAGGTGGGGAGGCTGACCTACGCGTGCGGCCGCTGATCGTAGGCGGCCGTCAAGAGCGAGGGTTCCGCGCTGGTACTCTGAATGTTCCGGGCATCATCGGGTTCGGTGAGGCATGCCGAATTGCCAAGCAGGAGATGGCGGATGAGGCCGAACGCCTTAGGCGCCAGCGGGACCGACTAGAAACATCAGTCTTCGGAGCGTTACGAGACGTCTGGATCAGCGGTGACAGGGAGAACCGCCTCTCGAATACGAGCAACTGTGGGTTCAAAGGCGTGGACGCCCGGACGATGATCCGCGATATGCACGACATCGCCGTGTCAACGCGCTCGGCATGCTCAAGTGGCAGCCGTGGGCCTAGCCACGTGCTGAAGGCTATCGGTTTGACTGACGAAGATGCGTACTCCTGTATCCGCTTCAGCCTTGGGCGCTTCACGACCGAAGATGAAATCGACTACACCATCGAAAAAGTCGTGGCCTCCGCGCACAAGCTGCGGCGCAACAAGGGTCTGCGCAGGTAACTCGGCTGCAGTATTGTGTCCGCCTACCGAACCGCGATCGACACGACCGCAGCGGCGATTCAGCATCGGGCGCGAAACTTCCGTAATCAGATCATCGTCGTCGTCACAATCAGTACGATCGCCGTTATCGCCGCAGCGGTAACGCGATCGGGATCGTGGCTATCGACGCTCCTGCTGCTCGTCCCGGTCTGCGGGTTATTTCTCCACGCTGACAACCGGCTTTTGAGTCGCTGGCGGCGGCACGTGTTGACGCCGTGGGTCACACGGACGTTGGACTTCGCCGCCCTCGGCCAGGCCGTTCGCGCCAATCCGGCGCTCCCGAAGCCGACTCTCGAAGCGATGCTGGCGACACTCCCGTCGGCGGGAGATCTCGTCGCCGAGCAAGCCGTGCTGCCGCCGACCCGCCAGGCCGTCGCGGCGGTCAGCTGCGCCATCCACGGCACCGCGGCTGATGCCCTGCTTATCAACGTTGTCGCCAGCGCGGTCGTCGTCGCTGTCGCTCTGCTGGCGCTCTGGACGCGCGATTGGCGGCCTGCTATCGGCGCCGGCGTGCTCCTGCTCGTTCCTGTTGTCCGCCAATGGGCCGCACATCGCCAGCAGGCGCGCTGCGAGGCCGAGGTTTCTGCCTGCCGCGCCCAGCCCGGATTCAGCGAATCGGATTTCGCGACGATGTGCGGAGCCTTGCGATGAGAGCCGCGCCTGCGTGGCGCTTTTCCGGGCCGGTGCTCGCAGCTCTGTCAACCAGTAAACCCCGCGGACAGGGCCTCGAGTCTTCGTAAAGTTTTCGCTTTGACGCGACGTTGGCGTGTCCTGACCGCGCGGTCCGATCGACAATGGCGCGTTCACCTGCGACCCCATCGCCGTTAAAGTGATCGTCGGGCGAGTGTGCAGTCCGGGCGGCGCCCTGCGTGTTTCGTCGCCACCCCCAACCGATTGCTCGCGAATGGCTCTCGGCCATCGGGGCGTGGTCCGCTTTCCGCCCGAGCATTGCTGAGCCGAAGGAACCGCATGCAACAGACCATGACCACTGATCGATCCCTCAGCGTCGACGAGGCCATCTCGATCGCGATCCATCTGCAGCGCCACGAACAATGGGTCGCTGCCGAAGAGATCTATCAGCAGATCCTCGCGCAGAAGCCCAGCTGCGCCGAAGCGATGCACTATTACGGGGTCCTCGAGCACCAGCGCGGGCGCGGCGACGCCGGCATCCCGTTGATCGAGAAGAGCCTGGCGCTCGAGCCCGATCACGCCGACTGGTACAGCAATTTCGGGATCGTGCTGCAGGAGCGGCTGCGGCTCGACGAGTCGGTCGTCGCCTACCGGCGCGCGATCGAGCTGGAACCGAATCACGCGAACGCCCACAGCAACCTCGGCGTCGTGCTCCGCGCGCTGGGCAACCCCGCTGAATCGGAGGCCGCCTACCGCGAGGCGGTCCGGATCGATCCCGAGCACATCGACGCCTGGACGAACCTCGGGATCCTGCTGAGCGGGCAGAAGCGCACCTACGAGTCGGTGATGTGCTTCTGCAAGGTGATCACACTCCGGCCGAAGCATCCGGACGCGCGCCGGCTTCTCGCGCTCGCGCACTGCGCGCTCGGCGAGCTCGACAAGGCGATCGAGCTGTTCGAGCAGTGGCTGAAGGACGAACCGGACAGCGCGATCGCGAAGCACATGCTCGCCGCCTGCTCCGGCAACAACGTGCCTGTGCGCGCGTCCGATGCGTTTGTCGAGGCCACGTTCGATAGCTTCGCGTCGAGCTTCGATGCAAAGCTTTCGAAGCTGCTCTACCGCGCGCCGGCGCTCGTCGTGGCGATGCTCGATGAGCCCGGCGTCGAACCCGCGAAGGCGTTCGACATCCTCGATGCCGGCTGCGGGACCGGGCTGGTCGGACCGCTGGTGGCGCCGTACGCGCGCCGTCTGGTCGGCGTCGATCTGTCCGCGAAGATGATCGCCCACGCGCGCGAGCGGAAGGTCTACGACGACCTGATCAAGGGCGAGCTGACGACATATTTGTCATCGGTGCCGGACAGCTACGACGTGATCGTTTCGGCGGACACCCTTGTATACTTCGGACCACTCGAGGAAGTAGTTGCAGCGGCAGCCGGCGCGTTGCGGGCAGGCGGACGGCTCGTCTTCACCGTCGAGGAGCTGACCGACTCGGCGCATGTTCCCGGGTACACCATCAGCCCACACGGCCGGTACAGCCACACGCGTGCGTACGTCGAGCGTGTGCTCGCCGCTGTCGATCTCCAGCCCGAGATCGTCGGCGCCGAACTCCGGCTGGAAGCCGGCACGCCGGTCGCCGGCTTCGTCGTCAAGGCGACGAAAGGGAAGGCGACGAACGTGACGGCGACGAAACCGGCCGCGGCAGAGATGCGCCATGCCTAAGACCATGCGCGTGATGGAAATCACGACCCCGCTCGGCGACGATGTCCTGTTGTTTCACGCGCTGCACGCGCGCGAAGAACTGGGACGTCTCGGAGAGTACCGGCTCGATCTGCTGAGCCCGAAGGCCGACATCAACGTCGACGACATCCTCGGCAAGAACGTCACCGTGAAGCTGGCGCTGCCCGACGACAGCACGCGCTATTTCAATGGCTTCGTCACGCGGTTCGTGCAAGGCAGCAAGTACGGCCGCTATACGCGGTACTACGCCGTCGTGCGGTCGTGGCTCTGGTTCCTGACGCGCACCACCGACTGCCGCATCTTCCAGGAGATGACCGTCCCCGACATCGTCAAGAAGGTGTTCGGCGATCACTCGACGGCCGACTTCAAGTTCGAGCTGACCGGCAGCTATCGCAAGTGGACCTACTGCGTCCAGTACCGCGAGACCGACTTCAACTTCGTCAGCCGGCTGCTCGAGCACGAGGGGATCTACTTCTACACGCGCCACACCGACGGCCACAACACGGTCGTGCTGACCGATTCGACCAGCAAGCACGCGCCGACGCCGGGCTACGAGAAGGTTTCGTTCATCGCACCCGAGGATCTGGTGCGGCCGGAGATCGAGCACATCGGCAGCTGGGATTTCTCGCGCGACATCCAGCCGGGCGTCTACGTCCACGACGACTACGATCTCGAGCGGCCGAGCGTCGAGCTGCGGACGCGCAAGACGCTGACGCGCACCTACTCGCCGAGCGACTACGAAATCTACGATTATCCGGGGCATTACATTCAGAAGCCCGACGGCGAGCAGTACGCGCACGTCCGCATCGACGAGTTCGGCACGCTGTTCGAAACGTCGGAAGGGACCTCGAACTCGAAAGGCATCGAGGTCGGCGCGCTGTTCACGCTCGAGGATTTCCCGCGCGAGGACCAGAACCGCGAGTACCTGGTCGTCGGTGCGAGCTACGATCTCCAGTTCGGCGATTACGAGGCGCTGCCGCAGAGCGGCGGCGGCACCGAGTACCGCTGCAGCTTCGTCGCGATGCCGAGCAGCCAGCAGTTCCGGCCGCGCCGCGCGACGCCGAAGCCGTTCGTGCAGGGGCCGCAGACCGCCGTCGTCGTCGGTCCGGCAGGGGACGAGATCTACACCGACAAGTACGGGCGCGTGAAGGTGCAGTTCCACTGGGACCGCTACGGGAAGAAGGACGAGAACAGCTCCTGCTGGATCCGCGTGTCGCACCCGTGGGCGGGCAAAAGCTGGGGCGCCGTCGCCACGCCGCGCATCGGCCAGGAAGTGATCGTCGATTTTCTCGAAGGCGATCCGGATCAGCCGATCATCACCGGCCGCGTCTATAACGCCGAGCAATTGCCACCCTTTGGCTTCCCCGCCGGCGCGGTGCTGAGCGGCATGAAGTCGCAGACCCACAAGGGGTCCGGGTCGAACGAGATGTCGATGGACGATACCGCCGGCAAGGAGCGGGTGTACGTCCATGGCCAGTTCAACATGGACACCGTCGTCGAGAACAACCAGACGTCGACGATTCACAACAACCGCACGGACACCGTCGACGTGAACGACACCGAGAGCGTCGGCAGCAACCAGAAGTGCACCGTCGGGGCGAATCAAGACATTAGCGTCGGATCCAATCAAACCGTCAAGGTCGCTGCCAATCGCACCCGGACGGTCGGTGCGAACGAATCGGTGACCGTGGGTAGCAGTCAGAGCATCAGCGTCGGTTCCACCAAGACCGAGACGATCGCGATCGCGAAGGCGCTCTCGATCGGCGCTGGATATCAGGTCTCCGTTGGCGCCGGCATGAATGAATCGATCGGCGCAGCCAAGGCGGAGGAAATTGGCGGCGCGAAGATCGTCTCGGTCGGTGGACTCAGCGCAGAAGTCATTGGATCGATGAAGGCGGTGAAGGCCGGGGGGAGTATCTCCGAGTCGGCCGGCGCGAACATCGGAATGAAGGCGGCAGCAAATGTCGCGATGAACGCCGGCGCGAAATTCACGGCCGATGCCGGAGCGACCATGGGACTGACCGCTGCCGGTGATCTTTCAGCGAGCAGCAAGGCGAAAGTCGTGATCGACGCAGCGAGCGAAATGGTGCTCAAGTGCGGCGGCGCATCAATCACGTTGAAGAGCGGCGGCGAGATCACCATCAAGGGGACCGAAATCACCATCAAAGGTAGCGACATCAAGGTCGACGGCAGCAGCGTCGGCCTCAAGGCGTCAGGCGACGTGGTCGTGAAGGGCAGCTCGATCAAACACAACTGAGGCCACTGTGAACAAGCGCACCGCAGCATTCGCGCCGTCCGATGCGATGGAAACCGGCACGTGGACGCAACTTCTCGCCCGTGAGGTCGAAGCGGTCGACGCTTCTCGGGTCAACGAGCCGGCACCAATGCTTGGCGTGGTGGTCGGGACGATCGTGGGCCTGAGCGGCGACGATGTCCCGCTCGTCAATTATCCGCGCCAGGCCGACAGCGCAGGGATCCGATGCCGAACGATCGTCGAGATTCGGGCCGACCATGTCGGACGATCGGCGTTGTTGATGTTCGAAGGGGGCGACCCTGGCCGTCCAATCATCATCGGTTGCCTGCGCGAACCGGTCGAACAGCCATTGCAAAGGGCGACGGTTGAAGTCGAAGCCGACGGCCGGCGACTCACTGTCTGCGCGAATGATCAGATTGTCCTGCGGTGCGGAAAGGCGAGCATTACGTTGACCAAGGCCGGAAAAGTGATCATGCAGGGAGAATACATCTCGCAGCGATCGGCCGGCGTGATCCGGATCAAGGGCGGTTGCGTCGAGATCAATTAGCCGTGTCGAACCGCCGCCCTTGACCTCGAGGGCCGAGTGGTGCGCTCCTGTCCGAACGCCGCCGACGATTCCATGAACCCGAATCACTGGGACTTCGCCGTAGACCTGTTTACGAACTGCTGTATGTCGATCAGCGCCGCACAACCCCGAGGATCACGGCCCTGTGCCGTGCGTGTCAGGACCTGACATGTGGGCGCTCGACAATCGCACGCCGTACGCGGCTGAGCGCTCGTGGGTTCAGGACAAGGATGGAGTCCAACACTGGATTGTGGTGGTCAAGGCCACATACGACATCCTCGGCGACGGACACCTCGCCCTGGCGGATGAACAGGAACCGCCGAACCGGATGGGGAAGCACCGCGGCGATCCAGCCACGTCGAGCCTGATCTCGGACGCGGACATCATCGGGAGAAAGGTTGCGACCGACGTCATCGTCAATGGAACCGCGTACGCGCCTCATGGCAGACCTGTGCAGTCGATCGAAGTACGGCTGCGAGTCGCGAACGTCGACAAGACTCTGCTGGTCACCGGTGACCGGCGGTGGCGGGTTGGCGCCGGTGGCGCCGGAATGACTGCCGCACAGCCGTTCGATGCGATCCCGCTGATTTATGAGCGCGCGTTCGGTGGCTTCGATCAACAAGACGACGACGCCGGCAAGCATCGCCTATACGCGAACAATCCCGTCGGCACCGGATTCGCGATCCGGCCGGAACATTTGAAGGATCGTCTGGTGCCGAACGTCGAGTATCCGACGGACGTGGTGCGCAGCTGGAAGGACCGGCCGGCGCCCGCCGGTTTCGGGCCGATCGATCGATGGTGGTCACCGCGGCGTGAATACGCTGGCACGTACGATGCGCAGTGGCTCGAGAAACGCTTCCCCCTGTGGGCGGTCGATTTCGACGAGCGGTTCCATCAGTCGGCGCCGTCCGACCAGCAGGTGCCGGGCTTTCTGCGCGGCGGGGAAACGGTGGAGTTGACGAACTTGACACCGAGCAGGAGCGTGCGCTTCGCGCTGCCGCGAGTGCACCTCGGTTTTGCGACGTTTTTCGGGCGGGAGACCCGGCACCACGTCGGCCATCTGGACGCTGTGATCGTCGAGCCGGACATCAATCGAGTCATGTTGGTGTGGCAGTCGATACTTGCCTGTCATCATGACGTCGATGACCTGGATCGGACTCGCATCTTCCAGAAGGCCGAGCTGTCATCGCCAGGGCTCGACTCGCGAGACTCGGCCGTACTGGAAGACATGTGATGTGCCCGTCAGCAGGCTTCAACGGAGTCGACATCATCGGACTCGGTGCGCGGACGCCGGTTGGACTGGTCGCCGATGCGGCAGCGGCAGCCGTGCGTGGCGCCCTCTCTGCCATTGCCCGGCATCCGCGCTTCGTCGACAAGGCCGGCGAGCCGATGATGGTCGCTCGTGATGCGCTGCTGCCGGTCGAGGTCAGCGGCTGCGATCGATACCTCGCGCTGGCGCAGTCGCCGTTCTCGGACGCAGTCCGCCCGTTGGTGGCACGTGGCGCTCACCGAGGGGTGATCCCGACGTTCGTTGGCCTACCCGAAAACCGGCCGGGGCGGCCGGTCGGCCTCGAGCAGGCTCTTGCCGATGGACTGAGAAACGCCGGCCGGCAGCTTGGTCTTTCGCTCGACATCGAAACCGTCGCTCGCGGGCACAGCGCAGGGCTGATCGCGTTCGACGTCGCCGTCGCACGCATCCGCTCCGGAACGGTGGACGTGTGTCTGGTCGGCGGCGTCGATTCCTACATCGACGGGCCGACGTTGGAGTGGCTCGACGCGTCCAAACAGCTGATGTCCGGGGTTAATCGATCGGGGTTCCCGCCTGGTGAAGCCGCCGGTTTCTGTCTGCTCGCATCATCGACGTTCGCGTGTCGAGCATCGCTCGAATCACTGGCGAGCGTTGTCTCGGTATG
>Ga0066903_100001570_pt1 | contig 16896 bp, 11 predicted proteins | sample PanSoiMetaGPlot1_FD_67491 | JGI IMG/M metagenome (GOLD analysis project Ga0066903, IMG submission 67491) | Tropical forest soil microbial communities from Panama analyzed to predict greenhouse gas emissions - Panama Soil - Plot 1 (version 2) | ecosystem: Environmental > Terrestrial > Soil >... | reverse complement strand
AAGGAGATTGGGAGAAGCCGATCCGGCTGCCACCAACTCCGCGTGCTCCAGTTCAATGGAGCCCTTTGCGCCCTGATATTTGATGGCGACTTGAACGGTGCCGGGAAGTACCGGCCCGAGCTTCGCCACAAAAGCCATCTCCTTGGGATCCTTGGCTGCCTGGGCCTGAGCGGCTTTGAGCCAGTCCGCTGCCGACAACTTTACTTCTAGCCAGCGCGCAGCAAATGTGCCTGAAGGCACCGACACCGATGCAGTGATGGTTGGCGGAACGACGCTTCCCAGCGGATCCGCGATGGTAATGCTGCCCGGCGGACACAGTCCTAGCTGGATCATGCCCGCTTTCTCTGGGACATCCATTCCTTTCAGGAGAACGCGAAAGGTCAGGTCGCGCACCAGGCGTTCGGGAAATCGGCTGCGAGTCGGGCTGATCTGTGGAAATCCGCCGGCATCGGCCATGCTCCCCATACTCTTGTGGTCGTGCACCAGCACCCAGCTCACTCGCTGGGTCAGGGTTGCTGGTCCCTTGAGTAGCAAGACGCGATCACCATGGGGAGCGTCGGCATTCTGCCAGCGCCAGTTCCCTTTGCAGGTCCAGCCGTCCGGATTGAAATCGCGTCGATGATAGAATTCCGAGGAATAACACCAGTGATGGTTTTTGTTTTCCGGAATCAGAGTCAGCCAATCATCCTGAAACGAGCCATTGCGGAGCAAGTTGCTCTGACCCCACCCCGGTGCGGCGAAAACCAACAAGAAAACCAGGGCCCACATGATTCGTCGACTCACGGCCAATCCTCCCCTAAGAAGAACCATCCATCCTTGCTGATTCTTTGTCAGCCGCTGCGGAAAGGCCAGCAAAAAATTGTTTTTTTCTTGGTGCGAACAAGGAGTAGGGTATCATGCTGGCTGATTCCGCACAGGAGAAATGACATGCGCAAGAGCCGCGTGGTGGAGCTGGTGCTTCTGAACTCGGTGCTGGCCCTTTCCGGCTGCACCAGGGTTTGCCATACCGACGAGAAGAAAGATCAGAAGCCCGGCGACCAAATTGTGCGGGACGATGATAAGGGCCCTGTGGCGCAGAACACCTGCAGAGGAAGGTCGAGTGGTTATCATGGCGGCGGCGGGCATTACTTCTACTACCACGGCGGCGGTGGCGGTAGGAGCACGACTCGGCCCGGAACCGGCACTGTCGGCCGCGGCGGCTTCGGCAGCACCGGACATGCGGCATCGTAGTGTCAGAAATTTCAGATTGCAGATTTCGGATTAACAAATTGGAGATTCCCTCTTGTTCTTCAATTCCGCAATCTGAAATCTGCAATTTGGAGAATATATGAAACGCCGCCCCACTACTCCCCGACCCGACTGGATTCAGCGCGTGGAAGGCGTTGGATTCGCCTTCCATTCGACGCCGGATACTTACTGGGACGAGAGCGCTTACTACGAGTTCGACGCCGGCCAGATCGATGTTCTGGAAAAAGCCGCCAACGATGTTCACGAGCTATGTCTCAAAGCGGTCGAGCATGTCCTGCGCGAGAATCTTTTCCAGCACTTTCAGGTTCCGGAGGGCTGGATCCGTTATGTGATGGAAAGCTGGGATCGCGATGAGCCGACCGTTTATGGCCGATTTGATTTCGCCTACGACGGCAGCAGTCCACCCAAGCTGCTGGAATACAACGCCGACACTCCCACTGGACTCCTCGAGGCGGCAGTCGTCCAGTGGCACTGGCTTCAGGATACTCACCGCGATGCCGATCAATTCAACAGCATCCATGAAAAGCTGATTGCCGCCTGGAAATACCTGAAACCGCATATCAATGACATTCTCTACTGCACCGCCGCCCCGGACAGCCTGGAGGACGAAATCACGGCCACCTACATGCGCGATACCGCCGTGCAGGCCGGTCTGGAAACCGCTCTCATTCACGTCAATCAGATCGGCTGGGACTATGCCCGCCATCTGTTTGTGGACTTGAAGAATCGGCCCATCCGGCACATGTTCAAACTGTATCCGTGGGAATGGCTGATGCGCGAGCAGTTCGGGGCATACATCCTGAAAAAAAGTACCAGCTGGTACGAGCCCGCGTGGAAGATGCTCCTGAGCAACAAGGCGATCCTGCCGCTCTTGTGGGATTTATTTCCCGGCCATCCGAATCTCCTCCGCGCCGAATACGAGCCTTTCAGCGCCTCCTATGTGCGCAAGCCGTGCCTGGGCCGGGAAGGCGCCAATGTGCAAATCGTCTTCGACAGCCAAGAATTCATGCAAACCGAGGGGGTTTACCAGGGACCCTTTATCTACCAGGAGATTTTCCCGATCCCGAAACTGGACGGCAACTTCCCCGTGCTCGGCTGCTGGATCGTGGGCGACGAAGCCTGCGGCCTGGGCATCCGCGAGAGCACCGACCTGATCACACGCAACACCAGCCGGTTCGTGCCGCATTTGTTCACGCCGGCTCATTCCATCTAACCATTCTTTACTGGAGAGGATCCAAGAAATGCAAATTGACTGGACGAATATCGGCAACGCACTTGGTTTCGGCCTGATCGGAATCTTCCTGGCCTTGCTGGGTTTCAAGCTGTTCGACTGGATGTTGCCGAAGGTTCACGTGCAACAGGAGCTATCGGAAAAGCACAATGTTGCCGTGGCTATCGTTTGCGCCGCGGTGATTTTGGGCGTTTGCCATGTGGTGGCGAGGATAGTCGGCGCACCGACTTTTCCTTGATTGTATGTTTCGAACCGGCGAAGAGACGGTCGAGGTACTCTTCCAAGTCGGCAAGTGCCTGTCGAAGCCGCGGGGTCAGAAGGTCGCGGGCCCTGGTCGGTGCTGCCTTTCGTCCCTCAAACCACAGCTTTTCGAGGTAGGAAACGTAAATCGCATTTTCCAAATCGGGTGTGGCTTCGGGAAGAACCTCGTCAATAAACTCGAAGTGAGCCTGAACGGTGCCTTTGTCTTGATCGTCAATCGACGCTTGTGTCGCCGTTGCGAGCGTCGCCACCTCCAAATGTATTTTTCCTTTGAAACAATCGCCGATGCTGGCAGCGACTATGGGAAAGCGCTCGGCCAACAAAGTAATAAATCGGCCATGATCGATACTTTCTGCCATGGTACACCTGTCATCAAGAAGGTTTACTTCGGCAAGGCCACTTGCTCCTTGCTCTGCAGATAACCGATCAGGTCGCGCAATTCGGTGAATGACATTTGCTCGATCTGGCCTTCCGGCATCAGGGAAACCGACGACGTGCGGCGGGATTCAATATCGCTCTTGGACAGCACCAGGCGCTCAGTGGCGGTTTGCACCGTCACGGCCCGCTCGCTTTCCTCGACGATGATGCCCGGTATGAGCCGGCCGTTCTTGGTAAGAATGTTGGTCAGGCGGTAATCGCTGCCGATGACGGCGCTGGGGTCGATCATGTTTTCCAGGAGATAGTGCAGATCGAATCGGCCCGAGCCAGTCAGGTCGGGGCCGATCTTGTTGCCGTCGCCGAACAGCATGTGGCACTGGTAGCAGGTTTTCTTGAACACCACCCTGCCCTGGCTGCGATCCGCCTTGGCCAGGACATCCGAATTCAAAAGCGCCTTGTACTTGCCAATGAGGGCTTTCTTTTCTGCCGAAGATTGCCGTAATTGGCCCCACACCTTCTCCAATTTCTGGCTGACTTGCTTATCACGCAGGTCTTGAAGCTGCCGGGCAGTGAAGGGAGTCAGGTCGCTGCGGGGCACTTGCTTCTTCTCCACGGCATCCAGCAGGGCCAGGGCGTAGCTGGGCCGGGATGCCAGGGTACTGATGGCGTCTTGCTTTTCCTCGGGCGTTAGCTGCTTGTACAAGCCCAGGATCGTTTTTGGTGTTTCATCACTTGCATAAGCGGCCAGGGCACGAATCGTTGGGCCACGTAGCGCGGGTTCCGCAAGTAGCTTGAACAGATCAGATATCAGGTCCGGGATCGACTGGGACACGAGAGCATTCAGTGCAACGATCCGCTCCTGTGTCGGCTGAGATTTATCCATTAGATTCTTGCGTAAATGAGTCAAGGCCCGGGAATCGTTGAACACCAGCCCCAGGACGTCGGCCGACTCGCGCACTTCTGGGAGAGGACTGCCAGCCAGTCTTGGGTATGCCGTCTTCCAGCCGGCGGGCATCGGCACTTTTTTGCGTCCCTTGAATCCTTCGCGAACGCCGTGAAGGACATCGCGCTGAACTGCCGCCTCTTTCGAAGTACTCAAGAATTCCAACAGCGATTCCAGTCCATCCTTGGTTTCCCCTTCAGTCAAGCGGCGGGCGATGAACTCGCGTAACCTGGGCATCTTGCTCTGGGAAATCAGATTCAGGGCGGCGATCTTGTGATTTGTGATCGCCGGCTCGATGCCGTACCAGATCATGAGAGGCTGGCAACGGTCAGCGGCATCTTCGGCATGGCGGGCCAGGTTTTCGGCAATGGCAAAGCGGTTGGCCGGCTCGATTTTTTGCATGGCCGAGGCCAGGTACAGACGCACCAGGCCCGAAGGGTCATTCTTGGCCATGGCGGCGAACTTCGCCCGCGCTACCGGGCCGGGTTTGCCTTCGTCACACAGCAGCCGAATTGCCCAGGAGCGAACGTGCTCGTCCGCATGCTCCAGTTGCTTGTGCAGCCAATCAGCTCTGGCCCCGCCGGTGGTGTAAAGGGCCCACATGGCCCGGAGCTTGCGCGGAATATCAGGATTCCCATCGAATATCTTGAATAATGCCTTATGCACATCGGCCATCGGCTTGCCGGCCCAGGCACGCTCGGTCAACAGCCGGCGGGCATGGCGCACGTGCCAATCGTTCTTGTGGAGCTGCAACTGCACAAGCTCCACCTCCGATTTCTCGGCCAGGTCAAGATTCTTGATGGCGGCTGGCTTGCCATGGGAAACCTTGTAAATCCGGCCGCTCGAACGATGCACGCCGTCGTAGTCGTGACACTCGCCGAGGTCACACCAGTCGGCCACATAGACGGCGCCGTCCGGACCATAATCCAGCGTGATGCCTCGAAACCAGGGATTGTCGGAGCGCAAGAAATCAGTCGCGTGCTTGCCCACATAGCTGTTGCCCTGGCGGACCGGCAGATCGCGATTGATGCGGTTGCCGTGCATGTTGCACATGAAGATGCTGTTGCGGTATTCGTCGGGCCAGTTATCACCGAGGTAAATCATGCCGCCGACGTGGGCATGGCCGCCACCCGCCTCGCTGTGAATGTGCCCGCTGCGCGAGGTGGTCCAGTGCCCGCCTCCCCAGTGCAAATGATCTGATGTGGAAGCGATCAGTTCGTAGCTGTGCCGGTTGTAATCCTGGCCGAACATGCGCTGGTAGCGTGCGCCGGGGACGACGTGCCAGAGATGGCCGATGACGCAGTTGGTGAAGAAAGCCTCGCCGTGGTCGTCGAAATCCATGCCCCAGGGATTGGTCGTGCCGTGGGCGACGACCTCGAACACCTGTCGTTTGGGATGATAGCGCCAGATGGCGCAGTTCATCTTTATGCGCTTTTCGGGCGGAGTACCGGGCTTGCCAATCTGGGCCTCGGCCGTGATGCCGTGCCGCCCATAGAGCCAACCGTCCGGCCCCCACATGAGACCGTTGACCATGTTGTGACCCGATTTCAAGTTGAAGCCGTCCAGAACCACGATCGGTTCGCCGGCAATCGTGTCTTTTCCCGCCTTGAAAGGAATGAAGAGCAGGTTTGGACACGAGCAAACCCAGACGCCGCCGTGACCGACCGCCAGGCCTGTCAGGTTGCTTGCCTTGTCGTAGAAAACCGTGCGGCGATCGAACTTGCCGTCGCCGTCGGTGTCTTCAAAAATCAGGATGCGATCCTGGCCTTTGCCATCCTTGCTCCAGGTGGGATAGGAAAAGCACTCCGCCACCCACAGCCGGCCGCGATCGTCAAAATCCATGGCAATCGGCTGACAAACATGCGGCTCGCCGGCGAAAAGCGTGACGTTGAATCCCTTGGCGGGATGAAACAGCCGGACAGCCTCTTGAGGAGTGGGTGGAATGTCCTTGGGATCCTGGGTGTTTTTAATGCCGGGAGGAAGGCCTTGCTGAGTAAGTCCGGCGCTGGCTAGAAAAGCGGTTCCAAGAAGTACAAGAACGAGCAGCTTCTTCAAAAACGCCCCTCCTTTTTCAAGTTGGAGAAATCGTCCTTCTTCTTGCAAAATACGGTCCGATGCGCCATTCTGCAAGGATGAAAATCACCCGCTTCGAAACCTTCCTGGCCAACGCCGGGTTGCGAAACTACTTGTTCATTCGCCTCACCACCGATACCGGGCTGACCGGCATCGGCGAGGCCACCCTGGAATGGCAAGAGAAGACGGTGCAGACTTTGGCCCACGAATGGGTGGAGGGGCGCGTGCTGGGACGGGATCCGTTCGATATCGAAGCGATTATCGGCAACCTGGTGCGCGATCAGTACCAGGGCGGGGCCACGGTGATGACAGCCATCAGTGGCGTGGAGATCGCCCTGTGGGACATCGTCGGCAAAGCGTGTAGCCAGCCGATTCACAAGCTGCTGGGTGGACGGGTTCATGAACGAATCCCAGCATATGCCAACGGCTGGTACGGCGGCGCTCAAACGCCCGTGGATTACGCCGAGCGCGCTCGCGATGTTGTCCGACGCGGCTACCAGGCGCTCAAATTCGATCCGTTCGGCACAGCCTGGAAGGACATGTCGGCTGCCGAGTGCGATGCGGCGGTGGATCTCGTGGCTGCAGTTCGGGAAGCTGTCGGAGCAAACATCGGCATGATGATTGAATTTCATGGCCGACTATCAGCGGGTTGCGCGATTTCCATGATCCGCAAGCTGGAACGATTCAATCCGCTCTGGTGCGAAGAGCCGGTGGTCCCGGAAAGCATCGACTTATTGGCAGAAGTCAAGCGCCAGTCGGGAAGTCCGATTGCTGCCGGCGAACGGCTTTACACGCAGGCGGATTTCTATCGGTTGATCTCGCAGCGGGCCGTCGATGTGGTCCAGATGGACATCGCTCATTGCGGCGGCATCCTGGCGAGCAAGAAGATCGCGGCCATGGCAGCCGTGCAGGATATTCGCGTGGCCCCGCACTGCTCGATCGGTCCGGTTGCCCTGGCGGCATGTTTGCACTTTGATGTCGGCACCGCCAATTTCATGATCCAGGAATCATTTGCTGAATTCGATGTGCCCTGGCGCAGCAGCCTGGTCCGTGGTTGGAACCCGGTGCAAAATGGCGAGTTGATTCTGTCCGACAAGCCGGGCTTGGGAATCGAGCTGGATGAAGCGGCCATCGCCGCCCATCCCTATGTGCCGAATGCATTCCCCAGCTTGTGGGACAAGAAATGGCTGACCGATTTTTCCCAAGGAGGGCGCGGGTAGCCGTCTGTGGAAAGGTCCATCTATTCTGGTCTGAGAATCAGGTTTTTGAGCATTTATCGGGAAGAACCGTTTGCAGCGGTAAAAAAACTCAGGTAAGATACTACTAAATCTCTCTTGGACTTCATCATGGCCAATTATGGGGTAGCTCTCTGGTTTGTAGTTTTGAGCCTTTCCCCTGCCATTTGCCATGAGCATGCCGACGGGGACGCGGATCATTCCCACGGCTACGGTTTCTTTTCGCTGTCGCCACTTCTTGCCTCAAACTGCTCGCCGGAATCGGAACTCGCTCCACATTCGCGACACTATCACCTGGTCCTATTTGGAGTTGAAATAACCCTGTTGCCGGGTTGTGCCGCCCTGGAAACGGGGATTTTGCACGGCCAGATCAATTCGACAATGTCATGGAGCGGCGACCTTTGTGAAGGCCTTGTGGCGGAAAAACCTGTTACGCACGATCATGCATTGGCGGCTCTGCCTCATGACGGCTTGCCCATTGCATCTGTCATTTCTCCGGATTTCTGTCCAATGGCTGATCCTCCCAGCCCGCCCTGCGCGCCTGCACGACCCCCGCGATCCGGTATTCAACTGATTTAATCCACCTCCATTCTCGCAAATCCGACCGCCGCCGTGCTGCGATGTTGGATGTCTTTGCGTTCTCGTTCCTTCACGCGCCTGGCCTTAGCAGCGAGAGAGAGTTATGCAAACGATTCATCGGCCAATCTGGAAGAAATTCCTCGGACCAGGTCTGTTCCTGGCCGGCGCCGCGCTGTGCTACGGAGTCCTTCTCTGGGCTGGCAAAATTTCCAGCGCCTCCGAGCAGGATCCGGGAAGCAACCAGCGAAGCCATGCGCCCGGCAACCCGGAGGAAACCTCGGGTCGCACCCAGCCGGCGCCGGGCCGCAGTGGCACCATTGCGCCTGTCGTTCTGCACCCCGTGGAAGAGATCCTGGTGAGGGTTGGCGACCGGGTGAAAAAAGACCAGGTCTTGCTCAAAATCGATGCCGATGAGCAAAAGGCTGTGGTTCGTGCCAAGAAAGCGGCCCTGGCGGAGATGGAAGCCAGCCTGGCGAAATTCAAGGCGCAACCCCGCGCTGAGGAACGCGCCGAGGCCAGGGCCGCCCTGGAAAGCGTCCGTGTCAGTCTCAAAGAATCGCGCCGATTCATGGATCGGGTGGAAGAGCTATGGACATCAGGCACGATATCCGAAAAGGTCTATTTCGAAGGCATGGCCGCCCGCGCCCGCTATGAGGCCGAGGAACGCGCCGCCAGCGCGCGCCTCGACAAGCTCCTCAAACTTCCAATCCAGGAGGAAATCACCGAACTGGAAGCCAAGATTCGCACTGCCAAGGCAACTGTGGACGCGGAAATGGCGGAGCTGGAACACTATACCGTCCAGGCTGCCCTGGAAGGCGTGATCACGCGCCTGGACGTGAACGTTGGCATGGTTTCCCGCCCCGGCACCACATCCTGGGGCGAGATTCTTGATCTGCGCGAGATCGACGTGCGTTGCGATCTGACTCCGCAGCAGGTGGAACAACTGACGGCGGGCCAAAAAGCAGAAATTACCATTTCAGGCGATCCTGACCGGCGCTGGCAAGGAACCATTTCTTCCATCGGCCTGTCCGCCAACCAGACCGGCCGCATTCCCGTGCTGATCCGCGTCGCCAATCCCCAGGAAACCCTCCGCTCCAATGTGGCAGTCAAAGTGCGCTGGCAATAAGAATGATTCAGTTGTTTGTTGTTGGTTACTTGTTATTTGTGGAGAATTGGCCCATTTCCACGAATAACAAATAACCAACAACAAATAACGGGCACACTCTTGTTCCACTTAGGTGAGACGCTTGAACATTCATGACCTTTACCGCCAGAGCCGCCATGCCGCTCTTTGGGGCGTGGCGGTCACCTTGAGCCTGGGGTTGGCCAAGCTGGCGGGGGGGCTGTTCGGGCATTCCCTGGCCTTGTTATCCGATTCGGTCCATTCATTGGGGGACGCGCTGGCGGCTGCGTCGGTCTGGGGGGCTTTGCTGTGGGCGCAGCAACCTGCCGACCGAGAGCATCCCTATGGCCACACCCGCGTGGAGGCGGTTGTCGGGTCCAATGTCGCCCTGCTGTTGATCCTGTCCGGACTGTGGGTGGCCTGGGAGTCGCTTCATGGTTTTCGGGAACACGCTCCGCCGCCAGAACCTTTCACCCTGGTAATCGCAGTTGCGAGCATAATAATGAGCGAGGGGTTGTACCGCTATTCGAGCCGGGTCGCCCGCCGTACCGGTTCCAGTGCCGTCCTGGCGGCATCGTGGGATCAGCGACTGGATGCTTTCGGTTCCCTGGCCGTACTGATTGGTTTGGCTCTGGCTACTTGGGGCGGCCCTTCCTGGCATGCCGCCGACCATGTGGCCGCACTGCTGGTTTCTCTGGTGATCCTGTGGACCGGAGGCAAATTGTTCTGGGCCAGCTTGCAAGAACTGATGGATCGCCAGGCCGATCCGGAAGTGTTGCAGAAAGTTCGCGAAGAAGCCCTAGCCGTGCCAGGTGTGCGCGGCGTGGAAAAATTGCTGGTCCGCAAGACCGGCCTCGAATACCTCGTGGATATTCATGTCGAGGTAGACCCGGACATGAGTGTCCGCGATGGTCACAATATCGGCCATGCCGTAAAGGATCGCCTGGTGAATGAAATTGTTACCGTCAAGGACGTTCTGGTGCACATCGAACCGGCGCCAAATCCCAATCCCCCTTGACCCGTTGAACAATCGCGACATATGTTGCAGAGGGGATTTGTTTATTGCCAGGAATCAGTCCGCTCATGGACACTGCCTGTTCCGCACTAATTGTTGACGATGATCCGGGGGTACGCCAATCGGTGCGTCTGTGCCTGGAAGTGGACAAGGTGCGGGTGCTCGGCGTCGGCACGGCTGCGGGGGCCCTGGAAGCCCTGGAGCGCGGCCGGTTCGATGTGGTCTTTCTAGACCTCTGGCTCAAGGAAGAATCCGGGTTGGCGCTCTTGCCGGAGATCATTCGCCGGCAACCGGGTATCGGCGTGATCGTTATCACCGCTTTTGCAACATTCGAAACAGCCGTCGAGGCCATGAAACTGGGGGCTGTCGATTACCTGCCCAAACCGTTCACCCCGGAGCAGGTGCGGAGCGCGGTACACCGTATTGTTTCGGCCAGTGCACTCAAGCGACAAATCTCGGAACTGGAAGATCGGCTGGATGAAACCGAGGCGGAATCTTTTTTCGATACCCAGAGTTCCAGCTTTCAGGCATTCTTGCAAAAGGCGGCCCTGGCGGGGGATTCCGATTCGGTCGTGCTCCTGCGCGGTGAAAGCGGCACCGGCAAGACCGTTCTCGCACGCTGGATGCGCAAGCACAGCAAGCGCGCCGATCTTCCCTTTGTCACCGTCCATTGTCCCATGCTGGCCAACGAGCTTATGAGCAGCACGTTGTTCGGACACAAGAAGGGGGCTTTCACCGGCGCGGTGGCCGATACGGTAGGCAAGGTGGAGGAAGCTCAGGGTGGGACGCTGTTTCTCGATGAGGTTGGCGATCTGAGCGGCGACGCCCAGGCCCGCCTGTTGCGCTTCTTGAACGACCGCACCTACGAGCGCCTGGGGGAGGCCAGGGAGCGGAAGGCCGATGTGCGCATCATGGCTGCCACCAATCGTTCTCTGGAAGAGGAAGTCAGAGCCGGGAAATTCCGGGAAGATCTGTTCTTTCGGCTGAACGTGATCAATTTGACCTTGCCGCCGCTCCGCGAGCGAAAGGAAGACATCGTACCCCTGGCGCAACATTACCTGCGCTTCTTCGAGCGCCGCCAGGGAAAGCGGCTTTCCTTCTCCGCGCCGGCAGAGCAGGCGCTGCGGGCGTACGCTTGGCCGGGCAACTTGCGCGAGCTCCGCAATGCGGTGGAGCGCGCCGTGATTTTGGGGCCGGCGCGGGTTCTGGAGGCGTTGGACCTCGGCCTGCCGACGGATGCATCGCACCAGGCCATGACATTGGGCGACAAACTGGCCCTGGAAGAGATCGAGCGCGAACACATTGCTCGCGTGGTGGCTCGAGCCCCCTCCTTTGAAGCTGCCGCCCGCACCCTCGGCATCGATGTGACCACTTTGCAGCGAAAACGAAAACGCTATGGACTCGCCTGAGAGCCGTCAGCAAACAGCGGTCAGCGATCAGCCCGCTTCCTGCAGGAGTACAGGGCACAAGAGCCCGGACCGTAGATTGCTGACTGCTGATGGCTGATTGCTAACAGCCAGGGATCCTTTCATGAACATGCACCGCCTGCAAACGCGATTCGTCCTGGCCGGCTGCCTGCTGGTTTCCACGACCGTGGCCTGCGGACTCTGGAGCGCCTGGACATTCTTTCGCCTCAGCGCGGTGGTCGATGTCGCGTTGCAAGAAAGCCAGGAAACCATCGATCTGGCGGGGGTTCTGGAAAGAACGCTGGAAAGAGAGGACGACGCCCTGGTCCTGGCCCTGATCGAGAACCCAGCCTCGGCCCGGAAAGAAGTCCAGAAACAGCGCGAACGATTTGGGGAAGTCTTCGAACGTCTGCAAGCGATATTGAGCCATGACCAGGAAAAGGAAATGGCTCGCGACTTGTGGCAACAAACAATGGCGTACCGTGCGGCCGGAGACAAGCTCCTGCAAAAAACGGGTCGGCCTGGCGCTTTGACCGAACCGGATCGGACTGCCGCGCTCACGCAGTATCAGCAGCACGTCAATCCGGCGCAGCGCAAAGCACTGGCAGCCTGCGAAAAACTGCGCGAACATAATTTTCAGACCATGAAAGAAGCCGGCATCAAAGCGCGCGACGAGGCTCTGCGGGCAACCTGGATCGTGGCTCTGATTTCCGTGGCAGCCCTCGGTTTTTCCACCTTCGTTTCTATCCGTTTGGCGCGGGCCGTGCTCCGCCCCGTCCACGAGCTGACGGACTCGGTGGAAGCGCTGCGGCAAGGAGATTTTGAACGCCGTGTGCGGATCGACTCAGCCGATGAGCTGGGACAACTTGCCGACGGTTTCAACCGCATGGCCCAGACACTGGCCGAGTACCGCTCCAGCAGCCTGGGTGAACTGCTCGTGGCCAAGACAACTCTGGAAGCGACACTGGATGCCCTGCCCGACGCCGTCATTGTCATCGATCCGGACGGCAACCTGGCCGCCATGAATTCGCCGGCGCGGCTGGTCCTTCGAAATACTCGTGGCGATGAGATCCAGCGCGTGGAAGAACTGCCGTTGCCTCCAGAACATTTGGCGGCGGTGCATCAGGCACTGCGCGGCCAAACAACGCCAAAGCCCCATACGGAATTCAATCGGACCATCGACATTTCCCTGGCAGGCAACCGAAGAAAGTTCTTGCCTCTGGCGGTTCCCATTCCGCATTTCACGCCGAAACGGTTCGGGGCCGTCTTGGTGCTCCAGGATGTAACTGACCTGGCGCGTCTGGATGAGCTACGCTCGGAACTGGTCGGCGTCGCCTCGCATGAGCTGAAAACGCCGCTCACCTCGGTTCGCATGAACCTGCTGCTTCTGGGCGAAGGAACGGCCAACCTAAATGCGAGACAACAAGAGATCCTGGCCACCGCCATCACCGGTTGTGAAGAATTGGGCGCCACCATTGACGAGCTACTGGATTTGACTCGAATCGAAGCAGGTCAGCTCCGGCTGGCGCAGGACCGAATTGATTTTCTCGAAGTGATCGACCATGCGCTTCTGAAACTTCGCCCCCGTTTTGACGATGCTCGGATTACGTTGGAAGTTTTACCAGATTGTTGCTCCGCACTGGTGCGCGGCGACGGCGCCCGGCTCGGAATTGTCCTGGCCAACCTGTTGACCAACGCCCTCAAGTATACACCCCGGAACGGCCGTGTATCGATCCGCTTGTGGTCGCAACGGGATGGGGCCAAAGAGAATCTGCATGTTTCGGTGACCGACACGGGCCCGGGCATTCCTCCGGAATACCGCGAGCGCGTGTTTGAGAAGTTTTTTCGGGTGGAACATCAACGTTCCGGCGATGGCCAAGTGCGCGGCACCGGCATCGGCCTGTACCTTTGTCGCGAAATCATCGAAGCGCATGGAGGAAAAATCTGGTGTACGGAGGGGCAAGACGGCGCCGGAACCGGCTTCACCTTCGTTCTGGAGCAAATACCAGAGGCGGTGAAAAGGGATGACGAGCTAACGCCCACGCCAGGGGCAGCACGAGCATAACCAAAACGTTGAGAAAGTGTGCCTGATCGACAAACGTCAAGGACAAGAGTTGAGCGCAGGAAATGGCCAGTACGGCACGGCGCAGCCAGTCCTCCTGCCGCAACCAGAGCACCAGAGGAAAAAACATTCCGACATACCAGCAATAGAGTTTGGGGATGACCAGAAAAACGAGCAGGAAATGGAGGAGGGCGGCGTCGCGCACCAGAGTCTTGGCCTCGTAATCCGTAGCCCGGAAGCGCTGCCAGCCCAAATAAAGCGTGAAGAGAACAAAGCCCGCCAAGCTTGCCGGACGATACGCTTCGAGAAACAATCGGCCCACCGGTTCCAGCCATGGGAAAGGCTTTTGCCCTATCTCAAACGGAAAGTAGAGCATGGCAGTGAGCGAGTTGTGCACTTCTCCCGCGTTGTGCATTTGCCTGGTAATCTGAAACTGTCCCAAGTCGACGAGATAGGGCCAGGAGATGACCAGGCCCAAAATCGCTCCCAGCGCCGAGCTGAAGCCGGCTTTTTTCCAGCCGAAACGGCGGACCAGATAGAGCAAAACAAAGGGCACGGTAACTGCGGCGAAATGCTTGATCAGCACGGCCATGACCAGCAGCGGCATCACCGGCAAGCAGGCTCCGGCTAGTGCGCTGAAGATTGCCAGTGCAGTGCACAGGCCCATCCACAGGTCATTGTGGCCCTCCACCACGAACATCATAAGCAGGAGCGGGTTCCACAGAAATAGATACAGGACTCGCTCGGGATGCAAAAATCCAAGCAGCCTGAAACCCCGAGCTACCACCAGGCCGGTGGCGAGAAACACTGCCACACCCAAGCCGCGAAAGAGAAGCTGAGCTAGCTCGGTCTGTCCCCAGGCAAGCAGGCAGAATCCTTTGGCGAGCCGGCTAAAAAGAAAACCATAGGCGCAGGGAGTAGATGCCCAATCCGTCTGGCTGAACATGGGGTCTCTGTCCCAGTTGGGGATGTCATTCAATGTGCTCACATAAGGATTCACTCCGTATGCGACCTGTTGCCAGCCAATATTGACGTATCCGGAAAGATCGATGCTGTGAAAAGGTGCTATGAGGAAAGCCAGCAAGCAAAAACCGACGGCAAAAGTGATAATGACAAATCGCCGGCCAACGGCAGGCCCCTGGAGAAGTGCTCGATATCCAACCAAATAACACGCCAGCATCCCGCCGACGAAAAGCCACCAAAATGCTTGGGAAAGAGCGCACTGATCGGCAAACGCCGGAATGCGTAGAAGGATGGCCGCCAGCAGCACCAAGCCGGCCATGGCGCAGCCAGCGCCGGTTAGCAAGATCGGAGCAGGAAGATTGAATGGCCCGAATCGGAATCCAACAAGCGATGCACCGCCCTCTATTCCCGATCCTCCATTCATCTCCACTGACGAGGTTTCCATGAAAGGCTTCCTTGCCCACTCTTCTCCATTGGCGGAACGTTAACCCAAGGACGCCGTGGGAACAAGGCACAAAACTTTAATGATTCCAACATTCTTTCCATTTTCCTAATCCCTGCCAGCGGTATAGCCGATACATTCGATAATCTCCCCGAAGTCGGTTCGCGCCGCGGCAAATTGGGAAATTGGGGAAAGCAGGAAGTATCACATGAAAGTAGGCCGCCACATTTTTTGGGTCCTACTGCTTGCCGAACTGGCAGGCTGCCAGAACCCCATGCAAAGTGCGGCCTTCAAAAACCTGGAGGCGGAAACCCGGGATCTTGCCGCCAACATCGAAAAGGACCAATCCGCTGACCTGCCCGCCACTCCTAAATCCGGTCTTCCCTTGAACGATCGGGGAGCGGTTCAAACTGCATATTATCAGGCGGGCAAAGAGACGCCGAAAAAAGCACCCCCAGTGATTCTGACCATTCCCCCCGAATTGCTGTTTGGCAGCAAAGCCGATCCGTTCAAAGTGCCAAAGGACAAGGCGGAATTTGAGAAATACGTCAAAAAAGTCTATCCGCCCTTGCCTCCCCTGGAGCCCGATCTGGTGTTGGCTCCCGGTCCGGAAGGCGGACCGATGAACTTGGCTGACTTGCAGCGCCTGGCAACACAATACAACCATTCGATTCGTGCCGCGGAGCAGGCGGTGGGGGCAGCTCGTGGCAACCTTCGCCAGTCGATGGCCTACCCCAATCCGACGTTCGCCTACGAAGGGGACACCGTGGGAACTCTGCAAGCCGGTTACCAGGGTTTCTACATGGACCAGTTGATCAAAACGGGTAACAAGCTGCAGCTTCAAGGTGCCGCTGCAACCATGGATCTTCTCAATGCCCAGCTTGCCTTGCGCAGAGCCCGCCTCGACGTGGCATACCAGGTTCGCACGAACTATTTCGCTGTGCTTGTCGCGCTGGAAAATGTCAAGCTGAGCCGGGCCTTCGCGCGTTTCACCGACGAGATTTACACCACCCAGGTCAAGAAGATGAAGGGCAACGTTGCCGCCTTCTATGAACCCATGCAGCTCCGGCCCCTGGCATTGCAAGCACGCTTCAACCTCATTCAGGCTCTCAATCAATATCACGCCTCGTGGCGCCAGCTTGCCGTCAGCCTGGGTTTGCCCGATATGCCTCCGTCCGAGGTTGTCGGGCGCGTGGACATGCCCACTCCGGTGTACGATTATCAGGATGTGCTCCAGCGAATGATTACTCAGCACACAGACGTTCTGACGGCTCAAAACAATATCCACAAGAACGAGTACTTGTTGAAACTCGCCCGCGTCACCCCCATCCCCGATGTGGGAATCCACCTACTGGTGCAAAAAGACTTCACCACGCCGCCGTTCCTGATTGCCCCCAGCCTCGGCGTCAGCGTGGCCTTGCCAGTCTGGGACCGCAACCAAGGCGGCATCCAGCAAGCCGAGGGGCTCCTCCAGCAGGCCATACACAACTTGCCGGTGGCCCAGAACAATCTGATCAACAGCCTGGCCGATGCGTTTAACCGTTACCTGACGGCCAAGCGACAGGTCGAAATTTCCCTGGCCCAGGTTATCGACCAGGTGCGGGTCTATGGCAGGGTGTATGCCCGCCATCAGGCCGAACCGGACCAGGTCACTTTCGGCGACATTGTCACTGCTCAGCAAACCCTGGGCACTTATCTCACCGGCTACATTTCCGCTCTGGGCTTGCAATGGACTGCTGCAGTCGATGTCGCCAACCTCCTGCAGACCGACGACCTCTTTAAGGGAACCAGCGGCAAGCAGGATCCGGATGTGCCCGGACTGGAAGAGATTGAAGGAATGATGCATTACGAAGAAGCCCTGGAGTCAGAAATCAGGAGTCAGGAGTCAGGAGTCAGAAATCAGGAGTCAGGAGTCAGGAGTCAGAAATCAGGAGTCA
>Ga0066903_100001569_pt1 | contig 16899 bp, 15 predicted proteins | sample PanSoiMetaGPlot1_FD_67491 | JGI IMG/M metagenome (GOLD analysis project Ga0066903, IMG submission 67491) | Tropical forest soil microbial communities from Panama analyzed to predict greenhouse gas emissions - Panama Soil - Plot 1 (version 2) | ecosystem: Environmental > Terrestrial > Soil >... | reverse complement strand
ACTCGCCCTCCGTCGTTCCGGTCTTGCCGGCGGCCGGGCATCCGAAGCTCGTGTAGCCCGCGCCCGTGCCCTGCGTGATCACGTCCTTCAGGATGCTGGTCACCTCGTAGGCGATGCCGTCGGAGATCGCTCTGGTCGCGGCGCCGGCGTCGGGAACATCGGTCTTGCCGTTCGGGAAGACGACCTTGGCGATAGCCGTCGCCGGATGGTGGACGCCGCCGTCGGCGAACGTCGCGTAGGCGTCCGCCTGCTCGAGCGGCGTGACCCCGATGCGGAGTCCGCCGATGCCCTCGGCGGGAATGCCGTCGAGCGGCGACGTGATGCCGAGCTTCTCCGCCATCTGCTTCACGTTCTCGGGCCCGACGTCCAGGTCGAGCTGCGCGTAGACCACGTTCACGGAGTCGATGGTCGCCTGTTTGACGTTCATCGTCCCGCCCTCGCCGTCACCGGCGTTGTTGACGGTCCACGAGGTGCCGTCTGGAAGCGTCAAGGTCGTCGGGCTCTTGCCGTCGTAGTAGGTGGTGTCGGGGTTCATGCCCTGCTCCAGGCCCGCGGCCAGCACGTAGGGCTTGAACGAAGACCCGGGCTGCCGGTGGGCGTTCGCGGCGAGGTTGAACTGGGACGACTGCGAGTACGGCTGTGTGGATGCCATCGCCACGATGTGGCCGTTGGTCGGGTCGATGGAGGTCAGCGCCGACGCGAGGGTGGGGTCCCCGGCGCACACCGAGCATGAGTCCACGGCGCTCTGGGCGTCCGCCTGGAGCGCGGAGTTGATCGTCGTGTAGACCTTCAGCCCACCGCTGCGGACGGTGTTGACGCCGTACTTGTCGATCAGCTCCTGCTGCACGTAATCGAAGAAGTAGGGCTGCTTGATCTGCTGGTACTTGTTGCCCGGATTGAGCCCGAGGCCGCTCTGCAGGGCCTGCTGGTAGTCCTTGCGCTTGATGTACCCCTGCTGCTGCAGGGCCTGGAGCACCTCGTTGCGGCGCTGGATCGCGGCCTGCGGGCTCTGCAGCGGGTTGTACTCGGACGGCGCCTGCGGCAGCCCGGCGATCATCGCCGCCTCGGGAAGGGTGAGCTGGCCCAGGCTCTTGCCGAAGTAGATCTCCGCGGCGGCCTCGACTCCGACCGCCGTCTGGCCGTCATTGGTGCCGTAGGAGGCGGTGTTGAGGTACTTGGTCAGAATCCACTTCTTCGAGTGCTTTGACTCGAGCTGATCGGCCATCACGGCCTCTTGGATCTTCCGCTTGATGTCGTCCTGGGGGTTGGCGATGTAGAGGTTGCGAACGAGCTGCTGGGTGATCGTCGAGCCGCCCTGGACTGGCGCACCAGCCTGGACGTCCGCGACGGCCGCGCGCACGATCGCCTCGGGGTCGATGCCGCCGTGCTCGTAGAAGTTCCGGTCCTCGATCGCGACCGTCGCCTCCTTGAGGATCTTCGGGATCCGGGTACTCGAGGCAGGCTGGCGGATCGTGTCCGACTGGATGTACCCGAGGCGGCTTCCGTCGGCGGCAAGGATCTCCGACTGCTTCCCCTGCCGGATCGGCTTCTGATTGTTGATGTTCGGGGTGTGCTGAACGATGTTGTAGACCCAGGCACCAGCGGCTCCCACCGCGAGGAGGATCGTGCCGAAGATCACCCCTACGACGATGAGGAGCTTCCGCCGAACCGAGCCCCGCGAGCGACGGTGACGTCTACGCGCTCGCTGAGTCATGAGATCGAGTAAGGGTACCGGGGCTGACGCACGGGCCTGGGCGCATTACGCCTGCTTCGGACCCGTGTTTTCCTCGAGCAACCCGGCTCGCCGAAGCGCCTCGTGGGCGCGCTCGCGGAGCTCCGCCTCCTCGTCCCCGACCTGCGTGCGCTCGCGGTCCCGCGAGCCCTTCAGCTCGAGGCGCACGCCCTCGACCGTCATCTCGGCGACGCTCACCTCCGTTGCGCCCGCCGGCTTCAGCACGCGCCGCGCCTCGTCGAGCGCGGCGTTCGGCGGCAACCAGACGGACACGGTCGCCGGTGCAGTGCGATCGCCGGTCGAGTGGTTGAAGACCGGCTGCGAGAGCACCTGCTCGTTCGGCACGACCATCAGGCGCCCGTCCCGTGTGTCGACGTACGTATAGGAGAGTGTGAGGTCGTCGACCCGCCCCGTGCTGTCGGCAATGGTCACCGTGTCGCCGACGCGAATCGGCTGGGTGACCGCCAGCAGGATGCCGGCGACCATGTTGGCCAGCGTCTGGCGCGCCGCGAAGCCGACGACCAGGCCGAGAACCGCACTCGAGGCCAGGATTCCGGTCGCGAGGCGGGAGAACTGCGTGAACTTGCTGAGCGCGAGCGCCGCGCCGATCGCCAGGATGATCACGAAGATCAACCGGCGGATCAGGCGCAGCCGCGTCTGGGCGGTCCGGGAGAGCGTGGTGTCCCCGGAGACCCTGGATGCGACCCGACTGCCCCGGGCGATCACGAGGCGATCGACCAGGAAGGCGATCCCGATCGCGACGCCCATGGTCACGATCGCGGCGATGAGGTCCTGCTGGCCGTCGGCGAGGAGCACCACGTTCATGAGTTCGCCCCGGGTTGTATTGGTTCCTGCGAAAAAACGGCGCCACTGAGGGCCGCCGAGAGCTCGGGAAGCGAACCGAGAATGCAGTTTGTACGCCCTGGACGGACCAATGCATTCTCGACCGTTGTGAGAATGCCGGGGGTGACACGTTGTGTCCTTCTCGATGCCCTTGGGACGCTGGTGGAGCTCGAGCCGCCCTGGGACCACCTCGCAGCCGAGCCCGGCGACCCGGTCGAGCAAGCCTTCCGCGTCGAGATGAGCTACTACCGCCGGCATGCGGAGGAGGGGCGGGATGCAGACGCCCTCGCTGCCCTGCGCCACCGCTGCGCGGCGGTGCTCTCCGCCGAGCTGGGGCGTGAGGTCCCGGTCGAGGAGATGATGAGCGCGATCCGGTTCAGCGCCTTCCGGGACGCCGCGCCGGCGCTCGGCGAGCTTCGCGGCATGGGGTTGCGGCTCGTCTGCGTCTCGAACTGGGACTACGCGCTGCCCGACGTGCTCGCGGGCGTGGGGCTCGCGGACGACCTCGACGGCGTCGTCACGTCGGCGGGGGTCGGCGCCCGGAAGCCCGATCCGCGTCTCTTCGAGGTTGCGCTCGAGGTCGCCGGGTGCGCCCCGGACGACGCGCTGCACGTCGGAGATACACCGGGGGAGGACATCGAGGGAGCGCGCGCCGCCGGCATCCGGGCGCTCCTGATCGACCGTGACGGAGGCGGGGACATCGAGTCGCTGAGCGCCATCAGGCACCATCTCGATTCGTGACCGCATCCGAGATCACCGTCGCCGCCCCCCGATATGCCGGGCTGGGCCGTCGTGTCGCCGCCGGCCTACTCGACCTCGTGGTCGCCTGGGCTGCCTACTCGATCGCGATCCTGCTGCTGGATCCCGATGCGGCGAGCGAGTTCGCCACCACCTGGGAGACGGTTCTCGCGGCGCTGATCCTGCTCGGGGTCGGGGGGCTCTGGTTCGGCTACGTCGTCTTCGCCCAGTGGCGCTGGGGCCAGACGCTCGGGATGAGCGCGGTCGGCATCCAGGTCGTCGGCGATCGGGAGCAGGGGCTCTCGTTTCCCCGGGCTGTGGTGCGCACGCTGCTGCTCGCGGTCGACTGCATCGCCGGGCTCTTCCTGATCCCCCTCTCGCGGCGAAAGCAGCGGCTCGGCGATCGCCTTGCGAATACGGTCGTGTTGATGCAGGGCGATGACGGATACGTGACCGGCCCCGGAGACGCTGTCCAGCCCAGCGGCCCGCTGACTGCCCCGCCGCCCGGTCCCGGGGGGTCGGAGCCCCCTCCCGGGACCGCCGAGGAGGCCTCGCGGCGCCGGGTCCCGGCCACATGGGGGCCGGGCCGAGTGGGAATCGGGATCCTCGCGCTCCTGGTCCTCAGCATCATCGAGGTGGGGATCGTCGCGGCCTTCGACCCCGGGCTGAACAGCCTTGCGGCGCGACTGGTGGCGCAGGCCATGCTTGCGGCGACGCTGATCGCGATCGCCTTCACGGTCAGCTCGGATCACGGTTTCCCGGGGACCTCGAGCGTCCCGCGGTGGACGCTCGGGCTCCGCCCATCCCTCCGGTCGAAGCGAGCAACCCTCGCGACCGCCGCGGCCGCGCTGCTCGCCTACATCATCTTTGCCGCCGTCTACTCGTCGCTGGTCCAGACGCACCAGAAGGACATCACCCGCGACCTTGGCGTCGGCCACGGCGACCTCGGCACGATCGCAGCGGCCGTGCTGATCATCGTGGCGGCCCCGGTCTCCGAGGAGGTCTTCTTCCGGGGTTTCATCTTCGGAGGGTTTCGCAAGCGCCTGTCCTTCCCGATTGCCGCGTTGATCTCGGCGCTGATCTTCGGGCTGTTCCACTACACGGGCGCCAGCAGCTGGACCGTCGTCCCGCAGCTCGCGTTCCTCGGCTTCGCGTTCTGCTGCGTGTACGAGGAGACAGGCTCGATCTATCCGACTATCGCCCTCCACATGCTCAACAACACGCTCGCGTTCATCGTCCTGACCTCGTGACCGCGGTCGAGGACACCGGACCGGTGGTCCTCGCCCGCGAGCTCGGCAAGAGCTACGGGGAGCGCGTCGCGGTCGGCGGCATCGACTTCCAGGTGCCGGCCGGAGTGTGCTTCGGGTTCCTGGGACCGAACGGCGCCGGCAAGACCACGACGATGAAGATGATCTACGGGCTGGCGACGGTCGGCGAGGGCGAGCTGCGGGTGCTCGGCATGGACGCGAGGACCGAGCGCCGCCAGATCAAGGCGCGCATCGGCGTGGTCCCGCAGGAGACCAACCTGGACGGCGACCTCACCGTCCGCGAGAACCTGATCCAGCAGGCGAACTACTTCGGCATCAGCCCGGACGACGCGGCGCCGCGAGCCGACGAGCTGCTCGAGTTCGCCCTCATCCGCGACCGGGCCGACGAGCGGATCCACGCCCTCTCGGGCGGGATGAAGCGGCGCCTGCTGATCGCCAGGGCGCTGGTCAACGAACCCGAGCTGATCGTCCTGGACGAGCCGACCACCGGGCTTGACCCGCAGGCCCGGCTGGCGGTGTGGCGAGCGCTCGAGCGCCTACGGCGCCAGGGCGTGACCCTCCTTCTGACCACGCACTACATGGAGGAGGCCGCGCGGCTCTGCGACTCGCTCCTCATCATGGACGAGGGCAGGATCGTCGCCGAGGGCGACCCGCCCGCGCTGATCCGCGAGCACGCGGGGCGGGAGGCGCTCGACCTCGACCTGGCCGAGGAGTGCGACCCCGACGCGCTCCTGGAGGCCCTCGGCGAGCTGGCCAACGGCCACGAGCTACACGACGGAGCCCTCACCCTGTTCGCCGAAGACGCCGAGGAGCTCCTGCGATCGCTCGACCACGACCGGTTCCCGACCGAGTCCGCGATGGTGCGCCGGGCGACTCTCGAGGACGTCTTTCTCCGGCTGACCGGGCGATCGCTGCGGGAGGGTGAGTAGGCGATGTCCTACGAGCCTGGGTATGCGGGACTCGGAGCCGAGCTCGGCCTGCGCGATCTCATCCCTTCGCCACGGCACGCGGCTGCGATCTGGCGGCGAAACGCGCGGGTCTTCTCGAAGCTGTGGAAGGGCGCACTGCTGCCCACCTTCCTCGACCCGTTCTTCTACCTGCTGGCCCTGGGCTTCGGGCTCGGGACCTACATCGCCCACGGCATCAACGGAATCCCCTACAAGGAGTTCGTCGCGCCGGGCCTTATCGCGTCGGCGGCGATGTGGTCCTCGGCGTTCGAGACGACCTACAACGTCTACTTCCGGATGAACGAGCTCCGGCTGTACGACAACGTCCTGTCGACCCCGATCGAGCCGGCGGACCTCGTCGCGGGGGACCTGCTGTGGAGTGCATCGCGGGCGACCGTGTACGGGACCGTGGTCCTGATCGTCGTCTCGGCGGTCGGCCTCGTCTCCTCGTGGTGGGCGATCCTGATCCCGCCGTTCGTCTTCGTCGGCGCGCTGTGCATCTCGGTCATCGGCTACTCGTTCACGTCGCTGATCCCGAAGATCGACCTCTACAGCTACTTCTTCACGCTGGGGATCACCCCGATGTTCCTGTTCTCGGGAATCTTCTTCCCGTTCAACCAACTTCCCGGCTGGGTCGAGGTCGTCGCGTGGTTCACGCCGCTCTACCACCTGGTCGAGATCACCCGCGGAATGGCCACCGGTCCGGACGCCCTGCAGATCCTCATGCACACGGCGTGGCTGGCCGTGGTGACGGCGCTTCTCTTCCCGATTCCGGTCCGCGCCATCCGCGCAAGACTCGTTCCGTAAGCGATTGACCATTGCGTTCGCCTCTTCGCATGGCAGAATGCTCGGCAGCAATGGGCAGGCACGGCCTCTCTCTTCTCGTCTCGTGTGTGTCGGTTGGCGCGGTGATCGCGCTGCCGTCGCTCGCGTCCGCTCAGGACCCGACGACCACCGCCGCCACCCCGAGCACCACAACCGCCGCCACGACGACGACCGCCCAGACGACCGCGCCGTCGGCCACCACCGGCGCCACCGGGCAGGCCGGCACGGGCAAGCCGGCGCCAACGTCGCAGAAGGACGGCAGGTCGCCGGCATACATGAGCGTCGTCGTCCACGGGATCCACAAGGACGGCAAGGTCCGCGTGGGCAAGCCGGTGCGGGCCTTCGGGTACCTGCGGCCCTTCGTCCCGGATGAGCACGTGCGCCTGAAGCTCGTGCAGGGCGGCAAGGTCCTGCGCAACGTCAACCCGGAGGTCAACAAGGTCCCGGGCAAGGACAAGGGCCGGTTCAACTTCCACTCCAAGGACCTCATCGCTCCCGGCAGCTACAAGGTGATCGCGGAGCACGAGCGCACCGCCAAGCAGCGCCGGGTCGTCGCCCGCTCGAAGAAGTTCGGAGTCGACTATCCCAACCTCAACCCCGGCAACCGCAGCTCGGTGGTCAGGACCTTCAACCAGCTCCTGAACAAGCGCGGCTACTACAGCTCCCACGGCAAGAAGTACGACATCCGCACCCAGTGGGCCGTGATGGCGTTCCGGAAGGTCAACGGGATGGCGCGCACGTACAACGCGACGCCGAAGATCTTCAGGAAGCTCGCCGCGAACAAGGGCAAGTTCCACCTCAAATATCCGGGTGGCGGCAAGCACGTCGAGGTCGACATCTCGAAGCAGGTGATGGCGCTGGCCAACCACGGCAAGGCCCAGCACGTCTTCGCGGTCTCGACCGGGGCCCCGGCGACCCCCACTATCCGTGGCCACTTCCACTTCTATCGCAAGGACCCGGGCTACAACTCGGAGCGGATGTACTACTCCGTGTACTTCATCCGCGGCTACGCCACCCACGGCTACGACCCCGACCCGCCGTACAACGCAAGCCACGGCTGCGTCCGCAACCCGATCCCCGACTCGATCTTCATCTACAACTGGATCGACCTCGGGGACTCGATCTGGGTCTACCAGTAGAGCCCCGCGCCAATGACGCCGCCTGAGCTCGCCGGCGCCCGGGAAACGCTCCTGGCCCAGCTTCGCGAGCACGCGCTGGTGATCGGGGACGTGACGCTCTCGAGCGGGCAGCAGGCCTCGTACTACGTGGATGCGAGGCGCGCTCTGCTGCGACCGGAGGGCTTCCTCGCCGCGGGCGAGCTGATCGCGGGGGCCGCCCGCGAGGCGGGCGCGGACGCAGTCGGCGGGCCCGTGATGGCGGCCATCCCGCTGGCCTGCGCCGCGATCGCGGTACCGGGCGGGGCGGACCTGCTCGGGTTCTTCGTCCGCAAGGAGCGCAAGGAGCACGGCCTCCAGCGCTGGGTCGAGGGCCCGGTGGAGCGCGGGACCGGCTGCCTCGTCGTCGAGGACACGGTGACCACCGGCGGTTCGACGGTGGCCGCGATCGAGCGGATCCGCGAGGAGGGGCTGGAGATCAAGGCCACCCTCTGCGTGGTCGACAGGCTGGCGGGAGGCGGCGATGCGATCGCGGCGGCCGCCGACGCGCCGTTTCAGGCGCTGGTCACGATCGACGAGATCTACCCCGACCGGCCGGACCGCAAGGGCTAGCTCTTCCCGGAGCGGCCGTCCTTCACGGGCTGGTCGCGGAGCGTCTCGATCATCCGCAGCGCCACCGCCCGGTCCACGCCGGCCCCGGCCTGTTGCGAGTTGGCCAGCACGGCGACGGTGTAGTTGACGAGCCGCTTGTGGCGTAGCACGACGAGGGTCGCGTTCTCCTTCACCCCTCCGGCCTGCGACCCGGAGGCCGACGTCTGCACGGCCTTCAGCGGCGTCCCCTTGAACGGCGTGACCTTGCCCGGGTTGAGCGGCACCTTGAAGCCGGGCAGGCCGCCCAGTGCCTGCGTGGCGAACCTCTCAGGGGAGGTGTCGAACACCACGGGGTCGCGGTTCGCCGCGAGCGTCATCGCCACCAGGTGGTCCGGTGAGCGAAACAGCACGCTGTGGCGCTGGCCCGTCGCCTTCCAACCCGGAGGGACGCCGATCGCGTAGCCGGCCTTCGTGTCGCGGTGGGCGCGCCACCCGGGCGGCAGCTTGGGGAGCTTCTGGGCGGTCTCGGTGGGGCCAACGTCAAGGACGGTCGTGCCGCTCGAGCCGCTACCGCAACCACCCGCCACCAAGAAAACGGCCGCACCGAGCGCAGCCACCATCGCACCCCTTTCCCTGATTGGCGCCTTACTCACGTATATGGACGGTAAAGCGCCAAATGCAGCGGGGGACCGGTTCGCGGCGTTCCTGCCTCAACACCGCGAACCTCAGCGAGGCCGGAGGCCGAGCGATGGCCCAAGGGCGATCCTGGGCTGGGCTGGACGCCCCGACCAGGATTCGAACCTGGGACCTACTCCTTAGGAGGGAGTCGCTCTATCCAACTGAGCTATCGGGGCTGAGGAACCGATTGTGCCAAGCGCCGAGGCGAGCGGGAAGAGACATGGCACAACATGCCGAGCTGTTACGATATATCGAGTTATTTCGCGATATAGGAGAACAGCAATGCACAGAACTACATATTCACGTCACGGACACTGCCGTCACCGGTCCAGCTACGGCCGTACGAGCCACCGCTTCGGCGGCGGGCACCGCGCCCGGCGGGGCGACACTCGCGCCGCCGTTCTGGCGCTGCTGGCCGAGAGGCCGATGCATGGCTACGAGATGATCAAGGAGCTGGACGAGCGCACCGCCGGCGCCTGGGTGCCGAGTGCGGGTTCCGTCTATCCGACCCTCCAGCTGCTCGAGGACGAGGGGCTGATCGAGGGCGAGGAGAGCGAGGGCCGTCGCCGGTTCTCGCTGACCGACGCCGGGCGCAAGGAGAACGAGGCCCGGTCGAGCGATGCGCCCTGGGAGGAGGTCACCGCCGGATACGACCCGGAGCTCCTGAAGCTGCGCCGCTCAGCCCACCAGCTGCTCGCCGCGCTGCGCCAGGCCGCGGAGGCGGCCAACCCCGCGGAGCGGAAGCAGGTCCGCGAGCTGCTCGACGAGACCCGGCGCAAGGTCTACGGGATCCTGGCCGAGTCCGAGTAGCCCGAGCGCTCTCAGGCGGCTGGGTTCTCGAGGACGAGCGCCACGCCCTGCCCGGAGCCGACGCAGACTCCGAGCACGCCGTACCGCAACTGACGCTCGCGAAGCTCCGTCGCGAGCGTCAGCACGTAGCGCGTTCCCGATGACCCGAACGGGTGCCCGATCGCGACGGCGCCGCCGTTGGGATTGAGGCGCTCGTCCGGGACCTCGAACCCGTCGAGCTGCTTCGGCAGCTCGCGCAAGATGGCCACCGCGACCGAGGCATACGCCTCGTGCACCTCCCAGACGTCGATCTGGTCCGGCGCGAGCCCGGCGCGATCGAGGGCCTTGGGAATCGCATACGCCGGCGCGATCCCCATGTAGCGGGGGTCGAGCGCGTGGGTCGCGGATGAAGCGACGCGCGCGAGGGGCTCGGCGCCGAGCTCCTCTGCCGCCGCCCCGCTGGCGAGGACCACGGCGCTCGAGCCATCGTTGAGCGGTGAGGAGTTCCCGGCGGTCATCTGGGTCGTGTTCGGCTGCGCGGGGAGTGCGGCAAGCTTCTCGGCCGTCGTGTCGTCGCGGATCCCCTCGTCGTGCTCGAACGTCCGCGCCTCGGTCTTGCGGGTGGCCGGGATCTCGACCGGGTGGATCTCCTTCGCAAGGCGCCCTGAGTCGCGGGCGGCCGCGGCGTGCTGGTGCGAGCGGAGCGCGAAGGCATCGATCTCCTCGCGCGTCAGCTCGTAGCGGTCGGCGACGTTCTGGGCGGTCTGCATCATGTCGATGTAGGCGTCCCGGGCCAGCAGGCTCGGGTTCGGCGGGCCTCCCGCGCCGGCCCACATCGTGTCGAGCAGAAGCACCGGGCCGCGAGGCATGAACGGCGCATCGCCCTTCATGTACGCCCAGCCGGAGCGCGACATCGACTCGACGCCCGCCGCGAGCCCGACCGAGAGCTCGTCGCTTCGGATCGCATGGGCGATCGAGATCGCGCCGGACAGCGAGGACGCGCAGAAGCGGTTGACGGTGACCGCGGGGACCGAGTCCGGGAAGCCCGCGGCCAGCGCGGCCCAGCGGGCGATGTCCCCCATCCCCTCGTGGGCCGGGTTGACACAGCCGGCGGTGATGTCCTCGATCCGCTCGCGGGGGACGTCCACCCGCTCGCACGCCCAGGCCATCGTCTGACCGAGCAGGTCGTCCGTGCGGATGTGCGAGAGAGAGCCGCCATAGCGCCCGACTGGAGTCCGAACGCCGCCGAGGACAAAGGCATCAGTCATCTCAAGATCCTCCGGAGTCAGGCCGTGATCAGGCCAGTCGCCGTCAGCCTCCAGGCGGCCATGCCGGGCCACGGCCTCTCGATTCCCCCCTGCCTCATCTCGACCTCCATGTCGCGGTGCGAACCTGCGCACCGAGCATACCCGCAGGCGTCGGCTCGCCTAGCCGATCGCCCGCGGCCGAGCCTGGGCCGCACGCCGGTCCGCCCGCTGCTCGGCCTCGAGCAGGACGGGCTTGCCGCCGGCGAGCAGGGTCGCCGGCTGAGGCATGATCTTCTCCCCCGCCAGGCTGCCGGCGGTGACGACGACGGGGTGAGGTGATGAGTACGTGTCGACCGTCCAGTGCTGAGGGGCCGTTTGCGTCCGCACCAGGCGGAACCGGGGACCCGGGTCGTGCACGGGCAGGTAGTCGCTCACCACCACGATGCGCCGCGTCGCGACTCCGCCGGCGAAGTGCTGCGGCACGAACTTGTCCAGCTTCATTCCTGTGTAGTACATGAGCGGCGTTCGAGCGTCCTGCGGAACGACATAGAGCTCCGCGGCATGGCGCTTCGGCAGCGTCGCGGCGGCGGCCTGCCAGTCGTGACGCTGCATGGCCGGCGTGGTCGCCTCGGCGTGGAGCCCGTACGCAAAGAGGCCGACGCAGCCCATCGCGCACAGTGTCCCGACCCCGGCACCCCGGGCGCTCAGGGCGATCCCCAGCGCGACCAGCGCGGGCACCACCGCCCCGATGAGATTCCGCGGGTCCACGTAATCGAATCCCGACCAGGCCATGAGGAGGGGCACCCCGAACGCCGCGAGCGCGACGCCCCCCGCCACCGCAACGCCGCGGCGCTGCGCGGGGGATCCCCGCACCAGCACCAAGAGGACGGCGAGGACCGCCAAGCCTCCGACGAGCAGGCCGATCTGCCGCTGGAGCGGCGTGGTGCCGAGGATGCCCCCCTGCGGCGCCGCGCCCTCGACGGTCGCGTACTTGACCAGCGCCGTCTCGGCGCGCTGGCCCACCGGGAACTGCGTGAAACCGTTGCCCCTGCCGGTGCCCTCCTGCACGATTGCCAGCGGCAGCATCGCGATCCCCAGCAGCGCGACGGCAGCGACCGCGGTCAGCGTCGCCCGGCGCCGGGCCGGCGCGCTCCAGAACAGCAGGAGCACGACCTCGGGCACGATGAAGAAGAGGGCGAAGTAGTGGGTCATGAGGGCGAGCCCCGAGGCGACGGCCCAGCCGATCAGCGACCGCCGGTCCTGACCCCGGCGGGCCCGCGCGAAGAAGTAGAGCCCGAGCGTCCCAAACATCACCAGCGTCCCGTAGGAACGGGCCTCCTGCGAGTACCAGATGAGGTACGGGTTGACTGCGACGAGCAGTGCGACGATGAGACCCGCCCGTCGCGAGACGAGCTCGCGGCCGGCGAGGTACGCGAAGACGACGGTGAGGGTGCCGAAGACGGCGCTCAGGGAGCGGAGGCCGACCACTCCGGTCCCGAAGACCCGCGACCACACCCACGCGAGCGCGTAGTAGAGCGGCGGGCTTCGCTCACCACTGATGACCACTCCCATACTGTGGAAGAAGTCGGGGTGAAGGACCCGCGCCGCGGTCACCGTCTCGTCGTGGTCCAGGCTCTGCGCTCCGAGCGTGGCGAAGCGGAGCGCCGCCGCGGCGACCGTGATCGCGCCGAGGACGATCGCGACGCGATGGCGCCACGCGAAGTACAGAGGTCGGTAGCCGGCGCCGCCTTCGATATCGAAGCCGACCAACACGACGGGGATAGTCCTCCCGGTCTGTGAAGGCAGGATGAAGCCGTGGGGTGATACTTGCGTGGTGTAGGGTTTCCTCAGGCGGGCATGGAAGGCCGGGGAGAGCAAGGAGAGGTGCTTTGAAGCGAGCTTTGGCGGCAGTGCTGGTCGTTGGTGGGATGCTGGTCTTCGTGCCGGCGGCGAGCGCGGGGGACCAGACGTCACCTCCGAAGGACTACTCGCAGACCGCCCTCAACATCATTCCCTCGGGCCAGTACGGCACCGTTCCGCCGCCGCCCGGCGCGGACACGCAGGCGCTCATGTACGACGGCCTGACGCCGCTCTTCGACAACGTCACCGACTCCGATCTCACCAAGTACTTCAAGTCGGAGAAGTACGGCATCTCGACCGCCGGGCCCGGCACGACGGAGAACGTTCCACGTCCCGGCGTGACGATCGTCCGCGACAAGTACGACGTCCCCCACGTCACTGCCACCACTCATGACGGCGGCGTCTGGGCATCCGGCTGGATCGCGGCCGAGGACCGGGGCCTGCTGCTGGCCCAGGCCCGGAACAACGCCTACGTGGCGGCGATCGACGCGCCCGGGCTCGACGCGGTCGACCTGATCGCGTCTCTACAGAACTTCCAGCCCAGCCAGGAGACCAAGGACGTGGTCTCCAAACAGGCGAACGTGCTGCGGCAGGCCGGCCCGGAGGGCAAGGCCGTCCTCCACGACATCAACGTCTTCTGCGACGGGATCAACGCCTACTTCCAGAGCGTGGGTTCCACCCAGCCGCCCTTCACCCCGACCGACATCTTCGCCCTCAACGCCCTCAAGGACCAGTTCGTCGGCGAGGGCGGCGGTGACGAGGCCCGCCGGTCCGAGTTCCTCGGCGGCCTCGAGCAGCGTCGCGGAGTGAAGAAGGGCTACGCGATCTTCAACGACCTGCGGCAGAACATCAACAAGGGCAGCCCCACGACGGTCGACGGGCACTTCAAGTACGAGCACGCGCCCAAGAAGCCCGGCTCACCCGGCAGCGTCGTCCTCGACCCGAACAGCTTCACGCCGACGCCCTCCACGCAGGCCCAGGTGTCGCACAAGTTCAGCGAGGAGCGGCCGCAGGCCAGCAACGAGCTGATGGTCGAGGCCAATCACTCGACGACCGGCCACCCGCTGCTCGTCGGCGGCCCGCAGATCGGCTACTTCTACCCCGGCTTCACCTATGAGATCGACATGCACGCCGGCGACCTCAACTGGCGAGGCGCAACCTCGGCGCCATTCCCCGGCTACCTGCTGATCGGCCGCGGCCCTGACTTCGCGAGCACGCTGACCTCGGCCGGCTCCGACGTCATCGACCAGTTCGCGTTGAAGCTCTGCAACGGCAGCGACACGATGTACATGTACAAGGGCAAGTGCACCGCGATGCAGGAGTTCGACGCGGGCACGCTCGCCGGCGACCCGGTCAGGTTCGAGATGAGCGTCCACGGGCCGGTGATCGGGTACGCGACGGTCAACGGCAAGAAGGTGGCGATCGCGCGGCAACGCTCGAGCTACGGAAAGGACTCGCTCGACCTGCTGTACAACCGGCGCCTCTCAGACGGCCAGGTACACAGCGCGAAGTCGTTCATCAAGGCCGCCTCGCTGACGCCACAGACCTTCAACTCGTTCTACATGGACGACAAGAACGTCGCCATGTACACGGCCGGGCTCCTGCCCAAGCGAGCCAAGGGCGTCGACCCGAGCCTTCCCACCAAGGGCGGAGGAAAGTACGACTGGCGCGGCTTCGTGTCGCCGAAGAAGCACATCCAGGGCATCGACCCGCAGCACACGCCGGTGCACGGGACGATGGTGAACTGGAACAACATCAGCGCCCACGGCTTCGGCGCCGCCGATGACGCGTGGGGCGGCAACGGCTCAGCGGCCCGCGTCGACATGCTGAACCGCGAGCTCCGGCTCCTGGAGCAGAACGGCAAGTGGTCGCTGGCGACCGTCACCTCGGCGATGAACGCCGCCGCGACGGAAGACGTGCGCGCGATCGACACCGTGCCGCTGCTGAAGAAGTTGCTGAAGGGCACCAAGGCCCCGAGCCCACAGGCTGCGCAGATGCTGCAGCTGCTCATCGATTGGCGCCACAACGGCGGCAACAGGCTCGACCTCAACAACGACGGCGAGATCGACGATCCGGGCGCCGCGATCATGGACACGGCCTGGCCAAAGATCGCCAACCGGTTCATGAAGCCGCAGATCGGCCCGCAGCTGGACGAGCTCAACTCGCTGTTCTCGCGCTTCGACCAGCCGCCGGGCGGCCAGTACAGCGGCTGGTACCAGTACTTCGACCGCGACATCCGCAGGCTTCTTCACATGAAGCAGCCGCAGCCGTTCGAGAAGCGGTACTGCGGCGCCGGGAACCTGAAGAAGTGCCAGACGGCGATCTGGGATGCCATCAACAACGCCGGCAAGAAGCTGACCCGCCAGCAGGGCACCTCCGACCCGACTGCCTGGCGCTCGAGCGCGACGGCCGAGCGGATCCAGTTCGTGCCCGGTCTGCTGAAGACCACGATGGCCTACACCAACCGGCCGAGCGGAATCCAGCAGGTCATCTCGTTCAACCGGCATCGCTGAGCCAAACAGAGTTCCCGGTTGCCGTGCGGTAATGCGGGTATGAGGAGCCGTTGGGCGTGGCGCACGCCGAACGTCGGGCGCCCAACCCACGCACCGTAGAGCTCGAGACGTGGTTGCCCCTCGTGGAGGGGTTTCTCCTGGACCTGGCTCGCTCGTGTTCCCGATGAAGGAGCCGAATGAAGGCAGGTCCGTTCCCCATACCCATGGCCGTGGTGCGCCTCGTGCGCGTGCTGCTGCACGGGACCGCACCCCCGAGAGCGCGACAGCAGGGGGCACCGAAGGCCGCCTGGATCACCGTCTACTCCCAGGACGAGCGCTCCGACCGCGCGCGGAGGTCGGCGTGACCGCTCAGGACGGGCAGCCGGTCGGAGCGCTCCCGGAGCTCGTCGTCGTCGACGTCCGCGGCGACTTCGACCTGGCGGTGGCGGACCGTCCCCGCAAGCCACTCTTCGAGGCGATCCCCGAAACGAAGTCGATTCTGGCATTCGACCTCTCGGATTGCACCCACCTGGACTCGGTTGCCCTCGGGCTCATCGGGGACGTCCATCGCATGGCGCGCGGTCGTTCGAGCGCCGTGGTGATCATCTGCCCCGACGCACCGCATCCGGCGATCGCGCCGATCAACATGTCGGCCCTGAGGGAGATCGTCTCGGTGTTTCCAAGCCGCGAAGGCCTGCATCTGTTCCTGGGGGCGTTCGCCGGCACGTCGGGCATGGAGGTGCTGACGACGTCCGGCCGGGGCTCGCCGGCCCGCATCTCCTGACACCTCCGGCCCAGCGCCTATCGTGCGGTCGTCGTGAGCCGCGAGATCACGCTGTCCCTCGACCGCGTCGGTGAGCTGTTCGGGCCCGTCCGCTTTCGCGGGCTCCGTGGATCGGCGGACCTCCACTCAGGGATCGAACGGCTGGTGAGCCAGCTCAAGAGCGGGCCCGGCGGGCCCGTTCGCGCGGTCCTGACGCTGCCGGCGGACGAGCTCGGCCCCGAATCCGAGGCGCACATTCGGAGCGCGATCGACCGCTACTGCGACCTCCGCGAGAGCGAGTGCGAGAGCGAGCGGGCCGCGCTCCGCAGGGTGGGCCTGACGGCGCTTGGCGTAGGGCTGCCGATCCTGATCGTCGGTCTCGCCCTCTACACGGTCCTCCACCGCACCCACGCCACGGACCTCGTGCGGATCTTCGTGGGCAACGGGATCCTGCTCGTGACGGCGTGGGTTGGCCTCTGGTACCCGCTCGACACGCTCCTGCATTACGACCGTCCCTACCGGCAGGAGCTCCGAGCCGTGCGCCGCCTCCGCGACGCTGACCTGGTGATCCAGGCGGCCCCCGCGGCGGCCTGAGCTCGATTACGCTCCTCGCGGATGCGGCTCATCGGCAACGTCCTGTGGTTCGTGCTGGCCGGCCTGTGGCTCGCGCTCGGCTACCTGGTCGCGGCGCTCGTGATGTTCATCCTGATCATCACCATCCCGTTCGGGCTCCAGGCCCTGAAGCTGTCGATGTTCGCCCTCTGGCCGTTCGGCCGTGTCGCGGTCAAGCGCCCCGACGCCGGCGCGCCGTCGGTGATCGGCAACATCCTCTGGCTGATCCTCGCCGGCTGGTGGCTCGCGATCGGCCACCTGATCACCGGGGTCCTCCTCTGCATCACGATCATCGGGATCCCGCTTGGGCTCGGGAACTTCAAGCTGATCCCGATCTCGTTGTGGCCGTTCGGCCGCGAGATCGTCCCGATCGAGGAGGCCGACGCGACGGCGGTCGGA
>Ga0066903_100001567_pt1 | contig 16906 bp, 14 predicted proteins | sample PanSoiMetaGPlot1_FD_67491 | JGI IMG/M metagenome (GOLD analysis project Ga0066903, IMG submission 67491) | Tropical forest soil microbial communities from Panama analyzed to predict greenhouse gas emissions - Panama Soil - Plot 1 (version 2) | ecosystem: Environmental > Terrestrial > Soil >... | reverse complement strand
GGCCCGTATATGACATAGCAGCACGGTGCCCGGTCTGGGCACCTCCTTCGGCCGGGGCGGAGCTACAACCGCGCAACAAGATCTGGCGAATGCAGATTGCATTCTGATCGAAGGTTCCTCAATGGCCGAAGCGCACCCGGTCGGTTTTCGCTGGGTGATGAAAGCGAAAGAGCAGGGGGCGACGGTCATCCATGTCGATCCACGTTTCTCGCGCACCAGCGCGCTGGCCGACATCTGGGTGCCGATCCGCGCCGGAACTGACATCGTATTTCTCGGCGGACTCATCAATCATTTGATTGAGTACGAGCTGTACTTTCGCGAGTACGTCGTTCATTACACGAATGCCTCGTGCATTCTGTCCGACGAATATCGCGACCCTGAGGACAATGGCGACGGGTATTTCTCAGGGTGGAATCCAGAGAAGCGCGCTTACGAAGGCGGCAGTTGGCTCTACAAAGGCGGCGATCTGAGTCGTCCGCAGCGCGATCTCACGTTGCAAGACCCGCAATGTGTTTTCCAGAAGCTAAAACGGCATTTCTCTCGTTACACGCCGGGGATGGTGGAGAAAGTCTGCGGTATTCCGCCTGATCTTTTTCACAAGGTCGCGCATGCGCTCGCCGCCGCATCAGGGCCGGAGCGGACCGCTGCGGTTTGCTATGCAGTAGGTTGGACGCAGCATTCGAAGGGTGTGCAGATCATTCGCGCGGCTGCGATTTTGCAATTGCTGCTTGGTAATATCGGCCGGCCCGGCGGGGGAATTCTGGCGTTGCGCGGTCACGCTTCGATTCAAGGTTCAACCGATATTCCAACGCTTTACGACATTCTCCCGGGGTATCTGACGATGCCGCGGAAAGGCGACGAAACGCTTCAGCAGTATTTCGATAGGTACACAAAGAAAACCGGACTCTGGTCGCATTACCCCGAATATCTGGTGAGTACGCTGAAGGCTTACTATGGAACTCGGGCGATCGCGCAAAACGACTTCGGCTACGGCTGGCTTCCGAAACTTACCGGTAACCACTCTTTCTTCGAGTACCTCTACGACATGCTCGACGGAAAAATGGATGGCATGTTTTTGATGGGCCAGAACCCAGCCGTCGGCGCGCCAAACTCACGGCTCCAGCGAAAAGCGCTATCGAAATTAAAATGGCTCGTGGTGCGCGACATGGTCGAGGTCGAATCGGCAAATTTCTGGAGCGAATCCCCCGAGGTCGCACGCGGTGAATTGAATGCCGCGGAGATCGAAACTGAAGTTTTCTTCTTCCCCGCAGCCGGTCATGCCGAGAAAGAAGGCGCATTCACTAACACGCAGCGACTCCTGCAATGGCGCGAAAAGGCTGTCGACCCACCCGCTGATTGTCGATCCGATGCGTGGTTCATCCATCAGCTCGCATTGCATTTGATTGCGAAGGCGAATGCATCGGACGATCCGTTAGACGAACCGTTACGCGCGCTCGATTGGTGGTATCCGGAAGATGAACTCGGCGAGCCACAAATGGAAGCTGTGCTCGCAGAAATCAACGGCTGGTACACCGATCCTCAATCTCACGCTGATGGCGTGGTTTTCGGTGTGGATCGCAACGGCAAATCTCACCACGGATCACAGCTGAATGGTTTTGCTGAACTGAAATCCGACGGTGCGACCGCATGCGGCTGCTGGATTTACTCCGGCGTTCTGGGCCGCGATGGCGTAAACAAGGCCAACTCGCGCAGGTCCAGAGATTATCTCGGGCATGGATGGGGCTTCGCGTGGCCGAGCGACCGCCGCATCATTTACAACCGCGCTAGTGCGCGACCTGACGGCCGTCCTTGGAGCGAGCGCAAAAAACTGGTGTGGTGGGACTCGGAAAGATGGACAGGCATCGACGTGCCCGGATTCGTACAAGGAAAACCGCCCGATTATGAACCGCAGCTCGATGCGGAAGGCCTCGATGCGATTCCCGGTGATGCGCCATTTGTTTTGCACGAAGATGGACTGGGTTGGCTCTATGTCCCAAAAGGTTTAAAGGACGGTCCGTTCCCAACTCATTACGAGCCGCTCGAGTCGCCGGTCTCGAATGAGCTTTATTCTCACGACACGAATCCCGCTGAGCAGTGGTTTGCACGTCAGGAAAATCGTTTTGCCCCGCCCGGTGACTCGCGATTTCCTATTGTTCTCACGACCTACCGCTTGACCGAACACCATACCGCCGGTGGCATGTCGCGTTTCTTGAGTCATTTGTCGGAATTGCAGCCGGAGATGTTTGCTGAAATTTCACCTGAGCTCGCGCACGAGCTTAAGATTAAGAACGGCGATCATATTTGCATCGTGTCTTTGCGCGCGGCGATTGAAGCGCGGGCGCTTGTTAGCCGCAGGATTCGACCATTGCAGCTAAACGGGAAGACACTGCACCAGGTCGCCGTGCCATATCACTTTGGGACAGCGGGCTTGGTTCATGGCGGCGCGGCGAACGATCTTCTTACCATTTCCGGCGAACCCAATGTGACGATCATGGAAGCCAAGGCGCTTACCTGCAACATCGTGCCTGGACGTCTGCCGCGTGGACCCGCGTTCGCTGAATTTCTTAACAAATATGCGCCACAAAGTGGGCCAACGATTTTGCATCCAGAAGAACGGTCTTTCCGAAAAGGACTAAGCGGCGGGGGCCACGCGATGGAGGGAAAAGAATGAACGCGCAAAGAATAGGAGGGCGCGACCGCCGAGCGCTCCGGAATTCTGGGATATGCGTTGCGGACGGCCCGGCGATCCGTCCCTACCGAATCGTATGATCGGCGAAGGCACGCACAGTACGAATCAGCGCCGGCACACGTACGTGCGCGACAACGTTGAGGTTGGGTTCTTCACCGATCCGACTGTGTGCATCGGTTGCAAAGCCTGCGAAGTCGCGTGCAAAGAATGGAATCATGTGCCGGATGATGGATTCGTTTGGTCGGGCAATTCCTACGACAACACCGGTCACCTCGGCGCATCGACGTGGCGGCATGTGATGTTTGTCGAACAGGATCGCCAAAAAGCCGGTCAGATCGTCGGCTCGCACTCGTTAGGCAAGGGAGAGGATCCGTTCCGCTGGATTTTTCTTTCCGACGTCTGCAAACATTGCGAAGAAGCAGGCTGCCTCGAAGCGTGTCCAACGGGCGCGATCGTTCGCACTGAGGTTGGCTCGGTTTTTGTGCAGAATGACGTTTGCAACGGCTGCGGTTACTGCGTCGTCTCGTGCCCGTTTGGTGTGATCGACCGCCGGCCGCAACCCCTGCCCGACGCCGGCGGCGCGTTCAAGTGCACGTTCTGCTATGATCGGCAAAAGAGCGGGCTCGTTCCGGCATGCGCAAAAGTTTGCCCCACCGAATCAATCGTGTTTGGACGCCTGGACAATTTACGCGGGCGCGCGAACCAGCGCGTTCAGCAACTGCAAGAACATGGTTACGACGACGCGCAACTTTACGATCCCAGGGGAACGTCCGTGCGCGGTATTCACGCGTTTTTCCTGGTTCTCGGCGAGCCCGAAGCATACGGCCTTCCGCCAAAGCCGCAGATTCCGACAATTCATCTGAAGGCCGCGTGGACAGCTGCATTTGCGACCGCCATCGGCGCAATCGTCGCCACTCTCTGCGCATTTGCTTTTGTATGACGCGGCGATCCACAACTCTTGGGAGCGCACGCATTCTGCGTGCTGGCGATCGTGTCCTCGCGACCCCGAACTTCCCGTCCACGCACAACGCGGCGATCGGATCAGCGGCTCGAGAAAAGATCGTTTCGGCGCGACGCCGAAACCAGCACGCGAGACGCGTGCGCTCCCCAATCCTATGACCGCCGAACGACGTCTAGACCAGTTGCGCAGGGAAGCCTGGGAGAAAGGCGTGGTCACCGGACGCGGTGTGAACGTCGCTGGCGGTCCGATCCCATTGAAGCCGGGTTATTATGGTCAGCCAGTTGTTAGGCCGCCGGTGTGGACATGGGAAATTCCAATTTACTTCTTCGTAGGTGGCCTTGGTGGAATGTCGGCGGTGATCGCGTTTGGCGCGCTGCTGTTTCACCATTTCGATGTCGCGCGGACGGCAATCTGGGTCGCCGCGATTGCATCGGTGCTCTCGCCAGTTCTGCTGATCCTGGATCTGGGCCGGCCACATCTCTTCATCAACATGCTGCGAGTGTTTAAACCGCAATCGGCCATGTCGATGGGCGCTTGGATCCTGGCTGCTTTCGGAATGTGTGTTGTTTCGGGTTTGATCGCGCTGGAGCTTCAGACATTCCACCTGTTCGCTGGGGCAGTTGATCAAGTTCCCAGCGTCGCCGCAGGAATTTTGATTTTTGGGTCCGCGGTGTTTGGAGTGTTGTTGGCAACGTATACAGGTGTGCTCATCGGTGCGACGGCGATACCGGCCTGGTTCTTGCATCACAGGCTGCTGCCGATTCATTTCGGAACGGCGGGATTGGGATCTGCGGCTGCGCTGCTTGAATTGCTGGGTCACAGGATCGCGCCGCTAAACGCGATCGGCTTTTTTGCGGCCGCGGTCGAAACCGTGCTCTTAATTTGGCTGAGCGTCGATAAACATGGCGCCGCCGATCGAGCCATCCACGAGCATCGTTCCGGCTGGCTGATTCGGAGCGGCGGAATATTAACCGGCCCGGTCCCGCTTGTGCTCCGATTTTTTGGCATGATACCGTTGGCGGCGATTTCATTTTTGCTGGGTGCGCTCGTTAGCCGCTTCGGTTGGATTGCGGTCGGAAAAATTTCCGGTCGGGACCCGGAATCGGTTTTTTCCTCGCAAAAGTCGTAGCTGTGCTACGCAAAAATCACGCGCTCGATATGCGTGTAAGCGTTGAAGGACGGCGGGCGCAAAAAAGCTATGAGCGTCTGGTTGCTGTCGCGCGCGAGCTCGACCGCAAGACTTGAAGGCGCGGACACAGCGACCACGATCGGAATTCCGGCGGCGAGTGCCTTTTGTATGATCTCAAACGAGGCGCGGCCACTGACCAGAAGAAGATGCCTTTCCAGTGGTAGCAGGTCGTCGAGAAAAGCGCGCCCGACTGCCTTATCCACTGCGTTGTGGCGCCCGATATCCTCGCGCGCGATTTTCAATTTGCCATCTACGCCGAAAATTCCGGCGGCATGAATTCCGCCTGTGCGCGCGAAATCGCTTTGCGCGTTGCGCAATGCCTCGGGAAGCGACAGCAGCGTTTCAATATGAATTCGGATATCAGTCGATCGTATGGCAGGGAAATTTTGCCGGATCGCATCAATACTTTTCTTGCCGCACAGACCACAACTACTGGAGATCGTTCCGAACCGCTTCGTCGAATTCAGTCTTAATTTCACACCCTCTCTAAGCTTCACAACGACTCTGTTGTCGCCGCCTACTGAAATGCTCGCGATCTGATCGCGGTCGCGCACGATTCCTTCTGAAAGTAAAAACCCGGCTGCGAGTTCCTCATCGTGACCAGGTGTGCGCATCGTAGTGGCGATGGACTTGCGTCCGATGCGAATTTCCAGCGGCTCCTCGATCGTCAGCTCGTCGGGCAAGTACTCGAGCTCACCGTCGCGTTTTCGCCGGATGATCTTCTGTGATCCGATGCCGCCGCTTTCTTTCATGTGAATTGAGCCGCCTCAATGGTAGCATGGGGGCGATGGAGATTTGTCACCTGTTCATTTCCCCTGGACACAATTTTGTTGGCCATCATGGGCGCGAACCCGACACGCATCAGATGATTGAAACGTCCCAAATAGAATGCGTGGCGGGGCGTGGTATTCGCGGTGATCGGTACTTCGATTTCAAGAACGATTACAAAGGTCAGATCACTTTCTTTTCGCTACAAGTATTCGATGAACTTTGCAGCGCGATGCAAATTCAGCCCCGCTCACCTTCTCTGGCACGACGCAACGTAATCACGCGCAGCGTTGATCTGAACGAGTTGATTGGCCAGGAGTTCGAGGTGCAAGGCGTTCGTTTTCTTGGAATGGAGGAATGCCGGCCATGCTACTGGATGGATGGCGCATTTGCACCGGGTGCCCAGGAATTTCTGAAAGGCCGCGGCGGTTTGCGCGCGAAGATTTTAAGTGACGGATCGTTGCGCTCGACCGCCCGTGTACTAGCTGACACACAATGAGCTTTAGTGCGGTGCTGCTTGCGGGTGGTGAATCGCGCCGCATGGGCTCGGATAAGGCGACATTTCTTTTTCGTGGAAAGCCGCTCTGGCAAGTTCAGCTCGAAACACTGCAGAAACTGCAACCCAAAGAAATTTTTGTTTCAGCGCGCATCGATCCGCCGTGGCGGCGCGATGATGTCCTATTTGTCGCGGATGTTCCACCATCACACGGGCCGCTCAGCGGTCTCGCCGCATCGGTGAAAAGAATGAGCACAACTCATCTGCTGTCGCTCGCGATCGATATGCCATGGATGAGCAACAAATACCTTGAGTTTCTTTGCGCTCAGATCGAGCCCGGTCGTGGTGTGCTGCCAAAGATTGGCGATCGCGCCGAACCACTGGCGGCAATTTATCCGCGGGAGGCTGCGATCGAAACCGGCAAGGCGCTAGCAGGCACGGATTTTTCACTGCAATCTCTGACTTGTGATTTGGTCGCGGTTGAAAAACTCCGAGTCATAGCCGTTACACAGCAGGAGGAAAAGTTCTTTCGAAACATAAACGAGCTTTCCGATCTAAAGTCACGTTGAGCTTTGCAGCGAAGAGCGATACGCAAAATGGCAACAACCAAATTGTTCCGCTTGCAAATTCGCCACGACTACTGGATATGTCCCGTGCGATTTCCGATGGGAATGAGATTGTCAATCTTGCGGGTTGCAGTTTTGTTTTCTGCGCTTCCGGTCTGCGCCTTCTCAGCCACGAACGTAGTGAATCTGTCCCACTACGACATGATGCGTCCCGATTTCGTGACAATGAAACGCCAGGGCATCGTGGGTGTGATTCACGAAGCGACCTATCCGCCCTTCGTTCGCGACGCAAAATATTTGGACCGGCAAATGGGGGCACTACAAGCGGGACTGCTCTGGGGAGCATATCACTACGGTAACGGAAGTGATCCAATTCGGCAGGCCGATCATTTCCTAAGTGTTGTCTCCAGTTCCTGGGCACAGGCTAACCCCGCACTTCGGCCCAGCACAGGTGTTTTGCTGGTGCTCGATTTCGAGAAAAACGGTCACTATCCCGGGGGAACGATGCGGGCCGATCAAGCAGTCGCGTTTGTCGAACGCGTTCGCCAACGCACCGGTGTATATCCCGGTATCTATTCCGGCGAATACCATCTTGGTCAGGTTTTGAACAGTGCGCGAGTAACTCCTTCACAAAGAAAAACGCTCGCGAATTGCTGGCTCTGGGTTGCGAACTATTCTAAGGAGCCTCGTGCGACTGCGCCATGGAGTTACTGGGCTCTTTGGCAATACTGCGGCGATGGTAAGTGTCGTCTTCCGCGCTCCGCTTACCCCATCAGCATTGCCAATATTAGAAAGGCAGAGCTCAACATTTTTCGAGGCAGCCGGAGCGACTTGGTAGAGTTCTGGCAGCGGCGCGCCTGGGATCCCGCGGGGGGAGCGCCTCGCAAAGAATCAGAACAAACGCTCACAGCCGAGCGGTAAATAAGCGCGTGGTCGTGGCGCGAAAACGGCCGCTCGTCATTTCTGAATACCGCGCCGCGTGGTCAGATAAACCGCGAAGCTGCCTAGCCAGTGGCCGCCTTCGTAGTGTTCACCGGTCACCGCTGCGAGCCCGGCGTGCCTGTGCGCTTCGGCTGCGCTCGTCAGCGCTGGACGGCGCGGATCATCAGCAGCAAGGGACGAGAGAATGCCTTCCAGCATCCACGCTCGGCTCAAATTTAACCCATCGAGATGCGCCAGCTTTGGATCGCTCGGATCCGGTGAAATCGCGATCGGCAACCAATCCGTAGTCGCTGTTCGGGGAATTTGAGGCAGAAATTTCGTGAGCCATTTCGCGAAGTCAGCTTGTGTCAGGATGCGACGCATCACGTCGGCTTCACCGAGGCACGGCGAAAGAAAATCTTCACCCGAGGGCTCGTAAGCGAGCGAGCAATTCTTATCTGCGAGATAGAACTTTCGTGCTGAATCAGCAGCGAGTCTAGCGAGGTGTTCGTCATTTTTGACCCGCGCACAATCGAGAACCAGCCCAAGCGCGAAGGCGGTTTGATTGTGCTCACCTATGCGTATCGGGTGCGAGAGTTTCGGTAGCCAGGTGGTCAATCGCTCGATCGCTGCATCCTCGATAGGCTTCAGGTTTCCCAACATTTCTCGCGCCTGTGGATCCTCCCATTCGCGCAGCTCGGCGCACAGTTGCAACAGCCACGCTAATCCGTACGGCCGTTCGAAACTCGCGCGGCCGTCTCCTCGTAAATATGCCGCTTCAGTCTTCAGATTTTCAGCGGTGAGGCTTCCCTTCAAAGCGTCGCGCGCCGGTTTTGCGAAGGACGCGTCTGGAAACGTGCGCAATAACCGCACCAGCAACCAATGTCCGTGCACTGACGAGTGCCAATCGTAACATCCACAAAAGGCCGGCGTCAGTTTGCGTGGCGGCGCGACATCTGCGTCGCTGTTCAGAACGTGACTGATCTTGTTCGGGTATTCCTTGCGCACACATTCCAGCGCCAACTTTGCGAAGCGTTCGGCTGCATGAGCTTCAAATGCTCCGCCGGACGGACTCGTCTCTGGGCTTTTCTGATGAGCGGCGTCTTCAGCCGGGACGCCCATCAGCGGGGCTGCCAGCAAGGCGCAGACAACATTTTTCAAGCGTGAAGGATGAAACGTCACGGCCACAGCGCCACAATCACGCTGCCGTTTGGCTTCGTAAAGATCGTCGAACGGGTTTTCCAACGGATCGCGCGACCGTTGTATTCACGTAGCGCAACCGCTAGACTGGCGCGCGTTGCCAGGTGGCACGAAATGAATTCGCTAGATTACTATAAAATCGAAGAACTTCTGACCGATGAAGAGCGCGCGATCCGCGACCGGGCGGCGCAGTTTGTGCAGAAGGAAGTCTTGTCCGAGGTCGTTCCGTGCCATCGTGCCGCCAAATTTCCGGATCATCTGATTCCGCGCATGGGTGCGCTGCGTTTTTACGCGCCATACCTCAAAGAGTACGGATGCGCGGCCGTAAGCTACACGGCCTATGGCCTGATCATGCAGGAACTGGAACGCGCGGACTCTGGTGTCCGCTCGCTGGCGTCCGTGCAAGGCGCGCTCACAATTCAGGCCATCCATTCGTTCGGTTCGCCGGAACAACACGCGCGATGGTTGCCCGGATTGGTGTCGGGCGAGCGCGTGGGTTGCTTCGCGCTTACGGAACATGGACACGGCTCAGACCCGGGCGGAATGGAAACTCGCGCCAAACGTGACGGTGATCATTACATTTTGAACGGCAGCAAATGCTGGATCGGCAATGCGTCTATCGCGGACGTCAAAGTCGTTTGGGCGAAGGATGACGACGGCCATGTCGGGGGATTCGTGGTAGAGAAGGACGCGCCTGGATTTCGCGCGCGCGATATCGAAGGGAAGTTCAGTCTGCGGATGTCACGAACGTCGGAGTGCTGGTTCGAGAATTGCAGGATCCCTGCGGAGAATCGCCTGCCGAACGCTCGCGGCCTCAGTTCGCCTTTATCATGTCTATCGTATGCGCGCGTCGGCATTGCGTGGGGCGTGATTGGCGCGGCGATTGATTGTTACGAAACAGCGTTGGCCTACGCCAAATCGCGCGAACAATTCGGCCGGCCAATTGGCAGTTTCCAATTGGTGCAACAAAAGCTTGTCTGGATGGCGCAGGAGATTACGAAAGCGCAGTTACTCGCGCTACGTCTTACTCGCCTGATGGAGGCAGGCAAATCGCGTCCTGCGCAGATCTCAATGGCGAAACGCAACGACGTGTGGATGGCGCTGCGATGTGCGCGCAAGGCGCGCGACATTCTTGGTGCCGCAGGTATTACTGATCAACATTCCGTGATCCGCCATCTAATGAACCTTGAGAGCGTGTCCACGTACGAAGGCACCCACGACATTCACACGTTGATCGTCGGGCGCGATCTTACGGGGTTGGACGCGTTTGCGGCGACTTGAATTCGATCGGGAGCCCAGAGGCATGACGCGAGGTCCCTCGCTTCGCTCGGGATGACAGAACAGGTAGATTGGTTAAGCTAAAATATGAGCGAGTCAGTTTACATTCTCGGCGGCGGGCGCACGGATTTTAAGCGCAACCTGAAGAAGGAAGGCAAGACCATCCGGCACGTCATTATAGAGGCCGGCAAAAACGCCATCGATGATGCGAAGATCGATCCTGGCGAAATTCAGGCGGGCGCGGTTGGGAATTTTAACGCGGGCCAGTTCACGAAACAATTGCAACTCGGTGCGTTTATTCCGGAGATCGATCCGAAATTGCGCGGCATCCCCACAATGCACACCGAAGCGGCCTGCGCGTCCGGGGCCCTGTCGGTGTTGTTAGGCGCCGAATGGATCATCGGCGGGTTTTATGACGTCGTGCTGGTCGTCGGCGCGGAGCAGCAGAAAACCATGTCGGCGCTCGATGGTTCTGATGTGCTCGGCGCGGCTGCCGACTATCACAATGAAAAGCCGGAATACGGCGATTTTATGTTCCCGAAATTGTTTGGGCGCATCGCGCAGATTTATATCGAGAAATACGGCGCGACCGAAGCGGACCTAGCACTTGTGGCGTGGAAAAACTATGCGCACGCGAAATTGAATCCGCTGGCGCAAATGCGCGACGCGGATCTCACTCTCGATTCGGCATCGCAAGTTTCGGATAAGAACCCGCACGTGGCGCCGCCGCTTAAGGTCTCCGATTGTTCGCAAATCACCGATGGCGCGGCGTCGGTTGTCCTCGTTTCCGGAAGATATCTGGACAAAATCGGCCGCGACAAAAACAAAACTGTCCGGCTGTTTGGCTACGGTCACACAACTGATTATCTACCGTTGGACAAGAAGGATGCGCCAACGTTTTCGATTGCACGCAAAGCCGCGGAGAAAGCTTTTCGAATGGCGAACCTGAAGCCGCGCGATCTCCACGGCGCCGACGTTCACGATTGTTTTTCGATCACAGAAATCGTCGCTTACGAAATTCTCGGCCTCGCCGAACCCGGCAAGGGCGTCGACCTTGTGAAAAGCGGGGCGACAACGCTACCGCAGGTGCGTCCAAAAGAATCCAAAGCGCCGTTCCAAATTCCCGTGAACGCGGGCGGCGGTCTGATTGGTGACGGTCATCCTGTCGGAGCCACCGGCGTTCGCCAGGTGTTTGAAGCTTATCAACAGCTGACGGAACAAGCCGGCGCGCGCCAGATCGAAAACGCGAAACGGTTTCTCACGTTCAACATGGGTGGGAGCCTAACGACTTCGGTCGCCATGCTCTGGGGCCGCGACTAATCGCGCGGTGACTTTTTCGGCGTCATCAAGTCCGAAGTGCAGGTTGCGCACGTTTCCTAAATGTGACTTCGCTTGCAATTGAAGAACTGCCCGCTGTGGTAAAGGCCGACGTCGAGGCCTTCCTCGAAAACTATCCGCGAAGTCTCGCCGCACGGTTGCGACCGCGGATGGAAATGGTCGGCGATACTTGGCTGGCCTTTATTGGACCGAAGCTGCGACCAGGCGCGAGCGGTCTGGGACCGACACCCTGTGACGCACTGGAAGATTTTAACCGGAACTTTATGGAACCGCTCATTTCTCGAAATGGTTCCGAGCGGGAATAGGCTACGAAGTTCACGATCCAAATGAAAGTTCCATTCACGCTTGGAGAAGTCGGCCATTTCGGCCTGGCTGTGCGCGATCCGAGGAAGAGTGCGAAGTGGTTCGAGCGCGCTTTGGGTTTGCGGAAAGAATTCGAATTCGAAAACGGTCTGGCGGTTGGAAACGACAACATCACGATCGCGTTGTTTAAGGGAAACCCATCGCCTGACACGATTGATCATATGTCATTTCATCTGCCGGACATGGCGACATTGCGAAAAGCGTTCGCTCATCTGAAGCGCGTCGGCGTCGATATCGAAGATCCGGGAGACGAAATCGGTCCGGAAGCTCCGGGTTCGAAAAACATGGGTCTGTGGTTCCATGATCCTGATGGCTACCGCTGGGAGCTAAGTGTGCTCGGCGGAAAATAGGTTCCTTGAAGAGTGATCGCGGGTTGCTCACTTTGCTTCAAGGCCGGCGCAAATGAACAGCTCCATCATCACCGTTGCTCAGAGTAACGCTTTCGTAACGACTTTTGATCTGTCGCCGACCGATAGCGGTCCACTGGATGGACTGCGCTTTGCTGTTAAAGACACAATCGATGTGGCCGGTTTCAAAACCGGTTGCGGTAATCCGACGTGGCGCGATTCCCATCCCGCCGCAGTAGTCCACGCCGTGTGTGTAGAGCAACTTTTGCGCGCGGGGGCCCGCTGCGTCGGCAAAACCATTTCGGACGAGTTGGCCTTCAGCCTTCTGGGTGAGAATCATTTTTACGGCACGCCTCTCAACGCGCGTGCGCCGGATCGTGTCCCGGGTGGATCGTCGAGCGGATCGGCTTCCGCGGTCGTATGCGGGTTGGTGGATTTTGCGTTGGGAACGGATACCGGCGGCTCTACTCGCGTTCCAGCGAGCAATTGCGGAATCTGGGGCTTCCGGCCATCGCACGACTTTGTATCGGTTGCTGGCGTCAATCCGCTAGCGCCATCGTTCGACACCGTTGGCCTCCTCGCGCAGAGCGCTGATGTGCTGGCAAAGGTGGGACTCGTTCTGTTGGCCGCACCGGTGTCCACGAGCAAACCCGCCAAGATTCATTTGATCCGAGAGGCTTTCGCCCTTGCCGACACCGAAGTCCAGGAAGCTTTGTCGGAGCCGATGCGGCGGCTACGCGAAACATTCAGAGGCGCCGTGCGGGAGTCATCGCTGCACGAGCTGGTTTCAGATGATGCTGGACACAGCTTCGCGACATGGGCCGACACCTTCTGCGTGATCCAATGGGCGGAGATCAAGAATTCGTTGGGAGCGTGGATCGCTAACGCGAAGCCGGAATTTGGCTCCGACGTAGCGGCTAGTTTCGAACTGGTGAACCAGCTCGATCGCCGACGCGTCGCGGATGCAGTGCAACGACGCGAACAATATTTTCGAAGTTTGCACGAGTTTTTCGGACCGGCAGATCTGCTGTGCTTCTCAACAACACCCGCGCTCGCTCCCCGCAAAGGTGATCCGCCCAAGCGCAGTTCGAGTGGAAGCGGCTACTATCCTCGCACATTATCGCTGACGAGCGTTGCAGGGATCGGCCGCCTGCCGCAAGTGTCGCTCCCAATAGCCGACGCTAACGGCGTACCGGTGGGGTTGTCGCTACTTGCTAGGTATGGAGAGGACTCATTCTTGTTAGAAGTGGCGAAGAGGATTGAGAAACAAGTCTACGGCTAAGGACTTGTAGACGCCCGTCACATCGCGCTTCCAGAACCGTTCATCAACGTGCGTAGCGCACAGCCAAGTGCCTACATTGACACGATATTTGAGGGTCTTAATTTTTCGTCCACAAAAATGAACACTTTTGCCTCTGAGAATGGGGACGGAAAAGGCTTCGTTTCGCACGCGCCTGGCTACTGGTCAGTCACGGCACCGGAACTCTGGAACAATTGGAAATGGCAGCTCAAAAACAGGGTTACGACCCTCGCGCAACTTGAGAAGCATCTGGAACTGAGCGCCGAGGAACGCAGCGGCGTTCTGCTATCTGGCGACAAACTCGCACTGGCCGTTACCCCGCACTTTTTTAACCTGCTGCCCGCAAACAATCCGGATGACCCGATCAGGCGTCAGGTCATTCCGCGAATCGAGGAGACATGGACGTCGCTTTACGACATGGCCGATCCCTGCGGTGAAGATTCGCACATGCCGGTGCCGGGTTTAGTGCATCGGTATCCGGATCGTGTGCTATTCCTGGTGACGGATCGGTGTGCAAGTTACTGCCGCTATTGCACCCGGAGTCGAGTCGTTAGCGGAGTTGGCGAACAGGAATTGCACACCAATTTCGAGGAGGCGTTCCGTTATCTAGAAGCACACACCGAAGTTCGCGACGTGCTCTTAAGTGGTGGCGACGCTCTGATTTTCAGCGACGACAGGCTCGAGAAGCTATTGTCGCGGTTGCGCGCGATAAGGCACATCGAATTCCTCCGCATCGGCACGCGGGTGCCAATTTTCCTGCCACAACGAATCACGGCTGATTTGTGTGCAATGCTGGCGAAATATCATCCGCTCTGGATGAGCGTGCACGTGAATCATCCACGCGAGCTCACCATCGAGGTAAAACACGCCCTGGAGCGTCTCGCGAACGCCGGCATTCCGCTGGGCAACCAGAGTGTGTTACTCGCGGGAGTAAATGATGACATTGAGACGATGAAAATTCTCGTGCACAAGCTGCTGATGTGCCGGGTCCGCCCCTATTACATTTACCAGTGCGACCTGATCAATGGTTCGTCACACCTGCGCACGTCGGTTGCCAAAGGCATCGAGATCATCGAGGGGCTGCGCGGCCACACCACAGGCTACGCCGTGCCCCAATTTGTCATCGACGCTCCGGGCGGCGGCGGCAAAGTGCCGATCAATCCCGGTTACATTCTCTATCACGACAACGAAAAAATCGTGATCCGAAATTACGAAGGGAAAATCTTCGAGTACCCCGAGACTGGGAACGAGAACGTGCAGTTCGCGCTGCAGCGCGAGTACCACGACGAGTATCTCTACTCGTAGCTGGTTGTCATGCCGGGCGGAACTCCATGAATCTCTGAATCCTGGCACAAGGGCATTTCGCCTTTCCTGTAGCTGCTCTTCGCGCCGGCCTGTGACAGCGCGCTTCCCGTTGTAATTTCTTTTGCAGTCGACTGTTGTGTAAATTTTAGACTTGCGTATTAAAGATCGGGGCGTGTAAAGTCCCGCACTTTCGTTCTTCTCCAACCACTTTCACCCTATGAATCAACGCTTAATCTCGGAAATTGGCCGTACCCAACGCCTTGACATCATTAACTCCCTCAAGCGGACCAAAGGCATGTCCGTCAACGAGCTGGTGGAAAAAATGGGGATGAGCTACATGGGCATTAAACAGCATTGCATCACCCTCCATCGCAATGGTTATCTGGACACGTGGCGGCGCCCGCAAAAAATGGGAAGGCCGGAGATGGTCTATCGCCTTACGCACCGCACGCACGACCTTTTTCAGGCCGATAGCCATCAGTTGACGCTGGACCTGTTGAAAGCCGCCGAAGACATTTACGGCCCGAACGCGCCGGAGAAATTGCTTTACAACGTTTTCAAAAAGAAGACCGCGGCGCTTAAAGCGAAGGCAAAGGGAGATACAATTCCCGAACGCGCGAAATGGCTTGCGAACTTCCGCGACGCCGAAGGGCACATGGCGCAATTCATCAACAACAACAAATACGGCGGCCCTCAAATTCTGGAATGTCATTCGCCGATCCTGAACCTGCTGGAGCAATACCCGATCGTTGGCCGATTCGAGCAGGATATGTTCGAAGCGGTATTGGGCACGCGCGTCCGTCGGCAAGTGATTCGCAACTCCGGCCTGTACGAGTGCGCGTTTCAATTCGCGCTGTAGCATCGGTTTAGGTCTACTCTCGCAAACTTGTTCTGGTAACTAGACGGCTGCGGTCGCCGCATAGATCGTCGCCTTTTAGCACCAGCGGCGCTATCTCAGCTTTAGCGTGAGGCAACGGCCGAGGATTTCATTAACCGAGTTGCTAAGCGCTCAAAGCGCGATTCAATCGACTTAAATTGTGAATTCGAGCATTGAGCGTCTCAGCGCGGCTCGCGGTTATCTCGTAACGTCCAGAAGTAAATCGCACTTACAGCGCTAGGCCTCTTGGACTTTGGATAATCTTGGGGCGATGCCCCAGGCTTTGTGTGAATACCGTGCCTTCGGCGCTAAACAGCTAGCCACGATTGAACATTGATTTGTCCTTTCGCTCGATGTGAATCTCGCGTTGATTCATCGGCATGGCCCGGACGTTTCCATCGGTTGCGATCGAAAACGTGCAGCCACTAATTGATTGCGGGCGTTATCCGCTCAAGCGGATCATGGGCGAAGATCTCGTTGTTGAAGCGGACATTTTCAAGGATGGCCACGACGTCGTTGCCGCCGTTCTGAAGTGGCGTGTTCTTGGCAGGCGCGCATGGCGGGAAACGCCGATGGCCTTTGTTGATAACGATCGGTGGCGCGGAGTTGGCACCCTCTACGACGAGGCCATTCACGAATACACCGTCGAAGCGTGGACGGACAGATTTCGCAGTTGGCAACAAGAATTCGCAAAGAAATTTGAAGGCGGCATCTCCGATCTGCAAAGCGAGGCTTTGGAAGGTGCAGCGATTGTGGAAGCGGCGGCGGGACGGGCACGCGATCGAGCGGACTCGGTAACATTACGCGAATTCTCCGAGCAGATAACCGAGGGTGCCAATTCAGAAATCTATGCCATCGCACGGTCGGGCGAACTGGAAGTGCTGATGGCGACCTACCCGGATCGCGCCGATGCCACGCAATATGAACCGGTTCCCCGCGTCGTGGTAGATCGCCGGGCTGCCTTGTTCGGCGCGTGGTATGAATTTTTTCCGCGCTCGGCAGAAGGCCACAGTGATCAGGGATCGGCTTTCCGCGATTGTTTGCCGCGTGTCGACGACGTGAAAGCGATGGGGTTCGACGTCATCTATTTTCCGCCGATTCATCCCATTGGTCATAGCCATCGCAAAGGAAGGAACAACGCAATCACATGCGAGCCGGGCGATCCCGGCGTGCCGTGGGCGATCGGCAGCGAGGCTGGCGGACACAAGGCGGTGGAGCCTTCGCTCGGGACGCTGCAGGATTTTGATTGGCTCCAGAAAGAGGTGCGCAAACGCGGAATGGAAATCGCACTCGATTTCGCGATCAATT
>Ga0066903_100001566_pt1 | contig 16911 bp, 14 predicted proteins | sample PanSoiMetaGPlot1_FD_67491 | JGI IMG/M metagenome (GOLD analysis project Ga0066903, IMG submission 67491) | Tropical forest soil microbial communities from Panama analyzed to predict greenhouse gas emissions - Panama Soil - Plot 1 (version 2) | ecosystem: Environmental > Terrestrial > Soil >... | reverse complement strand
GTTCCAGCTCCACGAAACTGAGCACTTCTCTCACGCGTTTTTCGATTTCCGCGTCGTCGGTTTGTCCTTCTTCGGCCAGGCGAAATGAAACATTCTCGCGGACCGTCAGGGAGTCAAACAACGCACTCTCCTGGAAGACAATACCTACTCGCCGGCGTAACTCGAACAGATCGTCTTCTGCCAATTGAGTCACGTCTTCCCCGAGCACACGAATGTGCCCGCTGTCAGGCTTGATCAGCCCAAGTGCCAGCTTAAGGATTGTGCTTTTACCTGATCCCGCAACACCGAAAAGAGCTTTGGTTTCCCCTCGCGGAAGATGAAATGAAATGCCATCCAGCAATACCTTGTCCTCAAACGAAATGGACACGTCTTCGAAGATAATTACCGGAGTCGAGTCCGGCTGGTTGGCAAAATCGTGTTCTTGCGCAGGCAACGTTGGACTTGACATCTCTTAGGAACCGAGCAGCACCATCAGCAAACGGGTGACAAACACATCTACCACGATAATCAGGATCATGGCCGCCACGACCGCTTCCGTCGTCGAGCGGCCTACGCCCTGCGTACCACCCTTCGTCGACAGCCCGTAATAACAGCCCACGGTGGCGATGATGAACCCAAAGACGACCGGCTTCGACAATCCCATAAACACATCAGAGAAGACCAGCGTTTGCCAGGCGTTGCTCCAGTATTCGTGAGGGTCGAGCCCCAGCAGAAGGCTGGCGACGAAATTGCCGCCGATCAATCCCATCAGGTCTCCCAGGATCGTCAGAAAGAACAGCATGATGACCGTTCCGACCACCCGTGGAGTTACCAGCTTTTTTGAAGGATCGGTGCCGAGAGCCCGCATAGCATCGATCTGCTCCGTCACAATCATTGAGCCCAGTTCGCTGGCCATGCCTGAAGAATTTCGGCCTGCCACTACAAGACCAGCCAGGACGGGTCCCAATTCCCGCACAATTCCAATAGATACGAGCTGACCGATGACCGTCGTTGCTCCAAATCGGCTCAACGTAGTGGCGCTGTTCAGAGCCAGAGCAGCCCCGGTGAAAAAGACGGAGGCAAGCACGATCGGTAGCGATCCGAACCCGATTAGATCTGCTTGCTGGATGATGTCCCCGACATATAGGGGCTTCTGGAAAAGATTCGTGAGCGACTGCCACGCCAAAATGGCGTAGTCCTGCACCGACTGTACTTTTTCTTTGGCAAATTCAGCCGGTGAAATTATCTCCATGTGGCGTCGAGTCTCAGGGAACTATAACAGACTCATTTGCCCGTCGTTGGCCATTGGTCGTTAGTTGGTGGCCAAAATCCACCCCAGGTTTTTTCGATTTTGAACGTCTATGGGAGAGAGTGTATGCCGTTTGTTATCGGCTTGTCGCAAGGGAGTTACAAGAAATGACGGGCTCTTCGCTGATGCCGGGCGACTGGGGTTCGCCAACGACGAACGACTACCGACCGACGACTGTTTTCTATTCCCTACCCTTCTTCTTTATCTCAATATTCAGCCGCTTGATCTTCTGATTCAGGGTCGAGAGGGGCACGTGGAAGCGTTCCGCGGCTTCAGTCTGATTCCAGCCGCATTTTTCCAGCATGTCGATAATGATATGGCGCTCGCACTCTTCCATGATGTCGAATAGAGAGGCATCGGCATGATGCTCCAGCAGCGGAAATGCGGTTCCTCGTCCTACAATTTGGTCAGGCAGCAGATCCGCCCCAATGTCGCTGGCGGTCGAAAGCACAACTGCACGCTCGATGACATTCTCCAGCTCACGAACATTGCCTGGCCACGAGTACGACAACAGGGGACGCATCGCCTCTGGCGTCAGCCTGCGTAACGGACGCTCATTCTCCTCCGAATACCTTTGCAGGAAGAACTGCACCAGGAGAGGAATGTCTTCTTTGCGTTGTCGAAGAGGCGGCAAATCGATGGTGATGACGTTCAGGCGATAGAAAAGATCCTCGCGGAATCTTCCTTCCCGCACCAGCTGTTTCAGATCCACATTCGTGGCGGCAATGATGCGGACGTCAACTTGCATCTCATGCACCCCGCCCAGGTGCATGAACTTTCGATCCTGCAACACGCGGAGAATCTTGCTCTGCGTGTCCATCGTCATGGTGCCGATCTCATCCAGAAACAGGGTGCCGCGATCGGCTACTTCGAATAGACCCTTCTTCGAAGCAATGGCGCTGGTGAAAGCTCCCTTGACATGGCCGAACAGAGTCGATTCCAGTAAGTCCGGTGGCATTGATCCCGTATTGACCGGAACAAACGGACGATCCCGGCGCGGAGAATTCAAATGCAAAGCTTTCGCGATAAGTTCCTTACCGCTTCCGCTCTCTCCTTGCAGTAAAACTGTCGACCGGCTGGGTGCGACCTGTCCGACCAGGTCGAAGATCTTCAACATCGCTTCGCTCTTGCCCACGATGTTTTCGAAGTTGTAGCGTTGCTTCAGGGCCCGCTTGAGTTGAACGTTCTCTTCCTCGGCGCGATGACGGGCAACCGCCGCTCTCACATCGGCCAACAGTTTCTCGTTGTCCCAGGGCTTTTGGACGAAGTTGACGGCACCCGACTGCATTGCCTTCACCGCGTTTTCCACGGTGCCATAGGCCGTAATCATGATCACGGAGATTTGCGAGTCCTGGGCGCGCAGATCGCGAAGAATGTCCAGGCCATTTCCGTCCGGCAACGCCAGATCGAGCAATACCAGGTCGAACTGCCTCTCGGCCAAGCGCGCCAGTCCTTCCTCCCCGGAGGATGCGGACTGCACGGCATACCCTTCTATTTCCAAAAGGGTTTCGAGTGACTCGCGAATCGCGGCTTCATCGTCGATGATCAGCACCGATCCCATGCTCGACGACATCTGATCGCTCCAATTGCGATGATGTGGGATCACAACCGCTTCAGACATTTACTGCCTTCCTTGACAGCGGAAAATCCAGATAAAACGTCGTGCCTGCGCCCGGCTCACTCTCTACCCGAATCTTTCCCGCGTGTTCCTGAATAATTCCATACGTTACCGACAGACCAAGTCCTGTCCCTTTGCGTTCGCCTTCCCTTGGCCCTGATTTGGTCGTGAAGAACGGATCGTAGATCCGTTGGATGTGTTCCTGCGCAATTCCGCTTCCCGTGTCCGCAACTCTGACGCTTACTCCCTCTCCATTTGACGTCGACACTGTCAGCGTGCCGCCTCCTGGCATCGCGTCTCGCGCATTCAGAAACAGGTTGAGAAATACCTGCTGTAGTCGTCCGGCATTCCCGACAATCGTCGGGAGATGCCCAGCCAGTTCATCTTGCACGTGAATTCTTGTGGTCTTGAACTGGTGCTCAAGCAAGGCCAAGGTTTCTGTAATGATCTTATTGACGTCGACCTCTGTGAACTCAGCGCCACTCGTGCGCGAGAAATTCAGCAGGTTATTGACGATTTCTGAGGCGCGGAAGGTCTGGCGGGTAATTTTCTCGAGTAGGCCGCTCCTTTGCGGATCACCCTGTAGTTGCTTGGACAGCATTTGCGCATACGACGAAATCACCGCGAGAGGGGTGTTCACCTCATGCGCCACGCCGGCAGCCAGCAATCCAATCGATGAGAGCTTATCCGCTTGCGTTAACTGCGACTCCAACTCCATGCGCTCCGTGATGTCGTCCATGATGATCAGACGACCGACAACGCTGAAATTGCGTGTGACTAGCGGCGTTATGGCGACATTGAGGATGCGTGTCTCGCCCGCCGGCGTTTCGAGCCGGAACTTGTATAGATTGTGGATGCCCGGACTCTGCCGCACACGATAAAACTCTTCGACAAAGTTCGCCGGGAAGACCTCGCTCAGTGGCCGCGTCAGGGCCTGCCATCGCGGCAGCGCATACATCACTTCCATCTGCGAGTTCCACGACTCGATCCGATCCGCCAAGTCCACGGCCAGAACTCCAACGTTGATCGACTCGACGATGTTCTCGTTGAACTCTTTCAGACGTTCATACTGCGCCGCTTTTTGCTCCAGGGATGCATACAGCCGCGCATTCTGAATGGCGATGCCGATATAGCCAGCCAGTGTCTCCAGCAGTTCGATATCTTCGCTGGATAGGAAGTCGCCTTCGATGGTCTTTCCAAAGCCCAACATTGCGATCGGCTTCGTTTGAGCTCTGCATGCGATGTAGTAGTTCAGATCCAGCCTGGCAATTGTCTCCCGCGCCCCTTCCGATTCCCGAAGCACCTGGTGTGTGTTCTCGAAGAATAGATGGCCTGCTCCCATCTCCGGACGCGGCGCGCTTAGGAAGCTGAGATCGAGCCCACTGGTCTGCGTCATGCCAAATGACTTCGCTAATACGAATCGGTCTTGGTCGCCGGCCAGAAGAAAAATCGCCATCCGATCCACAAGCAGTGTCCGCGCTAGTTGATCGACAACAGAACTCAGCATTTTGTCGAGATCGGTTTCCGAACTCAGCTCACGGCCAAATTCGATCAGCGTCTTGCGATAGTCATAGTTGGTTCGGTAAAAGTACTGATCGATGCGGGTCTGAATCCACTTGCGAACCGGATCGAACAAGATCAGCGCTACAACAATGGCGATAATGAGTCCCGGCGGCCCGGAGTTCGGCACCTGCGTGTGTACCAACTCCGCAATTCCGGTCACTATCGCGAAGTAGGCTCCCACGACCGCCGCAGCTGCAAGCGTGTAGACCATGCCGCGCTTGAAGATCAGATCCACATCCATCAGGCGGTAGCGGAAGATTGCATACCCAAACATCAAAGGCAGCAGGCCAAGCGATAGAACAGAAGCCTTCATGCCGACGGTGGGTAGAGAGCCCAAGATGTAGGGGATCACGTAAAACAGCGTGAATGGAGTGATCGCAAGAATCGTTCCACGCGTGACCCACTTCAACTGTTGTCGCAGGATTGGTGTCCCGGCCCGCTGGTAGCTGTCCCACAACGCGGCTGCTGCCGCCACGAAGAAAACGGTCAAATAGGCATAATCCAGTCGGTTCAGGTTCCACACCAGCCGTTCGCTGGGCTGCAGGAAACGTATGGCCAAGACATGAATTGCCAGCAGCAACGCACCGGGCAGATATAAAGCCGGAATCACCCAGCGGTGCTTTCGCACTACGTCGCGCTTTTCTGGGAAAGTCAGTACGAAGTGCAGGAACAACGCAGGCTGGAGCAGCCACGCAACAATGTTGCTCCAGAAAATCGACCAGTCGAAAAGATTGAACTTGCCGGTGTACTTGAACGAGTAGAAGACGAACGATACCAGGCAAAAGATGTAAAAATGCATCGAGCCCGGCGCCGTCCACCTTCTGAGCAGCACATACAGGCCGATTCCCAGATAGATCAGCGCAATCAGGCGCAGCCAGTAGTTGAACGACTTCTCTGCCGCTGCGAGAACCAACTTGCAGTCCAAGGGTACGTCGCCGCGCAACACCGAATAAGTCGGCTGGGACCAGACTCCGGCGCGGTAGAGCTGTCGCATCAGTCCGGCGGTATCTTTGACCTCGCGTTCATTAATCGAGACGAGGCGGTCACCCTCCCTGATACCAGCCTTGTCCGCTGGGCCGCTGGCCTCGACTCGCTCAGCCGTTAGCTGCTCGTTCGTCTCCACCCACCAGACGCCGTCGTAGGGTACCTGGGTTTCGCGATCCTTCTCGAAGTTTTTCCACGCAAAGACGCAAGCCGCGGCTGTCAGGAGAATAAGCAGCCCTGCAGTAAATCGGATTTGGAAGTCCCTGTTCATCGGCCGCGACGAGGTACGCAGAGGGGGAGTAGACCTTCCCTGTACCAACTTCTGCACGTTCGCTGCCACGTTTGTTGCTCCTGGGAACTTCTAAATGCCTACAATCCAATTACTTCCAGAATTATAGAAGCGTGATCCAATATGCGCTACGCAATTTGGAAGGAATTCTCCCGCAATTGGTATCTGCTTGGTTGAGCAAGGCTTATGGCGAAACCCAGGCATTGAAGCGGAGGACTCGCTACCAGCGGCGATCCCGGAGTCGTCCAAGTCCGATATCGACCACTTCACAGCCGGAGGACATCCTTGACCTGCGGAAGAACCTACGCGAGCGCTTTGTTGCTGCTCGTGGCAGTACTAGCTCACCCTGTCTCGCCCCAGACGAACCCCTCGGCGGAGGCCACACCTGAAATGTCTCGGCTTGCTCAGGCCTTCGCTGGAGAATGGAACACCACCGAGACCATGGAACGTAGCCGATACTTTCCAAACGGGGGGCAGCGCAACGGCATCTCGCACTGGCGGCTGGCAGTCGGAGGAACCACCATCGTGGGTGAGGGTCACTCCGACGGATCCGCTGGTTCTCTCGATCACCTAATCCTGATTTGGTGGGACAAGCAGGCGAAGGTCTACGACTACTTCGTTTGCTTCAAAGATGAAGGCAGCCTGTGTGAGATTCGTGGAACGGCTCACTGGGAGGGCAACACCTTCGTCAACGATTACGCTGAAATCGAAGGCGGGAAGAAAATAGAATGGCGCGATTCATTCGTCGACATCACCCCTAAGTCATACACACTGATCGCTGCTCGCAAAGAAGGCGATGGGAGCTTGAAAACACTCATCACCACCCGCAGCGTGCGCCGATAGAAAAACACGTCACCGTCTCAAAGGAAAACCACACTACCAAAATCGATCGATGACTCGTCGAAGTTAGAGAGTCCGCTAATCTGTGGCACGCGGATGAAGCATGAAAATTCGCTCGGAGATAGAGTATGCACTCATCGTTCCGCGTTTACACGTGTATCTTGCTGAGTCTTGTCCTTGCCTCGCTGTGTGCAGGGACCGCGGCAGCACAGGCAGATGCAAAAACGACCACGTCGGCCAAGCGCGATGGCCAGCGCGATTTTGATTTCGAGTTGGGCAGTTGGAAGATTCATCTCAAGCGACTGGTTCACCCCTTGACTGGTTCGACCAGTTGGATCGAATTTGATGGCACGTCCGTAACGCGTAAGGTTTGGGATGGCCGCGCCCAGATCGAGGAGTTTGAGGTCGACAGCCCTACCGGGCACATCGAAGGACTTACCTTGCGCCTTTACAATCCGCAATCTCATCAGTGGAGCCTCTATTGGGCCAACAGCAAGGACGGCAACATGGGCGGACCTCCCAACGTCGGGGAATTCAAAGATGGACGCGGCGAGTTCTACTGCCAGGACACTTTTAACGGACGGGCGATCCTCATTCGATATGTCTGGTCCGAAATGACTCCAAACTCAGCGCATTTCGAGCAATCCTTTTCCGAGGATGGCGGCAAGACGTGGGAAGTGAACTGGATTACCGATCAGACACGCGTTCCCGCAGGTTCGGACAAAGGGAAATGAGCGACGACTGAGGAACATTTTTTCTTCGAGTGGCGTATCTTAAGCGAACATCGGGCCCTCACCACGGAGGGATCATGAGCTCAACCCACAACCCCGGCAGAGTCGCCGGATTCTGGTACCTGCTTCTTGTCCTGCTCGGCCCGCTTCGCCTTATCTATATTCCGAACAAGTTGTTTGTGCACGGAAACCCGGCCGCGACGAGCAACAACATCGCTGCACACGAGTGGCTCTTCCGTTTCGGTATGGTCACTGATCTGCTCGGAGCAGTCGTCCTGATTCTGCTCACGCTTGCCTTTTATCGCTTGTTCCACAGTGTGAACCAACACCTTGCCGTGCTGGTGGTGATTTTCGGCGGAGTGATGCCGGCGCTCCTTAACTTCGTCAATGTCGTGAGCGATGCCGCTACTCTGATGGTGGTGCGTGGCGCCGACTTCCTGTCGGTATTCGACAAGCCTCAGCACGACGCGTTGGCCATGCTGTTTCTCCGTCTGCACGACTTTCAGAACACTGCCGCGGAATTACTTTGGGGCGCATGGCTTTTCCCGTTAGGAATTTTGGTTTACAAGTCGCGTTTTCTGCCGCGCTTTCTTGGCGGCTGGCTCGTCATCAACGGTGTTGCCTATGTAATTATGAGCTTTACGGGCATCCTGGTTCCGGAATACGGGAACAAATTGTTTCTTTTCGCACAACCAGCTCTATTCGGCGAGATAGCGCTGATGCTGTGGCTCCTCATCAAAGGAGCAATGCCAAAGGGAATGGAGGAAAGCCTAGCGACCCACTCTCACTAGCGTTCCTTCCATTCCAGATTGTAAGCAGAATCGCCTTCTCCCTCACAGCCCCGTCATCCTCTGCAGCTCTTCCGGATAGCGCTCTCCCTGTACCGTGATCTTCGACGAGGCACCCTCAATATCGCGAAGATCATCGGCCGTCAGCTCAATCTCGGCTGCTCCGATATTCTCCTCGAGACGGCGCAGCTTCGTCGTGCCCGGTATCGGAACAACCCACGCCTTCTGAGCAAGCAGCCATGCCAACGCAATCTGGGCAGGTGTTGCCTTCTTGCGGGCTGCAATCTTTCCTATCAGATCGACCAAGGCCTGATTGGCCTTGCGCGCCTGCGGAGTAAATCGTGGCAGTGTGTTCCGAAAATCTGAAATATCGAAAGTAGTCTGTTCATTGATCTGTCCGGTGAGAAAGCCGCGGCCTAAGGGACTATATGCTACGAGGCCGATCCCGAGTTCTTCGAGTACCGGGATTAACTCCTCTTCAGGCTCGCGAAACCAGAGCGAGTACTCATTCTGCAGCGCCGCTACCGGTTGGACAGCATGGGCACGCCGAATCGTCTGCACACCTGCTTCAGACAGCCCGAAGTGCTTTACCTTTCCTTGCTGAATGAGATCCTTCACCGCGCCCGCCACGTCTTCGATCGGCACGTTGGGATCAACGCGATGTTGATAGAACAGGTCGATCCGGTCAGTTTTAAGCCGCTTGAGCGAAGCATCGGCGACTTCCTTGATGTGTTCAGGACGGCTATCGACGCCTGTCCACTTCGGTCCGCCTTTCGGATCGAGTTTGAAACCGAACTTGGTCGCGATCGCAACCTGATCTCGTATCGGAGCAAGACCTTCGCCAACCAATTCCTCGTTCGCGAAAGGGCCATAGACCTCTGCCGTATCAAAAAATGTCACGCCACGGTCCACTGCCGCTCGAAGAAGAGAAATCATCTCCTGCTTGTCTGAGGCTGGACCATATGCAAAGGTCATTCCCATGCATCCCAATCCGAGAGCCGAAACTTCCAGGTTGCCTTTTCCAAGTTTGCGCTTCTGCATTGTTCCTCCTTTGAAAACTTACCCTGCCTATCCAAGTGGCCAGTAGTTGGAAGCCGGATCAGATGTCTGAGCTTCAGAAGTTCATAGCTCCCTTCTTTCACCGTCTGCCGTTTAGAATTGTTCGCATTATGAGCACCCAGGACATCATCAACCGCGAGAGCTTCTTCCTCCTGCAAACCTACAATCGCTACCCCGTCGTGATAGAACGCGGCAAGGGAGTCTTTCTTTACGACCTCGATGGCAAAAAGTACCTCGACTTCGTTGCCGGCCTTGGGGTGAACGCTCTCGGGCATGCGCATCCCCGAATCGTGAAAACCATTCGGGAGCAATCAGCCAAAGTCATTCATCTTTCGAACCTCTATTACAACGAATACCAGGGACAATTGGCGGAAAAACTCTGCCTCCTATCCGGATTTCAGCGAGCCTTCTTCTCGAACAGCGGGACCGAAGCCATCGAAGGCTCGATTAAGCTGGCTCGACTGGCAGGTCATCGCGTCGGCGGAGATGCCAAAAGCAAGCTGGTGGCTTTGCAGGGTTCCTACCACGGTCGTACCTTCGGCGCCATGTCGCTCACCGGCCAAGACAAGTACCGCAAAGGCTTCGAACCCTTACTCGATGATGTGACATTCGTTCCGCAAAATAATATTGATGCACTTCGCGCCGCGGTGGACGAAAACACTTGTGCCCTCGTACTTGAGCCCATCTTTGGCGAGGGTGGCATACACGAGTGCTCCGTCGAGTTCCTGCAGCAATGCCGTGCCCTTGCCGATCAACATCACGCGGCACTCATCTTTGATGAAATTCAATGTGGATTGGGTCGCACAGGAAATTTCTTTGCCTTCCAATCTTTCGGAGTCACCCCTGACATCGTGGCGGTAGCGAAGCCGATTGCCGCAGGCCTTCCCCTTGGCGCATTCATCGCGAAAGAGGAATTCGCTTCCGCCATCTCACCGGGCCAGCACGGGACAACATTTGGCGGCGGACCACTTGCCTGCCGCGTTGCGCTGGAATATCTGGCCATCGTGCAGGAAGAAAAGCTTCTGGAAAATGTGGCTCGAGTCGGCGCGTACTTGCAAGAGCAGTTGAAAACTCTGCTTGAAAAATATGAGGGTCCTACGGAGGTCCGTGGTCGCGGGCTGATTCAGGGGCTGCAACTCAACATCCCGGCACGCCCTATCGTCGAAGCAGCTCTCGCCGAGGGCATCCTTTTCAATAGTACGCAGGACACCGTACTTCGATTTCTCCCACCATTCCTCCTGGAAGAAGGTCACGTCGATAAAGGAGTCAAAGTGTTGAAGAAATTATTGGCCAAGAAGAAGCGAAGCTGGAATATTTTATGATGGACCGCGGTCTCTTCAGGACAGCCAAATTGAAAGAAAAGGGGAGCACGATTGCTCCCCGAATAGAAGCGACAGATTGGATATCACTTAAATAGAATCTCCCGAGCATGGAAAAGTTGTCTCATACCCACCGAAACGGCCTGAATCATCGGACTCATGCATTTGAAGAGAATTGGATGACCCTCGATGGGGCTCGTATGCGTTATCTGCGGAGCGGCAAAGGTCATCCCCTGCTTCTGGTTCACGGTCTTCTCGGATACTCATTTTCGTGGCGTTTTGCCATTCCGGCACTGTCAGAGCACGCCACTGTCTATGCTGTGGACATGTTGGGTGTTGGATTTTCTGATCGCCCACCCGGCCTCGATTGTTCTTTGCGTGCCTGCGCCGAGCGTTTGCTCCGCTTCCTCGACAGTGCCGCTGTCGTTTCCACCGACCTACTCGGTACTTCCCACGGTGGTGCTGTAGCGATGATGGCGGCAGCGCTTGCGCCGGAACGCATTCGCCGCCTCATCCTCGTCGCACCCGTGAATCCCTGGTCGGTCCACGGAAGACTTATGGCCGAACTTCTTAGCAGGCAGCCTTGTTGCACGTTGCTGCCTCTGCTCTCCCCATTCGTGAAGGTGATTCACACCGAACTCTTACGGCGCTTGTATGGAGACCCGGGACGTATCCGCCCCGGTACCCTTGAAGGCTATTCCGCCCCGTTCGAAGAAGGAGGTGCAGTTGAGCATGGCCTTGGAATCTTGCGTTCCTGGAATCACGATCTGAGGGAACTGGAAGAAGTATTACCCAACATCGCTCACATTCCCGCATTACTCGTATGGGGAACCAGGGACCTTGCCGTTGACCCCGCTTCTGCCAGTCGGCTTGCGCAAGTGTTCAAAGATTGTCGCACCGTGATGTTCGAAGGCGTCGGGCATCTTCCATACGAGGAAGCTCCCGAAGATTTCAATAATGTGGTCAGCAACTACCTGGAGCAGTCTGAACTCTCCCTTCAGCGGAATCATCCATAGCAAGACTCGAGACCTCATTCACACTCCCGGTTCTGTTAACCTTCCGCAAGCCACCATGGGACATCACTTCGTCGAATTGATACGGCAATACCTGGCGGAACACGGATATTGGACCGTTGCGGTGGCACTACTCCTCGAAAATGCCGGCTTGCCGGTACCCGGGGAAACTATTCTCCTGACAGCCAGTTTCCTGGCCTTCTCAGAACACAGGCTCCATCTGCCATCCATTATTGCTGTCGGAGTCCTCGCCGCCACGGTCGGAGACAACCTTGGCTATCTCATCGGGCATTACGGCGGCCGGCCGCTTCTCGCTCGTTATGGCAAGTATCTGTTGATCCGTCCCGAAACTATTAATCGCGGCGAGCAGATGTTCAAACGCTTCGGTTCAGGCCTGGTCCTGGTAGCCCGGTTCATCGCCGGCCTACGCGTCGTGGCCGGCCCGCTGGCAGGCATTCTTCGCATGCACTGGCGCAAATTTGCGCTCTTCAATTTTCTCGGAGCTCTTCTCTGGGTCACCACGATCTCGGTCGCCGGCTATCTCTTTGGACGTCATTGGAGCCGCCTCGCCGAAGTCTTGAAAAATGTGAACATCGTCATCTTCGTCGCTGCCGTTGTCATCATCGCCATCTTGTGGTGGCATCGTCGCAAGCAAAAGTCCTCCCCTGCCTAACCGGGATGCAAGCAATCTTTCGTCACATTCGATGCAATTGAACCCGTCCGGCCGGGATGCTACCCTCGAAGCTAAATCGCCGTGTCGCGAAACAAATCCACTTATCCGCTGCCGATGCCGGGCGAACCGTCCCGCTTCCGTCTGGAACTGCCAGAAGTTTGGGTCCGTTTTCTATTGGCAATCGGCGGCTTGATTCTTGCCTTTGGGGCAGCGCTTTTTTCGACCGTGTCCAGAGAGTCAGGGAATCTTTGGGCCACCCTGATCCTCGCATCAGCTGCGTTATTACTGGCCGCCATTGTAGGCATCACGACGGTCCCCTATCTGGCTCGACGCATTGAAGCAGCCCGGCTTCGTGATGCTTTCGATTACGACGTCACCCGCATTGGCATTGCGTACGTAGTGGTGGTTCTGTTGATTGGGATCGCCGCTTTGAACACCGGCAATAACCTTCTTTACATCATTGTTGCCGCGCTCATTGCCTCGATCGCAGTTTCAGTTTTCGCAGCAGCCATGGTATTGCGTGATCTCGAACTCGACGTGCGCCTGCCGGAACACATTTTCGCGGACGAGACGACGATCGGAAGAATTGTCGTCAAGAACATTCGCCGAAGAACTCCGGCTTTTTCCATCAATGTGATGGCTTACAAGCAGCGCAAGGTCTCCAAACACTGGCGCCTGCTGCCTGCTACATTTGGATTTCCTCCGCGGAGGTCTCCTGACAAACAGTGGCTGCGCCTGCCTGACCGTCGCTTACAACGTGTCGCGGATGCTCCTGCTGCCACCTGCATCTTTCAGGGATCGGCGTATTTCCCTTACATAGCGGCACGACACGAAGCCATTGCAGACTTGGAACTCGCTTTCGCGAAGCGAGGTCGCTATCAACAGGATAGTTTCGCGCTGGCTACTCGCTTTCCATTCGCGTTTCTTACCAAGACTCGGCGGGTCCCTCTTTCTCGGGAGGTGATTGTCTACCCCTCGGTCGAACCTGCAGACGAGTTACTTGAAGTCCTTCCTATAATTACCGGCGAGTTCGAGACGTTTGTTCGTGGCCGTGGTCATGATCTATACCGTATCCGCGAGTACATGCCGGAAGACTCGGCGCGGCACGTGGACTGGAAAGCAACCGCAAAATCCGGAGCACTCAAGGTTCGCGAATATAGCCGTGAAGACGAACGCAAGGTACGCGTCGTATTTGACAATCCCAGCCGCGACGCAGTGTCAGAGCAAACGTACGAAAAAGGCGTGACCACAGCGGCGTCTCTTGCGTGGCATTTTGTACGGCAGAGCACCGACGTCTCCTTCGGCGCCAAAGGCTACAACGGCGATCTGGATGTCTATTCCTTCCTGCGCTACCTGGCTCTGGTCGAGCCAAGCAAGACTCCGTCTATGCTGGAAGACCTCGCGATGACAGATCGCTACAACATCATTGTCACTGCACGTTCGCGCGGCAATATCCGCACTGCGCTGTGGGCTTGTTCGTATTTCATCTTCATTGGAGAACACAATCAGGCAGCCAAACCCTAAGCAGCCCTCGTCCCGCGACACGCATCACAATCTATAATTGCCACTTCGTCGATCGCCCCTGCCCGAGATGAGACTGCATGACCCTTAGCCGCTTTCTAAGTACGCTCGCATGTGTCGTATTGACTGCCATCCCATCGGTCCAGGCTGAGGCTGAACAGCTGCCCGAAATTCCCTCCGGAATAACGGTCAGTGTGCGGATGATCGACCGCCTGAACAGCGAGGACGCGCAGGTCGGAGACACCTTCTCCGCTACTCTCCAACAACCAATCGTCGCTTACGGCAAAGAAATTTATCCCAAAGGCGCCAACGTGAACGGCCGTGTCGTTGACGTACACAAGTCCGGACGCCTGAGTGACCCGGGCGAACTCGACCTCGTGCTCACAACCGTCAGTACCGGGCGTTCCGCTGTTTCAATCGCCGTGCAGCCGTTGGTGATCAAAGGCGAGTCCCATGCCAAGAGCAACGCCGGGAAAATCGGCGCGGGTGCAGCGATCGGCGCGATCATCGGAGGAATCGCGGGAGGTGGAAAGGGTGCGGCTATCGGCGCAGGAGCCGGAGGAGCGGCAGGCACTGGTGCCGCTGCCGCTACCGGTAAGAAACCCGCCTTGGTTGATTCCGAAGCAATCTTGAATTTCACAACAACTTCGGCGTCGAGTATGCCTCCGCCACCTCCAGATGCTCAACCAGCGGAAACACCGTCACCAGACCAATCCAACCCAGATCAAAATCCGCCTGCGACGCCTCCGGCGGATAGCCAGCCTTCGTCTTCATCGACCGACAACTCTTCACCAACACCCGACAACAATACTGCCCTCTTCAGCATGCGCGACCGCCGGGTTATTCGTGAATGCGTGAAGGTGCATGAAGGCGACTTTCCTCCGAGCGTCATCGGTAGGTCGAATTCCTCCCAGGACATCGACGCTCAACTACGTCCGGGCGCAATTCTGTCCGCGACCTTACAGGAACGGGTTCGGTCCCTGCCGTTGGATTGCGAGGAGCAATTACCGAAGTTGCCTACGGATCAGGAGCGGGCTCTTTTTAATGGACGGGCCTTGCTGGTTGACAGCTCCTATCAGATCCTGGATGTGTTCGCCCTAGATAGTAATCAGTAAACAGTCTTGTCGCCTCAGTGGCCTGAATTTCGGCGCAATGGCGCATTTCTTTCTTCTCCTGCGTTACCTTTCCGTCATATACTCGCGCAGATGTTCGCCCTTTCGAGGTTGGGGTGCGCTTGGGAAGACCCGGAGGTGGCAAATGCGAATTTACGACTTAATCCGTAACCAAGAGACCTACTGCGCGGAGGCTGGTCAGTTCGTACTTGAGGTCGCTAAAGCCATGGTGGACCGTAACATTGGCGCGGTCCCGGTGCTTCGCGATGGTGCCCTCATCGGCATTTTCTCAGAACGTGACCTCATGCGGCGTGTGGTTGTTGAAGGCTGTCCCGCCCATAACACGCGGGTCGAGGACGTCATGACCATGGAGCCCTTGACTGTCACGCCGGAAGAAACCCTTGAAGCATGCATGCAGCTTATGAGCCAGCATGGATTCCGCCATCTGCCGGTCTGCCAAGGAGCAAAGGTCTTAGGAGTCGTATCCCTACGCGACTTGATGTTGCACGACTTAAGCGAGAAAAGCGACGAGGTTCGCATGATGCGAGCCTATATCCAGGCTGGACCAGAGGTCTGACGCATTCGGATGACACCGTCGAGGTGCGCGTTAGTAACCTCCCAAGCCGAAACGGATTTTGATCGAAGTCCGAAGGAAACCACGCAACTCGCTATAGTTTCAGCTACTTACAAAAAGCAAGCAGGTAATCGTTACCGCTAGTTACCTTGGTTCATTGACCACTGGTGAAAACCTGTTAAGGTTGCCATCAGGGATCACCGGAATAGGTGTACTCTCTCTAGCCCCAAAGGTCTGGAGAGTTGGACGCAAAGCTATGGGTGTTCAGGGACATCTTGCGGGGATCGCGGTATGGATCGTCGAACCCCTCCTCCTGTTGGGGGTCGCGATCGCCCTTTCATGGCGCAAGCTGTACCGAACTTTCCCGGTCTTCAGCATCTATATCGGCTTTCAAATCCTTACTTTCGCGATCCTGTTCCCAGTTCAGAACCTTCGACCTTACTCAGAGTTCTTCTACGCCTACTGGGCTTTCCAGGCAGTCAGCCTGGCCATCGGCTTCAAGGTCATCCATGAGATCTTCCTCGATGTGTTTAGGCCGTATCACACATTGAAAGATCTCGGTTCTGTTCTGTTCAAATGGGCAGCGCTAGTCATGCTTCTTGTTGCAGTGGTCGTCGCTGCCAGCAACTCGGCGGGAGAGCAGGATCCGATAGTTTCAGCCGTTTCCATTGTCACGCGCTGCGTTCGTGTGATTCAGTGTGGCCTCATATTGTTCTTGCTGGCCTTTGCGAAGTATCTCGGCGTCTCTCGTAAACAACAAAGCTTCGGTATTGCCCTAGGCTTTGGCGGCTTTGCCAGTCTGGAACTGATGATGGTTGCTCTCAGCAACAGCAGCCATATCTCGCAGCCGATGATCACGTTGATCAATTCGTTTGGCTATGATCTTGCCGTAGTCGTGTGGTTGGCCTACATGCTCATGAAGAGCCCTGCGCGCGATGTTTCCGCCAACTTGCAAGTCTCGCAGCGATGGGAGGAAAGCCTTATCGACATCCAACATCCCGTGCCCGGCGACTCTCTGATTCCTATGTTCGAAAGTATGGTTGATCGGGCTTTTTCACGTACCGGGGCAGACTCTACGCATGAAGTTCCGGCGCCACAGTCTTTCAGGACTTCTGCCACATCCAAGGTTGATTTAGAAGAGTCGTTCATCTCCCAACAACTCACCAAGCCTTGATTGTTGTTATTCGAATACTTTTCTCGTCGAACTACCATCTTGTTCGGAATTCGTAACAAGATTCTCAACTTGACATTGGTTTCGCGAACAATCTTCGAAGGCGCCGACGAAGTCCATGTTGCTGAAAACTAAAAAGAAACAAGTGTTTCACTTGCCTTGTGTTCCCAGTCTGAATTTCTCCAGCTGCTGCGACGTATAAAAAACAGTGCAATTTTCAACTTCATCGGTATAATGCCGAGCCGTGAGGGTTTCCGCTCCCAGGGGACCCGCACGCAAGGAGAAACAACCGATGAAACGTGCGGTCAGGATGTTATTCCTGATGGTAGGGTTGGTTTGCACGTATGTATCGGTGGCTGCCCCGATCA
>Ga0066903_100001564_pt1 | contig 16921 bp, 19 predicted proteins | sample PanSoiMetaGPlot1_FD_67491 | JGI IMG/M metagenome (GOLD analysis project Ga0066903, IMG submission 67491) | Tropical forest soil microbial communities from Panama analyzed to predict greenhouse gas emissions - Panama Soil - Plot 1 (version 2) | ecosystem: Environmental > Terrestrial > Soil >... | reverse complement strand
CTCCGACGACAGACGAGGAGAACGTGACCACGACGACCGGAGAGCCCGCGGGCCGGTTCCGATTCCGCGGACGCGCAGTCATCGCCAGCGCCTTCGCTGTGGCCGTCTTCGCCTTCCCGCAGGCGGCACAGGCGCACGGGCGTTCGGCTGTCATCGCGCTCGACTACGAGGCGCGACCGGCGCAGAGCGGCGAGATCGCGCCTGGGGTCGAGGCGAGGGTCGTCGACGGCGACAGGAGCCTCGACCTGCGCGTCGCTCCGAGGTGGACCGTGGTCGTGCAGGGCTACGGGGGCGAGCCCTTCCTCCGCTTCTCGAGCCGTGGGGTGGAGGCGAACCTCGCTTCGCCGACCGCTGTAGCGGACCGGCTCGTACCCGAACAGGCGCTCGGGAACGTCGCAGGCGCCCCGCGCTGGCGGCTCGTGACCGATCGCCATCGCCTGACCTGGCACGACCACCGGCTCGGTCCTCGCGCCGGCGTCCGCGCCGGGACGGGCGTGGTCGGGGCGTGGACGATCCCGCTCCTCGTGGACGGTCGTCCGTTCGCCATTCGAGGCGCATTGCTGCGGAGCGCCCGCCCGGTGTTCTGGCCCTGGCTCGCGATCTTCGCGGTGGCGCTCGCAGCTGCTGCGGCGGTCGCGTGGCGAGGCGCTTCTCGCACCCGGCATGCGAGCGTCTACCTCGCCACGGCGACCTCGTCGCTGGTTCTGCTCGCGGTCTCCGCGGGCTTCGCAGCCGGCTCCGCGCGCTCCGGCTTCACCCGCTGGGCGGACCTCGCCCTGCCCGCCGGCATCGCGCTCGCAGCTGCCGCCGTGTTCGTCCTGCGGCCCCGGCAGCGTTACGTGGTGTGCGCACTCGTCGCCGGCTTCACCCTCGCTGCCGCGCTCGAGGACGCCGGCGTCTTCTGGCACGGGTTCGTCGTGTCCGCGCAGCCGGCGTCGATTGTGCGAGCCGGCGTCTCGATCGCGCTCGGGGCGAGCGCCTTCGCGATCGTCGTGGTGCTCGCGGACCTCGTGCGCGCGGAGCCCGACCGGCGGCGGAGGCGCGCCCCTCGCGGGCAGCCGCGGCTGGCCGTGCCGAAGGGGAAGCCGAGATGAGACGCTGGGTCGTCGTCCTCGCCCTCTGCGGCCTCGTCGCGACGGCGTCCTCCGGGCACGCGGCACGCAATCCGCTGATCCCGACGCCGATCGGCGCCGCGCCCGGATTCCACCCGCCGGCGCTCTCGCGGCCGGTTGCCACGCGGCGCGAGGTCGCCGGGCTCCGCTGCGAGCGCGAGTCGGGGACGCGCTTCGGCGTACATCTCGAGCTCTTCGCGCGCGGTCGCGTCGTGATCGTGCCGGCGGGGATCGGCGTCGCACCGCCGTGGAGCAACCCCCGGCCGCACGTCGTTTCGGGAGCGTGCTCGTACGCGGCCAGGACGACGACGCCGACGGGCGTGATCGAGGTCCGGACCGGTCGGGAGCTCACGCTGCGCGACTTCTTCGCCGTCTGGGGGCAGTCGCTCGGCGAGCGGCGTCTCGCCGGCTTCCGGGCGCCGCCCCGGCAAGGCATCCGCGCCTACGTCGCGGGCTCCCGTTGGCGCGGCTCCGTCCGCGCGATCCCGCTCGCCCGGCACGCCGAGATCGTCCTCGAGCTCGGCCCGTACATCCCGCCGCACTCGACCTTCCTGTTCACGAGGGGGCTCTGATGAATCGCACGCTGATCCTCGCCGCCGCGACCGCCGCCGCGACCGCCGCCCTCGGCGGCTGTGGCTCGGGTGCGAATCAGGCGGCGCCCACCATCCCGGCTGCGAAGACGTACTCGCTCCAGGGGTTCCAGCTCGGCCCGAAGCTCCGCGCAGGGAAGCCGCTCGAGGTCTCGTTCGCGATCGCGCAGCCGTCGGGCGCGTTGCTCACCGCGTACAAGCACGGCCCCGGGCCGCACACGGGCGTCCACCTGATCCTCGTCCGGAGCGACCTCGGAGCGATCGTGCACATCCACCCGCCGGTGGGTGCCGACGGGAAGGTCCACGGCACGCTCGTCCTCCCGACTCCGGGTCGCTACCGCGTCGTCATCGACACCTATCCCAAGACCCTCCGGAACCTGCAGCTCTTCCGCTGGATCACGGTTCCGGGCGCCGCTTCGAAGCAGCCGCTGCCGCCGTTCCATGCGACCACGACTGTCGACGGCTACCGCTTCACGCTGCACGGGCACCCCCGCCTGAAGGCGATCCAGCCGGCGTTCCTCACGATCACGGTGACCCGTCCGGACGGGACCCCCGCGACGTTCACGCCCTGGTACGGGGCGCTCGCCCACGCCATCTTCTTCCGCAAGGGGAGGCTCGACTACTTCCACACGCACGTCTGCAGCCCGGGAGCGAGCGGATGCACCGCCATTCTCGGCGCGACGAAGGTGACCGGGCGCTCGACGACGCCCGGGAAGCTCACGGTCGGCGTCCTCGTCCCCGTGGGCGGGACGTGGCGCCTCTTCCTGCAGACGAAGGTCGACGGCCACGTCCTCACCGCTCCCTTCACCCTGAATGTCACGTGACGAAAGGAGTTCCCCCCGTGCACCTTTCGCTGAAAGCTCTCATCCTCGCCGTCTTCCTCGTCGCGGGAGCGGCGCTCGTCGTCGTCGGCAACGCCTTCGCCCATGCGGAGGTGAGCCCGCCGGTCGCGCTTGCGAAGGAGCTCCAGCTCTTCACCCTCGCCGTCCCCACGGAGGAGGCGAACTCGAAGACGACGACGATCGAGTTCACGCCGCCCTCGGGCTTCGCCATCGACTCCTTCGCCCAGGCGCCCGGCTGGACGCGGCAGGTGCAGCAGACCGGATCGGGCGAAGAGGCCGTGATCCAGAAAGTGACCTGGAGCGGCGGCAGCGTGCCCACCGGTGAGGACTCGGTCTTCCAGTTCCTCGCGACCCCGATCTCCTCGAAGACATTCACGTTCCAGGTTCGGCAGACGTACTCGGACGGCAAGGTCGTGAACTGGACGGGGCCGGAGTCCTCCGACACCCCCGCGCCCACCGTGGAGGCAAAGGATTCGCTCGGAGGGAGCAGCTCGCTCCTACCGATCATCGCGCTCGTCGTCGGCGGAGTGGGCGTCGTTCTCGGGGCGGTCGCGCTCTTCAGCGGTCACAGGTCGCTCGCGTGACGCGCTGCGGGAGAGCGCTGGGCACCGTCGCGGCGATCGCCGCGGCCGCGCTCGCGTTCCCCGCGCTCGCCTCCGCGCATGCGGTGCTGCTCAAGACCTCGCCGGTCGCGAGCGGCACCGTGAACACGTCGCCGACGCACGTCGCCCTCACGTACAGCGAGGCCGTCGAGCCCCGCTTCGCCATCGTCTCCGTGACCGACGCGGCGGGGAAGCAGCAGACGTCCGGGCCACCGAGTCGCTCGCCGACAAACCCGGACGAGCTCGACGTCCCGCTCAACCCGCTCTCGGAGGGCTGGTACCTCGTCTACTGGCGCGTGATCTCCGTCGACGGGCACCCGGTCCGGGGCGCGTTCACGTTTGCGATCGGGCCGAACCCCGGGCCCGCGCCCCAGTTCGTCATCCCCTCGCTCAGCGAGTCGGCCGCCACGCCGAAGCTGCTCATCGCGCGCTGGGCGACGTTCCTCTCGCTCATGGCCGCGGTCGGCCTCTTCGTCCTGCGCATGCTGACCGCCCGGCCTGTCCTCCGGAGAGTCCCCGGCACCTCGCTCGAACCGCTCTCGATCGCGTTCGGCATCGCGCTCGTCGTCGTCCTGATCGCCACGCCCGTCTACGCCGAGATCTCGACGGCCGAGTTCGCGAGGCGCTCGTTCTTCGACTTCGGGAACGTCGTCCCGCTCCTCCGAGACTCGTCGTTCGGGCGCAGCTACACCGATCTCGAACTCATCCTCGCGATCTTCGCCGTGGCGGCGGCGATCGCGATCCTGATCGACCGCCCGGAGCGGCCGCACCGCTCCGTCGCGGAGCTCCTTGCACTCGACGGCGCCCTGATCGCCGCCGCGGCCGCCTTGCTCGTCCCCGGCCTCGGCGGCCACGCAGCGCAGACCTCCCCGCGAGGAATCGCGCTCGCCCTCGACTGGGTGCACGTCGCCGGGGCATCGCTCTGGATCGGCGGGCTGATCGGCCTGCTCGTCGTGTGGGTGACGCTGGGCTCCGGCTTGCGCCTCGCCGGACTGCAGGTCGTCGTGCCGCGCTTCTCCAAGGTCGCGCTCGGCTCCGTGCTGCTCGTGATCGGGTCGGGCATCTGGGCCTCGTTCCTCCATCTGCCGACGGTCGCCTCCCTCTGGCAGACGTCGTACGGCAAGGCCCTCATCGTCAAGCTCGCGATTCTCACGGGCGCGTTGCTCCTCGGCGCCACGAACAACCAGCGGACGGTGCCGCGCCTCGCGGTCGCAGATACGGCACCGGGTCCTGCGGAGGGCGCGGCGAAGATGCTGCGCGGGCTCGTGAGCCTCGAGGTCGTGATCGTCGCCGCGGTGATCTTCGCGGCCGGAATCCTCTCCAGCCTCGCGCCGCCCTCGAAGGCGCTCGCCGCGATCGGCAAGTCGAGCGTGCGTGTCGGACCGGGCTCGGTGACGAAGGTCGTCAACCGCCAGGGCTACCGGCTCGAGTTCCACGTGAGCCCGAACCGCGCCGCGGTGCCGAACGGCTTCACCGTGAAGATCACGAAGAACGGGAAGCCCGTGCAGCACGCCGAGGTGGCGACGACCTTCACGATGCTCGACATGGAGATGGGGCAGCAGGGCTACCGGCTGCAGGAGATCTCGCCCGGGGTGTACTCGGTGACGAAGCCGGCGCTCGTGATGGTCGGGCACTGGGCGCTCACGTTCGACATCGCGCCTCCCGGAAGCCGGCAGCCGCTGACCGTCCAGCTCGTCGATCGGGCAGGCGGATGATTCGCATCGCTTCCGACGCCGTCACGCTCCGCCTCGTGCTCGCGCTCATCGCGCTCGCGGCGGGCGCCCTGGCCGTCCTCGTCGTCGCCCTCCTCGCCACGAGTGTCCTCTAGGCACCTCCTCGCCGCGGCGGTGCTCGCCGGCCTGTCCGCGCTCGTCGTCACGTCCTCGGCTGCAGCCGATGCGGATCCCGCGAGCGACGTCCTCTACACGCAGCCGGTCTTCTACTCGCTCGAGCAGCTTCCCTCGAACGCCGCCCAGAAGCGGCTCAACGACGTCGTCGCGGCGGCGACCAAGGCCGGATATCCGGTCCGCGTCGCGCTGATCGCGAAGCCGCCCGATCTCGGCGGCGTCACCGCGCTCTGGGCGAAGCCGCACCAGTACGCGCGTTTCCTCGGCCTCGAGCTCGCCTTCGTCTACAAGGGGAACCTCGTCGTCGTCATGCCCGCGGGCCTCGGCTACGCGAAGAAGGGCAAGAGCTCGCCGTCCGCCGACGCCCTGCTCCGCTCGATCCGGATCGGGACCGCCGACGACGCGCAGGCCGATGCCGCGGTGACCGCCGTGGCAAAGCTCTCGGCCGCTGCCGGGCATCCGATCGCCGTGCCCGCCAAGTCGTCGACCGGCGGCAGCGGGCACTCCTTGCGGAACCGCCTGATCATCCTGCTCGGCGCGCTCGTGCTCGCACAGCTCGTGGCCGCGGGCTGGGTGCTCCGTCGCCGCGGGGTGCGCTCGAGCTAGGGCACACGGATGCGCGCTGAATGTGCGCCGATTCCGCGCCGTCACTCTTCTGAGAGGAGCTCGGACCTATATCTCGACCAGGGTGAGCCGAGGCGCGCGAGACCCCCTCTTCCTGGCCTGCCTCCTCGTGTGCGGGGCGCTCCTCGTCGTGCTCGTCTACCGCGGCTCGCGGCCGGCTGCCCTGTCGCCGGATCGCGCGAGCTGGCAGCTCACGCCGGGCGTCGCGAACGCCGAGGTGACGCAACAGACGATCGGATCGACGATCTGCGTGAGCGGCTGGTCGAGCTCGATCCGTCCGGACACGGGCTACACGAACGCTTTGAAGATCAGGCAGATGGAGGAGTACAGGCGGACCGGCGGCCCCGCGGACTACCAGGAGGACCACCTGATCAGCCTCGAGCTCGGCGGCGATCCGCGCGACCCGCGGAACCTGTGGCCGGAGCCGAGGGCGCACGCCGAGGAGGTCGACCGGATCGAGAACGAGCTGCACGACGCGATCTGCACCGGGCACCTGACGCTCGCCGAGGGACAGCGGCGGATCTCGGTGCTCAAGCACACGAGCGGGTGAGCAGGACGGTCGCCCACACGCCGCACGTCGTCGGGGCATCGCTCTGCGTCGGCCTTGCAGCCGCGAATGCTGCCCGCGTCTCGTCGCCGCTCGTGGTGCTGCTCGCGCTGGCTCTCGCGGTGCCGGCGACCCTCGTCGAACCTCACGCGAGGCTTGCCCTCCTCGCCGGCTCGCTCGTGCTCACCGGCTGCTGGTGGGGAAGCCTCCGGCTCGCCGCGCTCGACGCGAGCGTTCTCGCAAGCCGCGCCGGGCACGTCGGCAGCGCCCTCGTCGAGATCACCGCCCAGCCGAGGCCGGGCGAGTTCGAAATCCGCGCCAGGGCGCGGGTGCTCCGCTTCGGGTCGCTCGCCGCTCGCGAGAACGTCCTTCTCGAGCTTCCGCCCGGCCGCGCCCCGCCGCAGGGCTCCCGGCTCGAACTCGTCGCCATGGTGAAGCTCCCGCGCGGGCCGACGAACGGGTTCGACGAACGCACGTGGCTGCGGCACTCGGGCGTCCATGTCGTCCTCGACGCCTACCCCGGGTGGCGCGTCGTCGGCCGGCGCGGAGGCCTCGGCGGCGTGGCCGACCGGCTCCACGGCTGGCTCGCGCGGGACTCCGCCTACGGGCTCACGGGCGAGCGGCGGGCAGTGGTCGAAGGGATTGTGCTCGGGGAGACCCAGGGACTCGACAGCGACCTCCTCGCCCGCTTCCAGGCGTCGGGGCTCTACCACGTGCTCGCGGTCGACGGCCTCAAGGTCACGGCTGTCGCAGGCGGCGCGGGGGCACTCGCCTTCCTCCTCGGCGCGAGCCGTCTCGGGTCGGAGCTCTCGGCCCTGGCTGTCCTCGCCGGCTACGTGCTCGCGGTCGGTGCGCGACCGTCCGTCGTGCGGGCCGCGATCGCATCCGCGCTCGTCTCGCTCGCCTGGCTCTCGGCGCGGCCCCGCGACCGCTGGCAGGCGCTGCTCGTTGCCGCGGTGGCGCTGCTCGCGTGGAACCCGTACTTCCTGCTGGACGCGGGCTTCCAGCTGTCCTTCTCTGCCGTCACCGCGATCTTCCTCGTGGCACACCGCGTGAGCCGATTCCTCGAGGGCTACCCGGTCCCGCGAATCCTCGCCGGGCTGGTCGGGGTGTCCGCCGCCTGTGGTCTCGCGACCGCGCCGGTCACGTGGATCCAGTTCCACCAGGTGTCGCTCGTCACCGTGCCCGCGAACGTCGTCGGCGTCCCGGTCGTGGCGGAGATGCTGGGCGTCGCGTTGCTGACCGCGCTGATCGCGCCGGTTCTGCCGCCGCTCGCCGCGCTCCTCGCGCAGGCGAACGGCTGGGCGGCTGCGTTCGTCGCTGCCTGGGCGCGACTCACCGGGGGCGTGCCCTATGCGCAGGTCACGAACAGCCGGTCCGCGGCGATCCTCGCCGACTGCTGCGTACTCGCCGTCTGCGGCTGGCTGCTCGTGCGCAAGCCGCATCCCTCCTAGCCGCGCGCTTCAGTTCGGCCAGTCGCTCGACTCGGGGTGGATGTCGAGCGGTCCGCCGTCGTAACAGTCGGGCGAGTGGTAGCTCGGGATCTCGTGCAGGCCGACCCTCCAGTCGCCCGGCCCCGGCAGCCGGGCGTCGAAGCGGAGCGCCTCGTGGCCGAGGGCCCGTGCCGTCGCGTCATCGGTTCCGATCCGTAGCGCAGCCTCACGGACGAGCTGGATCGCGCGGCACTCGGTCAGCGCCTCGTCCGTGTGGCCTTCGTACCTGGAGAGATGCACGGACTCGTGCACGACGACGAGGAGCGCCAGTGCCTGCGCGAAGGAAGCGCCGGAGTACGGTCGGGCGGGCGCCGTCGAGAGGACGTTCGCGTTGCGGCAGATCCGGGGCGCGAGCTCGATCAGGCTCCGCTCCCAGTTCGCGTGGCCGAGTGCGTCGACCACGCCCGAGTCACCCGAGCGGATCGAGCAGCGGACTCGCACCGGCGGGCCTGCGATGGCCAGGACGGCTTCGCGCACCTCCGAACTGAGCTGCAGCCGTCCCGGGGAGGAGCGAACGGCGCCTGCGGCGGACGCCAGCACGAGGAACGCGGCAGCGAGTGCAGCGGCCGCGAGAACTGAGCGAACGACGGGCATCGCGACTCCTTTGGTCTCGAGCCGGCCCCACGCCGGCCATGCACCGACCGTGCTGCAGAGGGCTCGAATCTCGCTCGCGGTCCGCTCGAGGCACCGCTCGCAGCTCGCTCAACGCGTGCTCGACCCTCGGCGGAACCGGTGCTACCGTCGCCCGCGAAGGAGGCGAGATGGAGTTCAGGCTCCTCGGGCCGCTCGAGGTCGAGGGCGAGGACGGCGTCGTTCCCCTCGGGAGCGGGAAGCAGCGTGCGCTGCTCGCGATCCTGCTCCTGCAGGCGAACGAGCGACTCGCCCGCGAGCGTCTGATCGACGAGCTCTGGGGCGAGGAGCCGCCCGCGAGCGCCGCCCACTCGCTCGAGGTCTACGTCTCCCGCCTGCGCAAGGCGCTGCTGCAAGGGGAGGCGGGAGCCGAGAGCCTCCTCGCAACCAGAGGCACCGGCTACGTGCTCCAGCTGGACGGGCAGTCCTCGGACCTCGCACGCTTCGAGGGCCTCGTCGCGGAGTCGAGAGGCGCCGAGCCGGAGCGCCGCGCAGCCCTGCTCCGGGAGGCGCTTTCCGTCTGGCGCGGCCCGGCGCTCGCGGACGTCGAGCTACCCGGACCTGCCCGCGCCTCCGCGGAGCGGCTCGACGAGCTGCGCCTCGTCGCCCTCGAGGAGCGGATCGAGGCCGACCTCGCGCTCGGGCGCGAGCGCGAGCTCGTGGGCGAGCTGCAGGCGCTCGTCGCGGCCCATCCCCTGCGCGAGCGAATGCGCTCCCAGCACATGCGGGCGCTCTACCGTTCCGGTCGCCAGGCGGACGCGCTCGAGTCCTACCGAGACGCCCAGCGGGCGCTCGGCGACCTCGGCCTCGAGCCCTCTCCCGAGCTCAGGGCGCTGCAGCGTCAGATCCTGAACCACGACCCGGAGCTGCGTCCGACCGGCGCAGCCGTCGAGCGGGCGCCAGGCCGGCCCGGGCGAACGCGTTGGGTTCTCGTGGGCCTTGCGTGCCTCGCCCTGGCCGGGGCAGTCGCGGCCATCCTGGCTCTCACCGGCGGAGGGGGCTCGGAAGCGTCGGTCGACGTCGCTGCCGCCGACAACTCCGTCGGGCTCTTCGACCCGGCGAGCAATCGGCTCGTCGCCGACATCGCCACCGGCAGCCTCTCGACCTCGGAGCATGGCGGAAGCGGGCCGAAGATCGCGGTCGGCCTCGGCTACGTGTGGGCGTGCAACCAGGGCGATCGGACGCTACTGCGCATCGATCCGGCGGCGAAGATGGTGACCCGGACGATCGGGCTCGGGGAAGCTCCGGGAGCCGTTGCCGTGGGGCACGGGTTCGTCTGGGTGGAGCCAGTCTCGGGGAGGGAGCTGGTCAAGCTCGACTCGTTCGGAAACGTCGTCCAGCGCATCGCGCTCCGACCGCCCCCGAAGCCGTTCCAGTCCCAATCCGGGCCGGTCTCCGTCGCTTCCGGCCCGGACGCGATCTGGGTCGTGCACGGGCTCGCGAGCGTCGCCAAGATCGATCCGAGCTCGGGTCGGGTGCTCCGCGACACGGTCGGTTTCGGCGGTGCCTTGCCGGGCCAGATCGTCCCGACCAGCACAGGTGTGTGGACTCCGTCCCTCGCTCATGGGCGCCTGCTCCGGCTCGACCCGAAGACGGCTGCCCTCGTCCTCGAGACGGACTCGGCGGGAGGAGGGGCGTCGTCGTGGACGGCCGTCGCGGTCGGCGCGGGCGGTGTCTGGGTCGCTGACGATCAGAGCGGCTCAGGGTCGGAGCCCAGCAAGGTGTGGCGCGTCGACCCGACGACGAACCAGGTCGACGGAAGCGTCAACGTGGACAGCTATCCGGTCGGGCTCGTCGTCCGGGACGGGAAGGTCTGGGTCGTCTGCGCGCTCGCCGGCACGATCGACGAGATCGATCCGGCGACGTTCGACATGATCAACAGGGAGAGCCTCGGCGGGCACCCTCTGGGCATCGCAAACGGTCCGGACGGCCTGTGGATCGCGTTCGGCAACCTCATTCCCTGAGTCAGCCGCCGAAGAGCCCGTCGAGGACTTCGACCGACGCGTTCGTCGCCTCCGCGAGGTACTGGCGCGCTTCGTGGAAGGCGGCTGCATACGGCATGCTCCCGAGCACGCTCGCCGTCGCGAGGACGCGTGTGACTGCGGAGCCGACAGCTGCCTCGATCACCGGTAGCGCGTCCTCCGGCTCGGCGTCCTGCGGCACCGACTCGTAGACGTGCACGCCTCCGGAGTTGGAGACGAAGTCGGGGACGGCGACGATGTCCCGGCGCCCGAGCACCTCGAGCGCGCCGGGCCCGTACGGCACGTTCGCACCGGGCGCGACGACAGCGCAGCGCACGCGTTCTGCGACATCGGCCGTGATCGAGTCGGGTCGCGCACCGGGCACGAGCACGTCGCATTCGAGCTCGAAGAGCTCCTCGCGCGGTCGCACCGGCCGTCCCGTGTGGAACACGAAGGCGTCTCCGCGCTCGCCCCGGAGCTCGATCAGCTCCTCGACGTCGAGCCCTGCCGCATCCGTGACGAGACCCTCCACCGTGCTCACGGCGACGACGCGGGCGCCCGCACGCGCAGCCGCCCGCGCAGTCCCCGCTCCCACCTTGCCGAAGCCCTCGACGGCCACCGTCGCGCCGCCGAACTCGCGGCCGAGGTGCTCGAGCGCGGCCTCGGCGGCCGCTTTGACTCCGTGACCGGTCGCGAGATCGTCCATCCCCAGGCCCTCGTGCGTCTTCGCCCAGAGCGGTAACGGGCCGTCGCCGTCGGGTAGGAAGTCCTCGGCCGAGGTGCCCATGTCCGGGCCGGTGAGGAAGGTCTCGGCGTAAGGCGCGAGCGCCTGCTTGAACGCCTTGAGCACTGCGGCACGGTCGCCGTCGACGAAGCGAAGCCCGGCCTTCCCTCCCGCGAACGGAAGCCGGCAGGCAGCGAACTTCCACGTCATCGCCCGGGCCAGGCGGGCGGTCTCCTCGACGTCGACGTCCGGGAGCATCCGCGTACCGCCTCCCGAGACCGGAAAGAGCTCGTGGTCGATGACGACGAACGCCTCCAGGCCCACGCGCTCGTCGCGGAGCTCGATCACGCGCACGCGCGGAGGCTAGCCTCCGCGCGCCGTCAACCGATCCGGTAGCGGAGGTGCGTTGCGAAGGGAGACTCGACCACGCCGGTCCGCTCGAACACGATGTCCGATCGGGAGATCCCGTCGAAGAGCCGCTTGCCGCTCCCGAGCAGGACGGGCGCGACCGTGATGGTCAGCTCGTCGACGAGGCCGGACTCGAGGAACTGGCGGAGCAGGTGGGCCCCGCCCATCACGATCACGTTCTTGTCCCCCGCGGCTTCCCTCGCCCGGGCCAGCGCGTCCTCGATCCCGCCGGTGACGAACTCGAAGGTCGTGTCCCCCTTGACGACCGTCTCGCGCGGACGGTGGGTGACGACGAAGACCGGGACCCCGAACCCTGGATCCTCGCCCCAGCCGTCGACGACGTCGTGCATCGTGCGGCCGACGATCCAGGCGCCCCCGGAGCCGAAGACCTCGTCCAGGTACGACCGGTCGACCGGCGCGGGCTCCCCGCGCGGCTCCTCGTCGTACGTCCACGGACCTCCGAAGACCCAGTGGTGGAGCCGCTCGCCGCCGTCTCCGAGGCCCGCTCCGAGCCGGTCGTTCGGGCCGGTGACGTAGCCGTCGAGCGACATCGTGATACCGCCGACGACCTTGCTCATGACGTCGGCTCGACGATCGTCAGCGAGTTTCCCGCCGGGTCGCGCAGCCTGAACATCGGGGGGACGGGCTCGCCCCAGCGGGCGATCTCGTCGTCGACGTCGACGCCGGCGGCCTTGAGCGCCGCGTGATCGGCCTCGATGTCCGTCGACGAGATGACGATGCCGGTGTCGACCGCGGTCCGGCCTCCCTCCATGGGCGGCGCGATCGCGATCGTCGTCGGCGCCCCCGCGGGCGCGACCTCGATCCAGCGCATCCGGCCATCGGCGAAGGTGCTGTCCGCGCGGAGCTCGAAGCCGAGCGTGCCGACATAGAAGTCGAGCGCTCGGTCCTGGTCTGCGGCCGGAATGGCGACGCGGCCGATCTCGGTGAGGTGGAGGTTGGACATCCCGGTCTCCTTTCGTTCGGAGGAACTCTCGCCTCTAGAGACCGGCGGGGCGCGCGGAACTCATCGCGCGCGGTTCGTTGCCGCGGTTATTCGCTGCCGAGCGGGACGGCTCGATAGACCGCGCCGCCCCAGGTGAGCGCGTTGGCGGCCACGCTCGTCATCTCCGAGTCGCGGCAGCCGATCGAGCGCAGGTACTCGACGACCGACTCCCTGGCGCTGTGCGCGGCGTTCAGTCCGACCAGGCGCTTGCCGCAGCGGACCTCGTAGCTCGTCTTCATGGTCGTGCTCCCCTTCCCTTGTTCCCCAAGATTCCCCTGACGTGCTGCACGCGACGGCGAACCGGCCCGCACTCACAGCGTACGCGGCTCGCGCCCGCTGTACAGCTGGCCGATGAGCTGGTCCGGCCGTGCCGCTCGACAGCCGGTTTCCGGCCCGCCTGCCCGGGGCAAACACTCGCGGGAGAAGGAGGTATCCATGCTCGCGACCACTCGCGCAACCGGCCTGCTGCTGCTGCTCACCGCCGCCTGGGGCGGGATCGTGCCGTACGTGGGCCCGACCTTCGATTTCGACTTGGGCGCAACGACCCGCGCCTGGGTGTTCAACCAGAACCACTGGACCCTGAACGCTGCGCCCGGCGTCCTCGGCGCCGCCGGGGGCGTGCTGCTGTTGGTCGGGACGCCGTGGGCGCTCGCCCGGATCGGCGCGGTGCTCGGGCTCGTGAGCGGTGCCTGGTTCGTCGTGGGGCCGACGCTCGAGCCGCTGTGGCATTCGAGCGGAGCTGGCACGTCCGTCCTGATCGGGCCTTCCGGATCGACCGTGCACCGCGTTCTGGAAGCCATCGGTTACTACTACGGCATCGGCGTCGTGATCGTGATGCTCGCCTCGTTCGCCCTCGGGGTGCTTGCGTTTGCGCCACGTGCCGTCGCCGCCGCACAGTCGGTCGCGACCCGGCCGGAGCCGCGTCCGTCGTTCAGCCACGCACGGCCCGCCTGAGCTGTGCTCGCGAGTACAGTCGCCCCTCTGTCGCTCGACCCGAGGAGGAGATCATGGGCGTTCCACCCGAGGGCGGATGCGCCTGCGGCGCCGTTCGCTACCGGCTGATGTCCGACCCGCTCTTCGTGCATTGCTGCCACTGCCTCAACTGCCAGCGGCAAACCGGGAGCGCGTTCGTGATCAACCTGCTGCTCGAGAGCGACCGCGTCGAGCTCTCGAGCGGCGGCCCGCAACCCGTGGATGTCCCTCGAGACGACGGGAGCACGCAGCGGATCTGGCGCTGCCCGAGCTGCCAGGTGGCGGTGTACAGCAGCTACACGAGCCCGCGCATTCGCTTCGTGCGGGGCGGCACGCTGGACGAGCCGCGCGCGATCGAACCCGACGTGCACATCTTCACCCGCTCGAAGGTGAGCTGGGTCCAGCGGCCCGTAGACGTGCCGGCGTTCGACGTCTACTACGACACGAAGAAGCTTTGGCCGGCCGCGAGCCTCGAGCGGCTGGACGCGGTCCTGAAGGACGTCTGAGCGCGGTCGCTCGAACGCCGACTGGGGTCGAGTCGGACGGCTCACAGCGCTCTCGCAGGGGCCTACGAGCGCTTCCCCATGACGCACCCGCACGCTGGTCCGGACCCGGGAAGAGCCCGGACGACCGAAAGGACCAGTCATGTCGAACCTGAAGAAGCTCGTCGCCGGCGCCCTTGCATTCGCGGCGCTTGCGATCGGCGCCTCTGCGATCGCGAACGCGGCGAGCTCCGGTGGCAGCACTGCCGCCAGCCAGAGCTCGTCGACAGCTCAGGCGCCGCCGGCGTTCGCCGGCCCCGCACACGGCACCGCCGCGCACGAGGATGCGGAGAAGGCGGTCACCGGGACGGCGGCCGCGAAGGCTCGGGCCGCGGCCGTGAAGTTCGTGGGCAGCGGCACGGCCGGCGCCGTCACGACCGACTTCACCGGCAGCGGCTACGAGGTGACGGTCACGAAGGCGGACGGCAGCTCGGTCGAGGTGCACCTCGACAGCTCGTTCACCGCCTTCCAGGGCGGCCCCATGGGCTGAGCCGGCTCGCGCCCGCACGTCCAGGGGCCGGCGCCCTGCCGGCCCCAAGGTCCGCTACGGGCGCGTGCGGAAGAGCCGCTTCTCCGGTCCGAGGTGCGGTGCCCACTCGAGGCGAGTCGCGTTCGCGAACCGCAGGTATGCGCGGAGCGCATCCCGCATCGCGTCGACGAAGCCTGCGGCGCGGCGCGGCGCGAAGCCGTCCTCCCACCACAGCCCGAGCACCTCGACCCGACCGCCATCGCGGTCGATGCGGGGCTCGATCCGTCCGACGAAGCGGTCGCGGAAGAGCACGGGCAGCACGTACCAGCCAAAGCGACGCTTCTCCGGCGGGAAGAAGAGATCCCACACGTAGTCGAACCCGAAGAGCGATCCGAGGAGACCGCGGTCCCAGACGAGCGCGTCGAAGGGCGGCAGGAACGAGACGGAAGGCGGGGGCTCCGGCGGGCTCTCCAGCTGCCCGACCTCGTCCTTGAGCACGAAGCGCTTGCCCTTCACGCCCTCGACCTCGACGGGGACGAGCTCGCCGTCGGCGACGAGGCTCTCGCGCAGGGCGTTCCGTCCCGGGTACCCGGGGAATCGCGGGTCCGGCCTCGCGTAGCCGATGCCGCCGAAGATGTCCCCACCCTGCGGGCCGCCCACGCCGAGCAGACCGTGGGCCCGGTACCGGGAGAGGAGCTTGTGGCGGAACTGCTCCTCGCGTGGGATGTCGCGCTCGAGGACCTCGGCCGGAAGGAGCCGTTCGAGGAGGTCGTAGTACCGGCGGTTGCCTTCGCGTCGCGCGAGCCCGAGCACACCCGTGATCGCGTACGCCTCGAGCACCGCGCGCACGGTGTTCATCGGCGTCCCGAACCAGTCGGTCGTGGCTCCCCGCTCCCGCTCGAAGTCGCGCGACGACAGCGGCCCCTGGGCGCGGATCCGCTCGAGCACCCGCTCGGCCACCTCCTCGTTCTCCGCGAGGGTCCGCGGCGCCGCCCGGCTCAGGTTCCCGCGGAACCAGGGAAACTCGTCCGCGGGCACGAGCGAGAGCCCCTTGTTGTACGCCTCGAAGATCTCGCGGCGCTGGTAGAGGAGGTCGCTCCAGCCGGGCTCGTACCGGGCGACCCGTGCGTGCAGCACGAGGTCGTGGTTCCGGCCGGCGATCGCGAGCGGATCGAACTGGAGCGAGCCGAGTCGGCGGAAGACCTCGAGCACGGCGTCCGGGCCGCCCTGGAGGGATCGCGCCGGCGCGAGGAAGTGCCGGGTGACGAGGAAGCGACGCGCGGCCTCGGCGGTGACCTTCACTCCTGAAGACGCTAGCGAGCCGGCCGACGATGCACGCAGGAGCTCTTCACAGCTCCCCGGCGATCGTGTCCGCGAGGTACGCATCGACGTCCGGGCTAGGCGCGGCGAGTACGTGACGCACCCAGGCGGCTCGTTCGTGCCCGACGACGGCCAGGTCCCAGACGCACGCGATCGGGTCCAGGCCGGACTGCCGGCGCAGCTCGGCGGGAGTATCGGCCGGGGAGAAGAGAACGTGGTGGTGGAGCTCGTTCTCCTGCGCCCACCAGTCGACGAAGACGAAGTTGCCGGTCCGTCCGTCGTGCACGCCGAGGAAGCCGACGCCATAGCGTGTCCGCGTGACAGCCGGGTCCGGGAGGATCGAGGCGGCGGCGGCCTCGGCGGCGGTGACGAGCTCGCGCCGCGCTCGCGCACGTTGGTAGGCGATGGAGTAGCGCTTGATCCTCCAGCCGCGGACGTGCCAGAGGCCGAGCGGCGCGACGGTGCGCGGCGCGTGGGGCTCGGCGAGCTCGATCACCCCTTAATCATTCACTCCCGCACGCCAGGGTTCGCAAAAGCTGAAGCGGCGCAAAGCCAGGCGATCGCCTCGAACACGCGACCTCCGGCGTTAGATGCCGTTCCGCCCATCACGGAGAACTCAAGCTTGGCGGAATGCTGCGCGCCTGGGCCAGCGTTCAGTACTGACGCCTGGTCCCACCCCGCTCGATGAGGCGGCGAACAACAGCGACAACTCCTCGGCCGACAGCGTCGAGAACGACCACGCCGGCCAATAGGAGTGCCAAGACCACGAGGGGTGCACCCCCCTCCCGATCGCCGTGAGCCCGTGCGACCACAATCGCGGCGCCCCAAGCCAGCAGTGCGGCGGTGAAGACCATGCGGCCGGGCTGAGAGAGCCGAAGCCGCCGGCCGAGCAATCTCCAATACCCTCGGAATCCGGCCACGCGCGTACATGCTAGGTCGGAGGGACGAGCGGCCACGCCTGGGCGAACGACCTTCTACGTCAGACCTGGGACGTCCATTCCTTGGCGAGTTCCGCGAGTACCCGCTGCCGTCCGTTCAGCGGCATGAGTGGGGCATGAGCGAGCGCAGTGACCGTGACTCAGATCGAGCTCTACGTAGGCGCTAAGCGGCCTTCGGCGTCTTTCAGGTACTGGTGCACGAATGCGATCGCCATGCTGCCCTCGCCCACGGCTGCCGCGACCCGTTTCACTGGACTGAACCGGACATCACCACATGCGAAGACGCCGGGGACGCTC
>Ga0066903_100001563_pt1 | contig 16921 bp, 17 predicted proteins | sample PanSoiMetaGPlot1_FD_67491 | JGI IMG/M metagenome (GOLD analysis project Ga0066903, IMG submission 67491) | Tropical forest soil microbial communities from Panama analyzed to predict greenhouse gas emissions - Panama Soil - Plot 1 (version 2) | ecosystem: Environmental > Terrestrial > Soil >... | reverse complement strand
TCGGGATCGAAATAGAACACGTCGTAATCGGCGATGCCGTGATCGACCGCGCGCCCCGTGAGCATGTTCCACGCGGTCTGCACCAGGCAGCCCGATACCAGCCAGGCATCGGGCAGCGCCAGATGCAGCAGCGCATCCGTGATCGCGGCGTTGTTGGGATTCTGAAGCGCGAGGGCGAGGAATTCGTCGCGGTTCATCGGTGCCTTTCCACCTCTCCCCGCAAGCAGGGAGAGGTAAGAAACGAGCGTCACCTCACCGGCGTGAAGAACCGCGCGAGACGGAAGCCGGACAGCCAGGTCCAGACCGGCTGGCTGCGCATGCCGAGATCCCAGGAGCCGAGCACGGCGTCGGCGCGGCCGACCAGATTGTCGATCGGTAACAGCCCGACGCCACCGGAGCGCAGGGGCACGCGGCTGTCGGCGGAATTGTCGCGGTTATCGCCGAGCACGAAGAGATGGCCGGCCGGCACCTTCACTTCCTGCGTGTTATCGAGCGGGCCGTTATCGCGCATCTTGAAGATCAGGTGCGACACGCCGTTCGGCAGCGTCTCGACATAGCGGTAGGCGGGCTCGCTGCCGCCGTTGTCGTCCTCGGCCTGTCCCACGCCGTCCGGCTTCAACTCGGCGGGACGGTCGTTGATGAAGAGCTGTCCCTGCCGCATCTGGATGCGATCGCCGGGTAGCCCCACCACGCGCTTGACCCAGGCCTGCGAGCGATCGCCGGGCCAGCGGAACACGACGACGTCGCCGAGCTTGGGCGTCTCCGCGAACACGCGACCGGTCTCCGGCAAATTGATCTGGATCGGCAACGACGAGGTACCGTAGCCATAGGGGAATTTCGAGGCGAGCAGCGCGTCGCCGATCAGCAGCGTCGGCTCCATCGAGCCCGACGGCACATAGAACGGCTCGGCCAGCGCACCCTTGGCAATGAACACCGCCGCGACGATGCCGGCGAGTTGCAGCACCTGTCCTGCCCAGCCGCTCCGCTTGCTCTTCATCCCGGACAACTTCTCAACACTCATGCGCCGGTGCCTCCAACCGTAATGCGCTCCATCAACAGCGTCGGCTGGCCGACGCCAACAGGCACGCCCTGACCGTTCTTGCCGCAGGTGCCGATGCCGGTATCGAGCGCGAGATCGTTGCCGATCGCGCGGATGCGATGCAGGTCGGTCGGCCCGTTGCCGATCAGCATGGCGCCCTTCAAGGGCGCCCCCAGCTTGCCGTTCTCGATCTTGTAGGCCTCGGTGCACTGGAACACATATTTGCCCGAGGTGATGTCGACCTGACCGCCGCCGAAATTCGCGGCAAAGACGCCGTTCTTCACCGAGGCGAGGATCTCGCCGGGATCGCGGTCGCCCGCGAGCATGTAGGTGTTGGTCATGCGCGGCATCGGCACATGGGCATAGCCCTGGCGGCGGCCGTTGCCGGTCGGCTTCATGTTCATCAGCCGCGCATTCTGGCGGTCCTGCATGTAGCCGACGAGAATGCCGTCCTCGATCAGCACGGTGCGGTTGGTCGGCGTGCCTTCGTCATCGATCGAGAGCGAGCCGCGACGCTGTGCCATGGTGCCGTCGTCGACCACGGTCACGCCCTTGGCCGCAACGCGCTGGCCCATGAGGCCCGCAAATGCAGATGTCTGCTTGCGGTTGAAGTCGCCTTCGAGACCGTGCCCGACGGCCTCGTGTAGCATCACGCCCGGCCAGCCCGCACCGAGCACGACGTCCATCTCGCCGGCCGGGGCCGGGATCGCGGTCAGGTTGGCGAGCGCCTGGCGCACCGCCTCGTCGACGGCGTACTGCCAGCTCTCGGCGGTGATGAAGCGTCCGAAGCCTTCGCGTCCGCCGTAGCCGTAGCTGCCCGACTCCTGCCGATCGCCTTCGCCCGCGACCACCGACACGTTCACGCGCACGAGCGGCCGTACATCACGGTAGCTCTCGCCGTCGCCACGCAGGATCTCGACCACCTGCCAGGTGGCACCGAAGGAGACCGACACTTGCCGCACCCGCGGATCCTTGGTGCGGGCATAGGTGTCGATGGTCTCCAAGAGCCGCACCTTGCTTTCGAACGCGGGCTCGGAGAGCGGATTATCGTCGCCATAGAGGCGGGTATTGCTGCGCGCGGGCGGCTCGGCATAGCGGCCCGAATAGCCACCCTTGACCGCCCGCACAGCGTCAGCCGCGCGCGCGATGGCGGCGGGCGAGAGGTCGGAGGCATGGGCGTAACCCACCGCCTCGTCCTTGACGGCGCGCAACCCGAAGCCCTGCGCGGTGTCGTAGGTCGCCTGCTTGAGCCGCCCGTTGTCGAAATGCAGCATCTCGGACTGGCGATATTCAAGGAACAACTCGCCGTCATCGGCACCTTCGAGGCCGCGGGCAAGCTGCCGGCGCGCTTCGTCGCGGTCCAGTCCGGCGCGGTCGAGTAGCGACATGGTGGTCGACATGGCGGTCATGGGGCGGGGCCTCGGTGGTTGCTATCCGGCCAAGATAGTCATTCGCAGTCTTCGTTGCGAGCGGGGATCATTGTGCCGCTATCGCGGACCTGACATCCTCCCCGAAAACGCCATCGAGCGGACTCACTATGGCGCGTTGCAACCTGTCGTTCTTGCACTGTCTTGCGGGCTCTGCCGTGGCGATGACGCCGGCACTGGCCCAGCCGGTCGCCGACTTCTATCGCGGGCAGACCATCTCACTGCTCGTCGGCGCCAACACCGGCGGCGGGTACGACGCCTATGCGCGGCCGGTGTCGCGCCATCTCGGCCGTTTTATTCCGGGCGAGCCGAACATCGTGGTCCGCTACATGGGGTCAGCCGGTGGGCTGCCCGCAGCCAATTCGCTCTACACCGTCGGCTCCAAGGATGGACTGACCATCGGGGCGTTGCAGCGCCACGCGCCGTACGAGGCGCTGCGCGGCAACAAGGCGATCGTCTACGACCCGTTCAAGTTCAGCTGGCTGGGCAGCCTCAATTCAGAGGTGAGCGTCACGATGGTGTGGGCCAATGTGCCGCACCGCCGGGCCGAGGACCTGCTGACCACGCCGTTGATCATGGGCAGCCTGGGGCAGGAGACCGACAGCGAGATCGAGGCGAATGCGATGATCCGGCTTATGGGCGCGCCCATGCAGATCATCCGCGGCTACAGCGGAACGGCCGAGAACCTGCTGGCACTGGAGAAGGGCGAGATCCAGGGCTTGCACGGCGTGTCGTGGTCCTATGTGAAGACCCGCCGGGCCGATTGGCTGCGGGATGGCAAGATCCGGATCCTGCTCCAGACCGGGCTTGAGCCTCACCCCGACCTCAAATCGATCCCCACCATCTACGATCTCGTGAAATCCGACGACGTCCGTCAGATCTGGGACCTCATTCTGGCGCCCAAGGTGATGTCGCGGCCCTATGCTCTGCCACCCGGGGTTCCGGCCGATCGCGTTGCGGCCTTGCGTGAGGCATTCAGTCGGCTGGCGCGGGATCCGGCCTTTCTGGCCGAGATGGAACGTTCGGGAACCGAGGTCAGCTTCCGGTCGGGGCAGGACATGGAGCGCCTGATCGCCCGCATTTACGCGTTCCCATCCGCCCTGGTGGAGCGGATGGTCGAGGCCATATCGAGCCGGCCAGCGCCACGCTAGAAAGGAAAAGCCTACGGCAGCTTGTCGTAGCCCTCGCCGAAGCCCTTCAGGCTCATTGGGAAGCCGATGCCCTCTTCCGGGGTCTGGAAGATGATGAAGGTCGCGGTCTGCCCGGTGCGCAGCTGCTTGACCAGATTTTCGTCCATGACCACCTCGGCGACGCAGCCATTGGGCAGGCAGCGCACGAAACCGGCGCGTCCGACATCCGCCTGGTCGATCTTGAGGCCGAGGCCGGAGGGCAGCAGCACCCCCATCGGGGCAACCACCCGCATCAGGCGGCTCTTCTGGTCGGCGGTCTTGAGAACGATCACCGTCAGACCGACATTGGCGCGATCCTCGGCGGTCACGCTCTGAATCAGCGCGCATTGCTCGCCCTGCGCGCCCGGCGGCGTGTCGCACCGAATCTGCCAATCGTTATGGACGGATCGGACGGTGCCCTGGGCACTTGCCGGGGCGGTCGATCCAGCCACGGCGAGTGCCAGCAGCGCTGGCGCAAGCCCGAAAAGCCATCGGTTGGGTGAGCTCATGGTCAACCCCTGTCGTCTTAAGCCCTCAAACTGGAGCTAGCTGGCCGCCCCGCACGAGTCGCCGCCCGCACGACCCGATGCTACCACTCTTCCCCACGCGCTCGTAACCCCGCTTCCAAAGCGAAAACCCGAGGTACGTGCGGCAAAATCGGTATCGGGTCTCGCCCCCACGTAGGCTGGTACATGGGCTGGCATATGGGCCGGCGCATCGGCGCGACCGTAGAACAGTCCATTGTGGCCGAGATGGGGTCATATTCCCACCGATCCCAAGGGTTGTCAGTGGTGGTGGATGACCGCATGGAAGCCATGACGAGGTGCATTGCGAGGAGCGTGGAATTGTGGTTTTGAGTTGGCGGGATTCCTCAAAAGTCCCGCCGCTCGCCCGGCCCAACGTCCCCTTGAGGACGTTGCACTCCGGACGGCTGCTCCCGCTTTTGGTGTCATCGTGCTTTGGCGCCATGCGAGGAGACTATGCGGCGGATGGACGGCCTCATCGAAGGAGCGATGACGACAATGCTCGTGTTCAAGCGGTTGACCGCCGTGGCGGTGATGATTTGTGCGCTGATGGCGGGCCTTGGCGCGGTCTGGGCGGGCGACGGGAGACCGTCGGACTGGCAGATGAACTTCCAGCAGTCCGCGACCCCGGTGATGGACGACATCGTCAGGTTCCACACCGGCCTGCTCTACACGATCGTCGCCATCGCGGGCTTCGTCCTTGTGCTCCTCGTCATCGTGATGGTGCGCTTCAACGCGCGCAGCAATCCAACCCCCTCGCGCACCACCCACAACACCATGCTCGAGGTGGCCTGGACGGTGATCCCGGTCGTGATCCTGGTGACGATCGCGGTGCCCTCGTTCCGGCTGCTGTTCCTCCAGCTCAACACCCCGCAGGCCGATATCACCGTGAAGGCGACCGGCAAGCAGTGGTACTGGACCTACAATTATCCCGATAACGGCAAGTTCGAGTTCGACTCGGTGATGATCCGCGACAAGGACAAGTTGCGCGCCGACCAGCCTCGCCTCCTGGGCGTCGACAACGAGATGGTAGTGCCGGTGAACAAGACGGTGCGGGTGCTCACCATCGGGGCCGAGGTGATCCACGCCTTTGCGGTGCCCTCGTTCGGGATCAAGATCGACGCCATCCCGGGCCGCATCAACGAGACTTGGTTCAAGGCGACGCGCGAGGGTATCTATTACGGCCAGTGCTCGGAGCTCTGCGGCAAGGACCACGCCTTTATGCCGATTGCGGTGCGCGTGGTCAGCGAGCAGGCGTTTACGACCTGGGTCGACGAAGCCAAGCGCAAATGGGCGCGCGATGACGGCGCTCCGACCAATTTTGCAGCCGCTGACCAGGCGACGACGCGATAACGGGCCCGCCGGCCACAACGACACGTTCGAAGGAACCGATCATGGCTACATCCTCCCACGACGCCAACGCCCACGACGCGCTGCACGAGGCGCAGCACGATCACCCGACCGGCTGGCGGCGCTTCGTCTATTCGACCAATCACAAGGACATCGGCACGATGTACCTTGCGTTTGCGCTGATGGGCGGGCTCGTCGGCGGCATCCTGTCGATGGGCATGCGGCTCGAGCTCATGGAGCCGGGTCTGCAGTTCTTCCACGACCCGCACATGTTCAACGTGTTCACCACCGCGCACGGTCTGATCATGATCTTCTTCATGGTCATGCCGGCAATGATCGGCGGCTTCGGCAACTGGTTCGTGCCGCTGATGATCGGGGCGCCCGACATGGCGTTCCCGCGCATGAACAACATCTCGTTCTGGCTGTTGCCGGCCTCCTTCAGTCTGTTGATCATCTCCATGTTCGTGGAGGGCGAGCACGGTGAGATGGGCGTCGGCGCCGGCTGGACCATCTACGCGCCGCTGTCGTCGGCGATCGGACATCCCGGTCCGGCGGTCGATTTCGCGATCCTGTCGCTCCACCTTGCGGGCGCGTCCTCGATTCTCGGCGCCATCAACTTCATCACCACCATCTTCAACATGCGCGCGCCCGGCATGACGCTGCACAAGATGCCGCTGTTCGTGTGGTCGCAGCTCGTCACCGTGTTCCTGCTGCTGCTGTCGCTGCCGGTGCTGGCCGGCGCCATCACCATGCTGCTGACCGACCGCAATTTCGGCACCACGTTCTTCAATCCGGAAGGCGGCGGCGATCCGGTGCTGTTCCAGCATCTGTTCTGGTTCTTCGGCCACCCCGAGGTCTACATCCTGATTGTGCCGGGCTTCGGCATGGTCAGCCAAATCGTCGCCACGTTCTCGCGGAAGCCGGTGTTCGGCTATCTCGGCATGGCCTACGCCATGGTCGCGATCGGCGGCATCGGGTTCGTGGTGTGGGCGCATCACATGTACACGGTCGGCATGTCGACCACCGTGCAGGCCTACTTCGTCGCCGCCACCATGGTGATCGCGGTGCCGACCGGCGTGAAGATCTTCTCCTGGATCGCCACCATGTGGGGCGGTTCGATCGAGTTCAAGACGCCGATGCTGTGGGCGATGGGCTTCATCTTCCTGTTCACGATTGGCGGCGTCACCGGCGTGGTGCTGGCGAATGCCGGCGTCGATCGCTCGCTGCAGGACACCTACTACGTGGTGGCGCACTTCCACTACGTGTTGTCGCTCGGCGCGGTCTTCACCATCTTCGCGGGGTGGTACTACTGGTTCCCGAAGATGTCCGGCTACATGTACAGTGAGACCATCGGCAAGCTGCACTTCTGGCTGACCTTCGTCGGCGTCAATTTCGTGTTCTTCCCGCAGCACTTCCTTGGACTCGCCGGCATGCCTCGCCGCATCGCGGACTATCCGGATGCGTTTGCGGGCTGGAACTACGTCTCCTCGATCGGCTCGTTCGTCTCCGCTGCGGGCACGCTCGTCTTCTTCTATGGTGTGTTCCACGCGTTCGCACGCAAGGAGAAGGCGGCCGACAATCCCTGGGGTGCCGGTGCGACTACGCTCGAATGGACGCTGCCGTCGCCACCGCCGTTCCATCAGTTCAACGAGCTGCCGCTCATCAAGTGAGCGCGAGTGAGTGAGCTATCGTGACCGACATTTCGGCTGCTGATCGTCGTGAGAAGGCTGCGCCGCTGGCCCCCGCCGGGCTGATCAGCGAGGCGGGAGTCGGCGACTATTTGGCGCTGATGAAGCCACGGGTGATGTCGCTCGTGGTGTTCACGGCGTTCGTCGGCCTGATGATCGCGCCCGGGCACATCCATCCGGTGCTCGGCTTCACGGCGCTGCTCTGCATTGCGATCGGCGCCGGAGCGGCCGGCGCCCTCAACATGTGGTACGACGCCGACATCGATGCGGTCATGACGCGCACCGCCTCGCGGCCGATCCCGTCCCGCCGCGTCGCGCCCGGCGAGGCCGCCGGCTTCGGCTTTACGCTTGGCGCCTTTTCGGTGGCTGTGCTGGCGCTGCTGGTGAGCTGGACCGCCGCGGCGCTGCTCGCCTTCACGATCTTCTTCTATGTCGTGATCTATACGGTGTGGCTCAAGCGTCGCACGCCGCAGAACATCGTCATCGGTGGTGCGGCCGGCGCCTTGCCGCCGATGATCGGCTGGGCGGCGGTGACCGGCAGTGTCTCGCTGGAGCCCTTCCTGCTGTTCCTGATCATCTTCCTGTGGACACCGCCGCACTTCTGGGCGCTGTCGCTGCTGCGCGTCGACGACTACGCCCGGGCCCGGGTGCCAATGCTGCCCGTGGTCGCCGGTCCGGACGAGACGCGGCGCCAGATCGTGCTCTACTCCCTCGTGCTCGCGCCGGTTGGCTTGACGCCCTGGCTTTTCGGTCATGCCGGCGTGATCTATGGCGTGACCGCGATCATTGTCGGCGCCGTCATGATCGCATTCGCCTGGCGCGTGAACAGGGTCCGCGAAGGTCAGGGCGCCGCGCGGGCGGCGCGCGGCCTGTTCTCCTACTCGATCCTCTATCTGTTCGCGCTTTTTGCGATGCTCCTGATTGAGCGTGGTTTGCCCGCTCTTCTGGTCCACACGGCCACATGAGGGGGTTGGTAAATGACATGGCTGACGAGCCCGACAGAGTCACGCTCACCGAGGAGCAGCAGCGCCGCCGCCGCGCGCGCTCGATCGCCATTGCGCTGGCGCTCGGCGCCTTGGTCATCCTGTTTTACGTCGTCACGCTCGTGAAAGGCCCCGGCGTGCTGAACCGCCCGCTGTAAGCTGCAGGAACCGATCGAACTCAATGGTGATGAACTCAGTTGATGTGAGCTGGTCGAGAAGAACGCCATGAATGCCGAGAGCCCCCGCCATCCGCCGCTGCGCCGGCGCGACCTCCTGGTCGCCGCTGCCTGTGGCGTGTTTGCGGCCGGCATGGTCGGAATGGCGTTCGCAGCCGTGCCGCTCTACAACTGGTTCTGCCGTGCGACGGGCTTCGGCGGCACGACTCAGGTGGCGACCGCGGCTCCCGGCAACGTGCTCGACCGTCGCATCCTGGTGCGCTTCGACGCCAATGTGGCGGCTGGCTTGCCTTGGCGGTTCGAGCCGGAACAGCCGGTACTCGAGGTCCGCATCGGTGACGTTGTGACGGTGAACTATGTCGCCACCAATCTATCGGCGCAGGCGACCATCGGGCAGGCCTCGTACAATGTCTGGCCGCCGACCGTCGGCGCCTACTTCTCCAAGATCAATTGCTTCTGCTTCACCGAGCAGCGGTTCGGCCCAGGCGAGACGCGCGAGATGCCTGTCGTGTTCTTCGTCGACCCTGAACTCGTGAAGGATTCCGAACAGGATGATCTGAACAGCATCACCCTGTCCTACACCATGTATCCCGTGCGTCAGGCCGAGCCGCCCCGCGTCGAGCGCGGCGGCACTGCGGCGCCGGGGCGGGAGTTAGCGCATGTTCCGGCGAAGTGAACACCGGTTCGCCGACCGAGAATATGCGCCACTTAGGACTCTGGAGCATGTCTCGTTCCGACGGGACATGCTCTAGAACAACAAAACACGGCGCACGCAATCTGCTCGCCAAAGACGGAGACGTTGAAAATGGCCGACGGTCACGCCAAGCCGCACCACGACTATCACCTCGTGGATCCGAGCCCGTGGCCGATCGTCGGCGCGGTCTCCGCCTTCCTTCTGGCGTTCGGCGGCATCGCCTGGATGCGGCACATGTTTGGGGCTGCGCCCTTTGTGTTCTTCGCGGGCGTGATCGGCACGGCCTACACCATGATCGGATGGTGGCGTGACGTCGCGCGCGAGGCGACCTATCAGGGCCATCACACCCGGGTAGTGCAGATCTCGCACCGCTACGGCATGATCCTGTTCATCGCCTCCGAGGTGATGTTCTTTGTCGCCTGGTTCTGGGCCTACTTCAACACTGCGCTGTTTCCCCACGACGTCGTTCAGCAGGGCACCGAGCTGCTCGGCAACATCCAACGCACCGACGTGCTGGGCGGACAGTGGCCGCCGAAGGGAATCGAGACCTTCGATCCCTGGCACCTGCCGCTGCTCAATACGCTGATCCTGCTGACATCGGGAACGACGGTGACCTGGGCGCACCATGCGCTGCTCGAGAACGATCGCGACGGCCTGAAGTGGGGCCTGATCTGCACCATCCTGCTCGGCCTCACCTTCACGGCCGTGCAGGCCTACGAATACAGCCACGCCGCCTTCCACTATTCGGGCAACATCTACGGCGCCACGTTCTTCATGGCGACCGGCTTCCACGGTGCGCACGTGATCATCGGCTCGATCTTTCTGATCGTGTGCCTGATCCGCGCCTATATGGGCCATTTCACCCCAGAGCAGCACCTGGGCTTCGAGTTCTCCGCCTGGTACTGGCACTTCGTCGACGTGGTGTGGCTGTTCCTGTTCGCCTGCATCTATGTCTGGGGCGCGGGGGCGGGGCACGCCGCTGGTGCGGTTGCTGGCGGGCACTGACGACGGCGCCCGCCGCCGAAACGTTGCGGCTGCTGACTTCTTGCTTGAGCATGATCTTTCCGAAAACCGGCTTCCACTTTTCGGGATCATGCTCTGTGGGGGTGATGTGGTGGCGTTAAGCGCCTGCGAGGCGACGCATGTCGACCGACGACCGATCTCTAAGCATACCGATCATGCGCGGCTTGCGGGCGCGTTGCCCGCGCTGCGGCGAGGGGAAGCTGTATCAGGGCTTCCTGACGCTGCGGCCCGCATGTGAGTGCTGCGGCCTCGACTATTCATTCGCTGATGCCGCCGATGGGCCGGCGGTGTTCGTGATCTTCATCTCGGGCTTCATCGTCGTGTTTGCGGCGCTTGGAGTGGAGTTCGCCTATCAGCCGCCCTATTGGGTGCACGCCATGTTGTGGCTGCCGCTGATCGCGCTCACGACGCTCGGGCCGCTGCGGCCGATCAAGGGCGTCATGATTGCGCTGCAGTACCATCACAAGGCCGCCGAGGGGCGGCTCTCCCATAGTGACTAGGCTGTGAGCGGCGGTGCCCCACGTTCGACGCGCCTGCTCTGGCCGAGCCTGTTCGCGCTTGTGATGTTCATTGTGCTGATCGGGCTTGGCACTTGGCAGCTTGAGCGCAAGACCTGGAAGGAAGGCCTGATCGCTGCGCTCGATGCGCGCACCAGCGCGGAGCCCATGCCGCTGCCACCGCCGGAGCGCTGGTCCGCACTCGATCCTGAGAACGATGAGTTTCGCCGCGTCAGCTTCGCGGCGACCATCGCTTCCGGACGTGAAGCTTTGGTCTACGCGGCTGGTTCCAGCATTCGTCCCGATATCAAGGGCGTGGGCTATTGGGTATTCGCGCCGGCCGAACTAGCGGGTGGCGCCGTCGTGGTGGTCAATCGCGGCTTTCTGCCAGAAGGCGAACAAGATCCAAAGACGCATATGCCGCCTGCAGGCCGCATCGATCTCGTCGGAGCGCTGCGCTGGCCTGAGCCGCGCGGCTGGTTCGTGCCCAACGACGATCCAGCGCGCAATCTCTGGTTCGCGCGCGATCCCCTGGCGATGGCGCAGGCCAACGGCTGGGGCAGCGTGGCGCCGTTCTATGTCGAGCTTGAGAGCTCGACCGGGCCGCTGCCGCGCGCCGGTCGGCTCACGCCGACGCTGCGCAACGAGCACCTGCAATATGCGCTCACCTGGTACGGTCTCGCCGCGGTGCTTGCGGTCATGTTCGCATTCTGGCTCCGAAGCCGGCGTCGTGACGGACAGAGTCCAAGTGAGATAGCGTAGATGCACGCTTTTCGATCAGATCGAAAGGGCGCCACATGGGCGACCAAACCATCGACATTCGCATGCCAGGACGGCAACGCCACTTGTCACACGATCTGCCGATTGTCGTCCGCGATCTCGACGCTTGCCCTGAATATGTGGGCAAGCGCGACGATGAACAGGGCCAGCAGCAGATAAAGGATGTCGTTCGGGTTGGTCCAGAAGTGGTGGCGCTCGCTCTCGCTCAGATGCTGAGTCAGCGCGTAGGCAAGCAGCGGACGGGCGACGACATCGGTCACCACCGCGGCAACGCCACTCCAGCCGCAGCGCGACATCTCCTTAACAGTTGCGAGGCTGAAGATATCACCTCGGAGATAGTGACCGAATAGCCGCCAGACAAATAGGACTGGTAACCAGGCGATGGCTAGGTCGAGGAGGATGACGGCGAGCGCCGTCACATAGCCCCATGTCGGTAGGTTGGCGAGATCAACATTCAAGAAGCGGCCGTAATGCTCGGCGACCTGAGCCTTGCTCGCAAACACCGAGAGCGTAGCCACCGATGCCCAGACGATCCAGATAACCGCGCCCAGGCGAATCCCGTGACACAGCGGCGCCACGCGGCGACGCAGCTCGTCGGCTTGTGTGGCGGCAGCAAGGCTCATCGGCGATCTCCAATGCTGCACTCTCAAATTATCGTATTACGATAATAATATAATGTCAAGGATTAATCAAGTCAGTTGTCATCGTCCGCCGACTGAGCGTTTGCGTACAGCCACAGCATCCGCAGTTCAGCAAGATCGGTCGGGCGTCGCTCCGTGCCGGCCATTAGAACTGCCGGCGAGCGGCGAGGAGACACCGAATTTTCCGTTCTACTACCACCGAGTCAGCTTTCTTTCCCGACGTGCCGGAGCATGCCGCTGCACCGATATGTGCTCGACGCAGCGGCCGCCTGTCGTCAGCTCACCATATGTGAACCCGATCTTCCGGCTTGAGATAAAGCTTGTCGCCCGGCTTCACGCCCCAGGCGTCATACCAGGAATCGATGTTACGCATCGGTCCGTCAATGCGGAAGCGGGCTGGCGAATGAGGATCGGACGTCACTTGCCGCTTTAGTGCATCGAGCCGGGATTTGTCGCGCCACACCTGTGCCCAGCCGAGGAACACCCGTTGCTCGCCAGTAAAGCCGTCGAGCACCGGAGCAGGCTGGCCGTGGAGCGACGCGCGATAAGCGTCCAACGCGAGCAGGAGACCGCCCAGGTCGGCGATGTTCTCGCCCATGGTCAGGGCGCCGTTGACGTTCACCCCTGGCGCGACCGAATAGGTATCGAATTGTGCGCCGTACCTCTTGGACTCTGCCTGGAATTTGGCGTCGTCGGCCGGCAGCCACCAGTCGGTTTGCATGCCATGGCCGTCGAACTTGCGGCCCTGGTCGTCGAACCCGTGCGTCATCTCGTGACCGATCACACCACCGATGGCGCCATAGTTGATCGCCTTGTCAGCGGTCGGATCAAAGAACGGCGCCTGCAGGATGCCGGCCGGGAACACGATCTCGTTGCGAGTTGCGGAGTAGTAGGCGTTGACTGTTTGCGGCGTCGCACCCCACTCCTCCGGATCGACTGGCTTGTTGAGCTTGCTGACCGCATAGGCCCATTTGAACTCGCCGGTCTTGCGAACGTTGGTGATGAGATCGGTCGGATCGATCTTGAGCGTCGAGTAGTCGCGCCATTTGTTGGGGTAGCCAATCTTGACCCCGAACAGGGACAACTTTTCGAGCGCCTTCGCCTTCGTCTCGGCCGTCATCCACGACAGATGTTCAATGCGCTCCCGCAGCGCTTGCCTGAGCTGGCCGACCAGCTCTTCCATCTGCGCCTTGGATGCCGGAGGGAAGTAACGGGCGACATATTCCTTGCCCACCAGTTCACCAACCGAGGAACTGACCAATTGGACGCCGCGCTTGGCGCGCGGCCGGTCTTCCAGCTGACCGCCGAGCTCCTTGTTGCGGAATTCGAACCGCGCATCGACGAACCGCTTGGACAGGAAGGGTGCCGCCTGGTCAACGACGCGGAAGGCCTGCCAGGCCTGCAGAGTTTCGAGTGGCGTTTCGGCAAAGATGGTTGCGAGCTTGGGGAAGGCACTCAGTTGGCTGACGACGACACGGCGAGCCTCGCCCACCTGAGCGGCGGTAAGATACGTTGCCCAGGAAAATCCCGGCGCCTGAGCATCGAGCTCCGCTGGCGTCAGAGGATTATAGGTCTTGTCGATATCGCGGCTTTCGGCCCGGCTCCAACTCGCCTCCGCGATCCGCGTTTCGAGCGCGACGATCTCATCGGCGCGCTTTGCCGCGTCTGGCCAGCCGACCATCTCGAGCATGCGGGCAACGTAGGCGTGATACTTCTCCTTCTTGTCCTTGAAAGCATCCTTCAAATAGTAGTCGCGATCAGGCAGGCTCAGTCCGGATTGCGATGCGTAAAGTGTGTGGCGGGTTGGATCCTTCTGATCCTCACTCACTCCTATGGAGAACAAGCTCGCGCCGAAGCCGCCGCCTCGCGCACGTCCCATCAGGGCTGCGATGTCAGCTTTGCTCTTGGCATCACGGATCTTGGCGAGATCTTCTGTGATCGGTGTAGCATCGCGCTGCTCGATCCGAGCTTCATCCATGAACGCGTTGTAAATCGCGCCGATCTTGCCCATGTCGGTAGTCGGTGAAGCGCCGGATTTCGCCGCCTCATTGATGATCGCCTGGACCTGGTCCTCGGTCTTGTCGCTAAGTGCGTTGAATGAGCCGTAGCGCGCTTTGTCAGGAGGGATCACGGTGCGGGCATCCCAGGCCCCATTGGCATAGTCGAAGAAGCTGTCGCCGGGCTTGGCCTGGCGGTCGATCCCGCTTGTGTCAAAGCCCCAGGCGCCGATCTGCGGCGCTATTGCGGGTTGTCCTGCAGACGGCTCGACGCATGCAACGCCAATGGCGAGCGCCATGGCCAGCGCCAGATAAGTGGAAGGCCTATTCTTCATGAACATTCCTAATGGTTCCAATATTTCGCCAAGTGAAGCGGTTTATACGACAATTCGCTCGATATAGCAGCGTGAAATATCGGTAATGGTCAGGCCCTGCTTCGCCTCTCACGAAGCCACGCTACGCCAAGTGCTTCTGGTCTCGGCGCTTGGACGGTCGCAGACTTGGGTTGCGTGTTGGCACAAAGGAGGACGCAGATGATCAAGCTCCTTGTGGAACGTGACCGTCCGCCGACGTTCAATCTGGCCAGCGATCAGGAAGTGGCGCGCCACGCTCGGATTTCAGTCAATGCCATTGCCGAATTGGCGGGCCGGTATCACTGGCTCTGTACCTTCGCGACCGAGGAGAAGCTGTTCAGCGTGATCGCGGTCGATAGCGAGAGCACCTACGACGAATGGGTCAAGAAGACCAACGCCTATACGGCCGGTCTCAAGATCCGGCGCGTCGTTCGGGTGTTGGACCCGTCGCTGGCGGAATAGCGACTCGCCATTGCAGAGCAACGCGGAGCGGCCGCTTGAGGCCGCTCCAGTCTGCTTTTTATCGCTATCGCGTCACTTCCCCACCGGCTTGAAATGCCGCAAGTCCGGCGGCGGCTGGTCCTTCTTCTGCGGCATCAGGTGGCCCTCGCTGCTGAGGAAGTAGACCTGCTTATTGATCGTGACGTAGTTGTTGGCCTCGATGCAGTTGTTTTCTTCCCAGGTGAGGTTCTGGCTGTGCCGCCGGTAGTTCTTCATCACCGTCCACGGCCGCGTCAGGGAATTGTCTGTCGTGGTCATCTCGTCGTGCAGGATGTTCGGATTGGCCTTGTCGAGAAAGATGCGTTCCTTGATGACTGCCTCGTTGTCGTCGGCGGTCGGCAGACCGGTCTGATCCCACTGGCGCGGACCGCGGATGTTGCGGGTCTCGATCTCGAGCGTGTCATAGCGTCCATCGCCGTCGGTATCGAGCCATTTGCCGATCGAATAGCCCGTGAAGGTCGGCTCGCTGTTCTTCGGGAAGTCGCGCCCGTCAGTGTAGATGCGACGCGTATGCGCGGTGACATCTTCGTAGAGGATGTAGGTCACGCCCGGCGTGAACAAGAACTCCATCAAGGAGATGCCGGACATCTGCCGCGGCATGCCCATCGGCATGCAGGCGTAGTGCGTATCGAGACCGACACCGCCGGCATCGATGTCGCGCATACTTGCTTCGTGGAGCGCCTGATACTCGGGCTTGAGCGGTGCTTCCTGCTTGCGCAGCGGTTTTGACGGATCGTAACGCGGCGGACCGCCGTCGGGCACCCGGTTCCACTGGCCGGTCCAGTCAGGATATTTGCCAAGATCGATGACTTGCGAGAAAGCTGGCACCGTCCACAAGCCTGCCGTCAGAACAATGGCAGCGAACCAGCTCCGATCGAGCGACATGTTCACCTCCCAAGTTTTTGGCGCCATGTTTTTTCGCGCCATGTTTTTCGCTTTTGATTTTTCATTTTGATGCGAGGCGACAAACGTGATGCAAAACCTCGCGGCGCAGCAGAATACCAGAATATGGGTCTCGGATTCCAGGGCGTTCGACAAAACGTGATTTCGAAGCAGGATGTGATAGAATGATGATTGTACCGGCCCGTGGCTCTGTACGTTCGCCTGAAAAGTGCCGGACACAGGGAGGTCAACATGGCGGACCAGTTTTCGCTGCGACATAGTTGGCGGCGAAGTGCGATCGCCGCGCTTGTTGCTGCGTTCGCCCTCATCTCATGGATGAAAATTGATAGCGCGGCGGCCGCCGATGCGACGTATCCCAATTGGAAAGGCCAATGGATTCCGGTCACCCGCGCGGGTGTGGCAGACCCGCGCCTGTCGTTTGATCCGACCAAGCCTTCGGGAGCCGGGCAGCAGGCGCCGCTCAATCCGGAATATCGGAAAGTGTTTGAGGAGAGCTTGGCGGAGCAGGCCAATGGCGGTGTGGGCAACGATCCGACGGCGCAGTGTTATGCAGCCGGAATGCCGCGCATGATGACATACGAGGCGCAGGAATATGTCATCACCCCGGATACGACTTACATCCTGCTCGGCGGCGACGATCATCTGCGCCGGATCATCACCGATGGCCGTGATTGGCCCGCCAATCTGTTTGCAACTTATCAGGGCTATTCGATCGGGCGCTGGCTCGATGAGGATGGCGACGGCGTCTATGACGTGCTGGAAGTCGAGACCCGCGGGCCGTTCAAGGGACCACGCGCCTATGATGCCACGGGTCTGCCGTTGCACTTCGACAACGAGTCACGGTTCAAGGAGCGTTTCCACATCGACAAGGCCGATCCGAATCTGCTGCACGATGAGATCACGGTGTTCGATGCCGCTTTGGCGCGGCCCTGGAGCGTAGACAAGACCTTCCGGCGCAACCTCGAGCCACAGCCGGAATGGCCCGAGCGCTATTGCCACGTGACCAACAACCGGATCGTGCTCGGCAAGGAAACCTATCTGATCAACGATGAAGGCCTGCTGGTGCCGACCCGGAAGGATCAGCCGCCGCCGGACTTGCAGTTCTTCAGACCGGCGAGGTGACGACCGACGAGATGACGTCGCGCGGATCCATAAGCCGCATGCGACTTGAGAGAA
>Ga0066903_100001562_pt1 | contig 16925 bp, 14 predicted proteins | sample PanSoiMetaGPlot1_FD_67491 | JGI IMG/M metagenome (GOLD analysis project Ga0066903, IMG submission 67491) | Tropical forest soil microbial communities from Panama analyzed to predict greenhouse gas emissions - Panama Soil - Plot 1 (version 2) | ecosystem: Environmental > Terrestrial > Soil >... | reverse complement strand
GCCAGCTTCACCTTGGTCGCGTCGTCGATGTCGAACACGCGCGACAGATCGCGATCGACGCCCAGCACGCTGCGGTCGCCGGCCGCGGCGTGTGACGCGATCTCGCGAACCAGCGCCGGCGCGGCGATCTGATCGGCCATGAGCAGCAGCGTGCGTTCGGTGACGAACGACCGCGCCGCCAGCACCGACAGGCCGTTCGGCCCCTGCCAGTCGGGGTTCTCGAAGAACGTCACCCGCCGCTTTGTCGCCGCGGACAGCACGGTGGACCCGGCGACGTGCCGGCGCACGGCGGCGCCCCCGAAACCGATCGTGATGCCGATGCGCGCCACGCCCATGCTCTCGAGCAACCCGAGCGTCCGCTCGAGCACGCTGCATCGCCCCACGGTGGTCAGGCAGTTTGGCAGCTCGGGATCCCCGATGCTGATCGCCTTCCCCGCGGCGAGAATCAGTGCGCGCGCGATCATTGGCGAACGAGCTTACGCGGCCGTCACCGTGCCGTCACGGAAATCGCCCGGGGAATCCCCGACGCCGCGCGACGCGCTTCAGCTCTTGCGCTGGCGGCTGCCGGTCACCGCCGCGAGCGCATGAGGCATCTCGCGGAGCGGCTCGGCACGGAAGGTCAGCAGGTAGACCGAGTTCTCGGTCTCGACGTAAATCTGGTCGCCGCCCGCATCGCCCAGCACGCGCCGCACCGGCGTGGTCACCATGCGATGCCCGTTCGGGTCGCGGAAGATCACCATGCCTCGACCGACGCTCGGGTAACTGATGAGGTAGCCCGCATACGTCCGCCCCACGCCCAGGGAGGCCCGCTCCCGGCCGTGATTGCGAATTTTTCTTGCGGTCACACTAACCACGGGCTTCCAGGTTCCAATGTTAGCACAGGTCGTGGGAAGGGAACCTACCCCAAACTGCCTGAAATCGGAGTCCGGGCTTCCGGATTCTCATCGACAGATCTGGTCCGCAGCTTGACCATACGCGATCACCCGCGAAAGCATGGGTATAATCCGCCGCTCGCCATGGAATCCGCCATGCGACGCGCCCGCTCTGGGAACCTGACGGCGCTTCTGGTCGTCGTCTCGGTCCTGGAATTCGTAGTCAACCGCCTGGCCGGGCGGTTGTTCTTCCCGCGCCCGGCGATGATGTCCGGGGGCTACGGCTCGCAGACCACGCACGCGGTGAGCGTGGCGGGGCCGTTTCTTTTTCAGCTGACCGCGTTCCTGGCGCTGGCGGTGCTGGTCGCGGCGTTCACCGGCCTGTTCCTGCGCGGCGAGCTGTACCCGCGCGCCATCAAGTTCTCGACCATCGTCATCGCGCTGATCTTCTCGGTCCTGTGCGCGTGGGCCGTATTCACCGGTCGCATCGAGCCGCAGCCGTTCGCGTTCACCCAGACCTGCTATTCGTTCCTGGCGCTGCTGACCGCGGTGGCGTTCGCGCTCGGCCCGGCGCCGCCGCGCCTGAAGATCGGCGTCGCGGTCTTCGCCCTCCCGGGCGCGCTGCACGCGTTCGGATACGTCGCGTCGCGGCTGGCCACCGAGGGCCGCGACCTGCTGGCGCCGCTGCGGCGCGTGCTGGCGCAGGGCGGCCCGGCGCTGATCGACGGCGGTGAGATCGCGCTGTTGCTGGCGGGGATCCTGGCGCCGTTCCTGCTGCCGCCGCGCCCGTTTCGCGAGCGGCGCTGGCAAGTTCCGCTCGGCATCGCCGCCGCGCTGACGGCCGGCTTCCTGTTCGCAATGGTCTGGCGATTCGATCTGATCCAGGCGAGCGCGCTCTACGGATTGCGGCTGGAGCTGCCGCCGCTGGCATCGGTCGCGGGCGTCGCGCACGTGCTCGCCTTCTTCGGCTGGATGTTCGCGACGATCGAGCTGATCTCCGACCGGGGCGGCATGCGTCTGGTCGGCTACGGGCTCGTGCTGCTGGCGCTGGGCGGATACGATCAGGCGTCGCCGGTCGAGCTCTGTCTCTCGGTGCTCGGTCTGCTCGCGGTCGCGGTCGGCGAGCTGCGCGCGCTCCCCTACGCGGACCGGAACGTGCCCCGGATCGGCATCGCGGAGTGGCGTGAGTTCGTGAAACGGCTGGCGAACGCGGTGGGCGACGGCACCTATCCGGAGGGGAATCTCCCTGACGCGGTGGTCGTCGGCGAGGGCGAGCTGGAGGTGTCGGGCATACGGACGCACCGTCGCGGCCAGCCGCTAACGATCAAACTGATGCGCAAGCGCGGCACGCCGATCGAGCTCGAGGCGACGTACGGCAACGCCGGTCACGCCGCGGCCGACGCCAGCATCGAGCGACACCGGCGCTGGCTCGCGCGCAGCCCCGAGCACAAGCCGAAGCTGCCGCGCGTGAAGACCGGAGACGCATCGTTCGATCTGAAGTTCAGCGTGCACGGCACGGCGCCGCTCGCGGACGCTGAGATGAGACGCCGGCTGGAACAGCACCAGGGCGACGGCGTGCTGACGATCTGGTCCGGCAGCGCCGCGCGCTATCAGCTCGCGCATCCAAGCAGCGACGCGCCGGCAGCGTTCACTGGCCAGGTCGAGGGCACGGCGCCGGTCCAGTCGATCGTCGATCTCGTCGACCTGCTCGCGGATCTGGTCGACGCGTCGGCGCCCCGCGCGGGCTGACCGCAGGCCGCGATTACGGAGGCGGGGTCGGCTGGGGCATCGGCGGCGGCCCGGTTCCCGGCGAACCCTCGCCCGGCACGGTCGCGGTCACCGAATGCGTCGGCCGCGCCGGCTGGCTCTCCAGCTCGCGGACTTGCCGGCGCGCCGCAACCGCATCGCTGCCGCCCGGCGAAGCTTCGAGATATTTCTTGTACGCCTCGACCGCTTGCGACGGCTCACCCGCCGCCCGGTAGGCCTCGCCGAGACCGAACAGAGCCGGCCCGAAGCCGGGCGAGAGGTTGAGCGCGCGCTTGAACTCGCCAACGGCCGCGAGCGGCTTGTGCTTGTCGAGCATCAGGTACGCCGAGCTGGTCACCGCCGCGACGCCGCTCGGTTGCAACTTCAGCGCCTCGTCGATCATCTTCTGCGCCTTGGCGGTGTTGCCGTTCTCGAGCGCCCGATCCGCCTCGGCCACCAGCTGTTCGTAGCCGTGCGGGTGGCCCGACGCATCGGCGGTCGCCGGCGCGGAACCGCGCGCCGATCGAGAGGACGGGAGCGGCTCGGGCGGAACGTCCTCGGCCGGCGCGGTCCGCGTCTTCGGTGCCGGCGGCGCGGGAACCGCGGCGGGCGGCGCTGCGGGCGGCGCCGCGGCGACGGGCGGCGGTGAAGGCGGCGCTGCGGGCAGCGCCGCGGCGACGGGCGGCGGTGAAGGCGGTACGACCGCGGGTGGTGGCATCGGCGGTGCGGGGGCGGCCGCGGGCGCCGCGGACGGCGCGCTCGCGACGCCGCCGCCGCTCGGCGCGGAGCCGCCGCGCTTGCTCCCGAAATAGAACCCGCCGCCCACCAGCGCCAGCGCCAGGATCCCGAGGGTGACGTTTCGGCCCACGTTCCGCCGCGGCAGCACGACGCTCATGCTGTCGTCCATGCCCATGCCCGACAGACCGGCTGTGATCTCGGAATCGAGCCGCCCCCGACTGCCGCGCTGGCCACTATGCGACGAGCGCCGGCCGCCCATCAGCACGTCGTCGTCGTCGACGTCCGGCGACGCGTAGCCGCGCTGGGGGACGCTGAGCCGCTGCGGCGTCTCGGGCTGCGTCGGCCGCGCCACGCGCGCGGCGGAGGCGCGATCGGCCTGATCGACCAGCTCGAAGAACGGGCGCAGCTCGTCCATGTCGCCCAGCCGGCGCGGGGCCGCGCCCGGAGGCGTGACGCGATCGTTGCGGCCCACCCGACGTTCGACGATCCACTTCTGCAGCGTCGTCGGATCCTTGAACCGGTGCACCTTCCCCTCGTCGGTGGTGAGCAGCCAGGTCGGCGCCGCCATCTCGGTCGTCGGACCCGGCGTGGGCGTGATCCCGGCCGGCCGGCGCATCACCGTGAACGTGTGCCCGCAGGTCGTGCACTGCACGGACGCGCCACGCTCGGCGACGCTCGCGTCATCGAGCTCGTATTCGGTCTGACAGCGATCGCAGCGAACGTCCATGAGCCGATTGAAGCCCGCGGCGCAGACGACCGCCGAAGGCGTTCACAACATACCATGGCGTCAATCGCCGGGCAGGGCCCGCCGCCGCTACAAACTCTCGGGAAAAAGCGCGTAAAGCTGGGCCGGCGGCGGCACGTACGCCCCGCGCACCATGAGGTTCCCCAGATGGTCGACCAGGAACCCGCGATCGAACGCGCGGCGGAGCAAGACGGGCGCTGCGGCCGAGGCGCGGATCACAGCCGCCCGTCCCGGCAGGCTCGCCGCGACGGCGTCCACCAGCGCGGCCAGGATCTCGGCCGACTCGGCCACCGCGGGACCGATGACGACGCGCGCCGGGAGCGCGCGGAAGAAGAGGTAGCCGGCGATCGCATCGCCGTGCGGGTCGGCGCGGTAGATGAAGCCCCCGCCCGTCGACGCGAGCAGCGCCAGGTCGCGGCGCCGGTCCGCGCCCGTGCGCAGCCGATCGTACCGCTCGACCGCCGGCAGATCGCCCGTCACCAGCGGCCGCACGTCGGGATCCGCGCCCGCCGGCGGCTCGAGCTTCTCGGCGAGCAGGTACGGCGCCACGTCCGCCACCGCGTAGCCGAGCCGGGTGTAGAGACCGAACGAATCGGGGTTGAAGCTGTCCTGGAACAGCCGGACGCTGGTGGAGCCGGCGGCGATTGCGCCGAGCTCGCTCATCAGGGCGCGCGCGACACCGGCGGGCGCGCCGGGCCGCGAGGCGAGCGGCCCGATGCTGGTGACGGCGCCGCGCGGGTGCGCGAAGCCGACGCCGACGACCTCCGATGCCGATCGGGCCAGGGCGCAGCCTTCCGGATCCAGATCGATGTACGCGCGGCAAAGCCACGCCGCGCTTTCACGCGTCGGAAACGGCGGGGCGTGGCCGCGGCGTCGGTACGCGGCGCCGAACGCGTCGAACAGGATCCCTGCCGCCGCGTCGACGTCCGCCTGGCCCAGCCGGCTCACCTGGATCATCCGAGCCTTGAGTGTAGATTAGGTTGATTGCTGCTTCGTGGAATGAGGTCTCGCGCGCGCACGTCACGGAATTCGCGCTTGCACGCCGACGCCCGCATCGATCTCGAACTGCAGCCAGCGCACGAAGCCGAGCGTCTCGCCGAACTGCAGGTAGAAGCCGAGGTTGCGCATCACCTCGAACATGAAACCATTCGAGTTCCGAACCCCGAAGTCGTTGTCCTTGACCCGCGGATTTTGCTGGGCGGTCGCATCGAAGACCCCCTGGATGCTGGCGTAGAACTTGGTTTCGAGCTCGGGATCCACCCAGTAACGAACGCCGGGAGCGACCGCGAACTGGTGCGAATTGGTGAAGTCGGTTCCGATGCCGAAACGCAGGTCGATGAGGACGTCCCAGTGCTCGGCGAACCCGAACGACGGCTGGACGTCCAGGAACAGAGGCAGCACGCCTGTGCAGACGCGCTTGCCCTGCTGCCCGCAGTTGATGTTCTCCTGGTACGGGAAGATGCCGCGGTAGCCGATGCCCGGCAGCACCGCGATGCCGAGCTGGTTCTTGTGAAGCAGCGATGCCTGGCGCAACTTCGGAAACGACTTGGGCGGCCGCATGATGCCGGGCGGCGGCCCGGCCTCGCCCGGCGAGGTGTCGGTGCCGGGCGCCGGGCCGGACGTCGCGGCGGGCTCTTTCGGCGCGGGCGCGTCGTCCTCGGCGGCGTACGCGCGGGGCGCCGCCGCCGCGGCCATAACGAACAGCAGAGCCAACGTCGCGGCGCGCATGCGGGCGACAGTTTAGTAGAAACGGTCGCCCAGGCGAAGAGGGTGGCGCACGCGCCGCGGGCGGGGGCGACGCGATGATCGGGGACGGCCCGGCCTCGCGGCGCCGCTTCCTGCGCGCGGTCGGCCGTGCCGCGGCGGGCGGCGCGGCCGCCTGGGCCGCCACGCGCGCCGGGTCGCGCCCCGCTTTCGCCATCGGTGAACGCTCGCTGTTCAGGTTCGCGCGCATCGCCCTGCCGGGACTTCCGGATCCGCGGCCGACCGCGCTGCGGCGGCTGGCCTGGGAGATCGTGCGCCGGACCAGCGTGTCGACCTCATCCGACCCGGCCGACATCCGGCTGGGCGATCCGAACCTGTTCCGTTATCCGTTCCTGGTGCTGTCGGGCGATCGGCGCTTCGCGCTGCCGCCGGAGCCGGAGATCGCCCGCCTGCGCCGGCACATCACCTACGGCGGCTTTCTGCTGATCGATTCGGCCGAGGGACGCGCCGGCGGCGGCTTCGACGAATCGGTGCGCCGCCTGCTGGCGCAGACGCTGCCGGGCGAGCTGCCGATCCGGATCCCCGACAGCCACGTGCTCTGGAAGTCGTTCTACGTGCTGCGCGGCGCGCCGGGCCGGATCATCGCGACGCCGATCCTCGAAGGTGTGGAGCGCGATCGCCGGCTGGCGGTCGTCTACACCCAGAACGACCTGGGGGGCGCGCTGGCGCGCGACGGTTTCGGGCGCTGGGAGCACGAGGTGATCCCGGGCGGCGACGATCAGCGCGAGGAGGCGTTCCGCCTCGCGATCAACCTGGTGATGTACGCCCTCTGCCTCGACTACAAGACCGAGCAGGCGCACATCGACTACATCCTGCGGACGCGGCGGCTGCGATGACCTCGCTGTTCCATCTGCCGCCCGGGTACAACGACTGGCGCCTCGCGCTCGGGGCGACCGCCCACGTCGGGCGCGTCGGTGTGGCGGCGCTGTTCGTCGCCGCGGGGCTGGCGATCGCGCTGTCGATGCTGTCGGTGGCCGAGGAGCGGCGCGGGCGCGGCCTGGTGCTGGTCGCGCTGCGGACGGTGGGCGTGCTCGCCTGTCTGGTGACCGCGCTGCAGCCGGCGATCGAGATGCGCCAGGTGACCCGCCTTCCCAACCGGGTGGCGGTGCTGGTCGACACGTCGCGCTCGATGGAGGTGCGGCCGCCGGACGGCGGACCGTCGCGCGCCGAGCGGGCGGCGGCGCTGCTCGACCACGCGGCGCCGCGCCTGGCGGCCTGGCAGCAGGCCGGCCACGAGGTCGACATCTTCAGCTTCGGTGACACGGTTTCGCCCGCGACGCTGGCGTCGTTGCACGAGCCCCCCGCCGCCGACGCCACCCGCATCGGCGAGGCGCTGGGCGACGTGCGCACGCGCTATGCGGGGCGCGACCTGGGCGCGGTCGTGGTCGTCTCCGACGGTGTCGACACCGGACGAATCGGCGAGGGGCCGCTCGACGCCGCCACGCGCGCCGCCATCGAGGCGCTGCACGCGCCCGTGCACACCGTCGGCGTGGGCGAGAAATCGCTGCGCGATCTTTCGGTCGCGGCCGTGCTGGCCGATCAGTTCGCGTTCGTGCGCACGCCCGCCAGCATCGAGGCGGTGATTCGCCAGACCGGCCTGCCCGATCGCCAGGTCGAGGTGACGCTGGAGCGGGACGGCCGGCCGATCGCAAGCCGCAGCGTCATCCTGCGCGGCGATCGTTCGGAAGAGAAGATCGCGTTCGACTGGCTGCCCGATCACCCGGGCAACTTCGTGTTTCGCATCTCGACGCCCGTGCTGGCGGGCGAGGCGCTGACCAGCAACAACGAACAGTCGTTCGCGCTCAAGGTGATCCGCGATCGGGTCCGCGTGCTTCACCTGTCGGGCCGCCCGTCGTGGGACGAGCGTTTCCTGCGCGCGATGCTGCGCCGCGATCCGAACGTCGACCTGGTGTCGTTCTTCATCCTGCGCACCGAGAGCGACGAGCAGCCCTGGAACCGCAACGACCTGTCGCTGATCCCGTTTCCGACCTACGAGATCTTCGAGGAGCAGCTGCGGTCGTTCGACCTCGTGATCTTTCAGAACTTCAACTACGCGCCCTACGGCGTCGAACCGTTCTTGCCGAACGTGCGCGACTACGTCGAAGGGGGCGGCGCGCTCGCGATGGTGGGCGGCGATCTGTCGTTCACCAGCGGCGGTTACGGGGCGACGGCGCTGCGCGACGTGCTGCCCGTCGAACTGCCGCCGTCACCGCCCGCGCCCACCGGCGTCAGCGACGGCGATCTGACCACCGACGCCTTCCGGCCGCGGCTGACGCCCGAGGGCCACACGCACCCGGTGACGTCGCTGGTGCTGGATCCGCGCGAGAACGAACAGCGCTGGGCGAAGCTGCCGCCTCTGGAAGGCATCAACAAGGTGCCGCGCGCGCGCGCCGGCGCGACGACCCTGCTGGCCCATCCCACCCTCAAGGGCAGCGACGGCAAGCCGGCGCCCGTGCTGGTGGCGGCCGACGCGGGCAAGGGGCGCGCCCTCGCGCTGTTGACCGACAGCGCCTGGCACTGGGGGTTCCTGGCGGCCGGGGAAGGCGACGACGGACGCGCGTTCCAGCGGTTCTGGGAGAACGCCATCCGCTGGCTGGTCCGCGACCCCGCGCTGACGCTGCTGCGTCTCGAGCTCGATCGCCTGGAGTACCGCCGCAACCAGCCGATCGCGGTGCGCGTGCGGGCGATGCACGCGGACTACTCGCCGGCACCCGACGTCGACGTGACGCTGGCGGTCGTCGGCACGGCCGCCCCCGCCGATTCCGAACCCGCCCGCAGCCTGCACGCCACCACCGACGCCGACGGGGAGGCCCACGTCGATCTCGGCACGCTTCCGCCCGGCGCCTACCGGCTGATGGGGCGCGCGAGCATCGACGCGCGCGCCGTCGCCCAGGAAGAGACGTTCGTGATCCGCGCCGGCGGGCCCGAACTGGACGACGTCGCCGCCCGCGATCGCGTGCTGCGCGAGATCGCCCAGGCGTCCGGCGGCAGCTATTCGTTCGAAAAGCTGAACGACGTCGCGATCCGGCCGTCGCGCGAGGTGCGCGTGGGCCGTCAGGAATCGGTGGAGATCTGGTCGGCGCCGCCGCTGTTGCTGATTGGCGTGTCGCTGCTGGCGCTGGAATGGGCGCTCCGGCGCCGCCTCGGCCACAGCTGAGGGACGTCTACCGCCTCAGCTCGCCCTTCACGCGGCGCATCCGGCTGCGCCGGTTGTGGCGGGTGAAGAGCAGCAGCATCGTGAGCGACGGCAGCAGTCCCGCCGCCCCGAACGCGCCCGAAGCCACCGTGCAGCCCGCGCCGCCGTCATTCATCCCGCCGAGGTCGTCACGCCCCTCCGGCGCGGTCACGTTCAGCGTCGCTTGCCCGGTCCGACCGCTGGCGTCGGTCGCCGTCACGGTGATCGTCTGCGCGCCGTTGATGCCGGTCAGATCCCATTCGTAGGGCGCCGCCGTCGCCACCGCCGACAGCCCCTGGGGCATCACCTGGATCTCCACCTGCTGCACGCCGCAGTCGTCGGTCGCGTCGACGCTGACCGAGAAATCGTGGCCCATCGCCGCGCCGTCGTTCGGCGACAGGAAGCGGACGCTGGGCGCTTGCGTGTCGTCGATGCAGCCGAACGGCGTCGGCTTCGGCCCGCCCGGCCAGTCACCGAGCGCCTTCTTCATCATCTGGTACGAGTTCTGCGAAGGGCGATCACACTTGTCGTTGCTGACGCCGCTGTCGTTGTCGACGAACCCCATCGTGTCGGTGCTGATCGTCGCGTACATGATGTCGTGCGCGTCGGTCGTGTGCTCGAGGCCCAGCAGGTGCGCCTGCTCCTGCGCGATGATCACGGCCGTCTCGAGCGCGTCGCGCCCGCCCTGGAAGGTGTAGGCCACGCCGCCTTGCAGGTCCTTGCACAGGAACGGCGCGACGCCGGCGACGTTGTCGGGAACGTTGCACCAGGCGCCGCCGCCCGACGAGATCACCTCCGTGTAGTACTTGCCGCTCGTCGGGCGCGTCAGCGTGAAGATGACGTTGAAGTCGGCGTACCACTGATCGAGATAAGCCTGGATCTGACGCTGGCACTCGAGCAGCGTCTCGCCGAAGGTGCACGAGAACGGCGGCACCGTTCCCGTACAAGGATCGTAGTTCGCCGTGTGCGTCTCGCTCCCGTCCGCGTAGCGCAGGTAGATCACCTTCGGATCGTGTCCGTTGCCGCTGCCGAGCGCGCCCTCCGCAGTCGTGACGCTGCCTTCGGCCGGCGCGACCATGTCGCCATGAAGCGACAGCGCGCGTGTCATCGCCGGGACCGCGCCTGTCCCGGGCGCGGACTCTTCGCCTCCGCAACCGGTCACGCCGGCGGCCACCGCGCAGGCGATCAGGAGCTTCGATGTCGACTTCACGCTGCCCTTCTGCGACCCCGGACCGCGCGGTCGGCTAGCCATGCAGGCCGACCTGTGGCAGGGTCTGCAGGAAACATCGGTAACACTCGCTAAAACTTTAGCGTGGTGCCGTACGGATTTTTTTGACAAAGTAAATCCTGGAACCCTGAAATGGTCGCAGCCGAAACCTTCGTCGCCGAGCTGGACACCAAGAACCAGGCCTCGGTCCAACGCGTCGTGGACGCCCTTTCGGCCGCCCTGGCGACCGAGGGGGTCGAGGTGGCTGATGCGCTGCGCTTCGCGGTCAAGGCCACGATCGAATCGGCGGAGGTGGCCGCTCTCTGGATCACCGACTGCGACGACCTGGAGATGAAGCTGTCGCTGGCGGAGCAATGCGGCGACAGCGCTCGCCAGTGCCGCAAGCTGTCGGAGCGCCTCGTGGCGCTGGGCGTATCCGGATACGATCCGCGCGCCGGCGGCTATTCGAAGCTGTTCGCGTTCCTGCGTTCGTTGCAGACGACCGAGGAGCGGGCGTCGGCCGGATACGTCACCGGCCGGGCGCTGTCGATGGCGCGCCTCGGGGCGCTGTCCGGGTTCTGCGAGCGCAAGGGCGACGCCGACAGCGCGCGCCTGCTCGGCGTCGAGATCATGACGCAGGAACGGCGCTACTACGAACAGGGCAAGGCGATGCTGGTCGCCGCGGTCGCGAGCGAGGAGAGCCAGGCCCGGGCCCGGCGCGCGGCGTATCGCACCCTCGAGCTGGCGGGCGAGACGGTCGAGCCCTTGCAGCTCCGGAAGGCGCTGGGCAAGCGCCGCTAGCGCCTTCGCTCACGGTATAGTCGAAAGACATGGCGACGGAGGGGCAGCCGAGCGCGCCCTCGGCCTTTGGCCGCTACACGCTTCTCGAACGGCTCGCCGTAGGCGGCATGGCCGAGGTGTTTCGCGCCAAGATCACGTCGTCGCACGGCTTCGAGAAGATCCTGGTCGTCAAACGGATCCTTCCCCACCTGGCCGCCGATCCGAACTTCGTCTCGATGTTCATCGACGAGGCGAAGCTGACTGCGCAGCTGACGCACCCGAAGATCGTCCAGGTGCTGGACTTCGGCGAGGTACGCGGCCAGTACTTCACGGCGCTCGAGTACATCGACGGCTTCGACGCCCTGGGCCTGCTGCGCGTCGCCGCCCAGAAGCGGGTCCACGTGCCGCGCCCGCTCGCGGTGTTCATCGTCAGCGACGTGCTGGAGGCGCTCGACTACGCGCACAACGCGCGCGACATGGAGGGCAAGGCGATGCAGATCGTGCATCGCGACATCTCGCCCTCGAACATCTTCATCTCGAAGCGCGGCGACGTGAAGCTGGGCGACTTCGGCATCGCCCACGCGCAGCGCCGCGAATCGAAGACTCAGGCCGGGACGCTGAAGGGCAAGTACGGCTACATGTCCCCCGAGCAGGTGGTGGGCAAGCCGATCGACGCGCGCAGCGATCTGTTCGCGGTCGGCGTCGTGCTGGCGGAGCTGCTGACGGGGCGGCGTCTGTTCTCGGCGCCCGCCGATCTCGACGTCCTGCTCAAGGTGCGTGACGTGAAGCTCGATCGGCTGGACAAGTACGGCGCCGATCTGCCGAAGCCGCTGGACAAGATCGTTCGGCGCTCGCTGCGAAAGCAGCCGCGTGACCGTTTCGCCAGCGCGGCGGAATTTCGCGACGAGCTGGCCGACTATCTGTTCTCGATCGGGCAGCGGATCGGACCGGCCGACCTGCGCGCGTTCACCGGCACGCTGTTCGACACCAGCCCCGACGCGGCGGCGCGCCTGCTGCAGGAGGCGCGCCGGATGGAGACGCCGAAGGCCGCCGCCAAGGCCGGGGCGGAGCAGGCCACCGCCGGCGGGCCTGGCGGTCGTGCCTTCCCTGCCGCCGCTTCGGGCGGATCCGCGGGCGCGCGCGCGACGGGCCCCCAGGTGCCCACGCGGGTTTCCGATCTGGTTTCGGACGCGCCGACCGCCGAGACAGCGGCGGGGGTGAGCCCGGGGAGCTGGCCGGAAGAAGGCAGCGATCGGTCGTCGGCGCCCGGCTTCACGCCCGTGTCGCGGCCGGGCGAGCCGTCGCGCGCCATACCGCCGGCCCGTTCGCGCACCGGCGGTCGGCCGGCCACGCACAGCGACGTCGGCAAGTTCGTGTCGGCGGCGCCCAAGCGCCCGCCCGACAGCGCCGGCGACGTCAGCATCATCACGCCGATGCGGTTGTTCTGCGATCTCGCGCTGGCGGGCGAGACCGGTCTTCTCCACTTCGAGCTGGGCGCGACCGTCAAGGAGATCTTCCTGGTCGGCGGCGCGCCCGAATCGGTCAGCTCGAGCAACGCCAACGAGCGCTTCGGCGAGTACCTGCTCGGCAAGCAGGTGCTCGGGCCGGCGGACCTGGAGCTGGCGCTCAGCATGCTGCCCCACTACAACGGCAAGCTCGGCGACACGCTGGTGGCGCTCGGCCTGCTGCGTCCGCTCGACGTGTTCCGCCTGCTGTCCGAGCAGGTGCGGGACCGGGTCATCGACGTCTTCGGCTGGACGGAGGGGACGTTCGCCTTCTACCGCGGCGTCACCAACCGGCAGGAAAACTTCCCGCTCGGCCTCGACACCTTCGAGATCCTCGGGGCGAGCGTCGTCAGCCTCGGGTACGAGCAGCTGGTGCAGCGGTTCGATCCGATGCTCGATTACCGGCCGGTGGCGACGGGACGCGGCCGCGTCGAGCCCGAGACGTTTCGGATCGGCCCGACCCCGCGCGACGTGCTCAACCTGCTCGACGGCGAGCGCACGCTCCGCGACTGGATGAATCAGTTCACCGATCGCGAGGAGCTGCTCACCTTCCTCCGTTCGCTCTACCTGCTGGTCGAGACCGACCTCGCCGAGCTCGACTGAACGCCGTCAGTGGCCGAGCAGCAGCTTGCCGATGGTGACGACGGCGCCGACGACGAGCATGAAGATGCCGAGCAGCGTCCGCAAGCGGACCTTCGGCGCTGGCGGCAGGATGATGCTCCGGTAAGCGAGCCGCCGGCCCGTCCCGTGAGACACCACGTGGGCGCCGGTGCCGGTGCCGGTGCCCGGGCGCGTCCCGCCCGCGAAGTATGTCGCCGAAGGGCGATCATCCAGCACCTCCACCCGCTTGATGGGCGGCAGCTCGCTGAAAAGATCGTCGAGCAGATCGGGGATCGCCCCTTCCGGCAGCGGCACCTCCACGAGGAACTGGTCGAGCGCGTCGGCGAAAGCGGCCGCCGACTCGTATCGGTCGGCGGGCTCGCGGGCGAGCGCGCGCGCGACGATCGCGTCCAGCTTGGCGGGGATGCCATCGCGGCGGCGCGATGGCTCGGCGATCGGCTGGGTCAGCACGTTGCGCAGCGTCTCGTCCTCGTTGTCGGTGGCGAACAGGCGCTGGCCCGCCACCATCTCCCAGAGCGCGACGCCCAGCGAAAAGATGTCCGATCGGTGATCGACCGCCGTGCCGCGCACCAGCTCCGGCGACAGATACGACAGCTTCCCCGCCAGCCGGGGCGGGTTGCCGTCGGCCGCGGACCCGCGCGCCACCTCCACCGCCCGGGCGATGCCGAAGTCGAGGATCTTCACGCCGCCCGATTCCAGCAACATGATGTTCGACGGGGTGACGTCGCGATGGACGATCCCGCCCGGCGATCCGTCGGGCAGGACCAGCGTGTGAGCGTGGTGAAGCGCGCGCGCGATCTCGCGCGCCACGAACACCGCGACCGACGGCGGCATCGCGCCCTTGCGCGCCCGGATGGCGCGCATGATCGTCGACAGGTCGCGGCCGCTCAGGTACTCCATCACCATGAAGTACGCGCCGTCGATCTGACCGAAGTCGTAGACCTGGACGATGTTCGGGTGATGTAGCAGCGCGGTGATTCGCGCCTCCTCGCAGAACGCCTGCACGAACTTCGGCGAATCGGATTTGTCGGGGCGGATCCGCTTGACGACGAACACCCGATCGAACCCCTTGAGGCCGGGCGCGGAGGCCCGGAACACCTCCGCCATGCCGCCCTTGCCGATCAGCTCGAGCAGCTGGTAGCGGCCGAAGGGGCCGCCCCCGGGCGGCGGAGCGGGCGTCGTGATGGGCGCCTTGTCGATCGACGCCATCTCTCACCCGTCGATAGGTATGTGAAAAATAGCTATTTTCAAAATGTTTATCCGCAGATGCGGCGCGGATTGCCGCACAGCACAAACATCGGTGGCGCGGCGGGACCACTTGAGGGTGGCAGTGGCAGCTCAGCCGCCGTGTGTATAATCGCGCGCCTCCTGACCCCAGACCGGAGACCGCCCATGACCCGTCTCGCCAGCGCCGCCCTGCTCGTGCTCTCCGGTTTTGCATCGGTCGCCCGCGCGGCCGACCCGGAGCCGTCGCCGCCTGCCGCGATGCCGCAACCGACCGAGACCGCGGCGCCCCCGCCGGCGGAGGGCGCGGCGCCTGGCGCCGCCGGCCCCGTCGTGCCGGCCGGCGCGCTCGCCGAGGAGGCCCCGCTGCAGCGGCCCGCCGATCTCTCCTACGGCGTCGCGGCGCGGCTGCGCTGGATCTCGGTGCCGTCCTGGATGCTGAACCTGTTCACGAAGAAGAACGTGCCGCTGTCGAGCTGGGGAACCGGGCTGGAGTTTTTCCGGCGGAAGGCGAACTTCGACCTCATCGGGTCGCTCAACTACCAGAACATGTCGCCCCCTGACGGCAACTGGCTCGGGAAGGGCCACTCCGCGGACATCGACACCGATTACGTCCAGTTCCAGGACCTGGCGCTTTGGAGCGCCGACATCTCGTTCGTCTGGCACACGGTGTTCAACGAGTGGTTCGGCATGCACTACGGCGCGGGGATCGGCGTTGCCTACGTTCACGGAACGATCTGGCGCACCAGCAATGGGGTGCCTCGCAACCCCGACGGAACGCCGGGTACCGGTCCCAACGCTTGCACGGAGCAAAACGCTGGCGACATCACGAAGTGTTATCCGAAGGGGGCGACGCCCAACGGCTCCGGGGGCCTGAACTTGCCTCCGTCAGTTCTGACGCCCGGTCCTGACGACCAAGCGAACCCGCACCGCTTCGCCGATCCGAACAAGCCGTCGGTGCTGCCGATCGTCAACGTCCTGATCGGCGTCGACTTCCGCCTGCCCCAGGTGCGCGGCTGGGAGGCCAAGATCGAAGGCGGCTTCTACGACGCGTTCTTCCTGGGCGGCGCCGTCGGCTACACGTTCTGAGACAGCGGCGCCCGATCAGGGGCGCTCGTCGTGGCCTTCGGCGACGTCCTGGACGAAGCGCGCGAATTCGCGTTCCAGCCGCGGCAGCAGCAGCACCAGCTTCGCTTGCTGCACCGGCGTCAGCACCTTCCGCAGCTCCTTGATTCGCTCGTCCTTGGAGGCGATGCGCTTCTGACGGTTGGCGAGCATCCGGTTGATCGCGACGTTCAGCTTCGCGTCGTCGGGCTTCGGGGCGGCGAGCAAGGTCTTGATCTCCTGCGTGATGTCCCGCCGCTCGGCCGTCAGCGCGCGCTCCTCGTCGTCGTACTTGGCGAGGATGGGAAACAGCCGCGCCGACGCGTTCTCGTCCAGTTTCAGCTCCTCGACGATCCGCCAGGCGCGCAGCGAGCGCATCCGGTCCAGCACCTCCGTGCGGAGCTGGTCCGGCGACCGCTTGTCGCCGGACGGCGCGGCGGCCGGAGGCGGCGGGCGCCGCTGCGCCTGCGCGAGCGTGACGCCGGGAACGCAGGCGACCAGCGCGAACAGCGACGCCGCGGCAGCCGTTCTAACGGCGGCCGATCTCACAACGATGCCCCGGCGAGCGAGCGCTCGACCCGCAACAACGCCGGTCCGTCCAGATCGGCGAGCTGGTCGCTGATGCCCTCGTCGTCGGGCACCGGATCGGCATCTTGCGAATCCCCACCGGCAGCCAGCGCCGCGACGTTCGCCGGCGCGCGCGCGCGCAGCCGATCGAGCAACCGTCGCAGCGCCGATTCGTCCAGATCGGCCACGTCCACCGCCTCGGTCGTGGCCTCGTCCTCGAACGATCCCACCGCCGCCGCGGTCGGGCGCGCCGCCGGCCCCGTCCCCGACCCGACGCCCGACGGCGTGACACGCCCGTGGTTCACGACCAGCACGAAGGCGGCCGCCGCCGCGAAGACGGTTGCGAAGCTCGTCACGCGCAGCCGGCGCCGTGCCCGCTTGCGGTCATCCAGCGCGGCCGACGCCGCGCCGGTGGTGCGCGCCGCCAGGTCGTCCCAGAAACGATCGGAGACGGCGACCGGGGGCGTGTCGGCCCGCAGCGCCGCCGCCACGCGCGGCGCATCGCGCAGCTCGGTCAGGGTGCGGAAGCAGGTGACGCACGAACCGACGTGCGCGGCCAGCGCGGCGTCCGCCATCACGTCGCCGCCCTCCACCGCGCGCTCCCAGACCTGCCGGCATACCGGCGTCATCTCGTCGCCCGTCATTTTATCTTCCCGCGCTGGGCGCCCCCGCCGTCCGCAGGCGACAGCGTGCCGCGCAGCTTGCGAACAGCGTAGTGGAAATTGACCTTGGCCGCGCCCTCGCTGATCCCGAGCGCCTCGCCGATGTCGCGGAACGGCAGATCCTCGTAGATGCGCAGCTCCAGCGTCATGCGCTGCTTGGTCGGCAGCCCGTTGACGGCCGCCCGCAGCGCCGTCGCCTGCTCCGCCGCTTCCAA
>Ga0066903_100001561_pt1 | contig 16930 bp, 22 predicted proteins | sample PanSoiMetaGPlot1_FD_67491 | JGI IMG/M metagenome (GOLD analysis project Ga0066903, IMG submission 67491) | Tropical forest soil microbial communities from Panama analyzed to predict greenhouse gas emissions - Panama Soil - Plot 1 (version 2) | ecosystem: Environmental > Terrestrial > Soil >... | reverse complement strand
CGGCTCGCGGCTGGCGCTGCTGCACGCCGGCTGGCGGGGCCTCGAGGCGGGAATCGTCGAGGCCGGCGTGGCCGCCGTGGGCCGCGAGTCCCGGGCCGCGGTCGGCCCCGGTGCCGGGCCGTGCTGCTACGAGGTGGGTGACGACGTGGCGGCGCCGCTGGTGGCCCGGTTCGGCGAGGACGTCATCACGCGAGAGGGTCATGCCGACCTGTGGCTGTGTGCGCGGCGCGCGCTGGAGGCGGCGGGCGTGCGCGAGGTCGACCTGGCGGAGGAGTGCACGATCTGCGGGGGCGGTCGCTACTTCTCGCATCGCCGCGACCGCGGCCGCACCGGTCGTCAGGGGGTGGTGGGGCGGCTTGCTCGACGCTGACGTGATCCGCCAGAACCTGGCCCGCGTGCGCGAGCAGGTGGGGCCGGCCGTCGACGTGCTGGCGGCGACCAAGTACGTCGAGGCGGACGACCTGCCGGCCCTGGCCGATGCCGGCGTGACGCTGGTCGGCGAGAACCGCAGCGACGCGCTGCTGCACAAGCAGCAGCAGTACGGTGGCCTGTTCACCTGGGACTTCATCGGCCATGTGCAGAGCCGTAAAGTGCGCGACGTCGTCGGCCGCGTGCGCCTGATCCACGCCGTCGATTCGCTCTCGGTCTGCCGCAAGCTGCAGGACCTGTCCCAGGGCCCGGCGAACTGCCTGCTGCAGGTGAACGTGGCGGGCGAGCAGAGCAAGAGCGGCGTGGAACTGGGCGATGTCGACACCTTCCTGGAGGAGGTGGCGCCGCTCGAGCACGTGCGCTTCAGCGGGCTGATGACCATGCCGCCGCTGACCGACGACCCCGAAGCGGCGCGGCCGTGGTTCGCGGCGCTGCGTGAGCTGCGCGAGCGGCTGGCGCCCGGCTGGCAGGGGCGCCACGACTTCACCGAGCTCTCGATGGGCACGAGCCAGGACTACGGTGTCGCGGCGGCCGAGGGAGCGACCATCGTACGGGTGGGGAGCGTCCTGTATGAGCGGTAAAGTGTGCTCCGCATGAGCATCCGCGACTTCTGGAACCGCACCCAGGTCTACTTCGGCATCCGCGAGGAGGACTGGGATGACGAGACCTACGACGACGACGGGGTCGCGGCGCACGAGGATCTGGAGCGCACCTACAGCGAACGGCCCAATGTGCGGCGGCTCAATCCGCGCCGCCGGCCCGGCGCCGAGTTCGACGACATCTTCTCGGAGGAGCCGCCGCCGTCGTCCGGTCGAGGCGGCCGCGGTGGCGCCGCTGTCGCCAACGGTCGGCGGGCGGCGCCCCAGGTCGGCCTGGTCGTGCCGAAGTCGTTCAACGACGCGCAGAAGGTGGCCGACAGCCTCAAGTCCGAGGTGCCGGTGATCGTCAACCTGCAGACGGCCGACACGGAGCTGGCCAAGCGGCTGATCGACTTCGCCAGCGGCCTCACCTACGCCCTCGACGGCACGATGCAGCGGGTCGCCGACCGCGTCTTCCTGCTCACGCCTGCCTCGGTCACGGTTACGGCCGAGGACAAGGCGATGCTGATGGAGCGCGGCTTCTTCAACCAGTCCTGAGCCGCCGGTGATCGCGGTCCCGGAGAGCCTGGGCTGGTGGGCGGACGAGCCCGGCGGCGCCGAGTGGCTCGAACGGCTGCCGCGGCTGGCGGCGGAGCTGGCCGAGCGTTGGTCGCTGGAGCTGGGCGAGCCGTTCCTGGGCGGGATGGTCTCGCTGGTGCTGGTTGCGACCCGCGCCGACGGAACACCGGCCGTGCTGAAGATGAACTTCCCGGAGCCCGAGAGCGAGCACGAGGCTGCGGCGATGGGCGTCTGGGGCGGGCGCGGCGCCGCCCGCCTGCTCGAGCACGACGAGGCGCGACGCGCCCTGCTGCTCGAGCGCTGCCTGCCCGGCTCCACGCTGTGGGAGCAGCCCGACGGCGACGAGGCCACGCGGATCGCCGCCTCCGTGCTGCGCGAGCTGCACGTGCCGCTTGCCGATGGCGCGCCGTTCGCGTCGCTGGCAGAGGTGGCCCTGCGCTGGGCCGACGAGCTGCCCGGCGACTGGGAGCGCGCCGGGCGGCCCTGCCCGTGGTCGGTGATCGACGCTGGCGCCGGCCTGCTCCGCGAGCTGGCCGGCTCCCAGGGCCCGGCCGTGCTCGTGCACCAGGACCTGCACGGCGGAAACATCGTGCGGCGCGACGGTGGGTGGTGTGCGATCGACCCCAAGCCGTTGGCCGGCGAGGCCGAGTTCGACACCGCCTCCTACGTGCGCGACCGCCGCGACGAGCTGGCCGGCTCCGAGCGGTTCCTTCCCGCCATGCAGCGGCGCCTCGACGTGCTGGCCGAGGAGCTCGGTCTCGACCGCGAGCGGATGCGGGGCTGGGCGATCGGCCACGACCTGGCCTGGGGCCTCGAGGACTACGGCGAGGACGGCGAGGCCATGGTCGAGGCCGCCACGCTGCTGCTGGAGGGCTAACGCGCGCACGGCGCGGTGGCGCTCCGGTACGCTTCCCGGCTCAATGGCAGACGCGGACAACACTGTGCTGGGGCTGATTGGATCGGGCAACATGGCCGGCGCGATGGTGCGCGGCTGGGTGCGGGCGGATCCGGCGATCGCCTCACGCCTGCTCGTGACGGATCGCGGCTCCGGCCGGGCGGCTGCGCTGGCCGACCGGCACGGCGTACGGCACGTCGAGAGCAACGCCGAGCTCGTGCGCGAGGCCGACGTGGTGGTGCTGTGTGTCAAGCCGATTGACGTCGAGCGCGTGCTGCGCGAGGTGTCCGAGCTCGTCACCAAGGACAAGGCGATCGCCTCGGTCGCGGCCGGTGTGCGCACGGCCACGCTGGAGACGATCCTGGATGTGGACGCGCCGGTGTTCCGGTTCATGCCGAACGTCGGCGTGTCGGTGGGGGAGGGCACGCTGGCCTATGCGCCGGGCCGCTTCATCGACACGTCGGCCGAGCGGGCCGTGCTCGAGCAGTTCCGGCTGCTGGGCGAGGTGGTGCCGCTGGACGAGCGCCAGTTCGACGCCGCCACGGCGCTCTCGGGCTCGGGCCCCGCGTTCATCGGCCTCATCGTCGAGGCGTTCGAGGACGCCGGCATCGTCAGCGGGCTGTCCTACGACCAGGCCCGGCGGCTGATCCTGTCAACGATCTCCGGCACGGCGGCCCTGCTGACGGAGGAGGAGCTGCCGTCGGCCGCGCTGCGGCGGATGGTCACCTCGCCCGGGGGGACGGCCGCGGCCGGCCTGGCCGAGATGGAGCGGCGGGGCGTGCGCGGCGCGATCATCGACGGCGTCACCCAGGCGATGCGCAGGGCCGGGGAGCTGGGGTAGCGATGGTCGCGCTCACCACCGCCGACACGATCGTCAACTTCGTGTACTGGGTGTTCACGGTCTACATCCTGCTGATCGTGATCTACATCCTCTTCTCGTGGCTGCAGCTGCCCTATAACGTCTGGCTGGGCCGGATCCGCAGCTTCCTCTACGACGCCTGCGAGCCCTACCTGCGCCTGTTCCGGGGGATCGTGCCGCCGCTGGGCGGGCTCGACTTCTCACCGGCGATCGGGATCATCGTGCTGATCCTGGCCCAGCGCATCGTGATCGCGCTGCTGGACGGGTTGTTGACCTAGGAGAAGGAGTGCGGCGGCGGGGCACGAATCCCGGTCGCATGTCACTCGCACCCGTAGAACTCAGGCATCAGCGCCCTCAGCGGCGCCTGTTCGGCTACCGCTGCGCGGAGGTCGACCAGATCATGATCGACGCCACCGAGGCGTACGAGGCCGTCTGGCGCGACCGGGCTGACCTCGAGGACCGCGTGCATGCCCTGGAGGGCCGCATCGGTGAGCTGGAGGGCCAGGAGCATGCGATGCGCGACGCGCTCGTCACCGCCCAGAGGGCGGCCGACGACCTGCGTGCCGCCGCCAACCGTGATGCGGAGGCGGCCGTGCGCGAGGCCGAGACCCGGGCCCGCGAGATCGTGCACAAAGCCTACGCCGAGCGCGAGAACGTGCGCCGCGAGGTGGAGTCGATCCGCGCCGAGGAGCTGCGCATCCGCACCCGGCTGCGCTCGCTGCTCGGCACTGCGCTGCAGACCGTGCGCGACCACGAGGAGCACCAGGTCGAGCGCTCTGTGGCCGCCCCCGGCTGAGGCCCAGGCAGCAGGGCTGCGGGCCGCTCACCGGTATACTTGAGCCGTTTCCGGCCTCGGAGGCGAGCTCTCGACGTGCCCGATGCGACCACAACAATTCGCCTGCGAATCGCTCCGGGGTCGGCCCGGAGCGGTGTCGCGGGCCGCTACGCGGACGGCTGGAAGCTGCGCATCGCTGCGCCGGCCAGCGACGGCCGCGCCAACCGCGAGCTCGAGGCCTACCTGGCACGCCTGATGGACGTGCCGCGCAGCCAGGTGCGGATCCTGACCGGCGCCTCCGGGCGCGACAAGCTGATCGAGCTGCGGGGGGTCGACCCGGCGCGCGCGGAGGCGGCGCTTGCGACGGCTGCCCGTGAAAAGGAGGGGCGACCGTGAGCGTCGACGTGAACCAGGCCAGGGAGCGGCTGCTCGAGGAGCGGGCCCGCGTGACAGCCGAGATCCGCGAGTTGCGCGGCGACCTGGGTCGCTCGCCGACTGAGGAGATCGACGCCGACGGCGCGAGCAGCCACCTGGCGGACGTCGCCAGCGAGACGCTCGACCGGGAGATGGACGTCTCGCTCGAGGAGAACGCCGAGCAGCTGCTGGGCCACATCGACGCCGCGCTCGCGCGCGTGGACGCGGGCACCTACGGCACCTGTGAGCGCTGTGGAAAGCCGATCGACGACGAGCGGCTGGAGGCGCTTCCGTGGGCAACACTCTGCATCGAGGACAAGCGCCGGGAGGAGCGAGGCTGATCGAGCGGCTGCCCGATTCCGATCCGCCCCCGGGGCGGGCGGGATCGCTGCAATGGGCGGGGATGCTCGCGGTGGCGGCCGTTGCGATCGTGGCGGACCAGGCCACGAAGCACCTGATCGCGTCGGAGCTGGCACTGGGCGAGAACCGCCAAGTGCTGCCCTTCCTCGACATCCGCCACGTGCGCAACTCGGGGATCGCCTTCGGGATCTTCCCGGGCCGGCTGGAGGTGGTCAGCCTGCTCACCGCGGGGGCGGTGATCTGGATGATCGTGCACTTCGCCCGCTCCGGCTCACGCCACATGCTGTTCCCGGTGGCGCTGGGGCTGCTGATCGGCGGCAGCATCAGCAATCTCGTCGACCGGGTGCGGCTGGGCTATGTGACCGACTTCGTGCACCTCAGCCACTGGCCGACCTTCAACCTGGCCGACTCGTTCATCGTGATCGGCGTGGTGCTGCTGCTGATCGGGCTGACGCGGATCGACCGGGCCGGCCAGCCCGCCGCCGACCAGGCCTGATGCCCGAGACGACGGTCAGCGCCGACCAGGCGGGCGCCCGCCTCGATCGCTTCCTGGCCGAGCACGATGCCGTGGGCAGCCGTTCGCGAGCCGAGGGCCTGATCGAGGGCGGCGAGGTGCGCGTCGACGGGCAGGCGCGGCCCAAGTCGTACAAGCTGGCGGAGGGGGCGGTGGTCAGCTTCCCGGAGCCTGCGCCGGTCACCCTCGACCTGGAGCCGATCCAGATGGACGTGCCGGTGGTGCACGAGGACGAGCACGTGCTGGTCGTCGACAAGCCGGCCGGTCTGGTCGTGCATCCCGCCCCCGGCTTCACAGGGCCGACATTGGTGCATGCGCTGCTCGGCCGGATCGGGGGAGGCGACGAGAAGCTGCGCCCGGGGATCGTGCACCGGCTCGACCGCGACACCTCCGGGCTGCTGATCGTGGCCCGCGATGACCGCACGCTGACCCGCCTGCAGGGGATACTGCGGCGGCGCCGGATCAACCGCACCTACAGCGCGTTGGTGCGCGGGCGCCCGCCCTCGCGACGGGGCACCATCGAGGCGCCGATCGGCCGCGACCGGCGCGATCCCACCCGCATGTCGCTGGACACGGACGCGCCGCGCGACGCCGTCACGCACTTCGCGATCGCGGAGCTGCTGGAGGCGCATACGCTGCTCGACGTCGACCTGGAGACGGGCCGCACCCATCAGATCCGCGTGCACCTGGAGGCGATCGGCCACCCCATCGCGGGCGACCCGGTCTACGGCCACGGCCCCGAGCTGGGCCTGCAGCGGCAGTTCTTGCACGCTGCCCGGCTGCGTTTCGAGCACCCCTGGAGCGAGCAGGAGCTCGACCTGGCATCCCCGCTCCCGCCAGACCTCGAGGCCGCCCTGGCCGAGGCGAGAGTGATGTAACAGCAGTGCCTGGCACCGCTGTTACATCAGGCTGAGACGCTCCACCACCGTCCAGGGCTGCCCGAAGGTGCCCTGGCCGCCGGGCACGTCGCAGAGCAGCAGCTCGCTGACGACCTGCTCGCCCAACGCGACGTCGCGGAGCGGCTCGAGCGCGGCGCGCAGCTCGGCCGGCGGGGCCGGCTCCCAGAACACCGCCAGGGTGGCGTGGGGCAGGAACGTGTCGAGGTTGACCGCGGGCGCCAGCGCCGCGACTGCTCTTCGCAGCGCGTCGAGGTGGCCGCCCACCTCGGCCACGACCGCGCCGTGCAGCGCGTTCACCGGCCCGAACGTGAGCCGAAACGGCCCCAGACCGGCCAGCGCTGCACGATCGGAAGCACTGCCCTCGACCCGGCCCAGGGTCACGTGCAGCAGGTGGCGCGGCAGCAGCTGCAGCCACGCCAGCCGCCCGAGCTGCTCCTGCACGGCCGCCATGGCGGCGGCCGGTCCGTCGTCGACCGCGGCCAGCCAGACGCGCACCACGTGGGCGTCGTCGGCGGGCAGCACCTCGGCCAGCGTACCCAGCGGCTCGTTGCGCGTCTCCAGGCTGCGCCAGGCCTCATCGAACGAGCGGTGCCACTCGGGCATCAGCCGGGCACGCCGGCGTGCTGGGCGATCAACTCCTTGGCCTCGTTGATCTCGTCGCTGCGATTGACGCCCAGGCAGCCGGTCAGCCGGCCCTCGGCGTCGCTGTAATAGGCGACGAAGTCGTCGTCCTCCATCGAGCCGCGCACGTCGGGGCGGTCGTCGCGCCCGGCCGGGCCGACGTACTCCATCCACGTCCAGTCGGCCAGGTCGGAGAAGAAGTACGGCACCACCGCATAGGGCCCGGACTCGGCGCCGGCCCAGCTCCGGCCCACGTAGCCGCCCTGGTTGAGGGCCACGTCCCAGTGCTCGATGCGCAACCGGCGGCCGTGAATCACGCTCTGGTACTCCGCGATGTCGCCCACCGCCCAGACGTCCGGCGCAGCCACCAGGTGCTCGTCGGTGAGCACGCCCGAGCCGGTCTCCAGGCCGGCGGCCTTGGCCAGCTCGATGTTGGGGTTGACCCCGATCCCGGCCAGGATCAGGTCGTAGGAGTCGCGATCGGGCAGCTCGGAGACGCCGGTGTGCACCGTCACGCCGTGGCTCTCCAGGTGGCCCTGGAAGTAGCGTGCCACCTCGGCCCCGAAGAGGTGCTCCCAGACGACGTTCTCGGGCACCACCATCGTCACGTCGAGCCCCTTCATGCGCGCACTGGCTGCGGCCTCGACGCCGATGAAGCCGCCGCCGATCACGCCCAGCCGTCCCGAGCCCTTCGCCAGCAGCTCGCCCACTGCCTGGGAGTCCTCGATCGTGCGGATCGAGTTGGTGCCGGGCAGCAGCCGCGGCGTCGCCCCGGTGGCAAGCGCCAGGCGGCCGTACTCGATCCGCTCGCCGTCCTCGAGCTCGACCGTGTGCGAACCGGGGTCGATCGCGCTGACCACCGTGCCCAGGCGCAGGTCGACGTTGATGTCGCCCCACTCGGACAGGCTGTGCATGGCCAGCTCGTCGATGGGCTTCTCGCCGCGCAGGAACTCCTTCGTCAGGGGCGGGCGGTGATAGGGGGAGTGCGTCTCGCGCCCGATCACGAGCACCGAGCCGTCGCCGCCAGCCTCGCGGTACTCCTGGGCGATCATGCCTCCCGCCAGGCCTCCGCCGACGATGACATGGTCGTACGACATCTGCGCACCCCCGCTGAAGAGTGGCGGCCGGCGGCCGCCGTGGTCGATCGCAACTCTACCCCCGGCCGTCGCGCCGAAACGTGTCGCTGAACCGGTCTGTAGCCCGTGCGCGCTACACTCCGCACGTTCGTTTCCACCTTCGACCCCGGGGATACCCGGTGGCCGGCGGTGCCCCGCCATGAGCGCGGGGTCCCGGTCCGCCTCCTCGGGAAGCGCACATCAACCAACCGAGAGGATTGCGCATGTCCGCAGTGACCATGCGAGAGCTGCTCGAGGCCGGGGTCCACTTCGGCCACCAGACGCGGCGCTGGAACCCCAAGATGCGCCGCTTCATCTTCGGCGAGCGCGGCGGGATCTACATCATCGACCTGCAGCAGACGATCGAGCTGCTGCAGACGGCGCACGACTACGTCCGCAACGTCTCCGAGCGGGGCGGCACCGTGCTGTTCGTGGGCACCAAGAAGCAGGCCCAGGAGGCCGTTGCCCAGCAGGCCAGCCGGGTCGGCATGCCGTACGTCAACCACCGCTGGCTGGGCGGGCTGCTGACCAACTACCGCACCATCCAGGACCGGATCGCGGCCCTGCACGAGCTGCGCCGCCAGAAGAAGGACGGCCAGCTCGAGCTGCTGCCCACCAAGGAGCGGCAGGCCACGATGGGCGAGCTCGAGAAGCTCGAGACGAACCTGGGCGGGATGGCCGACACGCGCCGCCTGCCCGACGCGGTGGTCGTGATCGACATGAAGAAGGAGGCGCTGGCCGTCAAGGAGGCCCGCCGCCTGAACATCCCGGTGATCGGCCTGGTCGACACCAACTGCGATCCCGACGATGCCGACTTCATCATTCCCGGCAACGACGACGCGATCCGCTCCACCTCGCTGATCGTGCGGGTGCTGGCCGACGCGGTCGAGCTGGGCAAGGCCAAGGGCGTGCGCCTCGAGGACTTCGAGGGCGGCGAGGGCGAGAACGGTGAGCCCGTCGCGGCCGGCGAGGGCGAGGCGGCCGCCGGCGAGGCCGCCCCGGCGGCCGAGGGCGAGGCCGAGGCCGAGCAGCAGGAGGGCGCGGTCGCCGTGGCGACCGAGCCGGCGAACGAGACGACGAGTGAGGATGCGAGTGAGTGACGTGGCGCACAAGCCGAGCGCTTCCGAGGTAAAGGCACTGCGGGAGGCGACCCAGGCCGGGATGATGGACTGCAAGCGGGCGCTGGAGGAGACCGGCGGCGACTTCGACGCGGCGGTCAAGCTGCTGCGTGAGAAGGGCATCGCCCAGGCCGGCAAGCGCTCCGGGCGCGGCACCGGCGAGGGCATCGTCTCCACCTACGTGCACGCCGGCGGCAAGATCGGCACGATGGTGGAGGTCGGCTGCGAGACCGACTTCGTCGCCCGCAACGACCAGTTCCAGGAATTCGCGCGCAAGGTCGCGATGCAGGTCGCGGCCAGCCGCGGCGTGCAGTTCGTGTCGGAGGAGGAGATCCCCGACGATCTGCGCCAGGCCGAGCTGGAGATCGCCCGCAACAAGGCCGCGGGTGAGGGCAAGCCCGAGAACATGTTGGACAGGATCGCCGAGGGCGTCTGGAAAAAGCAGCTGACCGAGCTGGTGCTGCTCAACCAGCCCTCGATCCGGCCCGAGGACGACGGCAAGACGATCGAGACGCTGCGCGCCGAGCTGTCCGGCACCATCGGCGAGAACATCGAGGTCAAGCGGTTCGCCCGCTTCGAGGTGGGCGCCGAGTGAGCTCGGAGCCCGCCTTCCGCCGGCTGCTGCTGAAGCTGTCCGGTGAGGCCCTGATGGGCGAGCGCAGCTACGGCCAGGATCCCGACCGGATCGCGGCGATCGCGGCCGCGGTCAACGACGTGCAGCGGATGGGGGTCGAGGTCGCCATCGTCGTCGGCGGCGGCAACATCCTGCGCGGCACGCAGGAGGCGGCGCGCGGCATGGACCGCGCCACCGCCGATTACGCCGGCATGCTGGCCACACTGCTGAATGCGCTTACGATCCAGGACGCGCTCGAGAAGCGCGGCGCCCACACGCGGGTGCTCTCGGCGATCGCCGTAGCGGAGGTGGCCGAGCCCTACATCCGCCGCCGCGCCATCCGCCACCTCGAGAAGGGCCGCATCGTGATCTTCGCGGCCGGCACCGGCAACCCGTTCTTCACGACCGACACGGCCGCTGCCCTGCGGGCGCTGGAGATCGGGGCCGAGGCGATCTTGATGGGCAAGAACGGGGTGGACGGCGTGCTGTCGGACGATCCCCGCACCAACCCCGATGCCCACCTGATCAGCCGCATCACGCATCTCGAGGCGATCGAGCGGGGTCTGCGGGTGATGGACACGACCGCCCTCTCGCTGTGCATGGACAACGGGCTGCCGCTGCACGTGTTCAACCTGGACGACGCCGACAACATCACGCGCGTCGCCTGTGGCGAACAACTCGGTACGATCGTGGCGAAAGCTCCCGAAGGCGAATCAGTGCAGGTGACGCGATGATCGACGATGTGCTGGCCGACGCCAACCGGCGTATGGACAAGACGGTGGAGGCGACCCGCCACGAGTTCACGACCATCCGCACCGGCCGGGCCTCGGCCGCGCTGCTCGACCGGGTGATGGTGTCGGCCTACGGCACCAAGATGCCGGTCAATCAACTGGCCACGATCAGCGTGCCGGAGCCGCGGATGCTCACCATCACCCCGTTCGACCAGGGCACAATGCGCGACATCGAGCGCGGCATCCTCGAGTCCGACCTCGGGCTCACGCCCAGCAACGACGGCAAGGTGATCCGGCTGCCGATCCCGCAGCTGACCGAGGAGCGGCGCAAGGATCTGGTCAAGCAGGTCCGGCACCTGGCCGAGGAGGGCCGCGTGGCCGCCCGCAACGTGCGCCGCGACGCGCTGCACCACCTCAAGGAGGCCGAGAAGAACGGCGAGACGGGCTCGGATGAGGTGCACCGCGCCGAGGAGCGGCTGCAGAAGGTGACCGACGAGCACGTGGCAAAGATCGACGAGGCGCTGAAGGCCAAAGAGGCCGAGATCATGGAGGTGTGACGGCCGCGGCCGTCGAGCGCCTTCGCCGCCTGATCCGCCTGCGGCGGGTCACATCACTGGAGCCTGAGCTTCCCGAGTCGGCCAGCGCCGTGGCCATCATCATGGACGGCAACGGCCGCTGGGCACGGCGTCGTGGGCTGCCCCTGCTGGCCGGCCACCGGGCCGGCACCCGCGCCCTGCGCCGCACCGTCGAGGCCGCGCCCGATCTGGGCGTGCGCAGCCTGGCCGTCTATGCGTTCTCGACCGAGAACTGGGGCCGCCCCTCCCAGGAGGTGGACGACCTGATGGCGCTGTTCGCCGAGACGATCCGCGAGCAGTTCCCCGACCTGCACCGTCAGGGCGTGTGCGTGCACTTCATCGGCCGCCGCGATCGCTGCTCCCAGGAGCTGCTCGACCTGATGGAGGACATGGAGCAGCGCACGAGAGACAACCGCCGCATGGACCTGTGGGTGGCCTTCGACTACGGCGGCCGCGATGAGCTGGTCGCGGCCGCGCGCACCCTGGTGGCGGAGCGCGTGGCCGCCGACGCGATCGACGAGCAGGCCCTCCGCGCGCGTCTGTACGCTCCCGCCATGCCCGACCCCGACCTGGTGATCCGCACCAGCGGCGAGCTGAGGATCTCGAACTTTCTGCTCTGGCAGGCGGCCTACGCGGAGCTGCACTTCAGCGAGGCCCTCTGGCCCGATTTCGGCGAGGACGACCTGCGCGAGGCGCTGGCCGCCTACGCCAACCGGCGGCGGCGGTTCGGCAGGCGGTGAGCCCGCTCGCCTCCCGCATCCTGTTCGCGCTGCCGCTGGCCGCGCTCGCCATCTTCGCGGTGGTGCGCGGCGGCTGGCTGATGACCGGCCTGGGCCTGGTGGCGGGCGTGATCGCGATGCATGAGTTCTGCCGCATGACCCGCGCCCAGCGGCCACTGGCGCCGGCCGGCTTCGCCGGCGTGGTTGCGGTGATCCTGGTGATCCATGCGGGCGGCCTGGTCTGGAGCATCGCCGCACTGGGCGGCACGCTGCTGGTCGCCTTCTGGCTGTCGGCGATCGCAGAGGTGCGCCAGACCGCGATCGTGCAGATCGCCGTCACCCTGTTCGGGGTGGTCTGGATCGGCTACGGCATCGGCTTCCTGATCGCGATCCGCGACATCGACCAGCCCTCGCCCTGGAGCACCTGGCTGCTGCTGGCCGTGCTGCTGGGCGTGTGGGCCTCCGACATCTTCGCCTACCTGGGCGGGCGCCTCTTCGGGCGCCGCAAGCTGGCCCGCGTGATCTCCCCGAACAAGACGGTGGAGGGGCTGGTGATCGGGCTCGTGCTGGGCACCGCGGTCGGGTTCGTGGCGCTCTATGACCAGCCTGCCTCGGACCCGATCTCACCCGCGGGCGCGGCGATGATCGCCTTCGCGGTGGCGGTGATGGCGCCGATCGGCGACCTGTTCGAGTCGTACCTCAAGCGCGATGCCGGGATCAAGGACACGGGCCGGCTGCTGGGCGGCCACGGCGGCGTGCTCGACCGCATCGACGCGCTGCTGTTCGCGGGCACTGCGGCGTACTTCGTCGCGTTGGCGCTCGGGCGGACATGACCGCGGACGCCCCTGCCGTGCGAGGCCCTGGCACCGTGGAGTGGGCGGCGATCGGGCTGCTGCTGGTGGGTGGCTTCGTGATCCCGGTGGCCGGCTGGATGCTGGGCGTGGCCCTGCTCTGGATCTCGCGGGCGTGGACGGTGCGCGAGAAGCTCGTGGGCACGTTCGTGCTGCCGGGCGGGCTGCTCGCTCCGTTTGCGCTGATGGTGGCCGCCTCGTCGGTCACGCTGCAGCTGTCGTCGGTCGCCGCGGCCTTCCTGCTGGCCGCGCTCTGCGCGATCCCGGTCGGGACGGCCGTGTTCCTCGCCCGCCGGGCGCGGCGCCCGGCGCCCGCGGGATAACCTTCGGGGATGCCAAGACGGGCACCAGAGATGAAGGGCCCGGGGTTCCTCGGGCCGATCGTGGACATGTTCCGCAAGCCGCGGCGCGGTGCCGCCGTGCAGGACGCCGCGCATGTGGTGCGGGCGTACCGCCCCGAGCTGCGGGACGAGGGTCTCAACTGGTGGGGCTGGCAGCTGCGCGACGACAACGACGGCCGCTTTGTCGCCGTCGGCATCGACGCGGCCGAAAGGTTGGGGGTGCCCGAGTCCCGGGCGTGGGTGGTCGACGTGATCAGCGAGCATGTGGTCTGGGAGCGCACGATCCAGAGCCACCGCGACGTGCCGCGGTCGCTAGGGCAGTTCATCAAGTCCGGGGGCTAACCGGCGGCGCCGCGCTGGCGCATGAGGCGCCTAGCTCCTCGCCCATATTCTCGATATGGGCTTCGTCGTGTCGGCACCTCCTGCTTGCGCGTCACTCGCCGGGCGGCCGCGGGCGCCCTGAAGGATCCTCCAACCCGCACCGATACACTGCGGAGCAGTGAAGTCCGTCGCGATACTTGGTGCGACCGGCTCGATCGGCGCCCAGGCGTGCGAGATCGTCAGCGGGCACCCCGGGCTGGCCGCATGTGCCCTCGCCGCGCATTCCCGGGCCGATGACCTGGTCGAGGCCGCGGGCCGGCTGGGGGTGCGCCGCATCGCCCTGGTCGACCCCGCCGCGGCAAGCCGCGCTCGGGCCACGTTCGACGGCGAGGTGCTGGAGGGCGAAAACGGGCTGGTGCGGCTGGTCGCGGAGAGCGGCGCCGACGTCGTCCTGAACGCGATCGTGGGCTCCGCAGGACTGGCCGTGACCCTGGCCGCCCTGCGCAGCGGCGCCGACCTGGCGCTTGCCAACAAGGAGAGCCTGGTCGCCGGCGGCGAGCTGGTGACGGCCGAGGCAGCCCGCGCCAGGGGGCGCATCCTGCCCGTTGACAGTGAGCACTCGGCGCTGTGGCAGTGCCTCGAGCACGAGCCGCCTGAGGCGGTCGAGTCGCTCGTGCTGACGGCTTCGGGCGGGCCGTTCCGCGGCTGGGACCGCGAGCGGCTGGAGACGGTGTCGCCGCAGATGGCGCTGGCTCACCCCACCTGGTCGATGGGCGCGAAGATCACGATCGACTCGGCCACGCTGATGAACAAGGGCCTGGAGCTGATCGAGGCTCACCACCTGTTCGGCGTGGCCTACGACCGGATCGAGGTGGCGGTGCACCCGCAGTCGATCGTGCACGGCCTCGTCCGCTTCCGCGACGGCGCGCTGCTCGCCCATGTGGGCCTCCCCGACATGCGCGTGCCGATCTCCTACGCGCTCACCTATCCCGAGCGGGCGGCGACGCCGGCGCCGCAGCTCGACCTGGGCAGCGCCCTCAGCCTCACCTTTGAGCCGCCCGACCGGGATGCGTTCCCGGCGCTGGGCATGGCTCGCGCCGCGGGCGAGGCCGGCGGCACCGCGCCGTGCATCCTGAATGCCGCCAACGAGGTCGCGGTGAGCGCATTCCTGGACGGGCGGCTGCGCTTTCTCGGCATCGCCGAGGTCGTGGCGCACGTGCTGGGCGCGCTGTCGGCAGAGCCGGCCGACTCGATCGAGGACGTGCTCCACGCCGACCGGCGGGCGCGCGACCTGGCCGGCGAGGCCGTGGCGGTGGCTGCATGAACTGGTTCATCGCGATCATCGGGCTGCTGCTGCTCGTGCTCGTGCACGAGCTGGGCCACTTCCTCGCCGCGAAGGCAGTCGGCATGCGCGCGATCCGCTTTTCGATCGGGTTCCCGCCGCACATCCTGCGCCGTCAGGCGGGCGACACCGAGTACGCGTTCGGCGCGATCCCGCTGGGCGGGTACGTGAAGATCCCGGGCATGCTGCGGCCGGACGAGCACGACCTGTACGAGGTCGACGAGCTGCTCGACACCGCGGAGCAGATACCCGAGCCGCAGCTGGCCGCGATCGGCGTCGCCCAGGACGAGGTGCGCGGCGAGCTTGCGCGCGGCCGCTACGACCGCGCCGCCGTGTCGCTCGACGACCTGCGCACCGCCATTGCGGCCGCCGATCCGCACCTCACGCCGCGCCAGCGCAAGCGCGCCCGGCGTGCCGTCGACCGCGTGACCGACAGCCTCGACCCGCGCGCCTACTGGCGCTGCACGCGCCCGCGGCGGCTGGCCGTGATCCTGGCCGGCCCGGCCGCCAACGTGCTGGCCGCGTTCCTGATCCTGACCGCCGTCAACATCACCGGCCGGCCGGATCCGGTGGTGCGCCCGGTGGTGGCGGCAGTGCAGGCCAGGTCGCCCGCCCAGGCGATGGGCCTCAAGGCCGGCGACCGCATCGTCACGATCAACGGCACGACCATCCAGCGCTTCGGGCAGGCCCGCACCGCGATCGGGGGCAGCAATGGCCAGCCGGTCACGGTCGTTGTCTCGCGCGACGGCGAGACGGTGACGCTGCCCAGCGAGAAGCCCATCCGCAACGGTGGCCGCTGGATCCTCGGCTTCAGCCCTGACGTGATCTACCGCACCCAGGGCGTGCCGGTGACGCAGGCGCCGCGCGAGGCGGCCGGCGATATCTGGCGCATCACCAGCGGCACCATGAGCGCCCTCGCCAACGTGGTCAGCCCGCAGGGCCGCCAGCAGATCTCGAGCACGGTCGGGATCGTGCGCTACACCGCGACCGTGGCCGACATCGGCGCCGCCTACTACCTCAGCGTGATCGCCCTGATCTCGCTCTCGCTGGCGATCTTCAACCTGCTGCCCTTCCTGCCCCTGGACGGCGGCCACGTCGTGATGATCGTGGCCGAGCGGCTGCGCGGCGGCCGGCCGCTGTCGCGAGGCGTCTACGAGCGGGCCTCGGTGGTGGGGATCATGCTGATGATGCTGCTGTTCGTGATCGGGCTCCAGAACGACGTGAACTCGATCATCAGCAACTCGCCGTAGCGGCAGGCCGGCCGGGGCTTCACGGGTATCCTCCGGCTGATGGCAAGCCAGCGGCAGATCACGGTGGGCGGTGTCCCCATCGGCGGCGGCGCCCCGGTGGTGGTGCAGTCGATGACGACCACCGAGACGAGCGATGTCGCCGCCACGATCACTCAGATCGAGCGCCTGCACGAGGCCGGCTGCGAGATCGTGCGCGTGGCCGTGCCGGGCCGCGCCGACGCCGACGCGCTTCCCGCGCTGGTCGAGCGCTCGCCGCTGCCGGTGATCGCCGACATCCACTTCAACGCGTCGCTGGCCCTGCGCGCGATCTCCTCGGGCGTGGCCGCCGTGCGGATCAACCCGGGCAACATCGGCGGCGCCGAGAAGGTCGAGCAGGTGGTGCATGCGGCAAAGGCCGCCGGCATCCCGATGCGGATCGGCGCCAACTCGGGGTCGCTGCCCGACCACCTGCGCCAGTTCGCCACCAACGACCCGGCCGGCGCCCTGGTCGAGGCCGCGCTGGAGGAGGTGCGACTGCTCGAGAAGCTCGAGTACCGCGACTTCAAGATCTCGGTCAAGTCGTCGTCCGTGCCGGTCATGATCCAGGCCTACCAGCGGCTGTCCGAGCGCGTCCCCTACCCGCTGCACCTGGGCGTGACCGAGGCCGGCCCCGTCTTCACGGGCACCGTCAAGAGCTCCGTCGGCATCGGCACCCTGCTCTCGCAGGGCATCGGCGACACGCTGCGCGTCTCGCTCACTGCCGACCCGGTGGAGGAGGTCAAGGTGGCGTGGGAGATCCTGCGCTCGCTGGGCCTGCGTCACAAGGGCCCGATGATGATCGCCTGCCCGTCATGCGGCCGCACCAACGTCGACGTGCTGGCCCTGGCCGAGCAGGTCGAGCGGCGGCTGGGCGCCTACCCGCAGGTGTTCGAGGTGGCGGTGATGGGCTGCGCGGTGAACGGGCCGGGCGAGGCCGGCGACGCCGACTTCGGGATCGCCGCCGCCCGCGACGCCGGCTTCATCTACGCCCACGGCGAGGTGCTGCGCAAGGT
>Ga0066903_100001559_pt1 | contig 16933 bp, 19 predicted proteins | sample PanSoiMetaGPlot1_FD_67491 | JGI IMG/M metagenome (GOLD analysis project Ga0066903, IMG submission 67491) | Tropical forest soil microbial communities from Panama analyzed to predict greenhouse gas emissions - Panama Soil - Plot 1 (version 2) | ecosystem: Environmental > Terrestrial > Soil >... | reverse complement strand
TCAGCTCCCCTCCCTACTACGGCTACCGCATTCTCTGGACGCCCGCGCGCGAGCCACGCGCCGGGATCGAAGCCGAGTTGATTCACCTGAAGGTGTTCGCACGGCCCGCCTCGCTCGGACCCTCTGTCGAACGCTTCTCGATCTCGCACGGCCTCAACCTGATCCTCGGCAATGTCGTATGGCGGCAGCCGCTCGGTACCGTTCGTCTCGTCGTGCGCGGCGGCGCAGGATTTGCGGTGCCGCACGGCGAGAGCCGTGTCGACGGCATCGAGCAGGAGCAGTACGAGATCTCATCAGCCGCGTTCCAGGGTGCCGTGGGGCCCGAATTCGCGCTGGCGCGGCATCTGCGCGCCTTCGCGGAATACAAGGTGACCACCGCCGCTCCGTCGGTCAGCGTCGCGGGCGGCTCGATTCACGGACGCTACACGTCGCAGCATCTCGCGACGGGATTGGGGGTTGCATGGTAGTACCGCCACGGATGAACACCGATCGACACCGATGGGCGAAGCTCGCAGTCGCGCTGTTGGGAGTGCTCCTCTGGGTCTCGGGTTCGGCCGCGCAGGACACGGCGCTCAGGAAGCCCGACGTGTTCTACGTCCCGACACCCCAGCCGGTCGTCGAGGCGATGCTGAAGATGGCCAACGTCACCGACAAGGACGTCGTCTACGACCTCGGGTGCGGAGACGGACGGATCCCGATCACCGCGGCGCAGAAGTACGGCGCCCGCGGCGTCGGCATCGACATCGACCCGGTGCGCATCAAGGAGGCGAACGAGAACGCGAAAGCCGCCGGCGTCACCGACAAGGTGAAGTTCCTGAACCAGGACCTGTTCGAGAGCAACATCAGCGACGCCACCGTCGTCACGCTGTACCTGCTGCCGTCGCTGAACGAGAAGCTGATGCCGAAGCTGAAGAAGGATCTCAAGCCGGGCACCCGCGTGGTGTCGCACGCGTTCGACATGGGCAGCACGTGGCCGGCCGATCAGCACGGCGACGTCGACGGCCGGAGCTACTACATGTGGGTGATCAAGTAGAGGCTGGAGGTTGGGATTTGGAGGGTGGACGGTTGGGAGTTAATTGGGCGTTGGGAGTTGCGGCGTCGTGGTGTTGACCGCGATTCTCTCCCCGTCCCAGTTGGTGTGGGGAGCCTGGTTCTCGACGAGCCAGCCGTAGACGAGTTCGCCGTACGTCCGCCAGCGCATGTTCTTCTTCTCGTAGAACGGCACGAGCGCGCGCTGCACGCGCGGGAGCCGGTAGAAGGGCACGCCGGGAAAATAGTGGTGCTCGAGGTGGTAGTTCGAGTTGAGGTACACGAAGTTCCAGAACCAGTGCCCGCGCATCAGCGTGCCCCACTTCGCCGGATCGGTCGGGTCGATGTCGTAGTGCTGTCCGAGCCTGTTCAGCGTGAAGGCGATCGGGAAGATGAAGAACACGGGGATGATGCTGGTCCTGAGCGCCGCGTAGAAGCCGAACGCGTACCAGATCGCGCCGAGCGCAGCCAGGTGGAACACCATCGATGCCTTCCGCTCGCGCGCGATCGTGCGCTGCAGGGCTTCGGGATATGTGGACGACTCGCGCCGCGCGGCGCGGAAGTAGATCGGGAAAAGCGCCGGCGTGCAGTACAGCAGCTTGTACCACCGCGCGTTGATCTTCGGTGACAGATGGTGCCGCTTCGGGTCGTCCTCGTCGGAGCCGAGCTCCGCGTGGTGATCGAGGTGCCAGCGCGTGAACTGGCTCGCGGAGATGCCGCTCGGAGTGGCGTAGAGGAGGGCGAGCATCCGCTCGGCCGTCGGGTGGCGACGGTCGAACACCGTGTGGTGCACGACTTCGTGCAGCAGGACGGTGAAATTGAAGACGGTGAATCCCTGCACGAACGCCAGCGGGATCCAGATGAGCGGGTTCTCGAAGTGAATCAGCGCCCACGTCGCGCCCGCCAGGATGGCGAACTGACGCGCAGCGACGAGCAGGTGCCGGGCGGGCACCTTCCGGTGCAGCTCCCGCATCTCCTCGCGCGACATCGCAGCGCCCAGCTCAGCCCTGAGGGCTCCCGCATGCTGCGAGTAATAGTGCTGTTTCACTGAAGCTCAATTGTCTCATGGCTCAGGGCTGAGGGCTCAGGCTGGCTCAGGGCTCGAGTCAGCTTGAGCCATGAGCCGTGAGCCCTGAGCCATTCGCGTGAGGGCGACCCCGGCGAGCACGGCGGAGGCGCCGGCGATCTTCGTGAAACCCAGAGGTTCCCGCAGCCACACGTACGCGGTCAGCATGGCGACGATGGGCAGAAGGTTCGAATAGACGGCCGTCCTCGCGCTGCCGATCTCCCGGACCGCCGCGTACCAGATCGTGTACGCGACGCAGATCGCGAAGAGCGACGAGTACACGACCTTGAGCCATGTCAGCGGGCTCACCCCGGACCAGTGCACTCGCGCGAGGGCCGGCGCCGCGATCGGCACATAGACGAGCGTGCCTATGAGCATCGACAGCGCGGTGATGCCGACCGGCGAGTGCCGCGCCATCAGCGGTCGTGCGCCGATCGTATAGATCGCCCAGCACAGTACGCCTCCGAACAGCATCAGGTCGCCGCGCAGCGAGTCCGCGGACACGTGCGCGCCGCGTCCCACGACGATGTAGATACCGAACACCGACAGCAGCGTCCCGGCCCAGTGCAGCGGACCCGTGCGCTCCCTGCTGACGACGACCGACATCAGCGAGATGACGACGGGACTCAGGGCCAGGATGAGCGAGCTGTTCGCGACGCTCGTCTTCGCCAGGCCGCCGACGAACAGCAATTGATAGAAGCAATGGCCGATGATGCCGAGCCAGGCGAGACGGATCCAGTCCGCGCGGGTCACGGGCGCGGGCGTGTGAAAGATGCTCGCCAGTTCAGGAGCGGCACGGCCCTCGGCGTTCTCCGCGGGATGGAATCGGCGGACGAGAAGGCTCGTGGCCATGAGGACGCACGATGCCTGGACGAGGCGCAGGGCATTGAAGGCCTGGGGATCGATCTCGCGGAAGGCGGTCTTGATGAGAGAGTAATTCGTGCCCCAGATGATCGTCATCAGGAGCAGGAGCCAGTCGAGGCGGGACACGGATCAAATGCCAAATGCCAAATGCAAAATGCCGAATGCCGCCCGGCATTCAGCCTTTTTGGCATTCAGCATTTGGCATTCAGCATTTTTGCCCTACGCGCCCCAGGTGCCCTTGCCGAACGGCGGCAGGAAGAACAGGATGAGCGAGATCAGGAGCACGTAGATCACGAGCGACTCGATCAGCACGAGGCCCAGGATCAGCGCGCCGCGGATGTCGCCGGTCGCACTCGGGTTGCGCGCGATCGCCTCGGCGGCCGAGGCGATCGCCTTGCCCTGGCCGAGCGCGCCGAACGCCGCGGCGATCCCCAGCGGGAAGCCCGCGCCGATGATCGTCCACTTGATGATCTCGAGGCGCGCGGCGCCGGCGCCCGGCTCCTGTGCGTACAGCGGGAATGCCACGCCCGCCATCACCATGAGCGCCGTTGTCCAGAAAGTCCGTTTACTCACGACCAGTTCCTCCCTCAAGTAACAGAAAACTACGCCGCCGCCGGCGCCTCGTGGCCGGCCGGGGCATCGTGCCCATGCTCGTCGTCCTCGTGTTCCACCGCCACTGCCGCCTGCAGGTAGATGATCGACAGCAGCACGAAGATGAATGCCTGCAATCCGCCCGTGATCAGGCCAAGGAACATCATCGGCAGCGGGACGATGAACGGAATGATGCTGCCGAGAATCACGATGACGAGTTCTTCGCCGAAGATGTTGCCGAACAGACGCAGCGAGAGCGACAGCAGCCGCGACGTATGGCTGATCAGCTCGATGACGAGCATCAGCGGCGCCATCCACACCGGCGCGCCCGGCGGCACGGCGAAATGTTTCGCGTAGTTGACGATCCCCTGCTTCCGGATCCCCTGGAAGTGATAGAAGACCCACGTCGTGATCGCGCAGCCGACCGTGACGTTGATGTTGGCGGTCGGCGAGACCAGCCCCGGCACGAGCCCCGCGTAGTTCCCGAGCAGGATGAAGATGCCGAAGGTCGCGATGAGCGGCAGGTACTGCTTCCCCTCGGGACCGATCCACTCGACGAGCAGCCCCTGCACGCCGAGCACGCCGTCCTCGAGCAGGATCTGGAACTTGCTCGGATTCTCCACGCTCAGGCGCGGTTTCATGATCGCGCACACCACCGTCACCAGGACGACGATGAACATCGTCATGACGATGTGGGGCGGAATCACTTCGGGCCCCGACACGTGGAAGCCGAGCGCTCCGAGGAGCGCGGCCACAGGCTTGCCGAGGACCGCGTTGACGGCCTCGACGATCCAGAGAGGTTGTTCTTCCATTCAGACGAAGTTATGGTTTCTTCCCGGGAAGGCCCGCGGCGGACTTCTTCAACGCGACGCCAATCGCCTCCAGCGCCGCTGCCGCCATGACCGACGATGCGCCCGCTATCAACCCCAAAGGGGGCAGGCGCAAACGAGCAATCATAACGTACGCCAGAAAACCGAGTAAAGCGTAGCGGCCGGCCATCTTCAGGACCGCGAACCCGACGCCCCGGCGCGCCGACAGCTGCTCGATCCCACCCTTGATGGACACGAAGCTGATGCCGATCAGGAGCCCGCCGCCGACGACCGCCGCGGCCGCCCAGACACTTCGCGTCAGCACGAGCGCCGCCACGCTCATGGCCGCGCAGCTCCAGATCGCCCTGCGCTGCAGACGCGCGATCAGATCGTCGGCCAACTTACTTGATGGACTTCGAGGCGCGGACGACGGTGACGATCCCGGCGGCGAGGCCGAGGAAGAAGCCGATGAAGAATCCAAAGTGTCCGGCGCCGATCCAGCGATCCACGAGCAGCCCGCCGCCGGCGCCCAGGACGATCGCGATGACGAACGCGAAGCCGACGCTGCCCAGCGTGCCCCAGGCGCGCATGGTCTCGGCGGTCGAATCCTTGCCGGTCGATCCCAGGCGGTCTTTGGGAGTCATTTCTTCTTCTCCCCCGGCTTGGGCGGTACCTCGCCCGGGCCGCACGCGGGCTCGACCTGGAACCCCGGCAGCTTCGGCGGCGGCGCGACGGGCTTCGGCGGAGGCGCAGGAGTATCGCAATCGGCTGACTTCGTCGAGCTCTGGCGCAGCGCCTCGGCCCTCGCGTGGCGCCAGTACATGACGCCGGCCACGAGCATCACCAGCACAACGGCGAAAACGACGAGGTACCCCCTCCGGGCCACAGTCTTACAAGGATAAACCGGCTATACTCGGTTCGAAAGGCCTTACCCGGAATGAAGCATTCATTACCCGCGCTGGTGCTTGCGGTTGCGTCGGTCGTGCCGACGGCGGCGCTCGCCCAGACGAAGCCGACGGACGTCTACGTCAGCGTGCTCGATTCGAAGGGGGACCCGGCGACCGGCCTGGCGGCGGCAGACTTTCAGGTGCGCGAGGACGGCGTGGTGCGCGAGGTCCTGAAGGCGGCGCAGGCGACCGAGCCCCTGACCGTCGCGCTGCTCGTCGACGACAGCCAGGCGTTGACCCCCGCCGTGCAGATGGTCCGCGAGGCGGTCAACGCGTTCATCACGGCACTCTCGGGCAAGGCAGAGATCGCCATCATCACCTTCGGCGAGCGGCCGACGATCGCCCAGGACTACACGTCGGATCAGCAGAAGCTGCACGACACGGCCAACCGAATCTTCCCGCGCACGGGTGCGGGCGCGTACCTGATGGACACGATCATCGAAGTCAGCAAGGGCCTGCAGAAGCGCGAGGCGGCGCGCCCCGTGATCGCCGTCCTCATGATGGAAGACGGCGTCGAGTTCAGCAACCGTCACTACGACCAGGTTCTCGATCCGCTGGCGAAAGGCCGCGCGGCGCTGCACGTGGTCTCGCTCGGGCAGCCGAACCGGCAGCTCACCGACGAGATCCGCAACCGCGATCAGGTCATCGCGATGGGCACCGAGCGGACCGGCGGCCGCCGCGACAACATCCTCGCGCTGACCGCCGCCGCGCCGAAGATGAAGCAGCTCGCCGCCGAACTGATCAACCAGTACGTCGTCACCTACGCGCGTCCGGAGACGCTGATTCCGCCCGAGAAGATCGACGTCACCGTGTCGAAACCCGGACTCGTCGCGCGCGCGCGTACGCGCACGGGAGAGGCGGCGGCCCGATGATCCCGCAGGCCTGTCGGCGGATGGGAGTCGCCGTGCTCATGGCGGCGGCCGGCGCGGCCGTGCTGGTCGCGCAGGGACAGCCGCAGCGCCCGATTCGCAGCGGCGTCGAGCTCGTCTCGCTCAACGTCACCGTCACGGACGCGTCCGCAAAGTACGTCACGGACCTCAACGAGGACGACTTCGAAGTCTACGAGGACGGCGCGAAGCAGAAGCTGACGTTCTTCTCGCGCACCCAGCAGCCCATCTCGCTCTCGCTGCTGCTCGACACGAGCGCCAGCATGGACGAGCGGATGGGGATCGCGCAGGAAGCGGCGATCGGCTTCGCGAAACAGCTGCACAAGGACGATCAGGCAGAGGTCATCGACTTCGACAGCCAGGTCCGCGTGCTCTCGCCGTTCACGAACGACTCGGCCGCGCTCGAGAAAGCCATCCGCCAGACGACGGCGAACGGATCGACGTCGCTCTACAACGCCATCTACATCTCGCTCAAGGAGCTGAAGAAGGTCAAGGCGGCCGGCCAGTCCGACATCCGCCGCCAGGCGATCGTCCTGCTGTCGGACGGCGACGACACGTCGAGCCTGATCGAGTTCGACGAGGTGCTCGATCTGGCGAAGCGCTCCGAGACCGCCATCTATTCGATCGGCCTGCGGCAGGGGGAAGTGGGACGTCGTGAATTCAAGGAAGCAGAGTTCGTGCTGAAGCAGCTGTCGCAGGAAACCGGCGGCCGGGCGTACTTCCCGACCGACGCGCGCGAGCTGCCGAAGATCTATCAGGCGATCTGGGACGAGCTGGCGAGCCAGTATTCGATGGCCTATTCATCCGGGAACCCGAAACGTGACGGCGCGTGGCGCCGGATCCAGGTCCGCGTGCTGAAACCGAACGCCATGGCGCGCACCAAGCAGGGTTACTACGGTCCGACTGGATCGTGACGATCATCTCCGTCCTTCCGCTCCTGCTGTACGCGGCCGCCACGGCGGCCTACTGGGCGCACTTCGCGACGCACGACAAGCGCACGGGCCGCACCGCGACCGCGCTCCTCGGCGCCGCGGTCCTCGCGCACACCTTCCTCATCGGCATGCAGACCGTGCAGGGGGGCTATGCGCCGCTGGTCGGCACGACCGCGGCGGTGTCGGCGTTCGTCTGGCTGCTGGGGCTGGCGTATCTCTACGTGGAGCTGACGACCGACGAGCGAGCCATGGGCGCCTTCGTCGGCGTGCTGCTCTCGCTGCTGATGATTCTGCCGGCGCTCAATCCGCAGACCGAAGCACGGCCGCCGCTGCTGAGAAGCCCGCTGTTCACGATTCACGTCATGTCGATGCTCTTCGCCTACGCCAGCTTCGCGCTGGCCTTCGTGCTCGGCATCACCTACGTGCTGCTCTTCAAGGAAATCAAGGCCAAGCACCTCGGGTTCTTCTACACGCGGCTGCCGTCGCTGCAGGTGCTCGACAAGATGAACGGCCGCGCCGTCGTCGTCGGCTGGCTCTTCCTGACGTGCGGCCTGCTCGTCGGCGGCATCTGGGCGACGCAGCTGGGCGGCTCGGCGGATCCGCGCGCGCAGGCGATGGGCCTGGCGGACCCGAAGATTCTGTTCGCACTCGTGTCGTGGGGAACGTATTCGTTCGCGCTCTTCGCGAGGCGCGCCATCGGCTGGAGCGGGCGCCGCGCCGCCTGGCTCTCCGCGATCGCGTTCGTGATCGTGCTGCTGAACTTCGTCCCCATCGGCTACTTCCTGACACGGAGTCACAACTTCTAGGACCCGGATCGATGCGGCTGTTCGCGGTGGGGATCAGTCACCGGACGGCTCCGGTGGAACTGCGGGAGTGCGTGGACTTCACGCGCCGCGGGCTGGAGTCTGCGCTGTCGGCGCTCGCCGAGCGCAAGGTGACGCGCGAAGCGGTCGTGCTGTCGACGTGCAACCGCGCCGAGATCTACGCCAGCGCCGAGTCGGAGGCGGCCGCCGATTCCTGCAGCCGCTTCATCAGCGAGTTCAACGAAGTCTCGTGGGACGAAGTGGCGCCGCACGTGATCGTCTACCGCGGCCCGCAGGCGGCCGACCATCTCTTCCGCGTCGCGGCCGGGCTCGACTCGCTCGTCGTGGGCGAGCCGCAGATCCTCGGGCAGGTGAAGGACGCCTACGCGATGGCGAACGGCCTCAAGTCCACCGGCGCGCTCACCAACCGCCTCTTCACGTCGGCGTTCAGCGTCGGCAAGCGCGTGCGCAGCGAGACGGGGCTGGGTGAAGGCGCCGTCTCGGTCAGCTTCGCCGCCATCGCGCTCGCGAAGAAGATCTTCGGCGCGTTCACCAACCTGAACGTGCTGATCCTGGGCGCCGGTGAAATGGCGAAGCTCACGGGCGTGCACCTGAAGGCGCAGGCCGTGAACCAGCTCACGATCGCGAGCCGCACGTTCGAGACGGCCGACGCGATGGCGCACGACCTCGGCGGCGTCGCCGTGGCGTGGTCGGCGGTCGGCGAAGCGCTCGCAAACGCCGACATCGTCGTCACCGCGACGGGCGCGAGGGATCCCGTCCTCACGCGCGGGCGCGTCGAGGACGCGATGCGGCGCCGGCGCGGACGTCCGCTCTTCATCATCGACATCGCCGTCCCGCGCGACGTCGAGCCCGAGGTCGGCAGCCTCGATCAGGTCTTCCTCTACAACATCGACGACCTGCAGTCGATCGTGAAGGAGAACCTCACCCGCCGATCGAGCGAGGTCGAGCGCGCCGAGTCGATCGTTCGCGAGGAGGTGACGCGGTTCACCACCTGGATGCAGTCGCGCGAGGTGCTGCCGACGGTCATCGCCCTGCGCGAGCGCTTCGAGGCCATCCGCGTCGCCGAGCTGAAACGCCTCGAGCCGAAGATGTCGTCGCTCACGCCCGAGGCGCGCGCCCGCGTGGACGAGATCACCCACCTGCTCGTCGAGAAGCTGCTGCTCTCGCCCACCGAACAGCTCAAGTCCACCGGCGACGAATCACTCGCGGTCACGTACGCCGACGCGCTGAACCGGCTGTTCGGCCTGACCGCGGCGTCGCGCCGCGAGCCGGAACCGGGCGAGTGACGCCGGGCTCCGCTGCGGCGCGGTTGAAGGCGCTGCGCATCGGCACGCGCGGCAGCCCGCTGGCGCTCTGGCAGGCGCGCACGGTCGCAGGCCTCCTCGAGCGCGCCGGGCATGCCGTGGAGCTCCTCACGATCAGGACCGCCGGCGACCGCCTGCAGGAAGCGCCGCTGACCGAGCCGGGCACCAAGGGACTCTTCGTCAAGGAAATCGAGGACGCGCTGCTGCGACGAGACGTCGATCTCGCGGTCCACAGCGCGAAAGACATGTCGGTCGCGCTGCCCGACGGCCTCGTCGTCGCGGCGGTGCTGCCGCGCGAGGACGCGCGCGATGCGCTCGTGCTGCCGCGCGGGGTCGCGTCGCTCGCCGACGCGCCGTCGATCGGCACGGGCAGCGTCCGCCGATCCGCACAGCTCGCCGCGGTGATGCCCGGCGCGCGATTCGTGCCGATCCGCGGCAACGTCGACACGCGGCTGCGCAAGGTCGACTCTGGCGACTACGACGCGCTGATCCTCGCCGTCGCCGGGCTCAAGCGCCTCGGATACGGCGACCGGATTTCCAGCGCGCTGCCGTTCGACGTCTGCATCCCTGCCCCGGGCCAGGGGATCATCGCGATCGAAACGCGGGACGATGACCGGGGGACGCTGGATGCGCTCCGGACGCTGAACGACACCGCGGCGGCGGCGTGCTTCGACGCCGAGCGCGCCGTGGTGGCGGCGCTCGGGGGCGGCTGCCAGCTCCCGCTGGGCGCCATCGCGACACCCGCCGGCCGTACGCTGGAGATGCAGGCCATCGTCACTTCGCCCGACGGGGCGCGGGTCGTCCGGGCAGGCGGCACGGGCGAGGCTTCCGACCCGGCGGACCTGGGACGCCGCGTCGCCGACGAACTCGCCAATGCAGGCGCCATCGAGATTCTGAAAGAAGTACGATAGGCCGGGATGCCGAAGAGCCCCTGCGTCTTCATCGTCGGCGCGGGCCCCGGTGATCCGGGGCTGATCAGCGTGCGCGGCCAGCGCCTCCTCGAGGGTGCGGACGTCGTCGTCTACGACCATCAGGTCCACGCGCGGCTGCTGCGCGCCGCCCGGCCCGACGCCGAGAAGATCGACGTCGGTCCCGCCGCGCCCCGTCCGCTCGATCAGGAAGCCATCTCGCTCCTCCTCGTCGAAAAGGCGCGCGAAGGCAAGACCGTCGTCCGCTTGAAGTGGGGCGACCCCTTCGTCTTCGACAGCGGCGGGAAGGAAGCGCTGTTCCTGCACGAGCAGGAGGTGCCGTTCGAGGTCATTCCCGGGATTCCCGCGGCGGTCGGCGTGCCGGGATACGCCGGCATTCCCATCACCTATCCGGGCGCGGGCGACACGGTGACGCTCGTGCGCGGCCACGAGGCCGAGACGGACGAGGATCCGAAAGTCGACTGGGAGCGCCTGGCCGGGCTCGAAGGCACGCTCATCTGCTTTGCGGGCGCGCGGCAGGTGGGAGCGATCGCCAACGCGCTCCTGACGAGCGGGCGGTCGCCGGAAGAATCCGCGGCGCTGATCTATGCCGGGACGACGCCGTCGCAGGAAACCGTCGTCGCCACGCTGGGCACGATCGTCGAGCGCGCGCGTCCAAACGATCCGGCGATGCTGGTCATCGGACAGGTCGCGGGACTGCGCGAGCACCTCCGCTGGTTCGACAGCCGTCCGCTCTTCGGCCGCCGGATCGTCGTCACGCGCGCGCGAGAACAGGCGGCGGAGCTCGTCGAGATGCTCGAAGAACGCGGCGCCGAAGCGATCCAGGCGCCGACGATCCGCATCGCGCCTCCGGACGACAGCGAGGCGCTCGATCGCACCTGCGCCGACGCGGGGACGTACGACTGGATCGTGTTCACGAGCGTCAACGCCGTGGAATCGTTCATGGGCCGGCTCCTCGCGATCGGGGACATCCGCGATCTGAAAGGCGTCGGGCTCTGCGCGATCGGCGAGTCGACCGCCCAGCGCATGTCGCGGTACGGCGTCCGCGTGGATCTCACGCCGGACGAAGCGCGATCCGAAGCGGTCGTCGATGCGCTGAAGGCGGCCGGCGATTTGAAGGGCAAGACCTTCCTCCTCCCCCGCGCGGACATCGCCCGCGAGATTCTCGCGGATCAGCTCCGTGAGGCGGGAGCGGTCGTGACCGAGGTCGCCGCGTATCGCACGCTGCTGGCCGGGACCGAACGCGACACCGATCACGACGTCTACCGGATGCTGCTCGATCGACAGATCGACGCGGTTACGTTCACGAGCGCGAGCACGGTGAAGAATTTCGTGCAGATCTTCGGAGTGGACCAGACCGCCGATCTGTTGAACGCCACCGTCGTCGCGTCGATCGGCCCGGTGACCGCCGAGGCCGCGCAGCAGCTCGGAATCTCGACGACCGTGATGCCGAAGAAGTACACGATTCCCGATCTGGTGGACGCGCTCGTCGAGCATTTCAGCACGGCCGCCGTCCGGAGCTAGCCGATGGCCACGAAGACATCCGAGCCTCACGTTCGAACGAGCCGCGCCATCCTGGATCTGCCGCAGCGGCCGCGCCGGCTGCGGCGCAGCGCCGCCATGCGCGCGCTCGTGCGCGAGACCCGTCTCAGTCCCGACAACTTCCTCTATCCGCTCTTCGTCATCCCGGGCGAGGGCGAGCGGCGGGAAGTCGGATCGATGCCCGGCGTGTACCAGCGGTCGGTGGACGAGATCGTCAAGGAAGCGGCGGCGGCGAAGTCGGACGGCCTCCCGGGTGTGCTGCTCTTCGGCCTGCCGGAGAGCAAGGATCCCGCGGGAACCGGGGCCTCCGATCCCGAAGGCCCCGTCCAGATGGCGATCCGCGCGCTGAAGCGCGAGGTCCCCGGACTGCTCGTGGTCACCGACGTCTGCCTGTGCGAGTACACCTCGCACGGCCACTGCGGGATCGTGGACGGCGAAGAGATCGTCAACGACTCCACGGTCGAAGAACTCGCGCGCGCCGCGCTGTCGCACGCCGCCGCCGGCGCCGACATCGTGGCGCCGTCCGACATGATGGACGGCCGCGTCGGACGCATCCGCGAACGCCTCGACGAGGCCGGCTTCAGCCAGGTCGCGATCATGGCGTACGCCGCGAAGTACTGCTCCGCCTTCTACGGGCCGTTCCGCGAAGCGGCCGATTCGGCGCCCGCGTTCGGCGACCGCCGCTCGCACCAGATGGATCCGGCGAACGTCGAAGAGGCGCTGCGCGAGGTCGCGCTCGATCTCGACGAAGGGGCCGACATCGTGATGGTGAAGCCGGCCATCACGTACCTCGACGTGATCTCGCGGGTGAAGCAGGAGTTCGGCGTCCCCACCGCCGCGTATCACGTCAGCGGCGAGTACGCGATGCTGAAGGCCGCCGCCCGCAACGGCTGGATCGACGAGCCCCGCGCGATGATGGAGACGCTCACGTCCATCCGGCGTGCCGGCGCCGACATCGTCATCACGTACTACGCCCGCGAGGTTGCGCGCGCGCTCGCGTGATCGAGTTCCTGCTCGACCTGCTCGTCGAGGTCGGCGGACAGGTGCTGTTCGAGCTCGCCGCGCAGTCGCTGACGGATGCCGTCGGCCCGCAACGCGAGGCGAGACCAGTCGCGGCCGGCTTCGGACATCTGCTCATGGGCCTTGTCGCAGGGATCATCAGTCTCGGAGTCGTCCGGCATCGGTTGACCCCGCAGTCGCCCGTTCCGGGCATCAGCCTCATCATGAGTCCTCTGGTCACCGGGCTCGTGATGGACACGATCGGCAGGCTCTGGCGCGACCGCGGCGACCGACCGGCCCTGTTCACATTTCGCGGAGGCGCCGTCTTCGCATTCGGCATGGCGCTGGTCCGCTTCGTATGGATCCAGGTACACTGGAGGCCGTTCTAAGCGTCGCCCGCCAGACGCCGCCTCTGCGAGGTGCACATGGCGATACCCGAGAATCCGTCCGCCGGGAAGTTCGAACCGCCTGCCGTCCCTGACCCAACTCCTACCAGACGCCGCAGGCTGTGGACGGTGGCGCTCACGGCGGCCATCGGCCTCACCGTGGTGGCCGAGCTCTTTTCGCTGGGTCGCGGCCGGGTCGCCCTGTTCAGCTCGATCGCCGTGCTGGGTTTGACGATCACGGAGTCCGTCATTCTTCGCACGCTGCACGAGGATTCTCCTGCCCCGTACTCTCGACCGACCAGCATCACCCGCTGATCGAGGACGGCGCCGCCGCCTACATGACTATATAAATAGTCACATATATGCTACTCTAACGACTATGTTGAAGGTCAATGTCGCCGACATCAAGGCCAAGCTGTCGGAGTACCTCGACGCGGTGTCGCGCGGCGAGCAGGTGATCATCTGCAATCGCAACGTGCCGGTCGCGGAGATCAAGGCCATTGCGGCACCCCGCACCGGTCCGCGGGATCTCAGCCCGATGTTCCCCGGCGCGACCTTCATGACCGACGCGTTCTTCGAACCGATGACGGAAGACGAACTCGAGCAGTGGTACGGGCCCGATGTCAGTCCGGCACGAGTGGCCGAGCGTCCGGCTTCATACGGGAAGCCACGTTCACGAGCGCGAAAGCGTAAGCAGCGCTCGTGAGGCTGCTGCTCGATACCTGCACGTTCATCTGGCTGATGACCGGCGAGCGTCCGCTGCCGGATCGGGTGCGTGCGGAGATTGCGAGGGGTGACGTCGCCGTGAGTGCCGCGTCGTCCTGGGAGATCGCGATCAAGTACGCAAAGGGCGCGCTACGCCTGACCCAGCCGCCCGATCGGCTCATACCGGCGGCGCGCGCACGCTATGGTTTCGCGGCGCTGCCCATGGACGAGGAATCGGCGCTGCACGTGGCGAAGCTCCCAGCCCTGCACGCCGATCCGTTCGACCGCATGCTCGTCAGCCAGGCGATCGTTCACGGCCTGGTGATCGTGACGCCCGACCCTCTCGTCACGCAATACCCCGCGCGCACGCTCTGGTGAGCAGGCTTTGGGCTTTGGGCTTTGGGCTTTGGGACTCCTGTTGTTGGACGGCTTGGAGTAGAAGGCGCGGCGACTTTTACCCCAATGCGTCGACGTGCTGAGGCCTAAAGCCCAAAGCCAAAAGCCTAAAGCCTAGGTCCCTCGCAGCGCTACCAACGGATCGACGCGAGTCGCGCGTCGTGCGGGCACGAATGCCGCGAGCAATCCCACGGCGATGAGCACGACGGCCGCTCCGGCGAACGCGAGCGGGTCGAGGGGACGCACGCCGAACAGGAACGACGTCAGCAGCCGCGTGCCGAAGACGGCCGCCACGCCGCCGATGACGATGCCGATCACGACAGCGTGCATCGCGCTGGACAGCATCAGGCCGACGACGCTGCGGCTGTTGGCGCCGAGCGCCATGCGAACGCCGATCTCCGCGGTTCGCTGCGCGACGGCCTGCGAGAGCACGCTGTAGATCCCCGTCGCGGCGAGCACCAGCGCGAGGCCGGCGAACGCCGCCACGAGCATCAGCAGCAGCCTGCGGTCGGCGACCGAATCCGCCAGCATCGCGTCCATCGACGAGATGTCCACGGGCACCTCATCGTCGTACTGCCGCAGCGTCTCTCTCAGCGCCGCCGCGACCTGCGACTGCTGGCGGGCGTCGGCTGCGCGCGCGACCACCGACACGGTGTAGCGCGCCCGGTACGGCGCCTGCGACAGCGGCACGAAGACCTGTGGCACCGGCTCGCGCGTCAGCGACTGGAAATGAATGTCGCCGACGACGCCGACGATCGTGAACACCGGATTCACGGGATCCATGCCCGCGTACTTGAATCGCACGCCGATGGGATCGGCGCGGGGCAGGAAGCGTTTCGCGAACCCCTCGCTCACGACCGCGACCGGCGGTTGACCTGCGGCGTCCGAGTCCGTGAGAAAACGCCCCTTGCGCAGCGGCATCCGCAGCGCCTCGAAGTAGCCTGCCGTGACGACCTTGTAGCCGGCTGAATACTTGAAGCCGTCGTAGACGCCGTCCGGTGTGGCGCCGGCGTCCGGATGCCCTTCGAATTGCAGCGCGCCGTCGGGATCGAACTTGCCGAGCGGCAGCTGGCTGGCCGCAGCTGCGGCGGTCACGCCGGGCAGCGCGCGGATGCGCTCGACCAGTCCCGTGTAGAACTGTGCGGCCTGCGCAGGTTCGGGGTACTTGCCCAGCGGCACGGCCATGTCGGCCGTCACCACCGCCGTCGGATCGAAGCCCGCGTCGACTGACAGGACGTTGATGAAGCTGCGCACCAGCAGCGCCGATCCGACGAGGAGGACGAGCGCGACGGCGACTTCGCCGATGACGAGCATCGTCCGAACGCGCGCGCGCGCGGGCGCGGACGACCGTCCGCCCTCAGCCAGCGCGTCGCGCAGATCGGCACGGGACGCCTGGAGCGATGGCACGAGTCCGAACAGAAGCGGCGTCACCAGCGCCAGCATCAGGGTGAACACGAGCACTGACGCATTCACGTCGATGGTCTCGTGGCGCGGCAGCGCCAGTCCGTCCAGCGAGCGCAGGATCCGCACGAGCCAGGCCGCGAGCAGCAGGCCGCCCGTGCCGCCGAGGACCCCCAGGATTGAACTCTCGACCAGCAGCTGCCGGACGAGGCGGCCCCGTCCGGCGCCGAGCGCCGCCCGGACCGCCATCTCCGTTCGCCGCTCCTCGCCTCTCGCCAGCAGCGTCGTCGCCACGTTCGCGCAGGCGATGAGCAGCACGAGGCCGACGATGCCGAGAAGCAGGAAGAGCGCGTTCCTCGACTGGGGCGGGATCAGCGCGTCCTTCAGTTCCAGGGACACCACGCCGATCGCGTTTTCGTCGTTGCCGTACTCCTGCTTGAGCTGTTTGCCAATCGCATCCATCTCGGCAGCTGCGCCCGCGAGTGCCACGCCGGGCTTCAGGCGCGCCACGACCGACCAGTTGTGGGCCGTGCGGCCGCCCGTATCGCCGTCCAACTCGGACGGCATCCAGATCTCGGTGCCCGCGGGAAAATCGAATCCCTCGGGCATCACGCCCACGACGCGGGCAGTCTGCCCGAACACCTTCAACGTCAGCGACGAGAGGTCTGGGTTCGATGCGAGCGTCGTCTGCCAGAAGCGGTGGCTCACGATCGCCGCGGGGACGCCATTGGCGCGCAGTTCCTCGGGCGCGAAGGTCCGCCCGATCGCCGGCGCTGCGCCGAAGACGCGGAAGAAGCCGTCGCTGACGACGCACGCCTCTGCGAACCGCGGTTGCCGGCCAGCCAGGACGGTCGCGGTATCGCAGCCGTACTTCGACATGTCCGCGTAGCTCGTCGATCGCTGCCGCCAGTCGACGAAGTTCGGATGCGACACTCTCGAAGCGCCGCCACGTGAGTTGCGCTCCGCCAGCTGGACGATGCGATCGGGCTCGCTGTAGGGCAGCGGCCGAAGCAGCACGCCGTCGACGATGCTGAAGATGGCGGTGTTTGCGCCGATCCCCAGCGCCAGTGTCAGGATCGCCACGAGTGTGAAGGCGCGGCGCTTGAAGAGAGCACGGAGAGCGTGTCGAAGTTCGTTCATGATGTTCGAAGGGCCTGCAACGGGTCGATCGCGGTTGCGCGCCGCGCGGGCACGTATGCAGCAGCGATCGCCGAGACAATCAATATAGCGGTTGAGAGAGCCAGCGATGCGGGATCGCCAGGTGAAATCCCGTACAGATACCTGTTGAACACGCGTGACAGCGGGATCAACGTCAGCAGACC
>Ga0066903_100001558_pt1 | contig 16937 bp, 13 predicted proteins | sample PanSoiMetaGPlot1_FD_67491 | JGI IMG/M metagenome (GOLD analysis project Ga0066903, IMG submission 67491) | Tropical forest soil microbial communities from Panama analyzed to predict greenhouse gas emissions - Panama Soil - Plot 1 (version 2) | ecosystem: Environmental > Terrestrial > Soil >... | reverse complement strand
ACCAGCAGTGAAGTCGCGATCGAGGAGCTGGAGATCGTCTGCGAAGGCTACAAGCGGGTCAAGTAGCCGTCGTGAAGCACGGCGAACTGGAGGATCAGCCAGGTGGTTGACGGGCATGGGCGAGGCGCATTGCAAACGGAATATCAGTTCACCCTTCCGTGCGGGTACGTCGACGAAGCCGGCGACCTGCAGCGGACCGGGACGATGCGCCTCGCCACCGCCCTGGATGAGGTCCAGCCGCTGGCTGACGCGCGCGTGAAGGCGAACCAGGCCTACGTCGCTATTCTGCTATTGAGCCGGGTCGTCACCCGGCTCGGCAGCATCGAGCCGGTAAGTGCGAGCGTCGTCGAGCGGCTCTTCGCGGCGGATTTCGCGTACCTCCAGGACCTGTACGTGCGCATGAACGAAGCGGGCGGAGCGGTCGCCGACACTCAGTGCCCTGACTGCGGATCGCGCTTCGCCGTCGACCTCCTCGCGGCCTGAGGCCGGTCCATGATGTCAGACGGCACGGGACAATCTGACCAAACCGCCGACGGCGGCGGAGCTGGAGAGCTATCAGACGCTGAACTGCAGCACCTGGTGGACAAAGTGTACCGCTTGTTCCAGACGGACGTGCGCCTGGCTCGGGTGCGCGGCGAGCGACCTCCGGGTAGATCCCGCCGGAGCGGGAGACCCGTGTGCTGACAGACGTCCAGAGCGGGAGACCGGTGTGCTGACCGATGTCCACCCCGCGCGCCGGTTCTACGTGCAGATCGAGGGGCACACCCAGGCCGTCTTCACCGAGGTGAGCGGCCTGCAGGTGGAGATGCAGGTATTCGAGTACCAGGAGGGTGGCAACAACGGTTTCATTCACCGTCTGCCGGGGCCCGTCAAGGTGAGCAACGTCACCCTCAAACGTGGGCTGACGACGTCGAATGAGTTTTTCAAGTGGTGCATGGAGGTGGCATCGCGGCAGGTGAGCCGCAAACACCTGTCGATCCTTCTGTTCAACACGCTGGGTGAGGAAATGGTGCGCTGGAATTTTCACAACGCCTATCCGGTGAAGTGGGTAGGCCCGCAGTTCAACTCCACGAGTACGGCGACCGCAATCGAAACGCTCGAGCTGGCCCACGACGGGCTCGAGCTGGGGTAAGCACGGGTGAGTGGCGGTCGGCGATCCACTGCGAGGCTCGAGGACTGGCTGAGACGACGCCGGGCGGTGGCAGCGCACGTGTTCGGCGCGGACACGGCGGCACTCCGCCTCGGCGCTGATACCGCGGCACAACGCTTCGGCGCCGACACGGGCACGGGCTCCCGATCGTATCTGCCAGCGCTGGCGCCTCCGGTCGGTGGGGCGCCTCCGACGGCTCTGCCGGCTAGTGCAGCGGGACGCGCCGCGACGCACGAGGCGGCGGCCTCGGTGAGCGGCGAGCGCGGGCCGGCGGTTTTGGCCGAATCGGCTCAGACGCAGGAACCGCAGCGTCCACCGGCCTTGCTCTCGGCCGAGGGAAGCGTCTCCGCACCGCGCGAAGTGGCCGCGCACACACCGCCCGCGGCGACGCCTTCACCACCGCGCGAGGTGAGCGCGCACGCACCGCCCGCGGCAAGCGCCTCCGTGCCGCGCCACGTCACCGCAGCGGATGCGACTGATGCGAGTGAGGCCGTTTCGCGCGGCGCGGCGGCGGCGCCGGAGGCGAGCCCGCGGGTTGCGCCGGAGGTGAGCGGACCCGCGTCGGCTGACGGCGAGCGGATCGTCGAGGTGCGCGTCGCGTCATCGCGGCGCGCCGCTCGGTTAGCGGCCGCCAGGCCCGCGGCTGCCGAACCCGAGCTAGCGGCGAAGCCGCGCGCGCCGTCGGCGGTCTCGGCTGGAACCCCCGAGGGTGCGGCCGGAGACCAGCCGCCGAAGAAGCGCGAGCGGACGATCTTCGAGTGGGCAGGCCTGCTCGGCCTGCTGCGGCGGCCGCTGGAGGAAATCGAGGCCGAAATGGCCGAAGCCAGGTCGCAGCAGCCAGCGACCGCCGCCGGCGCCGACCTGAATCCGTCCTCGCCCGCCGCCGAGGCTGGTTTGCGGTCTCGGCCGCGCGCCGCGGGGCCAGCGGTGGAGACCGGAGCGCGCGCCGCGGGGCCAGCGGTGGACCCGCGAGAGCTTGGTGGCGAGCCCGCTCAGGAGTCACGAGCTCCTGCAGCGGAGCCGGTGCCGGAGCCATATGCGGCGGCTGCAGAGGTAGTTCGGGAGCCACGCGCGCCTGCGGTGGAGGCAGTGCTGCCGCCCCGAGCGCGAGCGGGCGAGCCCCTTGACCAGCCGCGCCAGCTCGCCGCTGAGGTGCGAGCCGAAGCGAGGTCGCGGGCAACTGAGGCGGGAGCCGACCCTGTGGCGGCCGGAGCCGAGCGGTCCCCGGCTGGGCACGTGCCGGATGGCGGGAGCTCCGAGAAGAACGCCCTGGCGGAAGGCATGCATGCTCGGCCGCGAGAGGCCGCCGGGGCGCTGCGCGGAGCCGATGACGGCGTCCTGCAGGTGCGGGCCGCGGTCACGCCGACGCCGTCTGGCGGTCCAGCGGGGGTGCCGCTCGAGCCGCACACCGCCGCCGACGATCCGCCTGGCGGCACGCCCACTGGGCCGACTACTGCCCTCCCCGCAATGGTCAAGTCGGCCCAGCCGACGTCGGAGGCAGCGACGGCCGTCGAGGACACGGGCCCCGGGCCACGGCGGACGCCCGAGGCAGCGCCTGTTGTGGAGCCGATAGCGCCCTGGCCGTGGCGGGTTTCTGAGGCGGCACCGGCGGTGGGGCTGACAGCGCTGCGCGGCGTGACGCCTGGCGTGACGGTTGAATCGGCGGCGGCGCGGGCCGCATCCGGGGAGGTTGTCGGCACCGGGCGGCGGCGCGAGGCTATGGCTGCGCACGTGAGACCCACCGACATGGACTCGGAGCCGGCGATCAGTGCGGCCAAGCCGGTGGTCCGTGCCCCCGAGCCCGCCGTCCGTGCGGCCGAGCAGCGGGGGGATGTGGGCGAGCCGGTGAGCCAGACTTCGCGGCGGTTTCTCAGGCCGCTGGTGGGCATCGATCCGGGCGAGGTGCGGATTCATCGCGGCGAGGTGGCGATGGAGCTGACCAGCACCCACGCGGCGGATGCCGTGACCGTGGGCCACGACGTCTTCTTTGCCGCAGGCCAGGGCGAGATGGGCCCGCGCGGCATGGGACTGCTCGCGCACGAGTTGACGCACGTCGCGCGGGAGCAGCCGCCAGAGGCTGTGGCGCCACTCGCCGACGGCGACGCCAGTCGCGACACGAACGACGAGGAGAGCCTCGACACGCCGCTCACCGGTGTGAACTCCAGCGTTGAGACGAGCGACGAGGAGCGTCTGGCCCGACAGGTCGAGGCGAACGTGCGCGGCATCGCCGAACAGGCCAGCGGAGGCGGGGTCTTCCAGCCGGGACCGACGTCGGCCGCCAATCCATCGGCGCCAGCAACGGGCCCCCGGCCATGGGCACGCGCGGCGGCACCGACTCCTGGCGGACCCGCGTCGGCCACGCCGCGCAGCCCGATCGTCTCGGACGCACTGACGAACACGAGCACGGCTGACCTCGGCCCGTCTGACGGCGCGTGGAACGGGCTGCCCGCGCCGTGGGAGCCATTGCCAGGCTGGCTCACCACGCCAGCGAACCTCGCGCCGGACGCGGCCAGCCACTCGGCCAACGGATCCACGACCAGCGCCATGTCCACGACCAGCGCCATGTCCACAAGCAGCGCCGCAATGTCGTTCGACACCGCGGACATCCAGCGCGATCTGCCAGCACCCGACACAGGCGTCCAGACAGCCGATGAACTAACCCACCAGCACAATCAGGCGGGCGGCGTCGAGCCCGATCTCGACGCGCTGGCTCGCCAGGTCTACACAGTCCTTCGCCGCCGGTTGGCCACCGAGCGCCGGCGCTTCAGTTGAGACGGGGGCGGAATTCAAGCAATGCCGAGCACTGCAAATGGCGCTTCGCCGGTCAGCTCCAGTGGAGGCAGCCTGACGCTGCCGAAAGCACAGATCATCAACCTCGACAAGGGCGGCGAAATCATCGAGTGCATGTTCAACCCGAAGGAGTACTCGATGTCCAAAAAGGTCAACTGGGGCCCACCGAAATCCGGTGGTGGGGCGAACAGCAATAGCGGCACCAACGTCCCCAAGCAACAGTACAACGGCGGTCAGCCAGCAACGCTGACCATGCAGCTGTTCTTCGATACGTACGTCGGTGCGAGCGGCTCGAGAGACGTTCGACGCGAGTACACATCCAAGATCTGGGCGTTGGCAGAGGTGGATCCACACATCCAGGACAACAAGACGACCAAATCACGGCCGCCCAAAGTCCGCTTCCAGTGGGGCCCGGCGTGGTCCTTCGTGGCTGTCATCACCAGCATCACCCAGAAGTTCACGCTGTTCAGCTCGGACGGGACGCCGGTGCGGGCTACGCTGGATGTGACATTCCAGCAGATCACCGACGACAGCCAGCTGCCGGGCACCAATCCAACCTCGGGTGGCACCGGCGGCGAGCGCCAGTGGACGGTCAAGTACGGCGATACCCTGGCTTCGATCGCGTACGACGCGTACGGCGACGCTGCGCGTTGGCGAGCAATCGCAGAGGCCAATCGACTGACGTCCGTCCGCGACCTCCGCCCAGGCCTGCGGTTGGGGATTCCGGCAAGTGCCTGACAGCACCACGCTGCTGAGCCAGGTCTACGTCGAGCTGGACGGTCAGACCGCTCCGGCCGAATTCGTGCAGGACGCGCTGGACGTCACTGTCGAAAACAGTCTCCATTTGCCGGACGTCGCGACGCTGACGATCAACGACCCGCGAGGCGCCTGGGTGGACGATGACCGGCTGGCGCCGGGCAGGTCCGTCAAAATCGCGACGCGAGTCGGACAGTCTCAGCACAGCATCTTCGACGGTGAAGTCGTCGAGCTGGAGCCAGAATACGTTCCGGGCAAGCAGCGCCTGGTTGTGCGCGCCTTCGACCGCCTCCACCGACTGGCGCGGGGTCAGCACGTGCGGTCCTTCCAGAACGTCACAGACGGCGATCTCATCCAGCGCATCGCCAGCGAGGTCAACTTGCAGACGCAGGTCGGTCAAACCAGTCAGGTGTACCCGTACGTTCTGCAGGACAACGAAACCAATCTCGAGTTCCTGCGCGACCGGGCCGCCGCGCTTGGCTACCTGCTGTATGTCGAGGGGAAAACCCTCCACTGCGAGCCGCCGGGGACCCACACACCGGCGATCGAGCTGAAGTGGGGCCAGACGCTCAGCGAGTTTCATCCGCGACTGACGACCGTCGGACAGGTCAACTCGGCCACGGTGCGTGGCTGGGACCCCGACACGCGCCAGGACATCGTCGGACAGGCCCAGCAGGGGCGCGGTGCGCCGCAGACGACTGACGGGCGCAGCGGCGGAGACCTGGCCCACGGCGCATTCAACCTGACCGCCGAAGCGCTGGTGACCGACCGCGCCCCCCAATCTCAGGCTGAGGCCGACCGGCTGGCGCAGGCGGTCATGGACCGAGCGGCGAGCGACTACATCGTCGCGGAGGGACTCGGCACGGGCAACCCGGCGGTGAAGGCGGGCGCCTCCATTTCCGTCAGTGGGCTGGGTAAGCGCTTCGACGGAACGTACTTCGTGACCGGCACAACCCACACCTACGGCCACGCTGCGGGCTACACGACCCACTTCGTCGTGTCCGGACACCGCTCGGCCACATTGCTGAGCATGTTGCGACGGGACGGCGACGGTGAGGATGCGCGCATGCCGGGCCTGGTGGTGGGGGTCGTCACCGATAACCAGGATCCGAAGGGCCAGGGGCGGGTAAAGGTCCGCTACCCGTGTCTTTCGAAGGACAACGCCAGCGACTGGGCCCGCATCATCGCGCCGGGCAACGGACCGGATCGCGGGTTGCAGTTCGTGCCCGAAGTGAACGACGAGGTGCTGGTGGGTTTCGAGCAGGGCGACGTCCACCACCCCTACATCCTGGGCGGTCTGTGGAATGGCAAAGATGCGCCACCTCGCAAAAGCGACGCGATTGTCAGCGGCGGGAAGGTCCAGCAGCGGATCATCAGGTCACGCCTGGGCCACACGATCACGCTCGACGACTCAGACGACCAGCCGAGTATCACCATCGTCGACAAGACCGGCAACAACAAGATCCGCCTGGAGTCGTCGAGCAACAACCTCAGCATAGCGGTGGACGGAGACGTGTCGCTCAAGGCAAAGGGGAGCGTGACCATTGAGGGTCAGAGCATCCAGGTCAAAGCAACCAGCGATCTCAAACTGACTGGCGCCTCGGCGGACGTGGAAGCTCAAGCCGGCCTGACGCTCAAGGGGGCAACGGCCGATCTCGAGGCCTCGGGTCCGACCACGGTCAAAGGCGCAACGGTGAGCATCAACTGATGACGTTCCGACTGACGATCACGTGTGTAGGCTGGCGAGCTGCGCGTACCGCGCTGTACGTTCCGCGTGGCGGCTCACGGACGGGCTGCTCGGCGTGGGAAAGAACCACGGCGCACCGTCACGCTCTGCGAAGGACGGTGCACGGCCGGCGGGCAGGCCGACGGCGAGATCATCAGCCAGCTCGCGGCGCGGATCCTGCCGCCGTGCGCAGAACGCGGGACTCGGAGCGTTTATTGAGAGGCGAGCGCTGTATGACTGACGTGCTGGGAACCGGATGGGCCTTTCCGCCGCGAATCGACTCACGGGGACGGATCGCTCTCGCGCGACAGGAGCGCGACGTTGAGGAAGCGATCCGCATCATCCTGCTCACGCCCAAGGGTCAGCGGGTCATGCGCCCCGAGTTCGGCTGCCGCATCCACGATCTGGCGTTTTCGCCAAACAACGCCACGTTGATGGGGCTGGCGAGCTACTACGTGGAAGAGGCACTGGCAATGTGGGAGCCGCGCATCCGCGTCGAGGAAGTCAACGCCCGAGTCGACGCTGAGAGCCCTGAGCGTCTGCTGATCGATGTCAGATACCAGATCAAAGCCACTGCCGACCGTCGGTCGCTGGTGTTTCCGTTCTACCGCATCCCGGGCGAGGAGCAGGTCGGTCCCGAGCGATCAGGAGCCCATCAATGAGTCTGCCGGTCCCGAAACTCGACGACCGCACGTTCCAGAGCCTGGTCGACGAGGCAAAAGCTCGCATCCCGCAGTACTGTCCCGAATGGACCGATCACAACGTGAGCGATCCGGGTGTCACGCTCATCGAGCTCTTCGCCTGGATGACCGAACTGTTGCTGTATCGCGTCAACCAGGTCCCGGACAAGGTGTACACCAAACTGCTCGAGTTGATCGGTATTCGGCTCGATCCTCCGCGGGCGGCCGAGGCGCCAATCACGTTCTACCTGTCGGCTCCCCAGTTGACGGATGTGGTCATTCCGGAGGGCACCGAAGTCGCCACCGTGCGTACCGAGACAAGCCCGGCTATCGTGTTCACGACCGAAAGCCGGCTGAGCATTCGCACCGCAAAACTTGTGGGCATCTTCACGCACGGTCCGAGTCAGACCGATGCATGGGTCAGGCAGGAGATCAAGCACCTCGAGTATGGCAATCATCCGTTCGAGGTCTTTTCGCCCGAATCCACCGCGGGCGACGGTCTGTACGTCGCGCTCGAAGGCGACCACAGTCGACATGTGCTGGCGGTACGTTTCGCTTGCGACAACGCGGCTGGCCCGGGCGTCAATCCGGTCGATCCGCCGCTCGCCTGGGAAGTGTGGCAAGGGCCCAACGCCGGCTGGGGGAAGTGCGAAGTCGAGTACGACGCGACACGCGCGTTGAACGCTTCGGGTGACGTGATTCTCCACACGCCGCACATGGAGCCCGGCGTGCTCGCCGACCAGAACGGCTACTGGCTGCGCTGCATTCTGACAGAATCGCAGCCCAATCAGGGTAGCTTCTATGCCTCGCCGATCGTCAGTCAGTTGCGGGTGGAGGCGCGTGGAGCGACCGTTACCGCACGCCACGCGGTCACCGCCCACAACGAGGTGCTCGGCCGGAGCGACGGCACTCCCGGGCAGGTATTCACGCTGAGGAACACGCCGCTGCTGGCGCGGGACCGGGCGCGTGATTACCTGATTGTCGAATTGCCGACCGGTGAGCGGGAGAAGTGGCAGGAGACGGACGACTTCGCCGAGTCGCGCGAAACCGATCGCCACTACACACTGGACAGTCTGACGGGCGAGTTGACGCTGGGCCCGAGTCTCCTGCAACCCGATGGCAAGGTGTACAGCTTCGGGGCCGTGCCAGCCAAGGGCGCCAGTCTGCGCATGGCGCGCTACCAGTACGGCGGCGGGCACGGCGGCAACTTGCCGATCGGGGCGATCACGATCATGAAGTCGTCCATTCCGTACGTGGCGCGGGTGGTCAATCGGCGGCCCGCCTCGGGGGGTGTCGACGCGCAGAGTCTGGAGGACGCGAAGTTGCATGCTCCGCACAGCCTGCGGAGTCGTGCCCGAGCAGTTACCGCCGATGACTACGAGCACATCGCGCTGCGCACACCGGGCGTCGCACGCGCCCACTGTCTGGCGCCCGGCGCACAGCCCGGGCGACCGCAGGACCCTGCGCCCGGGAACGTCGTGGTGCTCGTCCTGCCCTCCGTCGACGAGGTCGTTGGACCGGTGTCTCCCGAGGACCTCGCACTGTCGCCGGAACTTGCCGCGGCGGTCCAGGCCCGCCTCGACGTTCAACGCTTGTTGGGGACGTCCGTCCAGGTCCGCGCGCCCCGCTTCATGTGGGTCTCCGTGAATGCCACCCTGCGCGTCGCCGCGCGCACCGATCCGGCCGTCATGGAAGAGGCGCGAGTCCAGGCCGAGGAACTCCTGTATCGGTACTTGAACCCGTACACCGGCGGACCCCACGGCGATGGTTGGCCGCTCGGGCGCGACCTCAATCGTGCCGAGCTTCTCGGCCTGCTGCAACAGATTCCCGTCGTCGAATACGCCGACGGTTTGCGCGTCACCGTTGCCGAATCGCAGGCCGCCGCCGTGCCCGTCACCGCCGCCCAGCACCTTGTCGTGCCGTTCGATGCGCTGGTCTGCTCAGGCGAACACCACGTGCGGGTTGACTTCGCGCGAGACGAGGGCTAGTCGCAGCACATGACCGCCATGCCGCGCCAGGACGGCTTTCTCGTCGTCGAGTTCCAGGGCGATATCGTCCGCACGATACCGCTGACGTTCGACGTCCTGAGAATCGGTCGAGCACCGGACAACGACCTGTCGTTGCAGCACCCGGCCGTGTCGCGGCGCCACGTCGAGCTGACGGTGACTCCGTCAGGCCTTGTCGCGACCGATCTCGAGAGCGCCAACGGCACGTTCGTGGATGGTGTGCAGGTGCTGGCCAATCAGCCCACACCGGTCGAACCAGGCCAGACCCTGCAGATCGGCCCGTTCATGTTCGTCGTGCGGCGCTCGCCGGTCGATCGACCGGACGGGATCGGACCCATCGCGCCCCGGACGAACGGCGGTCTACCCGGTCGCCTAGCCCGCGGCCCGATCGACAACAACGTCACCATTGTGCCGACGTATCCGCGTCGGCCGACGCTGCCGGCGCCAGCGCCGAGTGGCCGGCTCAGCAAGTATCTCGACTATCTACCGGCTGTGTTCGCCGAGAACGAATTCCTCGGCCGCTATCTGCTCATCTTCGAATCCATCTGGGAAGCACTCGAACAGCGCCAGGATCACATTGCGATGTACTTCGATCCTGGCACGTGCCCGGAGCCGCTCCTGCCGTGGCTGGCCGGCTGGTTCGATCTGAAGACCGGAGCTCACTGGCCCGAAGCCCGCAAGCGTGACCTGGTGGAACAGGTGGCAGACCTGTATCGCTATCGAGGAACCACCTACGGCTTGACCAAAATGATCGAGATCTGGACCGGTTGCACCCCCGAAATCAGCGAGGACCCGAACCAACCCTTCGTCTTTCACATGCGGCTCAAGGCCCCGCGGGGCGGCCAGGTCGATCGCGCACTCGTCGAAGACCTGCTCAATACACACAAGCCCGCCACGGCAGGATTCGTTCTGGAGATCGAGCATTGATGTGCGTCCGGGCACCCGATGAGGTCCGCTATGGCTGAGCTGGTGGCAGGCAACGGGGCTTGCTTTCCGCTTCGGCAGGGAGCCGGCCTGGTTGGCAGGCGCGACGAGGATCGAGCCTCCCCCGCCCCGGATGTCGACCTGGGCGTCCTGGAAGGCGGGCGTACGGTTTCGCGCCAACACGTGCGCATCTATCGCTCGGGTGCCGACTGGTACCTGAAGGTCCAGTCGCGCGCGCGCAACGCCACGGTCGTCGCAGGTCAGCTACTGTTGCCAAACCAGGCAACGAAGCTGCACGACGGGGACGAGATCAAACTCGGCACCGTCACCGTCGTCTTCCGCGCCGATCGCGAGCTGCCCCTTCCGGACCCGAACGCCACGATGATCAGAACTGGACCAGCGCCGGCCGAGCTCCGCTCGGGTGAGTTGCGACTTCCACTGGCGGTCGCCGAAGGACGCATGCTCACGCTCGGGCGCCACTCTGACGACGCCACGTATCAGCCGGATGTGGACCTCGGAGAGGTTCCCAGTGGCCGGACCATTTCGCGCCGCCACGGGTTGCTCTTCCATCACGGCAATACCTGGTACCTGCGCGTAGAGGCGGACGTCACCAATCCGACTTACCTCAACGCAAAGCTGCTCCAGAAGGGCGAGGAAGTGGCGCTCACCGATGGCGACCAGCTGCGAATGGGCAACGCTCTTGCCACGTTCCACCAGGACAAGCCGGTTCGGTACGTTGACTCCGATCTGCTCGATCTCGCGCTGGGACCGCCCACAGATGTGACGCTGGAGACTGGAGCCCAACAGGCCGTCCTGTTGACGCTGGTCAACTTCACAGGACGTGTCGATTGGTTCGTTCTCGACGTCAACAGGATTCCAGCCGAATGGTGGAAAATCGTGCTCCCGGATGGGTCCACGCCGCCCGCCGAGGAACTTCCGCAGGTGCGCCTGGATACGGCCGTACCCCCGCTGGCAACGCCCACCGCCACCGCCAGGGTGACGCTGGTTCTCGCGCCCCCGCGGCGTGCGGACGCTCGAGCAGGCACGTATCCGTTCCTGGTGTCTGCCACAAGCCTCGACAACCGGCGACTGAGACGCACGGCGACCGGACAACTGGTCGTGAAGCCGTTCGTCAGCGTGCGGCTCAGTCTCGAGCCGGCCTACATGACTGGCAGCCGTGCGCGTTATCGACTGGGCGTCTTCAACGACGGCAATACGCCCGTGATCGTGTCCATGCAGGTCGACACCGACAAGCGGCTCGAAGCGAAGCTGGGGCACACCGAGGTCACACTCGCCAACGGCAGCGACGCAGCCATCGACCTGGACCTGCGCGTGAAGCGCCGACCGTGGCTCGGACCGGCGGTGGTCCACAAGGCGATCATCAAGGCTGTCGCCGATCAGCAGACGCCAATCCAGGAGGCGTTCCTGACCTGCCCCCCGCGGATTCCGCTGTGGCTACAGAACGTGCTTGGACGTATCCAGGCCGACCTCAAGCCCATCCTGGCCGTGCTTGCCGTCCTGACAGCTTTGCTTGTGGCCGGCTACCTGTGGCTGCTTCCGCCGGATGTCAAGCTCGTGCCCGACAAGCCCCTCGTCGCCAGTAGCGGCTCCACCACGTTGTCCTGGAATGTGCGCCGCGGCGAAGGTCAGGCAGTGCTCGAAGGTCCGGCAGGCAGCCAGCAGGTGCCTCTACCGAGTGGCACCATCACCGTCAACGCCGATCAGGCTGTCGAATACAAGCTGAGCGCAAGGAACGTGATCGGGCTGGGGGCGACGGGCAGCGCCAGAATTCAGGTTCTACGCGTGGTCAGCTTCACGGCCACGCCTGACACGCTCAAGCAGCCGGGCGACCCTGTCACGTTGCAGTGGACAACCGAGAACGCCACCAGCGTCAACATCGAGCCATCCGATGAGATTGCGTCAGCCCCGGTCAACGGCAAAGTCGTGGTCCACCCACAGACGAGCACCACGTATCGCCTGGTGGCAAGCAACGATCAGGCCGGGGCTCAGGTCAGCGCCGAAACCCGCGCCGCGTTCGGCGCACCCAGGATCGCTCAGTTCCAGCAGGATCACCAGCAGGTGTTCCCGGGTGACCCTGTGCTCCTGAGCTGGGTGGCCGACGGCTTCACCAGACTCACGCTCAAAGGAAGTTCCGACGACCTGGAGCTCAAGGGCGTCGAGCAAGACGTCACTCGACGAACGTCGATGCTGGTTCGTCCGGTGCGCAGCGGTCAGTACACGCTGGTCGCGGCCAATACCGACGGGATGACAACTGAAGCGCAGGTGAGCATTGGCACGCTGCCGATCAAGACCTCACGGTTGCAGCCGCCCGCGAAACCAATTTCCGCCGGTGAGACCGCCACGCTGAGCTGGCAAATCGAGGGCGCAAACGATCGGACTACCGTTGTTTTACAGCCAGATGGTATCGACGTCAGCGGAAGGACCAGCGTCGACGTGCAGCCTGGCCATACGACAAAGTACATACTGCAGGTGACCGCCGCCGATGGTCAAAGCATGACGTCGGACGCGGTCACGGTGCCGGTGCTGCCGGCTATCCGGGAGTTCCGCGTGGTGCCGGCCACGATCACCGAGGGTGATCCGGTCGTGCTGACCTGGAATGTCGTCGATGCTGACACGGTCACGATCACGCGCGACGATGGAGCACAGTTCGTCGGCAAGCCCGCTGACCAAACACCCGATCACCCGTCAGCGGCCGTCACGAGCTACACGATCAAGGCGCGCAACGCAACCGGCGACTCGGCTGACTCAGTGGCGTCGGTTATCAAGATCAAGGTGCAACCAGCGTCCACACCCACGCCGGTACCGCGAATTCTGCCCCTTCCCGGCGTTTAGTTGCTAAGGCAAGCCGTCAACACGAATCCCCGAAACGAACAGTAGCCCGGACGGTCCCGGACGAGAATTTGTTGGCCAGTCGCTTCGCATGCGGCGGGGAGGCCGCGCGGCAGCTGGACATTGAGGGGGGAGGGCTTGTCCAGGAGCACAGGTCGGGGGTTTCGCGACATGAATAGTGTGTATCGCCAGTGCGCAGCCTGAACGCTACGCCTGGCGAAATCGAGCCCGTCCTGGGCTCGCATGGTCTGGCTGTGCGCTGTTTCGGCAACTTCGAAGTGGTGCGCAACGGATGCTTCATCCACGATTGGCGGAGGGACAAGGCAAAGGCACTGCTCAAGGTGCTCATCGCTCACCATGGCTCGGTTCAGCGCGACGTGCTGCTCGAGCTACTCTGGCCGGAGCTTGAACCGGATTCGGCGCTGCGCAATCTGCGGGTCACGCTGCACGCGCTGCGACGGGCGCTCGCATCCGGCCAGATTGGCGACGCGACGCCATACGTGCTGACGAGAGGCGACGCGTACGAGATGAATCCGGGTGCACCCGTGTGGGTCGATACGCATGCGTTTTGCACGCTCTTCGATCGGGCCGCCGGCTTGTGGCGGCGCGGCCAGATCGACGAGTCGCTGCAGGCGTACGAGGCGGCCGAAGCACTGTATCGCGACGACTACCTGCTCGACGACCTGTACGAGGAGTGGACGTTCATGCCGCGCGAGCAGTTGAAAGATCGCTACCTGCTGGTGGTGACGCGGCTCGCCGACGCGGCGCTGACGTTGCAAGACCACGACAGCTGCATCGACTACTGCCACAAGATCCTCGCCAGAGACGCGGCGCGGGAGGATGCGTACCAACGGCTCATGCGCTGTCACGCGCAGATGGGTCGCCCGGCACGCGCTCTCCGATGGTACGAGCTGTGCCGTGAGACCCTCCGGCGGGATCTGAATGTGTCGCCGAGCACAGAGACGGTTCGGCTCGCCAACTCCATCGCCACAGGCCGCGTAGCGCTCATCGACGTTCGCTCCGAGCGAGAACAACGCCACGCGATGGAGGCACCGAGGGACGGCACCAGGGCGGCCGCGCTGGCCTGACCTGGGAAGGCGGCCGAGAACCTCGAGGAGGACGTTGAGTGTGCCTGCCGCCTTCCCAGGTCAAGTCTGTCACAAGAAGCTTTATCAAGGCCGACTGCCTCTGGTGCCAAAGCGGCTTGTCTGCCGAACTTCTAGCGGTCGCGGCAGCGTGCCGGCGTGGGACACCAGAATGCGGTCTGTGCTTCGTCTCATCGCCGGACTACTCTACTCAGACAGAGAGAGGAGTGACGTTTACATGCCGATCAGGAAACTCGGCCACGTGGGCATCTACGCCCAGGACCTGGAGAACATGCGCGAGTTCTACACGCGCATCGTCGGGCTGAAGATTGCCGACGAAGCCCCGAGCGCCGTCTTCATGAGCTCGGACCCGGAGCGCGAGCACCACGAGTTCGTGATCTTCCGCTCGGAGTCGCCCGAGCAGAAGACGTGCGTCCAGCAGATCTCGTTCAGTTGCGAGAACCTCGAGGACATCGTCCAGTACTACGCACGGTTCAAGGAACAGGGCGTGCGCTTTCGCAGTGTCACGTCACACGGGAACGCGGTGGGGCTGTACTTCTACGATCCCGAAGGCAACGTGTGCGAGGTGTACTGGACCACGCCGTGGAAGGCCCACCAGCCGTACGCGGTGGCGGTCGACCTGACGCAGGACCTCCAGCGGGTCAAGGCGCTGATCGAGGAGGACGTGCGTGTGCACGGCGCGACCGGGCATCGCGACCCCGAGTCGTTCGAGCGTCAGCGCGAGGCATTGATCGCCCAGGGGGCGCGGGTCTAGCGGACTGTCGAGTACCCTCTCGACCTCGCCAATCGTTGGTGGTAGCGGCGGTCCGCTAGCCCCACACTCTACGCGCGGTCTCCACCACTAACTCCAGTTTGCGGCGTTGCTCGTCCCAGGTCAGGAGATTGCCCAGGAACGTGGAGGCGAAACCGCATTGGGGGGCCACGGCGAGGTTTTCGATGGGGACGTAGCGGGCTGCCTCGTCGATGCGACGGCGCAGGTCGTCGATGGACTCCAGCTCGGGCTGCTTGGAGCTGATGAGGCCCAGCACCACCATCTTGTCGCGCGGCATGAACCGCAGCGGCTCGAAGCCGCCTGCACGCTCGGTGTCGTACTCGAGCAGGAAACGATCGACGTTCAACTGGTTGAACGCCTTTTCGGCAATCGGCTCGTAGCTGCCTTCGGCATGCCAGGCGCTGCGGTTGTTGCCGCGGCACATGTGCATGCCAACGGTGACGCCGGGCCGGCGCGCGTCCTTCAGCGCGGCGTTGTCCACGGCAATCAAATTGTCGAGGTAGCGGTCCGGGTCCTCGCCGTCGCTGATCATCTTCGCTCGAATGGTCTTGTCGGCGACGTGCTCGACGTAGTGCAGCGAATCCAGCTGGATATACGCACAGCCGTCCTCGTGCAGAGCCGCGATTTCGTTGCGGAGCATGCCGACGATGTCGTAGGCCAGGTCCCAACGGGTGGGATAGTACGCGTCAGTGATGCCGGCTCTGAACAGCTGACCGGCCGCCGACATGGCGCCCGGCATGGTGATCTTCCACGGCCCGGGCGCGTGCTCCTTCAGAAACGCCGCTTCGGTGCCCGCCAGCCGCCGCACCTGCTTCAACTTCGCACCGGCAACCATGCCGGTCATCGTCATGCTCGACGACGCCAGCTCACCGTGCGGTCCCTGCCACTGACCGAGAAACCCACTGATCGGCGAGCCCTCGACGGGTACCAGTCCCTCGACGGACTCGCGAACGGCGTTGCTCCAGCCGGAGCGGCGGTACTCACCTTCCGTGTAGATGCCGATACCGACCTGCTGCTGGAGGCCCAGCGCCTGAAGCACGGCGCGGTCCTCCACGTCGCGCAATTGCTCGCCGGTGATGCGGCCCTCGCTGAAGTCCTTACGTGCCTGCAACAGCTCCGGAGGCCGGAGCAGGCTGCCGACGTGATCGGCTCGATAGGCTGAAGCCATAGACTGCTAGCGCGGCTGCAGGCGAGGGACGCCGCCGCCGCTCTCGAGCGCGGCCTCCTCTTCCGGACTGGGTTCCCAGAGGGCTTCGTTCTCGTTGCCATCGGGGTCGAGAAACATCACGTTCGACTGACGGTCGCTGTAGCCGGTGATCCGGGCGTGATTGGCCAGCAGACGTTCGTGGAAGCACTGCAGGTCGTCAAAGGACGCCATCTCCCAGGCCATGTGGTACATGCCGACACGGCTCGGCTCCGGCCCGGGCGCATCCTCCGGCAGCGCGAACAGCGCGATCTCGTGCGAGGCATCCTCGCGTACGCCGAGAAAGGCCACGCTGTCGCCATACCTGGACCGCAATGGCAGACCCACCACGTCGCGATAGAACGCCACCGCCCGCTCGAGGTTGCGCACCCGCAGCGCCACGTGCCCGAGCTGCTTCGGGATCCCAGTCGTGGTCATACGCGGGCAGTATAAGTCGCGTGCGGGCTCGTATGACCCGGAGCATGGATCGGGCGGACAGGAGTGGACGGCGCGGCGGCTGCGCGCGGTCGGCGATAGTTGACTTCCTGAGTCGAGTTCCTCGACTATATAGTCGTGCGCCCCCGACTGGAGGTCCAGCATGCCGCTTGACGCGGACGCATTGTTGCTCATTGCCATCACCCTGTTTGCCGCCACCGTCAACGGCGCCCTGGGCTACGGCTTCTCGTCGCTCACGGTGCCGGTCGCCGTGCTCGTGTACGCCAACCGCGTCCTCAATCCGGCGCTCGTCCTGATCGAAGTCGTCGTCAACAGCTACGTGTTGTTCATCAATCGGCGCCGCGTGCCGCGCATCTGGAAGCGAACTCTGCCCATTCTGGGCGGACTGGTGCCCGGCGTGATCATCGGTAGTTTCCTGCTGTCGGCGGTCAATCCGGGCACGATGAAGCTTCTGACGTACGCGGTGCTGCTGCCGCTGATCCTGCTGCAAGCCGCCGGGTTCCGTCGGTACATCCACGCCGAGCGCGCGATCGGCGCG
>Ga0066903_100001556_pt1 | contig 16941 bp, 13 predicted proteins | sample PanSoiMetaGPlot1_FD_67491 | JGI IMG/M metagenome (GOLD analysis project Ga0066903, IMG submission 67491) | Tropical forest soil microbial communities from Panama analyzed to predict greenhouse gas emissions - Panama Soil - Plot 1 (version 2) | ecosystem: Environmental > Terrestrial > Soil >... | reverse complement strand
CGCAACAACCCGGTACTGGACCCGAATTTCGAAAAGGGCGAAGGGGTGCCGATTAGTGCGATCATTTTCGGCGGTCGTCGTAGCACGACCTTGCCCCTCGTCTTTCAATCGTTCGATTGGGAACATGGCGTTTATCTGGGAGCGACGATGGCCTCCGAAACGACCGCTGCCGCAACCGGCGCCGTCGGCCAGGTCCGCCGTGATCCGATGGCGATGTTGCCGTTCTGCGGTTACAACATAGGCGATTATTTCCGGCACTGGCTCGCGATCGGCAAACGGCTCACCAGGCCGCCATTAATTTTTAACGTGAATTGGTTTCGGAAGGGTGAAAGCGGCAAGTTCCTGTGGCCGGGCTTCGGCGACAACATGCGGGTTCTGAAATGGATGATCGACCGGTGCGAAGGCCGCGCCGCCGCGGTTAAATCGCCGATCGGTTTTCTTCCGGGTATACACGACCTCGATCTTGACGAGCTTGAGATCGATCATAAGTGCGTGGATGAATTGCTCGAACTCGATCACGAGCACTGGCAAAAGGAGTTGGCCGAGCACAAAAAGTTCTTCGAGTCCCTCGGCGGCGTTGTTCCTGAAGAATTGCTTAAACAACGCGAGCAACTTGCGTCGCGGTTCGCGGAATAGAGATTGTCATCCCGAGCAGAGCGAGGGATCTCACAGGTGGTGATGGATCACGCAATCGCGTGCTTGAGTAATGCTGACAGTCTGTGGGAGATCCCTCACATTCGTTCGGGATGACACGCGTTTTAATGCGCGTGTCATTTGAAAATCTCTTTGCCATCTGGGATTGTCTCCGGTGGGGTCGAAGCTTGCTGAAAAAGAGTGCCTGACCGCGCCGACTGAGCGCGGCTGCGTGAGGATTCGGGGAGCGTGCCAGAATAATCTCAAGGGAATCAATGTCGATCTTCCGCTTGGGAAATTGACCGTCGTCACCGGCCCGAGTGGCTCCGGCAAATCGTCGCTCGCCTTCGAAACAATCTATGCCGAGGGGCAACGCCGTTACGTCGAAACCTTCTCGCCCTACATGCGTCAATTTCTCGACCGGATGGACAAACCACGCGTCGATGACATTCGCGGAATCCCGCCCGCGATCGCGATCGAACAGTCGAATCCGGTGAAAACATCGCGTTCGACCGTCGGGACGATGACCGAGATCAATGATTATCTGAAATTGCTATGGCCGCGGATCGCGAAGGCCTTTTGTCCCAATTGCGGACGCGAAATTCGAGCGGAGACAGCGAGATCAATCGCCGAAGAAGTCCTGCGCGACTGCGCGGACAAAAACGTGTTGATCACATTTTGGGTTTCGGTTCCCACCAAGACCGAGCCGCGAAAGTTTTTCGAATTTCTTCAGCAGCAAGGTTATCTGCGAGTCTGGATTGATCACCAAGTTGTTCGCGTTGATGACGATCCCAAAAAGGTAAAGCATCTCGGCGCGCGTGTTCAGGTCATTCAGGACCGTATCGCGAATACAAAGGAAAATCGTGCGCGTTTGGTTGAAGGGCTTGAGACCGCACTTCGCTTTGGCAAAGGCAAAGTCAATGTTGTCGATCTCGAAAAGAAAGTGGAGCATCCTTTCAGCACCGGCTGGCACTGCGCGCATTGCGATCTCGACATTCGCCCGCCATCACCGGGACTATTTAGTTTCAATAATCCACTCGGAGCGTGTCCTGAATGCCGCGGGTTTGGTCGGACTATTACGATCGATCTGAACAAAGCAATTCCCGATCGCTCGTTATCGATCAAACAGGGCGCAGTTCGCGTTTTTCGCGGGCAGGAGTTTGGCGAATCGCAAAAAGATCTGCTTCGCGCGTGCGCGTGCGAAGAGGTTGATATCAATCTGCCTTTCGACGAGCTCTCGAAAACAGACCAGCAATTTGTAATTGAAGGGGAAAGGTCTGTCGTTACCGCGCGCGAACGGGGTGAAAGCTACAGCGACGATGATTATGATAACGATCGCTGGTACGGTGTGCGTGGGTTTTTCCGCTGGGCAGAGTCGCAGGTTTACAAAATGCACATGCGCGTGCTGCTCAGCCGCTACCGGTCCTACACGACCTGTCCGCGCTGCAATGGCGGCCGGTTTCAACCGGAAGCGTTGAATTTCAAAATTAGCGCCGGTAAGAGTTTCCTGACACTTCCTGAATTCGCTGCCGTCTCGATTTCGAGCGCCCGCGATCTGCTCGCGAAGACCGACAATGCGTCGAACAATTCGACCGCGGAGATGCTGCGCGGCGAGATTTGCGCCCGCCTGAGTTATCTTTGCCAGGTCGGCGTCGGCTACCTCACACTCGATCGTTCGACGCGGACGCTCAGTGGCGGCGAAGTTCAGCGCGTAAATCTGACGACCTGTCTCGGCGCATCCCTCGTGAACACGCTTTTCGTGATGGACGAGCCGAGCATTGGGCTTCATCCGCGCGACATCGGCCGACTCGTGCGTGTGATGCACAATTTGCGCGATCGCGGGAACACACTGCTCGTGGTCGAGCATGAAGAACAAATCATTCGCGCGGCTGACAATTTGATCGATATCGGTCCGGGTCGCGGTGAGCGCGGCGGCGAACTCATCTTTAACGGCGCGCTCGATCAACTTCTATTTAAGAACGAGTCGCTGACTGCCGATTACCTGAGTGGTCGCAAAACGATTGCGCTTCCACAATCGCGGCGGAAGCCGGCCGGTTCGATCAAGATCACAGGCGCGCGCGAGCACAATCTCAAGCATATCGATGTCGATATTCCGCTCGGCGTGTTCAGTTGCGTGACGGGCGTTTCCGGTTCCGGCAAATCCACGCTCATTCACGACGTGCTGTATCGAAACCTGCTCGCGGCCAAAGGGCAGTCAACCGATCAGGAAGTTGGCGGATGCAAGTCTGTCTCCGGCGCGCATCGGATCAACGACGTGGTGATGGTGGATCAATCGGCCCTTGCCCGTACGCCGCGGTCGACGCCGATTCTTTATCTCGGTCTTTATGATCGCATTCGCGAATTATTTGCGGGGCAGCCGGAGGCGTTGGCCCAGGGGCTGACCGCGAGCGCCTTCTCCTTCAACTCCGGCAGTGGTCGGTGTGAACGCTGCTCCGGAACAGGGTTCGAAAAGATCGAAATGCAGTTTCTGAGCGATCTCTACGTGCGCTGCGCGGAATGCGAGGGAAAGCGTTTTCAACCGCACGTCCTGAAAATCAAACTGGAAGGCAAATCGATCCACGAAGTGCTCGAGCTCACTGTCTACGAAGCGATCCAGTTCTTCGCGCAGATCGGCGAAATCAAAACGGTTTCCGGGCCGCTTGATATTCTGGATGAAGTCGGGCTTGGCTATTTGCGGCTGGGACAACCATTGAACACGTTGAGCGGCGGCGAATCGCAGCGCCTGAAGCTGGTAAAACATTTGGCGGAAGCGCGCGATTCCAAACAGCGAACCAACGGTGATGGCGGGCACGGGAATCTTTTCATTTTCGATGAGCCAACAACCGGCTTGCATTTCGACGATGTCGCGATGCTTCTCCACGTTTTCCAGCGTTTGGTCGATGCCGGCCATTCGCTCATCGTGATCGAGCATAACCTCGAGGTCATCAAATGCGCGGACTGGATTGTCGATCTTGGCCCGGAAGCAGGCGACGACGGCGGCAAAGTGGTCGGTTCCGGAACGCCCGAACAAATCGCGAAGATCGAGAGCTCACACACCGGGAAATTTTTAAGATCCGTTCTGCGGAGCGCAGGCCGCCGGCCTGCGGTTCTCGGCGGCTCGTCGCGAACAACGTATTTCACTGACGGCGATGATGACGAAAACTTTGCTCGTGCAGCGGAAGAGCCGCCGAGCCGGCGGCCCGGCACAACAGGCCAGCGGCCTCTGCTCCCCAGAAACGGAAACGGCGCGATCGAGATTCACGGCGCCCGAGAACACAATCTCAAAAACATCGACGTCAAAATTCCGCGCGATCAAATGGTCGTGATCACTGGTTTGAGCGGCTCGGGAAAATCCACACTCGCGTTCGATATTTTATTCGCGGAGGGCCAGCGCCGGTTTCTCGACAGCATGTCTCCGTACGCCAGGCAATTCGTTGAGCAGCTCGAAAAACCCGACGTCGATCTTGTCACGGGCCTGCCACCGAGTGTCGCGATCGAGCAACGGGTGACGCGTGGCGGTGGAAAATCGACTGTTGCGACCGTGACCGAGGTTTATCATTTTCTTCGATTGCTCTTTGCGAAAACTGGCACGCAATTTTGTCCGCAGTGCGATTTGCCGGTTGAAAGCCAAAGTCTAGCTGCGATTACAAAGCAAATTGAAGCCGCGGCCAGGCGCGGGGCAGTTAAAGTGCTGGCGCCACTGATCAAGGCGCGGAAGGGATTTCACACTGACGTCGCGCGCTGGGCCGAGCGGCAGGGGTTCGACACCTTGCTCGTTGACGGCCATCTGGTTCGGATCGCGCAATTTCGACGACTCGCACGGTTCAAGGAGCACACCATTTCCGTGGTGGTCGGAGTGACCGATTCGAAGCGGATCGCAAAGGCGAGGAATCTTGCGCAGCGAGCATTGGATATCGGTCGCGGGACGGCGCATCTGCTCGATTCAAAAAATAATCTGACCGTGATGAGCACGGAGATGAGCTGCCCGACCTGTGGACGCGCGTTTGAAGAGCTCGATCCGCGATTATTCTCATTCAACTCTCCACACGGGGCGTGCGAAGAATGCGGCGGTTTTGGCGAGATTTGGGACCAGGAATTTCAAACGGGCGAGGACCATGGCAGCGATTCGATTCTGGAGACCGAGCTCGCGGCGGAGCGTGAATCAGAATGGATCGACGCAACTGAAGCTCACGAATGTCCGAGCTGCCATGGTTCGCGAATCAATGAGGTTGCGCGTCATGTTCGCGTCCATGGAATGACAATCGATCACTTCACGAATCTTTCGGCAAGCGAAGCGGCCGGGACGATCGACAAACTCAAGTTCACCGGCACGCAGCAAACAATTGCGGCCGATCTCATTCCGGAAATCCGCCAACGCTTGCGATTCATGGAGAATGTTGGGCTCGGTTATCTCGCCCTTGGACGATCGGCAAAGACTTTGAGCGGAGGCGAATCGCAGCGGATCCGCCTGGCCGCACAGCTTGGCTCGAACTTACGGGGTGTTCTTTACGTTCTGGACGAACCGACGATCGGGTTGCATCCACGCGACAATCTGCGGTTACTCGACACGCTCGAGGCGCTTCGCGAAAAAGGAAACTCCCTTGTCATCGTCGAGCACGACGACGAGACAATGCGGCGCGCCGACCACATTGTCGATCTTGGTCCGCATGCGGGGACCCACGGTGGCGAAGTCGTGGCGACGGGCACATTGCAAGACATCGAACGAGCGAAGAATTCCGAGACCGGGCGGTGTCTAAAAAAGCCCCTTTGTCATCCGACTCGGGACTCGCGTCGTTCATTGAGATCCGTTGAAGACTGGATCGAGATCCACGGCGCGCGTGCGAACAATCTAAAGGACGTCGATGTTCGCTTTCCAGTTGGGCGCTTTTCGGTCATCACCGGAATCTCCGGCTCTGGAAAATCTACCTTAATGCATGACGTGCTGCTGCCCGCGGTGATTGATGATTTGGAAAACAAAAAGCGCCGCGGCAACGGCGACCTGTTCAAGCTCGTTAGCGGGACCGAAGAAATCGAAGCGGTTTATGAAGTCGACCAGTCACCGATTGGCAAAACATCGCGCTCGACGCCTGGCACCTACGTCAAAGTTTTCGACGAGATCCGAAGTCTTTACGCGCAACTGCCGCTTTCGCGCATGCGGGGTTATTCAGCCAGCCGTTTTTCGTTCAACGCAGAAGGGGGCCGTTGCGAAACTTGCAAAGGCCAGGGCGTGATCAAACTGGAGATGAATTTTCTCCCCGAAGCGCTCGTGCCGTGCGAAGACTGCGGCGGACGACGTTACAGTCCGCAGACTCTCGAAGTTCTCTATAACGAGAAGTCGATTGGTGACGTCATGAACATGACCATTGAGGAGGCGGCGGACTTTTTCTCCGCTTATCCGAAAATCGCGCGTCCGTTGACGCTTCTCGTTGAGACCGGTTTGGGTTATCTCAAACTTGGCCAGCCGAGTCCGACGTTGAGCGGCGGTGAAGCGCAACGGTTAAAACTGGTCACACAGCTGAAGCGGGGGATCGGCCGTGCCGTGAACGAACGGCTTCGCAAGATGCGGAAACCGGGTTCGACGCTTTATTTGCTCGAGGAACCCACGATCGGTTTGCACATGGCAGATGTCGATCTTCTCCTCAAGGTCCTGCATCGCCTGGTGGACGAGGGCAATACCGTCATTGTCATCGAGCACAACGTCAGCGTGATCGCGGAAGCGGATTACCTTGTCGATCTCGGACCGGAAGCAGGAGCCGAGGGTGGTAAGGTCGTGGCGGTTGGAACGCCGGAGCAGGTCGCGAAGAACAAAACGAGCCGGACCGCGCCATTTTTACAAAAAGTGTTGAACCGCTCGAGCGCGCGTTGAGAATCGCGCAGCAATGATCGCGTACTACGTTCACGATCTCGATCCGCTAATTTTTCGAATTTACGACAACGTCGGCCCGCGCTGGTACGGGTTCGCTTATGTTCTCGCGTTTATTTGCAGTTATTTCGTCTATCGCGTGCTCGCCTGTCGCGGTTTTGCCGACTTGGCGGTCGCGAAGGTAAGCGACTTCATCACCGGTGCGGCCTTGTTCGGCGTCATCGTCGGGGGGCGACTTGGTTACGTCTTGTTCTACAAACCGGAGATGCTCCGCGAGCCGTTATCGATCTTTCGGGTTTGGGAAGGGGGAATGTCGAGTCACGGCGGTATGGTCGGTCTGCTCGCATTTACCTTTTATTATGCCTGGCGGCATAAAATCTCATGGACCAATCTCGGAGATAATCTGGTCGTGACCGCGCCGATTGGTCTGTTTTTTGGGCGCTGCGCCAATTTCATCAACGGCGAGCTTTACGGCCGGGCAACAAATGTCTCGTGGGCGATGCAGTTCCCGAGGGAGTTGACCGAGAATTTCAGCGAAGCGGAGCGGGCGATAACCGTCTGCCGGCAAATTGATCCGTCGCTAACATCTTCCGACGCAATCGTCGCGGCGACGCGCCATCAACCCGCCGTGAAAGAGGCCGTGCGCTCAATTCTGACGCCGCGACATCCATCACAGCTGTATGAAGCGTTTTTCGAGGGGGTCGTTTTATTCACGATTCTCTGGCTCGTGCGCACTCGAATGCGACAGCCAAATGGCGTTCTGACGGGTTTGTTTTTCATTTGCTACGCGACCTTTCGGATCATCGTCGAAAATTTTCGCGAACCCGACGCCAGCTTGATTGGCGGTTTCACCCGTGGTCAGTTCTTCTCATTCTTCCTGATCGTGATCGGGCTGGCCTTTGTTGTCGTTGCCAAACTGCGGCCGAGTTTCCCGAAGAAAATCAGCGCTCGCGACTAGTCCTTTCGCTTTCTCAAGAATTCGCTAATAGTTCCTCGGTGATTCGCGCGTGTTTGCCTTTATAGCAGCTGGCGGTTTGTTGTTCGCGTTCGAGCACGCCACCATTGCCGGCAAGGTCGTCCTTCTCTTTCTCGCCGTCGGCTCAATCTTCAGCTGGTCCGTGATGTTGACGAAGCTGCGTGTGATTCAGTTTGCCCGAAAGCAGAACGCGCGATTTCTGCACGCATTTCGGCAGGACCGACAGCCGCTGCGTTTGTTTGAAAAGAATGCGCGCTTTTCAGGTTCACCGCTTTTCAACGTTTATCGCGCCGGTTGCCAGGAGATCACGTTTCAACTTCTCGGTTCGGCTGAAGTAGATGAAACGTTCAAAGCGCGCCTGGGAATCGCCGATAAAATCTCGTCCCCTCAAATGGGCTCGGTGACCGCGGCAATGGAACGCGCCGTCGGTGAGACGGCGCTCGAGCTCGAATCACAGATGATTTTACTCGCGACCGCGGTAAGCGGTTCGCCGTTCCTCGGACTGCTCGGAACGGTTTGGGGTGTGATGGACGCGTTTACCGGCGTGGCTGAAGCTGGCGCGCCAAACCTCGCCGCGATGGCCCCCGGTGTTTCCGGTGCGCTGATCACGACTGTGACCGCGCTCTGCGTCGCGATCCCGGCGATGTTCGGTTACAATTTTTTGGTCACCCGAATTCGCGGAATGATTGTCGAGATGGACAATTTCGCAGCCGAGCTCGCTTCCGAATTTGAACACAAGTTCGTTGATCACAGCGCAACTGCCACGTTTCGGAGATGAGACGTTACTCGCAGCGCCAGAGCCTTTCCTCGCTTTCCGAAATCAATATTACGCCGCTGCTCGATCTTGCCTTCGTCCTGCTCATCATCTTCATGATCACGACGCCGCTCCTCGAAAACAGCATGAGTCTGATCATTCCATCAAGCGGCGTGAAAAATTCCGCCACGCCGAGCCCGCAAGTGCAGACGATCTCAATCGATCGCAATGAGGTGATTCGCCTGAATAATCAGCCCCTCGATTTTGACGAATTGAGCGTGCAATTGATCGAACTCAAACGCACGAACCCCGATGTCGCGGTTATCATTCGGCCGGATCGCGATTTGCCGGTGCAAAAGCTGATTACTTTGATGGACGCCTTGCAGCGGACGCAAATCATGAAGGTCGGCATCGCTACGAGAGCGGAAGCGAAATAACAATGCCGAGAAACTTTCGTTTTTGGAGCAACGTTGCACTTATCGCGCTCGCGCATGTCGCGATCATTATCGGTTTGATTCGCTGGAGCCGCGCGGAAAAGGACACCGGGGCGCAAAGCGTCATCTGGATGAGCGGTGGTGGCGGTGACGGTCTGGTTACGGAGAAAAGGAATCCGCCGCTACGTAAAGAATCGAAAACGGAGCCGATGAAAGATCGTGACGCGGAGGAGGATCGACCATTCCTCACCTCTGCACCGAGCGAGATTCAGCTTCCGACGCCGAGACCTTCGCCGACTGCGACGCCAACGCCCGCACGCAGTCCGAAATCCACTCCTACGCCAAATATCAAAGGAACGCCGAAGTCCACGCCCAGACCGAAACCAAAACCAACTCCCAAGCCGTCGCCGAAGAAAATCGTGTTGGCAAAAGCGTCGCCCAAACCATCTCCAAAACCGACGCCGGAAAAAGTTGGGCAAGAGCAAACCGAAGACGAGCCGGAAAAAAAGGAGCTCGCGAGACAGGATTCAATCGAGAAAGAACAACCTAAGCCGTCAATCGCGACTCAAACGGGCTCTGGCAAGAGTACAACTTCCGGGACGGGAAGCGGTCGCACCGGCGGAGGCCCAAACGCGGGGCAATTCAGTTGGTACGGCAGCATGCTGCACGATCGCTTTTATAGTGAATGGGTGCAGCCGACCGATATCGCAACGACCGGAGAGAAAAACTCAGTTCTGGTAAAACTTCGGATTGAAAAAGATGGCCGCATTTCAAGCTTCGAAGTCGCGCGACCGTCCGGGAACTCTGCACTCGATGAATCGGTCAAGGCGTTGGCTAATCGCGTGAGCCACGTCGAACCGCTTCCGGACGGGCTTGGTAAGGGCGACCATTACGACGTCAAAATCAATTTCGAGCTCAACTCGGAATAGTTCGTTACAATAAAGCGAGCGACTTTCCTTCGCGGCCGGTGACCTGGTCCATCGTGCATTGCTTTGGTGATTTGTCTTTGCGCCAGCGCAAAATCTTCGTCCCATGGCGGAATCGGTCACCCGTGAAATGGTCGTAGGCGACCTCAACCACAATCTTCGGATTGACCGGTTCCCACTCGCCGCTTCGTTCCGTACTCCAACGACTCGGCCCACCGGGCGCATTGCCGGTAAATCCTGGCGCCTTACGTAACGCCTCAAATTGCTTCGTTAGGGCTTTGCGTTCCGTGGTTTTGAACGCTGACGTAAAGCCAACATGATGAAGCAGTCCGTCGTCATCATAGAGTCCGAGCAACAACGAACCGAGGATTTTCGCGCCGCTGGCGTATCGAAATCCGCCAATCACGCAATCCGCACTTCGGATCTGTTTGACTTTTACGGCCGCGTCACGTTCCCCCGACCGGTATGGCATGCTCAATCGCTTTGCGATCACTCCGTCGAGATCGTCGCCGACCTTGTCGAACCATTTCTTGGCTTGCTCAAGGTCAGTCGTCGCGGGAGAAAGCCGAACTGGGGAAGAACTCTTGAAATTTTGCTGGGCAAACTTCTCCAAGAGTTTTCGCCGTTCCCTCAATTTCCCATCCAGATAATGATGTCGATCTTGTCCCAGTAAATCGAAGCTGATGAAGATCGCCGGATGTGCTTTGGCGAGCTTGGCAACGCGACTGGCCGCCGGATGCAGGCGCAATTGCAATTCGTCGAAGCAAAGCGCGCCACCAACCGGGATCGCGAGTTCGCCGTCGACCACAAAATTCCTTGCCGGCAATTTCTTTAGCGCTTCGGCGATGTCAGGAAAGTAGCGCGCCAGCGGTTGTCCGGACTTGGACTGCAAGTAAACATCGCCGCCGCTGCGAAAGGCGATGCAACGAAAGCCGTCCCACTTTGGCTCGTATTGCCAACCTCGCTCGTTTGGGATTTCATCCGCCGACCGCGTTTCCATCGGCGGCAACGGTGGCTTAATCAGGAAGGCCATCCCTTAGGATATCGCCGTGGTGCGAGTTTTGGCGGGCGTTTTCCATTCAACACGGCGCCGGCGACGGAAATATATCTCAGTTCCGTTCCGTCGGCGGCAGAGCGCAACATCAACCCGCCACGGCTCATGTCGCCGCGTCCGACGAAATCGGCCGGAAAATGCAGCCGCTCCTGAAAGTGTTTCAGGAAAATGTCCACATATTTGCCGGTCGCGATGCTCCCGAGCAGGACGACGTCGCAGTCAGCGGACAAATTTTTGGCGAGACGCCGGGCGGATTTCTCGAGCGGTTTCCGGTAGCGCGGATCCTCCTGGTCGATGTCGACTTCGGCGAACTCGCGCAGGTCAGCCAGCGTGATCTTTGAGCTTACGGAAACCAGTCCGCGCGTCGGTGTGATGACGAACGCTCCGCATTCGCCATTAACATTGCAGGCAAACACATTTGCGTAGGCAATTTTACCGCGAAAATAGAGACCGCTCAGAAATGTGAATACTTCGGCGATGGTCGCTCCGCTGCGGCTCCGCAATTTCTTTGCGACATCGAATTGGGCGCGCTCGCTCAAGATCATTTGGGCGCGCCGGCCGCCGGCGTAGGCTGGGGACAAGAGAAAAATCCGCTCTTTCACCGTCAAACTGCGATTGCGGTGGACTTAGTCGCCGCTTTCGTGCGATTGGCTTGCAGCTCTGCCAGATGTTTTTCCGACCAGCGACACAGCGCCCGGAGCGGATCGATCAAGGTCCGGCCCAGCCGGGAGAGCGAATATTCAACACGTGGCGGCACGACTGGATAAACTTTGCGCTGCACCAGACCATCCCGCTCCAGGCTGCGCAGCGTTTGCGTCAGCATTTTTTGCGAAATTCCGCCGATCTCACGATGGAGTTCGGCATACCGCATCGTTCTCTTTGAAAGCAGCTGAATAATGATCGCTGTCCATTTGTCCGCAATCCGGTCCAGGACGAGACGAGACGGGCATTGCGCATCGAGCACGGAAGCAGAGGAACCGTTTTTCGACATCCTTTCTTACTAATCATGAAGTCGACGCAGGCAAGGGGGATTGTTACGTCCAAAATGGAATGTATGGTTTACTGGATGCGGCGACCCCTTGTTTTTTGAGCTGGCGCGTCTTCAATTGGCTGGCGCGATGAAGGTTCTTGTTATCGGCAGCGGAGGGCGGGAACACGCTCTGACGTGGAAGTTAAAACAATCGGCGGCAATCAGCCGAATTTTTTGCGCGCCCGGAAACGCGGGGACGGCCTCTCTTGCGGAAAATGTTCCGATTGCGGCCGCAGATTTGACGGCATTGCGCATGTTCGCAAAACAGAACACGATCGATCTTACGGTGGTAGGGCCGGACGATCCGCTGGCGATGGGGATCGTCGACCTTTTCACGTCCCTGGGATTACGAATCTTCGGTCCAACGAAATCGGCAGCGCGGCTCGAGTCGTCGAAAATCTTTGCCAAGGAAATCATGCGCGCGCGAAACGTCCCGACGGCGCAGGCGCGAACATTTTCAGACAGCGACGCGGCACTCGCTTATTGCCAGGAGTTAAAATTTCCGGTCGTGATCAAGGCCGATGGGCTCGCGCTCGGTAAGGGCGTCATCATCGCGGAGAATTTCGCGAGTGCCCGCTCTACCGTTGAAATGATGATGAAAGAGGCGCGCTTCGGAGAGGCGGGACGACGAATTGTGGTCGAAGAGTTTCTGCGCGGAACGGAATGTTCAATTCACGCGCTGGTAGACGGAAAAAAGTATCGTCTGCTGGAATCCGCACGCGACCACAAACGCGCTTTAGATGGCGATGAAGGGCCAAATACGGGAGGAATGGGTGCGTTTAGCCCGGCGAATAACTGGAACGAACAGTTGCAGGCCAAGCTCGAAGAGGAAGTGATGAAGCCATTACTCGCCGGTTTGGCCAAAGAGGAAATCACGTATCGAGGACTTTTATATCCGGGCTTGATGATCGCTCCGGATGGGCTGCGTGTGCTCGAGTTCAACTGTCGCTTTGGTGATCCAGAAACCCAGGCCCTGTTGCCGCGAATGACTTCCGAATTGCTTCCGCTGTTAGAGGCAACCATTGATGGAAAGATCGACAACTGCAAAATCGAGTGGGACGAACGCGTCTCCGTCACAGTTGTTCTCGCGTCGCGGGGTTATCCCGGGAAATCCGAGACGGGAAAAGTAATCTCAGGTCTGGAGCAGGCCGCAAAACTTTCGGGTGTCCATGTTTTTCACGCCGGAACGAAGCGCCTGAACAATGAGATAGTCACTTCGGGCGGGCGGGTGTTGGCGGTTACCGCGCTTGGGAAGGACATTCCCGCCGCGCGCGATCGCGCATATGAAGCCGCTGCTCTCATCCAATTCGAGGGCGTTCATTTTCGGCGCGATATTGCTCTCAGCGCGACGAGCAGCTAACTATAAACTCAATGTTGAATCGCGCGGCTGTTACGGCCATTTCATTTTTGCTGGCCGCCGGATTGTTCGGCCAAAGCCCGACCCCAGTCTCCAAACCGGCGGCTGCGGCCCCATCGCCATCGCCTTCCGCGACGCCTACCACGGAGCAAATGATCAATTCATTGGGCGAAAGCGATCTCCAGTCTGCGGTCTCGCTTTTGAAAAGCACTTTCACAAACCCGGAAGTCATGACCGACACGGAACTGAATCGCGCGACTCTCGAAGGATTGCTCGCGCGGATGCCGGGCGGTTTAATGCTTTTGCCTTCGAAAGACAGCGGGCCACTGGACGCGGCGATGCCGTTTTACTCGGAGGTCTTTGAAGGGCACATCGGTTACGTCCGTCTGGGCGCGCTTGATACCGCAAACTTGAAAGAGCTCGATAAAAAGCTTCAGGAATTTAGCCCTAAGAAAGTGGACGCGGTAATTGTCGATCTTCGCGCGAGTAGTTTGGGTGATTTCGCGACCGCGGCGGAATTTGCAAAACGGTTTTGCCCCAAAGGGAAATCGCTTTTCAGCATCCGCAAACCGGGAGTCCGTCAGGACCGATCATTCAACTCCGACCGCGACCCAGCATTTCAGGGTTTGGTTGTTGTTCTAAGCGATAATGAAACGGCCGGCGGCGCTGAAGGACTGGCTGCCGCGCTGAAGCTTTACAACAAAGCGCTCATTATCGGACAACCGAGCGCCGGTCGGGCGGTTGAATATTCTGACTTGCCGTTGCCGAGTGGAAAGATCCTGCGCGTGGCTTCGGCCGAAGTCGTGCTGCCGGACGGACAACCATTGTTTCCGGGCGGGGTAAAGCCAGATCTTCCGGTTGAGCTGCCGCTTGCAGACAAGAAGCAAATCTTCAAAGGCGCCGGCGAGAAAGGAATGTCCCAATTCGTTTATGAATCGGAGCGGCCACATATGAATGAAGCGGCTCTGATTGCTGGAACAAATCCCGAGATCGACATTCCGGACGCGCAACGCCGAATCCGTGCTCGCGAGAAGCAAGCGCCGCGCGACACCGTTCTGCAGCGAGCCCTCGACGTTGTCACGTCGCTCGAAATTTATCAGAAGCGTTGACGTGCATCCGCTGGAAGAACGCATCGGTTATAAGTTTCGCAATCCGCTGTTGCTGGCTGAAGCGCTGACCCACCCCAGTCTCGGACACGAAACACAGCAACGGCATTTCGATAATCAGCGACTTGAATTTCTTGGCGACGCCATTCTTCAACTCGTCATCACGGAGTACTTATTCAGTCATTTCAAAGACCAACCTGAAGGCCAGTTGACGAAGCTTCGTTCTCGTTTGGTCTCACGGGACGCATTGAAAGAGCACGCCGCCACGCTCGACCTCGGACAATTCCTGTTGATGGGTCGAGGTGAGGAAGCGAGCGGTGGACGGTCTCGTGTCTCAACCCTGGCTGATGCGTTCGAAGCGTTAATCGGCGCGATCTATCTCGACGGCAACCTCGAGCCGGCAACAAAATTCATCCTGACCCAGGCCACCGGCGATCTGGCGCAACTCGCCGAGGAGCCGGTCGATATCAATCCCAAAGGGAACTTGCAGGAACTATTGCAAAGCATTTCGCCCCGAAGTCCGGCCTATGAGCTTATTTCCCAAAGCGGGCCGGAACATGACAAGCGGTTCGTGGTCCAGGCGGTTTGGGAAGGAATTGTTCTCGGCAAAGGCAGCGGCCGCAGCAAAAAACAAGCGGAGACCGCCGCCGCGGAACAGGCGATGCAGTTGAAGCGATGGAAGAAATCCAGGCGGGCCTCGAAGGTGGAAAAGAAAAGAATCGTTAAGTCTCTTCGTCGGAATGTTTGAGGGCGTCGATCTGCCCTCCAGACCTCGATCGCCACCGAAAATGATTGACGATGCACGCCGTCACGAATTTCTTCGCGCGCGAAACCGCGTCTTCGAGCGCCATTCTAGAGGCAAGCCCGGCAGCAATCGCGGCCGAGTAGGTGCATCCCGTACCGTGTGTGGCCACTTCGCGAACGAACGCCGCCGAATAAGGTGTAATTTTCTGTCCTTCAAATAGAAGATCGAGCGCATCTTTACCTGGCAGATGGCCGCCTTTCAGCAGAATCGCGGTACGGAATCTCTGTGCTAACTCCAGCCCCGCTCGTTCCATCGCTTTTCGGTTTTTGATTTCGTCGCCCAGTAATTGTTTCGCTTCGTCCAGGTTTGGCGTGATCAAGCTTGCCAGGGGAAACAAATCGTTCTCGTAAGCGTGAATCGCATCCGGTTTGAGCAACGGGTCTCCACCAGTCGCGGTGATCACCGGATCCACCACCAGTGGAATCCTCGGGCCGATTTCGAAAATCGATTTCGCGACCGCAGAAATGATTTCGCTAGAATAAAGCAATCCGGTCTTGATCGCGCCGATCGCAAAATTTTTCGCGAGCAGGACAATTTGTTCCCGAACCATGTCCGTACCGACCGACTCAATTCGTGAAACTTTGCCTGGGATCTCGGCGACGACACAGGTGACCGCACTTAGTCCGTAAACACTCAAGGCGTTGAATGTTTTGAGATCGGCCTGGACTCCGGCGCCGGCACTGCTATCCGAGCCCGCGATCGTAAGTGCGATGGGAATTTCCATTGGCCGTTTCCTCTACCTCTTAATCTTAGTCTTCTCGCCGCGCCCGCGCGAAGATTAAGCGAAAGAGGACGAGAGCCGCGCGCCATCCTTGCTTATGGCTGGAATTTGATTTTACCGGTAATTCAACACGACCTTTAGGGAGACGTCAGGCGAAGAGTAACGGAATGAAAGCGGAAACAGCCAATACCGTCCGCGCATTTTTGATTGAGCTCGCGATCTACTCCGTGCTCGTGGTCGCTTATTTTTTCCTGGTCCTCCATTTCCTCGGCGAATGGTTGGTGCAATTGCACAACCGGTACGTATATGCGCTCGTCTCCATCCTCCTAATCATTGGCCAGGCTGTCCTCCTTGAAGCGGTCACCACGCTCTTGTTGCGCAAGATTCGTGGTCGCTCTGAATAAATATGTTTTTCCCGATTTCCGGCGCGCATATCAGTCCGATTTATCTTGTTATTATCGGCTTCTTGATCGGCATTCTCGGGGGATTCTTTGGCGTCGGCGGAAGTTTTATCGCCGGCCCCGCGTTACGTTTAATGGGGGTGCATTGGAACTTCGCGGTCGGAACCGATCTTGCGCACATTGTTGGCAAATCGGTGGTTGCGGCAAGACGTCACCGCGCGTTGGGCAACGTGGATCTCAAACTCGGCTTACTGATGGCCGTCGGAACAATCGTGGGCGCGGAATGCGGCGCGCAATTGATTCAGGCGCTGAAGCGGGCCGGTCATGTGGACTTCGTTGTCAGCGTTGTCTCGATCGCGGTGTATATCGGCATTTCCAGCTTCATGATTTGGGAGAGTCGCAAAACTCTGCAAAAAAAAGGCGGCCTGACTGTGGCAGCAACCGCGACAAAGAAGAAACACGATCCATCATCGTTCAGTCACGTGACGCGCGCGATCCAGCGGTTGAAAATCGCGCCGATGATCAGACTGCCCGAGTCCGGCGTGACCATTTCCCTGTGGGTGATTTTAATTGTGTCATTTATCGGCGGCTTGTTCAGCGGCTTTCTCGGCGGCGGTGCCGGCTACATTCGAATGCCGTCGATGGTTTATGTGCTTGGAATTCCGACACATCTCGCAGTCGGGACTGATCTATTCGAAATCATCATTTCAGCGAGTTACGGAACGTTTACACACGCGATAAAAGGGAACGTGGATATTCTCATCGCCCTTGTTATGCATACGGGCGCGGCTATCGGCGCCCAGATTGGCGCGATTTCGACTCAGTATTTTGCGGGACCCAAAATCCGACTCGCTTTCGTTCCGCTGCCCTTGATCGGCGCC
>Ga0066903_100001555_pt1 | contig 16943 bp, 11 predicted proteins | sample PanSoiMetaGPlot1_FD_67491 | JGI IMG/M metagenome (GOLD analysis project Ga0066903, IMG submission 67491) | Tropical forest soil microbial communities from Panama analyzed to predict greenhouse gas emissions - Panama Soil - Plot 1 (version 2) | ecosystem: Environmental > Terrestrial > Soil >... | reverse complement strand
ATGGCGACGGCCGGCGCCGAAACTGTCGAGGATTTCTACAAGGGCAAGGCCATCAACCTCGCCATCGGGTTCGACGCCGGCGGTGGCTATGACATCTACGGCCGCCTGCTCTCGCGCCACATGGGCCGCCACATTCCCGGCCATCCGACGATCGTGGTGCAGAACATGCCGGGCGCCGGCAGCCAACGCGCAGCTCAGTGGCTCTATGCGGTTGCCCCGAAGGACGGTACCGCGCTCGCCACGTTCGGGCGCCAGATGGGGATCGCGCCGCTCCTGACCACGACCGCACAATTCGACGGAACAAAATTCACGTGGATCGGCAGCATCACCAACGAGGTGTCGACCTGCGTGACCTGGCACACGTCGGCGGTGAAAACCTGGAACGATATGCTGCAGAAGCCGGTCACATTGGGCGGCGATGGGCCGGGCGCCGACCCCGACGTGTTCGCGCTCCTCTACAAGAACGTGTTTGACGCCAAGATCAAGCTCGTCAGCGGCTATCACGGCACCACGCCGATCATCCTGGCGATGGAGCGCGGCGAGGTCGAGGGGCTGTGCGGCTACTCGTGGAGCACGATCAAGAGCAAGAACCAGCCGTGGCTCGCCGAGAAGAAGATCAACATCATTGTCCAGGGGGCGCTCCGCAAGGAAGACGACATTCCCGATGTCCCGCTGGCGCTCGATCTCGCCAAGACCGAGGAGCAGCGCCAGATCCTCAAGGTCATCCTCACCAGTCAGGAGATCGCGCGGCCGTTCGCGGCGCCGCCGGGCCTGCCGGCGGATCGGGCCGCTGCGCTGCGCGCCGCATTCGACGCCACCATGAAGGATCCCGAATTCCTCGCCGAGGCCAAGAAACTCAACCTCGACGTCAACCCGCTCGCCGGCACGACCATCACCGACCTGCTCGTCGAACTCTATGCCACGCCGAAGAACGTGCTCGAAAAGGCCGCCCAGGCGGTGAGCAAGTGATGGCAGGTCTTCGCGCCCCCACTCGAACGCCAACCGTGGAATGGTATCGATGAAAGATCATAAGTTTCTTCGCACCGGTGCGGCGGTCGCCCTCACCTGCGGATTCCTCGTGGCGCTCCCTCATCCGCTGCGCGCCCAAAGCGTCGAAGAGTTCTACAAGGGTAAGACGATCAACCTCGTCATCGGCTACAGCGTCGGCGGCGGCTACGATCTCTACGGCCGGCTCCTGGCGCGCCACATCGGCAAGCACATCCCCGGTCACCCGGCGATGGTGCCGCAGAACATGACCGGCGCCGGCAGCCTGCGGGCGGCGCAGTACATCTATTCGGTCGCGCCCAAGGATGGCACCACGTTCGGCACCTTCGGCCGCACGATCGCGACGACGCCGCTGCTGACGCCCGCGACGGCACAGTTCGACGGCACCAAGTTCACCTGGCTCGGCAGCGTCACCAACGAAGTATCGACCTGTGTCACGTGGCACACCTCCCCGGTCAAAGCCTGGAAGGACATTCTCACCAAGGAAGTGGCCATGGGGGGCGAAGGCCCGGGTGCCGACCCCGATGTCTATACCCTCCTCTACAAGAACGTGTTCGGCGCTAAGATGAAGCTCGTCACCGGCTATCACGGCACCAACGACACCACGCTGGCGATGGAGCGCGGCGAGGTCGACGGGCTTTGCGGGCTGTCGTGGAGCACGCTCAAGGCTCGTCATCTGCAATGGATGAATGACAAGAAGATCAACATCATCATCCAGGCCGCGCTGAAGAAGCAGCCGGAGCTCGCGGACGTTCCGCTCGCCAGCGAGTTGACGCAGGACCCTGAGAGCTTGCAGATCCTGAAGCTGTTCCTGGCGAGCCAGGAAACCGCGCGTCCGTTCGCGGCACCGCCGGACCTGCCGGCGGACCGCAAGGCGGCGCTGCTCGCGGCATTCGACGCGACGATGCGGGACCCTGAATTCCTCGCCGAGGCGGCGAAGCTCAACATGGACGTGAGCCCGCTCAATGCCAAAGGCGTCAATGACATCCTGGCCGAACTCTACGCCACGCCGAAGGCGATCCTTGAAAAAGCCGCCGCGGCAATTTCGAAGTAGGCACAGGACGGTGTTTCACAGCTCTCAAGTTGAAGTGCAAGGCGAGCAGCAGACTCGGTCTGCTCCCTCTCCCCGCAGGGGAGAGGGGTGGGGTGAGGGGGTTCCTGCTCTGTCGATAGACCCGAACCCCCTCACCCGACTTCCTCGTTTCACTCGGAAGTCGACCTCTCCCCTGCGGGGAGAGGTGAAGCCGCGGCACTTGCCAGGCCCACTCGCTGCATCACAGGCGCGGAAAGGACTGCAACAGGGCGGAGGCAGCGCATGCCTTTGATCGGCTCGCGCACTCCGCGCATCGAGGACGAGCCGCTCCTGCGCGGGAGCGGACGCTACATCGATGACATCGCGGTGCCCGGTCTCCTGCACGCAAGCTTCGTGCGCAGCCCGCATGCCCACGCGACGATCCGCGGCGTGTCGAAGACCGCTGCGCTCGCCTTGCCGGGCGTGCACGCGGTGCTCACCCTCGATGATCTCGCCCCGGTGCTCGCGAAGCGGCGCATGCTGCGGCACTCCAATTCCGGGACGCCGCTCGACCGCATGTGGTGTTACGCTCTCGCCGACGGCGAGGTCTCCTACGTGGGCGAATGCGTCGCGATCGTCATCGCCGACAGCCGCTACGTCGCCGAGGACGCCGCGGCGCTGGTCGAGGTCGACTACGACGTGCTCACGCCGGTCGCCGACTGCCGCAAGGCGGTCGAACCCGGATCGCCGACCGTCCGCCGCGAGCTCAACTCGAACATCGTCGCGACCCACAAGGTCAACTTCGGCGACGTGCCGGCGGCGTTCGCCAAGGCGGCGCACGTTTTACACGAGGACCTCTGGCAGCACCGCGGCGCCGGCCATCCGATCGAAGGGCGCGGCATTCTCGCCGAATACCGCGCCGCGGATCACTCCATCACGGTGTTCGCATCGACCCAGAAGTCGCACGACCTGTTCCAGTCGCTGACCGCGCTACTCGGTCTCGACGAGGACAAGGTGCGGGTCAAGGCGCCCGACATCGGCGGCGGCTTCGGCCCGAAGCTTTGCGTCTATTCGGAGGATATCGCGGTCGTGGCGGCGGCGAAGCTCACGCGCCGCTCGATCAAGTGGATCGAGGACCGGCGCGAGCACTTCACCAATGCGGCACAGGAGCGCGACCAGTACTGGTCGATCGACATCGCGGTTGCCGCCGATGGCAAGGTGCTGGGCCTGCGCGGCACCCTTATCCACGACGTCGGCGCCTATGCGCTGCAGGACGTCAACATTCCCTATAACTCCGCCTCGATGATGAGCGGTCCCTACATCGTGCCGTCGCTCGCGATGGATGTGACCGTTGCGGCGACCAACAAGACGCCGGTGTCCTCGATCCGTGGCGCCGGCTATCCGCAGGCGGCGTTCGCGATGGAACGGATGATGGACCGGGTCGCGCGCGAGCTCGACCTCGACCGCGCCGAGCTGCGGCGGCGCAACCTGATCCCGACCGAGAAGATGCCCTATACCAAGCCGCTCAAGGCACGCTCGGGCGCCGCCATGCAATATGACAGCGGCGACTACCCGGCCTGCCAGGCGATGGTGCTCGAAGCCGCGCGCTGGGACGATTTCCCGCGACGGCAGGCGGCCGCGCGTGCGCAGCGACGCTACATCGGCATCGGGCTCGCACACGGCATCAAAGGGACCGGCCGCGGCCCCTTCGAGTCGGGCGTAGTGCGGGTCTCGAACACCGGGCGCGTGACGGTCTTCACCGGCGCCGCTGCGATCGGGCAGGGCCTGCAGACGGCGCTCGCGCAGATCACTGCGCAGGAGCTTGGTCTGCGTGCCGCCGACATCAACGTGGTGCCGGGCGACACATCCGGCGTCGCGCTCGGGCTCGGCGCCTTCGCTAGCCGCCAGATGGTGACCGCGGGCACGTCCGTGCTGCTTGCCGCGCGCGCGGTCGCCGACAAGGCCAAAAAGCTCGCGAGCCACATTCTCGAAGCGGCAGAACACGACCTCGAGCTCAAGGACGGCGAGGTGCGCGTCGTCGGCGCGCCGCAGCTGTCGGTCAAGCTCGCGGAGCTTTCGCGCATCCTCAAGGGCGCGCCGGGCTACGGCTTCCCGCCCGGCGTCGATCCGGGCCTCGATGCCAGCGTCAATTGGCGCACAGACGCGCTAGCCTACGCCAATGCCTGTCACGCCGCCGAGGTCGAAGTCGACATTGAAACCGGTAGCGTTCGCATCCTCAACTATTGCGCGCTGCAGGATTCGGGAACGCTGATCAACCCGATGATCGTCGACGGCCAGGTGCAGGGCGGCGTCGTGCACGGCATCGGCAATGCCTTGTTCGAGTGGATGGGCTATGACGAGGCCGCGCAGCCGGTGACCACCACCTTCGCCGACTATCTGATCCCGACGTCGACCGAAGTCCCGACCATGACGACGCTGTTCAAGCAGACGCCGTCGCCGCTCAACCCGCTGGGCGCCAAAGGTGCCGGCGAGGTGTCAACGATTCCCACCGCCGCAGCGGTGATCTCGGCGGTCGAGGATGCGCTCACGCCGTTTCGCGTGCGCATCAACCAGGTTCCGCTCACGCCGCAGAAGCTGCTCGAGCTGATCGCCGGCGGCACCGGACGGTGACGGCCTAAAGCATGATCCCGAAAAGTGTGAAGCGGTTTTCGGAAAGGATCATGCTCAAACCAGAAGCTAAAGCGGGATGACGGTTCGAAGAAAAGTCATCCCGCTTTAGGCGGCCGCCGCAGCAGCTGTGGGGGCATTGATCGGCTGCGGACGGAAATCGGCCACGCTCGCCATTGCCCATGGATCGCGGAAGCGCGGGTCTTGCGTGCCCCTGAGCAATTCGCCCGGTTCGAGCGCCGGATAGAGCTGCGCGAAGGTCATGATCTCGCTCGCCGATACGCGGCGGGAGAAGTGCTGCAGCGTGAACTCGCCTGGATGGCTGAGGCCGGCGGCCGCCGTCAACTCGATCAGCGACTGCATGGTGGAAGTGTGGAAATTCGCGACCCGCTGCAGCTTGTCCGGCACCACCAGGGCGCGCTGGCGGCTACGGTCCTGAGTTGCCACGCCGGTCGGGCAACGGTCGGTATGGCAGCTTTGCGACTGGATGCAGCCGAGCGCGAACATGAAGCCGCGGGCGGAATTGCACCAGTCGGCGCCGAGCGCCGTCGCGCGCGCGATATCGAAGGCCGAAATGATCTTGCCGCTCGCCCCGATTCTGATGCGGTCGCGGGCATCGATCCCGACCAGCGCGTTGTGGACGAAGGTCAGCCCGTCGCGAAGCGGCATCCCGAGATGGTCGAGAAACTCGAGCGGCGCCGCCCCGGTGCCACCCTCCTTGCCGTCGACGACGATGAAGTCTGGATAGTGCCCGGTTTCCAGCATGGCCTTGCAGATGGCAAGGAATTCCCAGGGATGGCCGACGCACAGCTTGAAGCCGGTCGGCTTGCCACCGGACCGGCGCCGCAACTCGGCAATGAAGCTGACGAACTCAAGCGGAGTGGTGAACGCCGAGTGGCTCGACGGCGAAATGCAATCCTGTCCCATCGGGACCCCGCGGGTCCGTGCGATCTCGGGGCTCACCTTCGCGGCCGGCAGCACGCCGCCATGACCAGGCTTGGCGCCCTGACTCAGTTTCACTTCGATCATTTTGATCTGGTCGCTGGCGGCGGTCTTGGTAAATGTGTCGGGGCAGAACATGCCGTTGCTGTTGCGGCATCCGAAATAGCCCGAGCCGATTTCCCAGATGATATCGCCGCCCATCTCGCGGTGATAAGGACTGAACCCGCCCTCGCCCGTGTCATGCGCGAAGCCGCCCTGGCGGGCTCCGCCGTTGAGGGCGCGGATCGCGTTGGGGCTGAGCGCGCCGAAGCTCATCGCCGAGATGTTGAACACCGACGCCGAATAGGGTTTCGTGCAATCGGGTCCGCCGATCATGACACGGAACGGCTCGGCCGCCGGACGTTGCGGCGCGATCGAGTGATGCAGCCACTCGTAGCCATCCGCGTAGACATCGTACTGGGTGCCGAACGGTCGCTTGTCGAGCACGTTCTTAGCGCGCTGATAGACGATCGCACGCTTGTCGCGGCTGAACGGCTGGCCCTGTTTCTCGTCCTCGAAGAAATATTGGCGCATCTCGGGCCGGATGTGCTCGAGCAGAAACCGCAAGTGCGCCGAGATCGGATAGTTGCGCAGCACCGCATGCCGCGTCTGGATGAGGTCGACCGTGCCGAGGACCGCGAGGCCGAAGAAGACGCCAAGAAAGATCGCGAGGTAAGGCAGACGTGTCGGTTCGGTGAAGACCAGTATCGCGAGTACCGCGCTCAGGATGATCGAGCCGGTGTAAATGATGAATCGGGGGGTGAATGGCAACAGCAGCTTGTGGCGCATCGAGCCCTCCCCTCACGTCTCCAGCCCAGGCTGATTGCTCAAGCCCCGTTCCCCAATGGACCCCAAAGCCCACCGATATGAAGTGACTGTTTTTATGTGACAATTGCCTGACAGCCACGCCCCACGGCGTGGCCGAAACTCTCACTGGAATCCTGCACTCGTACTGATCCGGTAACAGGATAGCTGTCATTCGCGCCCGCGCAACCTGCCTCGCGAGCCGACCTAGGCCGAGAGCACCGGCGCTGGCCATTGCGAGCGCTGCGCCGGCCCTGTCCGTCCCGCAACGATTGGTCCTTCAGCGCCTCTCGGGGTGACCAGACTCTTCGGTGTGGAAAAGGGTCCTTCTATGCATTCGGTAACATGGCGCCGCCTGCACAAATCAATCGCATGTGCAGGCGGTACGTGAATGCGCATGATCGAGAATGCCTGTGCACAACTCACATTCACGACTCGATGAGGTCGGAATCGGACTGGACACTCGATCATGGGGTTGGGCGGCACCGAGTGGCGGAAAGGTGAAGGAGGGCGAGAATGTCAACGCGTCTGATACTGGTCGTGCCGACGGTCTTCGCAATCTGTGTTGTAGCGGTATCTTTGAAGACAACATCGGCAGGCGCCGTCGACCAATGTCTCGCTGCGCCGAACGCCACATCACCAGCAGGGAAGCACTGGTATTATCGTCTCAATAAGACCACCGGAATTCGTTGCTGGTATTTGGCCGAGAAGGCCAAGAAGGTTCGGTCGGAAACCTCGCCGATTCCGGTGCCAGCGCGCAAGCCAGCCGCGGACGCGGCCATCGGCGTGACGGCGCCGGACGCGGCCGTTGGCGTGGCGCCGCCGGTCGCGGCGCCCAACGACATCGTGACAATCTTTTCGCAAGCCTGGCCCAATGCAGAGAAAGCGGTCGGCACGATCGGACGTGCGTCGACAACCGCGCCGACAACGGTCAGCGAGCCCGAGGGAGCCGAGCTGCAAAAGGCGCCGGATGAAACTTCGCCGTCGGTCCGCCCTGTTGTATCTGCTGAGGCGACCCGCCCTGTTGTATCTGAAGAGGCAGTCCGCCCTGTTGTATCTGCAGAGCCGGTCCGTCCTGTTGTGGCTGCAGAGGCGGTCCGCCCTGTCGTGTCTGCAGAGGCGGTCGGCCCTGTTCTGTCGGCGGAGCCGATCCGCCCTACTCCGTCCGCAGATGAACCCGCCCGGGCCGAATCATCGCTTGCGCCGTCATTCCAAACTGATGGCACGCTCCCCCTGATCGTGGGCTCATTGTGTCTCGCGGGCATCGTGGGATTGCTTGGCGCACTCGTCGCCGTTCGACGCCGGCAACATCGCCCCGTGTGGAACCCGGGACCAGCGCCGTGGCGTTCGGTCGACACCACCCAGCTCGGACCCCGACCGGGCCGCGAGATGCTCAAACCAGGCACCGGAAGCACCGATTTGCGCCGCGAAACGCGCGACGCACCCGAGTTGGAACGGGAGCTCGAATCGACCTTGCAAGACATCATAAATGGGCGCCGCCGGCGCGCCGCATGAGACTCGACGGTCAAATCATCTCTTCCGCTGGACGGTCCCCCGAAGACCCTCAAGCCGTCCAGTCAGCCCCGCCCCCAGCGGGGCTTTTTTTTGATTCCTGACCGGCGGCGGCGCTCACCGCCATTCGTCGACTGACACGGTCTTGCGGTACTTGGCGCCCATGATGCGCCAGTAGCCGTTCGTTTCACCGCCGACAACGACCACGTTGATCTCGTTTTCAGGGAAATAGTTGATCTGCTCGTCGTCCTTGGCCTTGAGCCAGGTCGCCATCGGCTCCTTGCCGAAGGTCGCCCACGGATAGACGTAGTTCTGCACGAGCTGCAGGTCCCAGTAACGCCCGGCCGGCATCTGCGCGTTCTCGTGCACCCAGCGGATGAGCTTGGCCTTGGTGTCGAAGCCGCCGCGGTCGATGAACTGCTGTGCGGTGATCGGATCGAGGATCAGGCACGGGGCCGAGTTGCCGTCGATGCCCGCGAGCATGTCGCGCACGTGCTCACGCCAGTATTTCTCACGCAGGCCGAGGCAGAACGTGGTCGAACGGCAGCCGTAGAACACGCTCACTGTGCTGTCAGTTGGCTTGAAGCCCTTCTGCACATGCAGCGGCTCCCAGGGGCTACGCTCTTCGTTCTCCGCGAAAGTAACGTTGTTGTAGGTGTAGTTGTTGCCCTGCGAGCCCATGAAGGTGACGCCGGGCTCCGAGCCACCCTGCAAGTTCTGCGACAGGAGCCCGTAGGCGCGGCCGATGGTGGCGTTGGCATGGTTGTAGGGCCCCATCGCGCCGGTGCCCCAGTTCATCCCGATTTCCTTGCGGATCGGTCCGTTGACCACGACCATCGCGGACGACGAGCTTGAGGTCGAGCCGCGCGCCGTCACCTGTGAGGCCGCAAGCGCGAGAATGACCGGGAAGTATTCCGGCCGGGCGCCGGCCATCACCGCGTTCACCGCAACCTTCTCGACCGTGTATTCCCAGGCGACCCGGAATTCGGTCGGCTGCATGCGGCCGACGATCTCGTCGGGCTTGCGGCTCGTTGCGGCGAGCATGGCGGCGACGCGCGGCTCCGTGGGCAGGACGATCGGGAGTCCGTCCGTCCACTTGTTCTCGAGGAACTGGCGTTGGAGGTTCTCTTCGGTGTCCGGCTCGACCAGACGCGGGGTCGTGCGCTCGAACGCCGTCATGCTCATGCGTTCAGCGCGGTCGTGAGCCCCGCGATGACCTCCTGCATGACCGGAACGCCGGTGATCGGATCCTTGCCATAGACGTAGGCCTTCAGCTCGGCGGCAGTCTTGCCCATGACCGGCTGTGGCACGAAGGCGCGGGACGCTTCCGGCAAGCCGGCCATCTTGGTCACCGAAGCCACCACGCGGTCGAACTTGTCGGTGTGGAGGGCGACCGTCGGTACGCCGTAGCGGGTCTCGAGCGTGATCGCGTGGGTCGCCACACCCGGCGCGCAGGTCGAGCAATGGCCGACCCCGACGATGGCGGCGTCACCCTTGGCCTTGATCTCTTCCCAGGTCTTGGGGTCGTCGTGCTGATAGGTCGCCGACAGCGAAATGATCTTGGTCTTGACCGCCGGCATGTGCTCCGCAAACCAGGCCTGCACCTGCTGGAGCAGCACGATCGAATCGTCGAATCGGCAGTCCACGAGATAAATGGTCTTGCCGTCGAGGCCCTCGGGCCGCGCCGCCGGGGTCTTCCTGTTGACCTTGGGCGGGTAGCCGACCGGGTTGAAAACGGTGATCTTTTCCTCACCGGGACTTGCAATCTCGACAGTCGACTCGGCGCGCGGCTGCGTCACGATCTTGTTCATGGGTCGCGGTCCCTTGGCTCGCGTGTTCGCGGATCGCCACTATAGGACCGCCGAGCGCCGAAGGACAAGCGGGCCGGCATCGCGCCGACGCATGTCCGGTCCGTACCAATCAGCTCTCTTTTCGGCGCAGCGGCACGACGTCTGCGCTCTGATAGACCAGCAGCTCAACGACAGAGACGAGCTCGTCCTGGCTGAACGGCTTTCTGACCATCAGCGCATCCCGGAAGCCCTGAGGCAGGGTCTCGCGGCCGTAGCCGGTGACGAATGCAAAAGGAATATTCCTCCGGGTCAGCGCGGCCGCAAGATCGTCAACGGGATGACCGCCGAGGTTGACGTCGAGCAACGCGGCATCACACTCGGCAGCCGCGCTGAGGGTCTTGGCTGCGGCCAGATGGCCCGCCGTCCCCACGACGGCACAGCCGGCCGACGTCAGAATCGATTCCACGTCCATGCATACGAGCGGCTCGTCCTCGATGAGGATGATGCGCTTGCCCTTCAGGTTTGGTCCGGAGCCAAACCTTCGGAGCAGCGGCATGCTCTCCTTCAGGGAAGCCTCCTTCGTTCCAATAGTCATGGGAGCCTGCTCGGGAAGCGGGAATTCGATTCGGGCTGTGAGGCCTTCCGCGCCGTAGTAGACGGACGCTTTGCCGCCGTGTCCCTTAAGCGTCTGCTCGATGAGGACGCTGCCGAACCCCTTTTCGTTGGGAATGTGGATTCGCGGGCCGCCCCGTTCCTTCCAGTCGATGACGAGATCGCGCTCGCTGTCCGTTCGCGAGACCTCCCAGGTCACCGACAGTCGTCCGGACGGAACCGACAGGGCGCCGTATTTGCGAGCATTGGTGGCAAGCTCGTGCAGCACGAGCGCAAGATGCATGACCGACTGTGCGTCGAGGACGAGCATGGGTCCCGAACAGACGACGCGATTGTCGTCGGCGCCCCCGATGAGAACCTGTTCGCGCACGAGCTCCAAGATTTCAGCGCCCTGTAGTCGCTTCTGAGTTAGCAGATCGTGAACGCGCGACAGCGCCTGAACGCGGCCGCTGAAAGTGGCCACGAAGTCGGCCGGGCTCTTGGCCCGATGCAGCGACTGACTGGCGATGGCCTGGATGGTCGCAAGCGTATTCTTGACGCGATGATTGAGCTCCTCGACCAGCAGACGCTGCAGCTTCTCAGCCTGCCTGCGCTCGCTGATGTCGCGGGCGACCTTCGATGCGCCGACGACGTTTCCAGCGGAGTCGCGTAGCGGCGATACGGTCAGCGAGATATCGACCCGGCGGCCGTCCTTGGCAACCCGTACCGTCTCATAATGTCCGATGCGCTCGCCGCGACGCAGCCGCGCGATGATCTCAACCTCTTCGTCATGCAGTTCGGACGGAATGAGACGCAGGATCGGCTGCCCGATCATCTCACTCGCCTCGTAGCCGAAGATGTCGGTCGCACCGGCATTCCACGAGGTGATCTGGCCATCGAGGGTCTTGCTGATGATCGCGTCGTCCGACGATGCAACGATGGCGGCAAGCTGCGCCGACAGCGCTTGGGTCTTGTCGCGCTCAGAGAGGTCCATCAGCAGATTGACCGCCCCGGTGATGCGGCCGCTCTCGTCGCGAATCGGCGTAGGGAACGGGAGAAAACGCACCCGGCTGCCGTCGGGACGTTCAGCGATGGCCTCGACCCCGCGGACCGGCCGTCCCTCCCGGAGCGCAACCGCCATCGGGTATTCATCATGCGGCAAGGGTTGGCCGTTGAGGCGAAAAAGCCGCCTGAACCCGCACCAACGAGCAGAGCCGATCTCCGGCCGGCAGCCCCAGAGTTCCGCGGCCGTTTCGTTGTAATAGGTAATGCGACCCTCGGTGTCCGTGATGTAAATCGCCACGGGCAACGCATCAATCAGGCCAGTGTCGATCATTACGTACTCCATCCCTTGAAGGCCGCAACGCCCTTGCGGTTCATTGGTTCCGCGGGGTCGACAAAAGCATACCGAAACCGTGGCGAAGCGTTGGTCAGCTGGGTGACGTACCGACGCGGCCGGTACTGACCCGGATCCCCAGATAGCGGCAGGCGGCGATCGCAGCAGTTGCTCCATCCCCTGCCACGGCCGCGAGCTGCGCGACCGAGCCTTTGCGGATGTCGCCCGCCGCGAAAATTCCTGCGACCGAACACCGCATCTGAATGTCGGTCTCGATGTGGCCGGTCGGATCGAGGGCGAGCGTGCCACGCAAGAACGCGGTGTTGGGCTCGAGGCCCACATAGACGAACACGCCGCTGAGCGGCGTGTCGCGCTTCACGCCGCTCCTTGCGTCGCGCAGCCGCACGCCCGCGACCGCGTCGTCGCCGACGATTTCCTCGACCACCGAGTCGAGCATGATCGCGATCCTGCGCTCGCCCTCTACCCGCTTGATCAGCGCCTGCTGAGCCCTGAGCGTCGGACCACGGTGAAAGATCGTGACCCGCGATGCGTGGGCCGCGAGCACCAGCGCCTCGTCGAGCGCGGCGTCCCCGCCGCCGATGACACCGACCTCCTGGCCCTTGAAGAGCGGGCCGTCGCAGGACGCGCAGTGCGACACACCCCGCCCTAAGAGACGCTCCTCACCGGGAATCCCGAGCGCGCGCAGCGACGAGCCCGCGGCAATGATCACTGCGCCCGCCCGCAGCGTCTCGGCCGCGCCGCGCACGATGTGCCGCTCCCCGGCTTCGATGGCGACGATCGTGTCGAGGACAAAGCTTGCACCGGCGGCTTCGGCCTGTTCGTGCAGAAGCGGGCCGAGCTCATGGCCGGCCGTCCCCTGCGGGAAGCCGGGGAAGTTCTCGATCCGCTCGGCGTTGCTGATCTGGCCGCCGACCCCGATCTGGTCGACGACCGCGACCTTGAGCCCATGACGGGCCGCCACCATCGCAGCCGTGAGCCCGGCTACGCCGGCGCCGACAATGACGAGGTCGAAGTCCTGCATGCGCAGCTCCCGGCAGCGGCGATCACAGCGTGATCGGCGTCGACGCGATCACCTCGCGCGGCGCCACATGTGAACGCCAGACCGCGACATGCTTGGAATCGCCGAAAGCCGGGATGACCCGTTGCGGATTGACCCTTTCGATCAGCGCCAGGTTGTCCGAAAGCCGTGGATGCACGTTCCAGCGCTGAAACAGCGCGCGGCCCGAGTCGACGAGCCTGCGCCCGGTGGTGCCGGCCGCAACGTGGCCGGTGAAGAGTATGGTCACCTCGGGTTGATCCTCCCAGCGCTTGATCAGGGCGCTGGCGACCCCGACGTCGCCGGAGCCGCCGTGAGCCACCATGGCCCCTTGCGACGGCGACTCGCCATCGAGCCGGCGCGCCCCTTCGATCAGCCGCTCGAGGTGCGCGATCGCTTCGGGCCGAGCGGACTTGCGCGCCGACTGCGTCAGCGTGGTCGCGACGGAGCGGACCTGATCGTCGATGGCGACGTCGAAACCGGCCTCCTGCAGGAACATGGCCATGTCCGGCCCGCGTCCATCGGGCGGAGCCGGGAGCAGCACGGGACCCCGCTCAACGATCCCAGCGATCCGCGCACGCTGCGGCTCGATCATCTCCTCGGCATCGCCGTAGGAGCCGTCGATGATCACTGTCGCAGTCGGCGGCGGCACGTCGAAAGCATAGAGCCGCGACTCGGTCGAACAGTCGCCCATGTAGAGCAGGCCCTCGCCAACGGCGAGCCGCAGCCAGACGCCACCGGGCGCATGCCCGTTCACGCCGGTCTCGATCGTGACCCCGGCGATTTCGGCGCGGCCGCCGATAGGGATGGCGCGTCCCGTCACGTCCTTGAGGCGCGCCAGCACCGGCATGGTCGCATGAATCGGCGGATTCCCGATCCGCTCGCGCAAGCGCAAGGCGCCGGCGTGGTCGGCGTGGCCGTGGCTCAGCAGCACGGCGTCGACCCGGCCGATCGCGTTGAAATCCGGGAGGTGGCCGGGTTCGGGTCCCTCGCCGCAGTCGAGCAGCAGTCGACGCTGACCCGTTTCGACGACGAAAGCGGCCGGCTCCTTGGCGCCGAGACCGGACACGGCGAGAAGGCGAGCACTCATGGCATGCGCCCTTCCGGAATGATCCAGCCGTCGCGCACCATCACGGTCACCGCGGCGCCGACGGCGGGCGGCGCACTCGTGTACTCGATCCGCAGTTGCGAGGCGCCTTCTGCATTAGGTTGGATAGTCAACAGCGTCGCGGCGCCTTGAAAGGTCAAGGCGGCAATGTGACCATGGATCGTCCCGGTGGTCCGGCTGGTCAACGCCAGATCCTCGGAGTGCAGACAGAGCTTGCGGTGCTCGCCCGCACTGCCCTCCCCGCGCACGGCGATGCGCTCGCCCCAGAGATCGACGATCAGGCGCGGGCCCTCACGGCCGATCACGTCGACCGGCACGACCATGCCTCGCCCGACAAAGCGTGCAACCATCTCGGTTGCCGGCTCGCGGTAAAGCGCGCGCGGCGGCGCCGCCTGTTCGACGCGCCCCTCGTGCATCACCGCGACTCGATCGGCGAGCGCCATCGCCTCCGCCTGATCGTGAGTGACATAGATGAAGGTCGCGCCGCTTTCGCGGTGGAAGCGGGCGAATTCCTGCTGCATGGCTTCGCGCAGATGCACATCGAGGTTGGCGAGCGGCTCGTCGAGCAGCACCACGGTCGGCTGCATCGCGAGGCAGCGGGCGAGCGCGACGCGCTGACGCTGGCCGCCGGACAGTTCGTGCGGCCGGCGCTTGGCCATCGCTTCGAGGCCCACCATGGCGAGCGCGGCTGCGACGCGCTTTTGCCGCTCCACCGATGGGACGCGGCGCACGCGCAGCGCAAACGCGACGTTCTGGGCAACGTTCATATGCGGCCACAGCGCATAGGATTGGAACACCATGCCGATCCGGCGCTTCTCCGGGGCCAACGCCCAGCCCGGCCGGCCGACCACCTCGGTCGCGAGCTTGATCGAGCCCTCGTCAGGCGCCTCGAAGCCCGCCACCAGCCGCAACAGAGTGGTCTTGCCGCAGCCGGACGGCCCGAGCAGGGCGAAAAACTCGCCGTCGACGACGGCAAGACTGACCTTCTCCACCGCGCGTGTCGAGTCGAATCGCTTCGACACGGCCTCGAGCGTTACGCTCGCCACGGCACCACCCCCTCCGGCAATCTGCGGCCGAGTACGCTTGCAAGGCCGGCGAGCGCGAGCGTGACCACGATCGACGCCGTAGCGACCGCCGCCGCCGCCGGCGAATTGCCCTCGTACTGCAGCGTGAAGACGACGACGCCGAGCGTCTCGCGGCCCGTGGACCACAACAGCGCCGACACCGTCAGCTCGTTGAACGCGGTCATGAAAATCAGGAGCGCGCCGGCAGCCGCCGACGGCGCGACCACCGGCAGGATCACCGCCCACAGCCGCGTGAGCACCGAGGCGCCGGCGATCTGCGCGGCCTCGTCGAGACTCTTGTTGACCAGATCCATCCCGGCCATGGTCGGCCGCAACGCCAGCGCCAGGAAGCGCCCCAGATAGGCCACAAGGATGATCCCGAGCGTACCATAGAGGCTGAGCTGCAGGATCGGCAGCGGCGGCAGGAACACAAGGATGACGGCGATCGCGAGCACGGTGCCGGGCACCGCATAAGGCGTGTCGGCAACGACATCAAGCGCGCGAGCGAAGGGATTCTTGCGCAGCGTCACGAGATAGGCGAGCGGCACTGCAACCGCCGCGCTGACGATGGCGGTGATCAGCGCGAGCACGAAGCTGTTGCGGAAAGCGCGGATGGTGGCGTCCTGCTCCAGCAGCGCGAACCGGTAGTTGTCGAGGGTCGCGGTGTCGAGGCGCAATGGCACGCCGAGCGCGGGCGAGAGCGAAGCGGCGAGCAGCGCCAGCAGCGGCAGGACTGCGATCACGACCAGCAGGATCCAGAGCAGCGCCGCCGTCACCGGGCGGCCGCGGCCGAGGCCGAACGGTTCGAGATGCGCGCTCGAGCCCTCGGTCGCGAACCGGCCGCGGCGCACCAGCAGCGCCCGCAGCAGCAGCCCGACCGCCGCCAGGGCGGCGAGGATCAGGGAGAGCGCGGCTACCTCACCCAGAACGCGCGGCCCGAACCCCTGCAGCCGCTGATAGATCAGCGTCGTCAGCATGCTGTAACGGCCGGGGATGCCGAGCAACGCCGGGATGCCGAAATTGCCGATCGACGTGACGAAGGCGAGCGCCGCACCGGCGAGGATCGCGGGCAGGGCCAGCGGCGTGACCACCGACCAGATCACCCGTAACGGATGCGCACCCCCGAGGCGCGCCGCCTCGACCAGATCGCGGGGCACGCTCCGCAGTCCTGCCCTTACCGCAAGGAACACCAGCGTGGAATGCTCGATGCCCATTACCAGCACGATGCCCCATTTGGAATAGAGCGGATTGGTCATCCCCGGTTTGGGCGCGAGCCCGAGCGGGGCAAGGATCGGCGAGAAAGCGCCGGTGAATTCGATCCAGGCCAGCGCCGTGATCTGCGACGGAACCAGCAACGGCAACATCGCAATGAAGGTGAGCACAGCCTTACCGCGGACGTCCGTCAAGGTGATGGCAAACGCAACCGCGATGCCGATGACGAGGGAAAGGAGGCTCGCCAGCGCGCTTGCCTCGAGCGTGTTCACGAGCGCGGTGCGGGTCGCCGCGCTGCGCCATTCGCCAATGAGCAGGCCGAGAATCTCGCCGTCCCGTCCCGGCAGCAGCGCCTCAAAGAACAGGCGCAGGAGCGGCCAGACCGCAAACACCACGACATAGATCGCAATGGCGGCGACCAGGAAGGTCTCGCCGCCGGATGAGGCCCATCGCCGCCTTGAGCTCGCAGGAGCGTCCGCCGGATGGGCGTCAACCACCGAAGAGCTCCATGAATCGACGCTTGTTGTTCTCGTCGGACGCGAGCATGGCCGCGAAATCGCCGGACATGATCTTGAGCGACGACACCGGTGGGTAGCCCTTCGGCGGCGGCACGTCCGCGAAGATCGGGAAATAGCCCTGCTCGACCGATTGGCGCTGCGCCTCCTCCGACAGCTCCCAGGCCACGAAGGCTTTGGCGGCCTCGACATTGCGGCTGGTCTTGAGGATGGCGACCGGCTGGCTGATCGCCGACACGCCTTCCTGCGGAAAGATGAAGTCGACCGGCGATCCCTTCGCCTTGGCGTTGAACGCCATGTACTCGATGATGACGCCGTAGGCCTTTTC
>Ga0066903_100001551_pt1 | contig 16954 bp, 11 predicted proteins | sample PanSoiMetaGPlot1_FD_67491 | JGI IMG/M metagenome (GOLD analysis project Ga0066903, IMG submission 67491) | Tropical forest soil microbial communities from Panama analyzed to predict greenhouse gas emissions - Panama Soil - Plot 1 (version 2) | ecosystem: Environmental > Terrestrial > Soil >... | reverse complement strand
AGGGATGAGGGATGAGGGATTCAGTGAGCTGCGAGCGCTGCCTTTGTCGCCCTACTCGATCGAAGGGACCCATGCGAAAGACGAACGGGCTTGCTGTCGTGGGGCTGCTTGCTGCGGTCACGGTCGTGCTGCCGGCCGCACGGGCGGGTGCCCAGCCGGTGGTGGCAACGGTCATCGGCGGGGCGTCATTCGTGCACGGCCTCGGGGACCGCGACCACGCGTACCACTTCGGCGGCGGCGTCGAGGTCGGCAGCGGCCCCGTGCGGCTCGGCGGCGAAATCGGCATGGTGCACATGCCGGCGGTGACCACGACGTTTCAGGATCCCTTCACCGGCGTCCACGGAGAATCGAGGATGCCGGAAGTGACCGCCCCGACGTTTTCGTTCAGAGCGTCGTACTACCCGATTCGATTCGCGCGGAATCGCCTGCAGCCGTTCGTCACGGGAGGCCTGACGCTCTATCCAGACGGCGAAGACTCGTTCCTCACGCTCGACGGCGGAGGCGGCTTCGACTGGTGGTCGACCCGACACGTCGGCCTGCGCGTCGAGGTCCGCGAGCAATTCGGGGGCTTCTTCGTAGCTCGGGCGGGAGTGGCCATTCGCTGACGGCGAATCCCTCATCCTTCATCCCTGATCCTCGAATCCCGACTCCCGACTCCCGAATCCCCGATCCCGAATCCAATCGCGAATCCCCGATCGAACGTCTGTATTCTTCGGGGCAGATCCGGGATTCGATTCGGGATTCGCGATCAGGGATGAGCGATTCGGGATTCGGGATTCGAGGATCAGGGATTAGCGATGAGGGATTCGATCGCGTCCTGGCGTACGCGCTGAGCTGGATTCCGCCCACGCGCCCGCTCTGCGTTTCCGCCGGACTCGTGCGGCGTGTCACAATCGCCGGCGCGCGATGATTCTCGTCGACACCATCGAGTCGCCCATCGGCGCGCTCACCTGCGGGGTACGGGCCGAGCGGGTCTGCCTGCTGCACTTCGGCGGCGACGAACCGTCGATCGACGAGGCGCTGGAACGCTGGTACCGGGGCGAGCCGAGAGACCGTCGCAGGCACGACGGCGTGCGCAGCCTGCTGGCGCGGTACTTCGACGGCGTGCACGCCGCAATCGACGACGCGGCGGTCGAGATGAACGGCACGCCGTTCCAGAAGCGCGTGTGGCAGGCGCTCCGTCACATTCCGGCCGGCACGACCATCTCGTATGGCGAGCTGGCGCGCCGCATCGGGGAACCGGCCGCCGTCCGGGCCGTCGGCGCCGCCAACGGCGCCAACCCCGTCGCGCTCATCGTCCCGTGCCACCGCGTCATCGGTTCCAATGGCACGCTCACGGGCTACGGCGGCGGGCTCGAGCGAAAAGCGTGGCTGCTCAAGCACGAGCATGCGCCGTGTGTAGACAGTGCGCGAACCGGCCCGACATTGCCCTGGTGAGCCCGGCCGTGCGCGGTTGGTGAGCGCCTTGCAGTCCACACACGAGGCCAAGGAGGGTGCTCATGGGCATTCTTGCGTGGATCGTGTTCGGGCTCGTGGTCGGGATTATCGCCAAGCTGCTGATGCCCGGAAGGGACCCGGGCGGCATCATTGTGACGATGCTGCTCGGCATCGCCGGCGCGTTGCTCGGCGGCTTTCTCGGGCGCGTGATGGGATTCTACGGGCAGGGTCAGACGGCCGGCTGGCTGATGTCGATCATCGGAGCGATCGTGCTCCTCTGGATCTACCGGTTGACGGTTCGCCGCGGCGTCTGATGTAACGTTTTCGTCGTTGGGCGTCGTCCGCGATCCCGGATCGCCGCTCGACGCTCGTCGCGATCCGCTTCAAGACAGGGAAAGGGGGTACAAGCACGAAAGAATCTGTGTATCATCAACATCAAAGTGAGCACACCGACGACGCGGTCGCGTACCTGGCAGGCGGGTGAGCTCTTCACTGTCAGTGACGCGAACGAACTCTACGAGGTCGACCGATGGGGGAAGGGCTACTTCTCAATCTCGAGTGACGGCCACGTCCTCGTCCACCCCACAAGGGACCCCTCGCGCGCGATCGACCTGAAGCAGCTCACCGACCACCTTCAGCTCCGCGGGATCGGGCTCCCGGTGCTGATCCGGTTCCGCGACATTCTCCGTCACCGCCTCGGCGACATCCACAACGCCTTCAGGACCGCCATCGAGCAGCACTCCTACGAGGGGCGCTACGTCTGCGTGTATCCGATCAAGGTGAACCAGCAGCGGCAGGTGGTGGAGGAGGTCCTCGATTTCGGCCGGGAATACGGGTTCGGCCTCGAGGCGGGCTCGAAGCCCGAGCTCCTGGCCGTCATGGCTCAGGCGCACAACGACACGCCCATCATCTGCAACGGCTTCAAGGACGCCGAGTACATCGAGATGGCGATGCTGGCCCAGAAGATCGGGCGCAACATCATTCCCGTCGTCGAGAAGTACACCGAGCTCGGGTTGATCCTCAAATATGCCGAACGGGTAGGCGTCCGGCCGCAGATCGGCATGCGGGTCAAGCTTGCGGCGCGCGGCAGCGGCCGGTGGCAGGGCTCAGGCGGGTATCGTTCGAAGTTCGGCCTCACGGTCGCCGAAGTGCTGCGCGGCCTCGACGAGCTCAAGTCGCACGGCATGCAGGACTGCTTCAAGCTCCTGCACTTCCACCTCGGGAGCCAGATCCCCAACATCCGGATCGTCAAGGGAGCGCTCAACGAGGCTGCACGGATTTACACAGAGCTCGTCAAGGCGGGCGCCGGTCTCGAGTACATCGACGTCGGCGGCGGGCTGGGCGTCGACTACGACGGATCGCAGACGAACTTCGAATCCAGCGTCAACTACACGCTCGAGGAATACGCCAACGACGTGGTCTACCACGTCCAGACGGTCTGCGACGACGCCGGCGTGAAGCACCCGATCATCGTGTCGGAGAGCGGCCGGGCGATCGTCGCCTACCACAGCGTGCTCATCTTCAACGTGCTCGGCGTGTCGGCCTTCGGCGAGGAGAAGATCCCCGAGTCGATCTCTCCCGACGAGGCGGAGCAGCCCGTCATCGACCTGCTCGAGACCTATCAGAACCTGTCGGTGCGCAACGCCGTCGAGAGCTACCACGACGCCCAGCAGGCGCTCGACATGGCGATGAACCTGTTTACGGGCGGCTACCTGCCGCTCGACCAGCGCTGTCAGGCCGAGAACCTGTACTGGGCCATCCTCGTGAAGCTGAAGAAGCTGGTCGCGCAGATGGACGACGTCCCCGAGGACCTCCAGGCCCTCGACGACGCGATGGCCGACACGTATTTCTGCAACTTCTCGCTGTTCCAGTCGATTCCCGACAGCTGGGCGATCAAGCAGCTCTTCCCGGTGATGCCGATTCACAACCTGAATCGCGCGCCCAGCCACCACGCCGTGCTCGGCGACATCACGTGCGATTCCGACGGCAAGATCGACTCGTTCATCGATCGCCGCGACGTGAAGAAGACGCTGCCGCTCCACACGGTGAACGGCGAGCCGTACTATCTCGGCGTGTTCCTCGTGGGCGCCTATCAGGAGATCCTGGGCGATCTCCACAACCTGTTCGGCGACACGCACGCCGTGCACGTCAGCCTCGACGACTCGGGCAATGTCGTGCTCGACGCGGTGATCAAGGGCGACACCGTGCGCGAAGTGCTCGACTACGTGGAGTTCGACGCCGAAACGCTCGTCCGGAAGCTCCGCCACGACGTCGAGCTCGCCGTCCGCGAAGGACGCGTCACCTACGAAGAATCCGGCCAGCTCCTCCAGTTCTACGAAGACGGCCTCCACGGATACACGTACCTGGAAGAGCCGCGCGATCGATAAGCGGATCGAATCCCTCATCCCTCATCCCTGATCCTCGAATCCCGGATCGCGGATCCCGAATCCCATCGCGAATCACTGATCCGTGATCGCCGATCCCGAATTCGATTCGCGATGCAGGTCGGAGGTTTGAGGTTCTCCAACCTCCAGCTTCCAGCCTCCGCGCCAAGGAACTTCCAGAGCCACGAACGCGAATATCGGAATGCGTGACGCGTTTCGATCGCTGACGGCTTCACCGGGGCCGGCGCTGGCGGCTGTACTGACGCTGGCGGTCGCGATAGGGATGAACGCCGGGATGGTTGGTCTCGTCGATCGCGCGCTGCTCGGTGCGCCGCCGGACGTGGCCGATGCGTCGCGGGTCGTGTCAATCGCCTTCGAGCGCGGCGAGGGCGCCGAGCGCGCGCGGATGTCGTCGACGTCCTACGTCACCTATCGCCAGCTGCGCGACCACGTGACGGCGTTCGCCGCCGTCGCGGCCTGGCACCGCGCGTCGACGACGATCGTCGTCGGAGGGGAGCAGGTTCGCGCGGACGCGATGCTGGTGTCGGGCAACTACTTCGATCTGCTCGGCGCCCGCGCCCGGCTGGGAAGGCAGGTGCAGCCCGACGACGACCGCGCGGCGGCCGATCCCGTCATCGTGCTGGGCCACGGATTCTGGCGCTCCGCGTTCGGGTCCGACCCGGGCGTTCTCGGCCGCCGCGTCTCGGTAGGAGGCCTCGACTACGTCGTCGCGGGCATCATGCCGCCGGGCTTCTCGGGACACTCCTCGGCCAACACCGATCTCTGGATGCCGTTCGCCGCGGCGATGCGCAAATCGCCAGGATGGGATCAGCAGCCGTACATGACGGTCGCATCGGTGCTTGCGCGCCTGGCGCCGGGCGCGACGTCCGCGTCGGCTTCGGCGCAGGCGACGGCTGTGCTGGGGAAGCCGGCCGTGCTGTCGCTGCTTGCCGGCGCCGACGTCTCGGACGCGGATCGACGGATCGCGTTCTGGCTGACCGGCGTGTCGGCGCTCGTGCTCGTGATCGGCGTGGCGAACGCCGCGAGCCTCCTGCTCGTCCGCGCCTCGCGGCGGCGGCGCGAATTCGCGATCCGCGCCGCGCTCGGCGCCTCGCGGCGGCGATTGATCCGTCACGCGTGCACGGAAGCCGCGCTGCTCTCGGCCGCGGCGGTGCTGCTGTCGCTGCTCTTCGCGGTCTGGTTCGAGACCGCCGTCACGCAGGTGCTCCTTCCCGGTCTGGCGCCGGCAGCGGGTACAGGGCTGGCCGCGGCACTGGCCGCGATTGCAGCGGGAGTCGTCGCGGCCGTCGCGACAGGCGTGGCGAATACCGCGAACCTTCCGGGCGCGCTGTCCGCCGGCAGTCTCATAGAGACACCGGCCTTCGCGAAACGCGGCGCCGGCGGCCACGCGCAGCGCGCGCTGCTCGTGTTCCAGACGTCGCTGTCGGTCGTGCTGCTGGCCGGCGCGGGCATGTTCGGCCGCAGTCTCTCGAACCTGCTGACGCAGGATCTGGGGATGCGGATGGACGGCGTGTTCGTCGTCGACTTCGAGGAAGGCGCCGGCGGCGGACGGGACCGGAACGAGGACGTGTTCGGCACGGCGCTGGCGCGCGTTCGCGCGCTGCCCGGCGTGCAGCGCGCCACCGTCATCGGCGCGATTCCCTTCGGCGGCCACAACGTGCCGCCGATCGCCGTGCCCGGGCGCGCCGAGCCGCCGAGCGTCGGCGGCCAGCTGCCGTTCCTGCAGCCGGCGACGCCGGAGTTCTTCGACATCCTCGGCGTACGGATCGTCGAAGGGCGCGCGTTGACGGCCGACGACGACCGCGGCGCGCCCGTCGTCGTCGTCAACGAGACCATGGCGCGCGAGGTCTGGCCTGGCGAGAGCGCCCTCGGCAAGTGCGTCCGCGTCGGGTTCGATCCCGCCTTCGATCCCGAAACGGCGGTGGGTCCGCCGGCGCCGTCCGCAGCGGTGCCGTGCCGGCAGATCGTCGGCGTCGCGCGCGACATGCGTCAGCGTTCGCTCGTGCCCGAGGCGAGCGAAGATCGCCTGATGCAGTACTTCGTGCCGTTCGCGCAGGTGCCGATCCCGCCGTTCGTGCAGAATCCGGATCGCGCGGCGTGGGGACTGCTCGTGCGCGCCGACGCGAGCGCGCCGGCGCTGGGTCCGGCGATCCGGCGCGTCGTCGCCGGCACGCGCACCGACCTGCCGTTCGTCCGGGTCCGGCCGTACGCGCAGCTGCTCGAGCGGCAGCTCAGGCCGTGGCGGCTGGGGACGACGCTGTTCGCGCTGTTCAGCGGCCTGGCGCTGGCGGTCGGCGCGATGGGGCTGCATGCGGCGTTCGCGCACGCCGTCGTGCTGCGCCGGCGCGAGATGGCGATTCGGCTGGCGATCGGCGCCCGCCCGCGGGGCGTCGTCGTCCTCGTGCTTCGCGAGGCGCTGACGATCGCCGCGGCCGGCGTTCTGTGCGGCTGGCTCGGTGTCCTGGCGGGCGGCCGTTCGTTGCAGGCGTTGCTCTACGGCACGTCGGCGGCCGATCCCGCGATTCTCGCCGGCGCCGCTGCGCTCATGCTCGCGGTCGCCGCTGCCGCCACGCTGCTCCCCGCACGCGCCGCCTCCCGCACCGATCCCGCCGCGCTGCTGCGCTGAATGGAGCGGAGGCTGGAGGCTGGAGGTTGGAGGCTGGTTTCGGGGAGGCTTGCGGCAATTCGGATCGAACCTTACAAAGGAAGAGCACTCCTCCTGAGAACTCGATCCCACACGCGACAAGCCTTATCGAGACCAGCCTCCAACCTCCAACCTCCAGCCCGCTCTATTCAGCGCGGAGCACGACGAGCGGATCGACGAGGGTCGCGCGGCGTGCGGGAAGGTAGCAGGCGAGCGCGGCGACGCCGAGCAGCGCGATCGCGACGGCCGCGAGCGTCAGCGGATCGCCGGGGCGTACCTCGAACAGCATCGAGCTCATCGTCCGCGTGAGCCACACCGCGCCGCCGAGGCCGAGCACGACCCCGGCGAGCGCCTGCTTCATGCCGTCGCGGACGATCATGCGGCGCACCTCGGCCGGCCGCGCGCCGAGCGCCAGCCGGATCCCCATCTCGCGGACACGCAGGTTCACCGAGTACGACATCACGCCGAAGACGCCGACGGCCGCCATCACCATCGCGATGCCCGCAAACAGCATGAACAGCAGCATCGACGCCCGCGTCGGTGCGACAGACGTGCGCATGATGTCGCTCATCGACTGCACGTTCGTCACGGCGAGCGCCGGATCGGCGTCGCGGATGATCTGGCGAACCGATCCGGCCAGCGCCGCCGGATCGCCGGACGTGCGGACGGTGTAGGTGAATCCACGCCAGAACGGCATGAGCGTCGTGAGGCCGTACACCGCATCGGTCAGCGGCGAACCGAGTCCGGCGATGTTCACGTCCTTGACGATGCCCACGACCGTGGCGCGCTCGAAAAGCTTGTTGTCCGGCGCGCCGAGATAGATCTCCGCGCCGATCGGGTCCGCCGACGGCCAGAAGCGCCGCGCGACCGACGCGCTGATGACGACGGACGGCGTTGCGCCGAGGCCGTCGCTGTCACGCAGGAGTCGTCCTCGGATGAGCGGAATCTGCAGCGCGCGGAAATAGCCGGGCGTAATGACCCGGTACGGGACGGCCGGCGGCGTCGTGCCCGCCGGCCAGGGACGGGCGAGATCGTTGAACCAGGCGCCCGTGCCGCGCCCTGCCACCGGCGCGTAGCTCGCCGCCGCCGCCGCCGTCACCCCAGGCAGGGCCTCGAGCCGTTCGACCGTGCGCCGGACGAAGGCCACGCGTCGATCGCCTTGGGCGTAGGCTGGCCCCTCCATGCGGACGATGAACGTCAACAGCTTGTCGGTCGCGAATCCCGGGTCGACCGCCTGCATACGGACGAAGCTGCGGATCAGCAGCCCGGCGCCGGCAAGGAGGACGAGCGCGATCGCGAGCTCGCCGATCACGAGCGCCGCACGCAGCCGCGATCGGCTGCTGGCCGCTCGCGTCGTCTCGCGCAGGACCGCTGCGGGCACCTCGCGGGCCAGCTGAATCGCCGGGGCAAGGCCGAAGACAAGACCGGTCGCCAGCGCGGCCGCCAGCGTGAACAGCAGCACGCGCATGTCGACGGCAGCGTCCGCGAGGCGCGGCATGCCGGCCGGCAGCCACGCGATCAGCCCGGCGAGCAGGACGCGCCCGAACACGAGACCCGCGACCCCGCCGAGCAACGCGAGCACCGCGCTCTCGACGAGGAGCTGCCGGACCACGCGCGAACGGCCGGCCCCGATCGCCTGGCGGATCGCCATCTCGCGCGTGCGTCCCGTCGCCCGCGCGAGCAGCAGGTTCGCGAGATTCGCGCACGCGATGAGCAGCACGCAGCCGACGGTCGCCATCAGGATCCACAGCAGCCGGCTCACGTTGGCGACGAGCGCGTCGGCGAACGGTTGTGCCGTGAGACCGAAGGCGCTGTTGGCCTGCGGATAGCGCTCCCGGAGGCGCGCCATCGCGGCGTCGAGCTCGCCGCTGGCGGTCGCGAACGTCGCGCCGGGACGGAGCCGCGCGGCAATCGTCAGGAAGTACTCGGTGCGCGAGGCACGCGCGGCGGCCGGCATCTGCGCGGGGCCCCAGAAGTCCGCCTGGGTCGCGGGAAACGTGAAGCCGCGCGGCATGACACCGACGATCGTCTGCGGCTGTCCGCCCAGCGTGACGGTCTCGCCGACCGCGTCGGGGCGCGCGCCGAACATGCGGCGCCACAGCCCGTCGCTGATCACGATCGTCTGCGGCGCGCCGATGCGATCGTCGTCTTCCGTGAAGATGCGTCCGAGCTGCGCCTGGACGCCTGCCACTGCGAGGACGCTGCCGGCGCTCCGGATCCCGACGAGCCGCTCGGGGTCGCCCTTGCCGGTCAGCGTCTCGACCGCCCCGAAAAACGCCGCCATCGGCTGCATGGACGGCACGTCGCGCTGAAGATCGTAGAAGTTGCCCGGCGTGGTGCTCGTCACCTGCGCGTTGTCGTTGAGCGTGTGCTGCACGAGATAGACGCGATCGGCGTCGGGGTACGGCAGCGGCTTGAGCAGGACGCCGTTCACGACGCTGAAGATCGCGGTGTTGGCGCCGATGCCCAGCGCGAGCGTGACGAGCGCCACCATCGTGGCGCCCGGCGTGCGCGCGAGCAGGCGAAGACTGTATCGAACGTCGTGAATCAGGTTGGGGAGCATGCGCGACATCCTTCGTGGCTGGCGGTTGGAGCGGACGACGGAGGCGAGGGATTGCAGTTCGACGGCCCAGTAGCGGAGCCACGAGCCCGTGCCGGCCGCCCGCGCCTCGGCGGCGAGGCGCGCCGCGGTGGCCTCGAGCTCGTCGCCATGCCGCCGCGCGAGCTCTGGCGCCCACAGCCGGAGGAGCAGGCGGTACAGGCGAATCATGTCCGTCCGGGCAGCAGGCGCTTCTGTCGAGCCATGTCGACGGTACGGGCGAGGCTCTCGGCTTCGCGGCGTGCCGTCGCGAGGCCCGACCTGGTGATGCGGTAGCAGCGTCGCGGCGCGCCGCCGGACTCGGCCGGGGCGTCCACCTCGACGAGAAGTCCGGTATCGACCATCCGCTTGATGGCGGCGTAGAGCGTGCTCGCGGTGAGCTGCATCTCACCCGACGTGCGCTCGCGGATGTCCTGGACGATGGCGTAGCCGTGCAGCTCGGCGCCGCCGGCCAGCGAGAGAAGAATCTGGAAGGCTTGAGGCGAAAGGACGGTCATGGGCCGAGTATACCGTTAGACGGTATACTCGGCCCCCGGGTTGGCGGCGCTTACCAGCTCCAGTGCACGCCCGAGTAGTACGTCCGGCCGTCGGGGTCGATCCCCACGGCGGCCAGCGCGGCGTTGCCGGCGTCGTCGACGCACGACACGTGCAGCATATAGAAGCGCTTGAAGTCGCCCGCGCTCTTCTGCGCGCGCACGCGCGCGGTCAGCGGGCCCGTGATGGCGAAGGATCCGGCCGGACCGCCGGTGATCGACGTGATGCTGCAGGTCGGCGTCTTGTCGACGTTGTCCTGCGCGTAGACGAACAGCTTGATGGCTTCCCACGGGACGCCGTTCAGGCGGATGTCCGTCCGTTTCGCGTGGAGGAACTTGATGACCGGCGGCTTGGTGTCGGTCGGCGGCGGCGGGGGCGGCGGCGCGGTGACGACCGACACCGACGTGGCCCCATTGCTCGTGTTGCCCGCCGCATCCGCGCAGCTGACGCTGATGGTGTAGTTGGCAGCGGACGCCGCCCTGACCCGCACGGTCAGCGGACCCGTGACCGCCGCATTGCCCGCGGCGCCACCCGTGACGCCGCTGACGCTGCACGATGGCGGGTTGGTCACGTCGTCGGTCGCCGACACCGTGACGGTCACGTTGACCAGGCTGTCGTCAGCCGGCGAGATCGACGAGGGTGACGCCGACACCGACGAGATGTGCGGCGCCGTCGTATCCGTTCCGACCGTCACGCCAACGCTCGCCTGCCCCACGTTGTTGGCCGCGTCGGTGCAGATGCCCGTGAACGTGTAGGTGACGCCCGCAACCGCGCGGACCGAGGCGGTGAACTGACCCGTGACCGTGGCGTCGCCGGGCGCGCCGCCCGCGATGTTCCGAAGGCTGCAGACCGGCGCCTGTCCGGAGTTGTCCGTCCCGTCGATCTTGAGCAGGACGTTCACCAGCTGACCGGTGGGCAACGGGATCGAAGACGGCGACGCGCTGATGGTGACGGCGGGCGGTACCGTGTCGGCCGTTGCCGGCGTCGCCACGTAGGTGGTCGCCACGCCGTTCAGGAGGCCTTCACCCGCGATCGCACCGTTCTTGTTGACGGCCTTCGCGGTCGACAGCACCCACGTCGCATCGGAGATGCGCGTGTTGAGATCGACCGACCCGTCGCCGTCGCGGTGCGTGAACGCATGCGTCGAGCTGTCGGCCAGCGTGTACCAGCCGACGCTGAGTCCCTCGGAGATCGATTCGACGTTGCTCTTGATCGACCCGAACGTGTCGAGATCGAGCCGGCCGGTCGCCGAGTTGTCGGTATAGCGGAATGCATGGACGACACCGGCGCCGACTTCGGTCTGGCCGGCGACGCGTCCCTGCGCGTCGATCGCACACACGGTGACGGTGAACTCAGGTCCGTAGAGCGACACGATCTCGGTCGGCGACATCGCGCCCGGATTGAGGAGCGTCCCATGCTGGTTGAAACCGGATGCGTCGAGCGACGTGCCGGCGATCTGCCCCGCGGCATTGATGCCGCACGCCTGAGCCTGCCCGCCGCCCAATGAGGGAAGCTCAACACTCGGCATCCCCACGTCCGCGCGGAAGGGGACCATGAGGCCGATCTGGGACACTGCGGCGCCGACGACCGTGCCGTTGTTGTCGATCGCCAGACCAAGCGACTGCGTTCCGCCGGCCGGCGCCGCGATTTGCTGGACGCCGGCGATATCGGTATAGCGGAAGGCGAACACGCCGGCTGCGGTGGCAACCGATCCCACGACATCACCGCTGTCGTTGATGCCCGCCGCCAGACTGAAGACGTCGCTTCCAAGCCCGTTCAACGCCTGCCACCCCATGTTGGGGGTGTAGCGTACGGCCTGTGATGTGGAGTCTGTGGTCGCATTGCCGACCACCTGTCCCGACGCGTTCATGCCGGTGACGGTGACTGCCAACCCGTTGAAATTACCCAGATCCTGAACCGTATAGAGCGGCGCAGTCGCCCGAACCGCATCGTGCCACGGCATTAGGACCAGCAGTGCCGCCACCGCCGCGAGGGTATACCGCCTCATGTGAGAAGCCTCCAGCAGGGCTCATCAGCAACTGGAGTGCCTAGTTGAGGTGCAGGGGCGAATTCGATACGACTCTATGAGTTAACCTCTGTGCGCCAGTTTTGCACAGATGTGCGCGTATGACAGAATAGGACATTAGGATCACTTTTGCGCGATCCTGCAGTGCGCGCCCGGCGCCGGGCACGGATCCGTCATTGCTTCAGCATCGCGTCGCGCTTCGCCTTGAACTCGTTGCCTTCAGACCACTTAGGCAGCGTGGCCGCGTTCGCGACGCGCACGCCCACGGCGAGGAACACCGACGCATCGTCGACCGCTCCACTGAGGTCCCAATCGGGCTTCACTTCGTCCGACGGCGCGTGGTACGTCTTCTCATCCCACTCGGTTTTCTTCGCCTTGATGACGTCGGCCGGCTTGTCGACGTACGTGCCCCCGAGACCGTCCGGATCGAGCGCCGGCACGCCCTGCTTCGCGAAATTGAAGTGATCCGATCGGTAATAGAAGCCCTTCTCGGGCTCGGAGTCGGGCGTCAGCGTGCGCCCCTGCTCCTGCGCGGCCTTCCGCAGGTAGTCGTCCAGTTCAGACGCACCGAGTCCGACGACCGCGATGTCCTTCGTGCGGCCCCACGGATTCACTTCGTCGATGTTGATGTCGGCGGCCGTCTTCGCGAGGGGATAGAGCGGGTTGAGCGAATAGTGCTCCGACCCGAGGAGGCCTTTCTCCTCGGCCGTCACCATCAGGAACAGGAACGATCGCTTCGGCCGCGGCTGCACCTGGGTCAGCGCGTGCGCGATCTCGAGCACCGTCGCGACGCCCGACGCGTTGTCGAGCGCGCCGTTGTAGATCTTGTCGCCGTTCACGGGCTCGCCGATCCCCAGGTGATCCCAGTGCGCGGAGTAGACGACGTATTCGTTCTTCAGGACGGGATCGCTGCCGTCGAGCTTCGCGACGACGTTGCGGGAGTCGATCGTGCGCAGCGTGTTGGCGATCGCCATCGACGCGGTGACGCCGAGCGGCACCGGCTTGAAGTCGCGCGACAGCGCCTGCTTCTTGAGCGCGTCGAAGTCCTGCCCGCCGAGCGCGAACAGCTTCTTCGCGGCGTCGGCCGTGATCCAGCCTTCGACGCTGGCCTTGCTCATGTTCTTGTCGGGCGCGACGAGATCGAACTTCTCGCCCAGGTTGCCCTGCACGACGTTGAACCCGTAGCCCGCGGGCCCGGTCTCGTGCACGATGAGGACGGCCGCCGCGCCTTTGCGCGCGCCTTCCTCAAACTTGTAGGTCCAGCGGCCGTAGTACGTCATCGCCTTGCCGTTGAACATCTTCGGGTCGAGCGCCGAGGGATGGGCCGGATCGGGCACCTGCGGATCGTTGACGAGCACGACGATCGTCTTGCCCTTCACGTCCACGTCCTTGAAGTCGTTCCAGTTGTATTCGGGCGCTTCGACGCCGTAGCCCGCAAACACGACATCCGAGCCCGCGATCGACGCGGCCGGCGCGACGTGCTTCGACCACGCGACGACGTCGTCTTTCCACTTCAGCGAGAGCGTGTGTCCGCCCTTCGTGAACGTCAGCGGCCTGGTCTGCGATCCGGTGATGCCGACGAGCGGCACCTTCTGGATATAGGTGCCGTCGGGATTGCCCGGCTGCAGGCCGAGCTCCTTGAACTGTCCTTCGAGATACGCAACAGCCTTTTCTTCACCCGCGGTCCCCGGCGCGCGGCCTTCCATGTCGTCGGCCGAGAGCACCTTGATCCGGTCGAGGATCTTCGCGCCGTCCACCTTTGGCAGCGCGGAAATCGGCGTGGGCGCCGCTTCGGCGGACGCGGACGCGGGGTTGGGCGCTTCGCCGCTGCAGGCGGCGCCCGCCAGCATGGCCGCACAGACGAGGGACATCTTCAGTCGCATTCGAATATTGTACCTGCGCGGATCCGCCTGACGCGCGGTTCCGCCTGAACGCGGACATTACAAATGGGCAAGTATCCCCGCGGCCGCGTCGCGCTCGAGCGGGCCCTGTCGAAGCTCGGACTCGCGTCGCGGCGCGACGCCGCGGAGCTCATCCGTGAGGGGCGCGTCACGGTCAACGGCCAGGCCGTGGTGGATCCGCTGGCGGCCGTCCACCCGGAGCGGGACCGCCTGGAGATTGCCGGACGACACGCCGTGGCCACGCGCGCGTGGCGCACGATCGCGCTCCACAAGCCGCGCGGCACGGTGACGACCAGGCGCGACCCGGAGGGGCGGCCGACCGTCTTCGACGTGCTCGGCGCCGAGGCCGACGGCCTGATCGCGGTCGGACGTCTCGATCTCGCGACCACGGGACTTCTGCTGCTGACGACCGACACACAGCTCGCCGAGCGCCTCACCAATCCCCGCAACCGCGTGGTGCGCCGGTACGTCGTCACCGCGCGCGGCGAGGTCAGCGACGAGGACGGCGCCGTTCTCGAGCGCGGCATTGGAACGTCCGGGGGGCCCCTGCGCGCGAGCCGCGTGACGATTCGCAAGCGGTCGCGCCGCGAGACGCATCTCATCGTGGAGCTGACCGAGGGGCGCAACCGCGAGATCAGACGGCTGTTCGACGCGATCGGCAAGCCGGTGACGCGTCTTCTCCGCGTGGCCTACGGTCCGATCGAGCTCGGCCGGCTGCAGCCCGGCGAGTGGCGCGACGTCACGCGCGCCGAGCTCTCTGTCTGAGCGGCCGTTCGCTGTCGCCCGCACGCAGCCATTGGTAGCCGTACGGCTCGAGCTCGATCCGATGCCGGCCGTCGTCGGCCGCACTCGTGTCCGCCGTCAACAGGTTCACGAGCATGCCGCATCCCTCGATCGCGACGGTGACGGACTGCCGGCGGTCGAGGAAGTTGTGCAGCGCGATCGTCGTGCGGCCGTTCCAGTCGTAGCGGATCCCCAGCACGTGCGCGGGCAGGCGCGGAAGGAGGTGCCAGTCGCCCCACCCGATCTCCGGACACTCCTTCCGCGTCCGGATGATCCGCTCCGTCCAGTTGAGCAGCGAATTCGGATCGCGGCGCTGATCCGCGACGTTGACCCGGCTGTAGCCGAACACTTCGTCGTCGATCACGCGCCGGATCGGCCGGCGCGCGGTCGTGAACCCGCCGTGCGCCTGCGACGACCACTGCATCGGCGTGCGCACCGAATAGCGCTCGGGCAGATCGAGGTCGTCGCCCATGCCGATCTCGTCGCCGTAGCGGACGATCGGCGTGCCGGGCAGCGTGAACAGCAGGCTGTTGGCGAGCTCGATGCGCCGGCGATCGTTGCCCAGCATCGGCGCCAGCCGCCGGCGGATGCCGCGATCGTAGAGCAGCATCCGCGGTTCCGGCGCGAAGGCGGCGAAGACACGCACGCGCTGCCGCGCCGTGAGACGTCCGAGATCCAGCTCGTCGTGCGCGCGGAGGAAGATGCCCCACTGGCATGCCTCGGGCCTGGCGGCCGTGTCGAGCAGCGCCTGCCGCAGCGGACCCGCGTCCCCGGTCGCCAGCGTGTAGAAGATCCGCTGGTTCACCCAGAAGTTGAGCATCATCTGCAGACGATCGCCCCGCTCGCCGAAGTAGTGGAGGCTCTCGTGCGGCGGGACGTTCGCCTCGGCCAGCAGGACGCCGTCGCGCAGCCGCCACTGCAGGAAATCGCGCATCTCGTGCAGCAGCTCGTAGTCGCGCGTCGGTTTCACGCGCGCACCCTTACGTTCGATCAGGAACGGTACGGCGTCCATCCGGAACCCCGACACGCCGAGCTGCAGCCAGAACCCCATGATCCGCGAGATCTCCGCCTTCACGGCCGGATTGTGCGTGTCGAAATCGGGCTGGAAGTCGTAGAAGCGGTGAAAGTAGTACTCGCCGGCGACGCGATCGCGCGTCCACGTCGCGTTCTGCACGCCGGGAAACACCATGCCCTGGTTCCACGTGCGCGGGCGCGTCTTCGACCAGACGTAGTACGGCCGGAACGGCGACGACGGATCGCGGCGCGCGGCCTTGAACCACGGATGCTGATCCGATGTGTGGTTGACGACCAGATCGCAGATCACGCGCAGTCCGAGCTGCTCCGCCTGGTTCATGAACTCGACGAAGTCGCCGAACGTGCCCGTCCGCGGATGGACGGCGTAGTAGTTCGACACGTCGTAGCCGTCGTCCCGGTTGGGCGAGCCGTAGAAGGGCAGCAGCCAGAGGCAGGTGACGCCGAGTCCGGCGAGGTAGGCCAGCTTGCCGGTAAGGCCGACGAAATCGCCGACGCCGTCGCCGTTCGAATCGATGTAGGTCTCGACGTTCAGACAGTAGATAACGGCGTTCTTGTACCAGAGGTCGTGAATCACGATCTGCTCAGTCGAGCAAGGTCCATTCCGCCCAACCGCCGGTCCGCGCGACCGTCCAACCCTCCATGACTTCCGGCATCTGGACGGACACGAGGCACGACCTCGTCCATGCGTTGCGCGGGCTGGCCAAGGCGCCCGGATTCGCCGCGGTGGCGATTCTCACGCTCGCTCTCGGCATCGGCGCCAACACCGCGATCTTCAGCGTGATCAACGCGGCGCTCCTGCGGCCGTTGCCGTTCGCCGACGCCGGCCGGCTCGTCTTCCTCTGGAACCGGACGCCAGACGGCGAGCCCAACCCGCTCGGTCCGGGCCGCATGCTCGACTTCCGCCGCGAGGCGACGAGCTTCGAGAACTCGGCCGCGCTGGCCCACCTCAGCTACACGCTGACGGGCAGCGGCGGCGACGCGGAGTCGATCCAGGCATCCAGCGTGTCGTCCACGTTTTTCGACGTGCTGGGCGCGCGTCCGCTGCTCGGCGACACGTTTCACGGCAGCCGCGCGGATCCGTCCGCCGTCGTCCTCGGCTATGGCCTGTGGACGCGCCGCTTCGGCGCCGATCCGTCGATCGTCGGCCGGACCGTCACGCTGAACGGCCGGCCGCGGCTCGTCGTGGCGGTGATGCCGCGCGAGTTCTTCTGGCCGTTCATCACGTCGCGGCCGTCGGCCGATCCGGGCCCGGAACTCTGGGTCCCGGGCGGCGCGGGTGACGTGCCGCGCACGGCCGTGAATGAAGATCTCGACGTGACGTCGAACCGCAATGCCGGCTACATTCGCGTCGTCGCGCGTCTCGCGGCGGGCGTGACCGCGGCGCAGGCCGACGCCGAAATGCGCGCGATCGGCGCGCGCCTCTCGCGCGAGCATCCCGAGGACGGCGGACGCACCGGCATGATCGTGCCGCTGCGTACGCAGCTGTTCGGCGCGATCGAGCGTCCGTTCTACGTGCTCGCCGGCGCGGTCGGGTTCGTCCTCGCGATCGCGTGCGCGAACGTGGCGAGCCTCCTGCTCGGGCGTGGCGCG